>Ga0209062_1003323_pt1 | contig 18830 bp, 31 predicted proteins | sample Coa_R2_2_FD_187158 | JGI IMG/M metagenome (GOLD analysis project Ga0209062, IMG submission 187158) | Surface soil microbial communities from Centralia Pennsylvania, which are recovering from an underground coalmine fire - Coalmine... | ecosystem: Environmental > Terrestrial > Soil > Unclassified...
GAGATGCGCCTGGTGCCCGTCACGGCCCGCGCCACCATCGGTGTGGTCGGCAATCCGGATCATCAGAACCAGAACATCGGCAAGGCCGGACGTTCTCGCCACATGGGCCGGCGTCCCAGCGTCCGTGGCTCGGTCATGAACCCGAACGACCACCCGCACGGCGGTGGCGAGGGACGCGCGCCGATCGGCGGCCAGCCGCAGACCAAGTGGGGCAAGCCGGCCATGGGCGCGCGCACGCGCCGCAACAAGCAGACCAACAAGTACATCATCCGGCGCCGGAAGAAGTAACCGGACACCATAGGGGGCAAGCCAATCTATGTCGCGATCAACCAAGAAGGGTCCCTTTGTGGACGAGAAGCTCTTCGCCAAGCTGGAGGCGCTGAACCGGTCCAGCCAGCGCCAGATCATCCGCACCTGGTCGCGCGATTCCACGATCTTCCCGGAGTTCGTGGGGCATACCATCGCCGTGCACGACGGGCGGCGCCACGTGCCGATCTACATCAGCGAGAACATGGTTGGACACAAGTTGGGAGAGTTCGCTCCCACCCGCACCTTCCGGGGGCACGCGGGAAGCAAGACGACGAAAGTGCGTTAGGTGTCGTTTCAGAGGGGTTACTGTGCAGCGGGACACGCGGCTCAGTGCCCCAAGGAGGATTAGTGTGGAAGTACGCGCCGTGGCGAAGGATATACCGATCAGCCCGCGCAAGGTGCGCCTGGTCGTAGATGCCGTGCGCGGGCGCAAGGTGGATGAGGCGCTCACGATGTTGCGCTTCATGCCCCAGAACGCCGCGCGCGATGTCTACAAGGTGGTCAAGTCGGCCGCTGCCAACGCGGAGAACAACTACGATATCGACGCCAATACCCTGTGGATTCATCGCATCTACGCCGACGATGGACGCACGCTCAAGCGCCTGTGGCGTCGCAACATGGGCCGGGCCAATCGGATTCTCAAGCGCTCGTGTCATATCACCGTCATCGTGCAGGATCGAGAGGAATAAATGGGCCACAAAGTACATCCGATTGGCTTTCGCCTGGGCATCATCCGGGGCTGGCAGGCCCGCTGGTATGCCGACCGTGACTACAAAGACCTGCTGCAAGAAGACCTGCGCATCCGAAAGTTCATCTTCAAGCGGCATGCCAATGCCGCCATCGCGCAGATCGATATCGACCGCTCGGCCAACCGCGTGACCATCACCATACACACGGCCAAGCCGGGCATCATCATCGGCCGCAGCGGCACCAACGTGGAGGAGCTGCGCAGGCTGCTCGAAGCGCAGACCGGCAAGAAGGTGCAGGTCAACATCATGGAGATCCGCAACCCCGATCTGGTCGCCGTGCTGGTGGCGCGCAGCATCGCGGAGCAGATCGAGCGCCGCGTCGCCTTCCGCCGCGCCATGAAGCTGACGGTGCAGCGCACCATGCAAGCCGGGGCCAAAGGGGTGCGCGTGGCCATCGCCGGTCGCCTTGGTGGCGCCGAGATGTCCCGGCGCGAGCAGGAGCGGCGCGGCCAGGTGCCGCTGCAGACGCTGCGTGCCGACATCGACTTCGGCATTGCCGAGGCCCGCACCACCTACGGCGTGATCGGCATCAAGGTCTGGATCTTCAAGGGCCTGGTCAAGCCCGGGCAGATGGTCGAGGTCACCAGCGCGCCGCCGTCGGGCCGGGCCGAGCGCCCGCGCCGCGACGATCGCCCGCGTGGAGACCGGCCGCAGCGCGGCGGCCGACCCGGCCGAGCGCCGGCGCCACCCAGTAGCGCGCAGCAACAGTAGAAGGAACGGAGAGAAGCATGTTATTAATGCCGCGACGGGTCAAACACCGTAAGCAGCATCGCGGTCGCCGCGAGGGGCCGGCCATGCGGGGCAACGAGATCTCCTTCGGCCAATACGGATTGCAGGCGCTGGGCACCTGCTGGCTGGAGAGCAGGCAGATCGAGTCGGCCCGCCGCGTGATTACACGCTACGTGCGGCGCGGCGGCAAGATCTGGATACGCGTCTTCCCCGACAAACCGGTGACCAAGAAGCCGGCCGAGACGCGCATGGGATCGGGCAAGGGCGCACCCGACCATTGGGTCGCCGTGATCAAACCCGGACGGGTGCTCTTCGAGATCGCCGGGGTGCGCGAAGAGGTGGCACATGAAGCGTTGCGCCTGGCCGGCTACAAACTGCCGATTCCTACCCGGGTGATCGCCAAGCACGTGCCCGTGCCGGTTGCTGAGGAGGCGCAGGATGAAGAATCGAACGCGTGAGTATCTGGGCTTGCCGATCTCGGAACTGGAGAGCCAGCTGCGTAGCTGCCAGGATGAGACGGTCAATATGAGGTTCAACCTGGCGACGCGCAAAGCGACCAATTACGCCCGCCTCAAAGTATTACGCAAAGAGATTGCCCAGCTCAAGTACTTCATAGATATGAAAAGGAGAGCAGGTCAAGATGCCGTTTAATCCGAGGCTCCGGCAGCTAGTGGGCCGGGTCGTCAGTAACAAAATGCAAAAGACGGTCGTCGTCAGCGTGGAGTCGGTGCGGCGGCACCCATTGTATAAGCACACCATCCGCAGCACCAAGCGCTACAAGGCGCACGACGAGAACAACGAGTGCCGCGAGGGCGATACCGTGCGCATCATCGAGAGCCGGCCGCTCTCGCGCGAGAAGCGCTGGCGCGTGATCGAGATCATGAGACACGACGAGCGCGCCGCCCTGCAGCCGGTTGATCAGACGGTGCCGGTGGCGCCGCAGGATCTGGAGGGCTAAGCGATGATCCAGACTGAGACAAGGCTGCGCGTCGCCGACAATACCGGCGCTAAAGAGATCCTGTGCATCCGCACCATGGGCGGCTCGAATCGCAAGTACGCGGGGGTCGGCGACATCATCATCGCCGCCGTGAAGGACGCCCAGGCCGGCGGGGCGGTCAAGAAGGGCGAGGTGGTGCGCGCCGTCATCGTGCGCACGGCCAAGGAGTACGGTCGCCCCGATGGCTCGCACATCCGCTTCGATGACAACGCCGCCGTGATCATCAACAACCAGAACAATCCGCGCGGCACGCGTATCTTCGGGCCGGTGGCGCGCGAGTTGCGCGAGAAGGGCTTCATGAAGATCGTCAGCCAGGCGCCCGAGGTGCTGTAAATGGCCAAGATTCGACGCGACGATAACGTCATGATCATCGCGGGCAAGGACCGCGGCAAGACCGGTAAGGTCAACCGCGTGCTGCCCGAGAAGCAGCGCGTGGTGGTGGCCGGCATCAACATCGCCACCAAGCACGTCAAGAACAGGCCGGGTGTGCGGCAGGCCGGCATCATCCACGTCGAGGCGCCGCTGCACGTCTCGAACGTGATGCTGATGTGCCCCAACTGCAACAGGCCGACGCGCGTGGGATTCGCCTTTCAGGAGGATGGGTCCAAGGCGCGCGTGTGCAAGCATTGCAACCAGGTTATCGATAAGGGGTAAGGCCGATGCCTGCACGTCTGAGAGAGAAGTATCGCAATGAGGTCGTGGACGCGCTGACGAGGGAGTTCCAGTACGGCAACCCGATGCAGGTCCCGACCCTGCACAAGATAGTCCTGAATATGGGCCTGGGCGAGGCCATCAGCAACCCGAAGGCGCTGGACGCCGCCGCCCACGACCTGACCATCATCTCCGGCCAGAAACCGGTGATCACCAGGGCCAAGAAATCGGTGGCCGCGTTCAAGATCCGCACCGGCAACCAGATCGGCGCCATGGTCACGCTGCGCGGCGAGCGCATGTGGGAGTTTCTGGACCGCCTGGTCTCCATCGCTCTGCCGCGCATCCGCGACTTTCAAGGGGTCTCGCCCAAGGCGTTCGACGGCCGCGGCAACTACACTCTGGGACTGCGCGAACAGCTCGTCTTCCCCGAGATCGACTACGACAAGATCGACCGCCTGCGCGGGCTGGAGGTCAGCATCGTCACCACGGCACGCAGCGACGACGAAGGGCGCCGCCTGCTACAACTGCTCGGCATGCCGTTCCGGGCCGCCTAATATGCCGACCACCGGGAGGATAAGCAATGGCTAAAGAGTCCAAGATCGCAAAGTCCAAGAAGCCGCCCAAGTTCAAGGTGCAGCACCGCAATCGCTGCCAGATCTGCGGGCGTCCGCGTGCCGTCTATCGCAAGTTCGGCCTCTGTCGCATCTGCCTGCGCGAGCGGGCGCTGCGCGGAGAGTTGCCCGGCGTTGTGAAGGCGAGTTGGTAAAGAGAGTGCTGTCATGAGTATGAGTGATCCCGTTGCGGATATGCTGACGCGCATGCGCAATGCTATCAGCCGCCGCCACGCTACCGTGGATATCCCGCACTCGAAGATGAAAGAGAACATTGCTCGCATCTTGCAGGACGAAGGCTTCATCCAACGCTTCGAGATCGTGCCAGACGGTCGCTTCTCCGCGCTGCGCGTCCATCTGAAGTACACGGACGAGCGCCGTCCGGTGATGACACACCTCAAGCGTCTCTCCAAGCCGGGGCGCCGCCTCTATGCCGGGTCGAAGCAGATACCGCGCGTTCTCGGCGGTATGGGGATTGTTATCGTGTCTACGCCGCGCGGTTTGACCACGGGAGCACGGGCGCGCCGCGAGAATGTCGGCGGAGAACTTATCTGTGAAGTGTGGTAAACTTACGGCTCTGGTTTTTAGTGTGATGGAGGTAACGTCGTGTCGCGCATTGGACGAATGCCGATTAGCGTGCCCGATAAGGTGAGCATCACGATCGATCAGGGGATCGTCAGCGTCAAGGGACCGAAAGGAACGCTCACGCATCAGATCCCCGATGGTGTCAGCGTGGTGCAGCAAGACGGCCACCTGGTGGTGGAACGCGCATCGGAGGACAAGCGTCACAAGGCTCTCCATGGCCTGACACGGACGCTGGTCAACAACATGGTGGTCGGCGTGAGCCAGGGTTTCACCAAAACGCTGGATATCACCGGCGTGGGGTATCGCGCTACTATGTCGGGCCAGCGCCTGAACCTGGCCCTGGGCTACTCGCATCCCGTCGAGGTCGTGGCGCCCAGTGGCGTCAGTCTCGGCGTGGAGGGACAGACCCGCATCACGGTGAGCGGTATCGACAAGCAGGTCGTCGGCGAGACCGCCGCCCAGATACGACGGCTGCGCCCGCCCGAGCCCTATAAGGGTAAGGGCATCCGTTATAGCAACGAAGTGATCCGCCGCAAGGCCGGTAAGGCCGGTAAGGTCGGCGGCAAGAAGAAGTAATCGTCGGGCAGGTACCGCGCCGTAGGCGGGGTGACTGCGCCCGAGGTCCTTGAGGAGACAGATGATTAGACCGCATAATGCACGAGCCATGCGCCTGAAGCGCAAGCGACGCATACGCGCGGTGGTCAGCGGAACGCCCGAACGCCTGCGCCTGAATGTCTTCCGCAGCGGCAAGCACATCTATGCGCAGGTCATCGACGACACGCGCGGCCATACCGTGGCCGCCGCCTCGTCGCTCGATCTGCGCAACAGCCCACCCGCCCAGGCGGGCGATGGCGATGCGGCCGACGCCGCCGGGCGTAAGGTGCGCCTGGCCAGCGCGGTGGGCCGCCTGGTCGGCGAGCGAGCCCTGGCCGCCGGCGTCACCAAGGTGGCGTTTGATCGGGGTGGCTTCACGTATCACGGGCGCATCAAGGCCCTGGCCGACGGTGCGCGTGCCGCCGGATTGGACTTCTAATGTTGTTTGTTGTGCCTGACACTAAAGTGTCATGGCAGGGTACGTGCACTGAAGTGCCTTCGCCCGGCTTCAGCCGGCGTAACTCTGCCAGGCGACTTCAGTCGCCGGCTCTGCTGCAAAGGAGGGTAGATGGCGAAGATTGATCCCGCGGGATTGAACTTGCAGGAGCGCATCGTGCAGATCAACCGCGTGGCCAAGGTGGTCAAAGGTGGCCGCCGCTTCAGCTTCAGCGCGGTGGTGGTGGTCGGCGACGGCAATGGCGTCGTCGGCGCCGGCCTGGGCAAGGCCGGCGAGGTGCCCGAGGCCATTCGCAAAGGCGTGGAGGATGCCAAGAAGAACCTGATGCGGATTCCCCTGTCGGGGGCGACGATCCCGCACCTGGTGGAGCACCGCTTCAACGCTGCGCGCGTCCTGCTCAAGCCGGCCAGCCCGGGTACCGGCGTCATCGCCGGCGGGTCGGTGCGCGCCGTGATGGAAGCCGCCGGCGTCCACGACATTCTGACCAAGTCGATGGGATCGACGAACCCGATCAATGTGGTCACGGCCACCATGATGGCGCTGGGCGAACTGCAAGATGCGCAGGAGAAGGCGCGTATGCGCGGCATCAGCGTGAACCGCATGCTGTATGGACGGGAGGCCCTTGGTGGGTAAGTTGCGCATCACCTATCGCAAGAGCGCGATCGGCTATCCGCAGCGCCAGAAAGAGACCATTCGCGCGCTAGGATTTCATAAACTGTATAGCACCATTGAGAAAGACGATACACCCTCCATCCGCGGGATGGTGCGCCACGTGGCCCACCTCGTGCAGGTGGAAGAGCTGCCGGGCGAGAGCGGCGCGGCGGCAGGAGAATAGGATATGAAAAGCCACGAGTTACAGCCCAACCCGGCGGCGCGACGCGAGCGCCGCCGGGTTGGGCGTGGCATGGGCTCCGGCCGCGGCAAGACGGCCGGCAAGGGGACCAAGGGGCAGCTGGCCCGCTCCGGCGGCGGCAAACCCGCACCGTTCATCGGCGGCGCTTTCCCCCTGACCCGCACCATGCCCTATAAGAGGGGATTCCGCAGCCCCTTCCGCGTGGAGTTTGCGCTGGTCAAAGTCGGCCAGTTGAACGACTTTTTCGAGGATGGTGCCCTGGTGGACGTGGAGTCGCTGGCGGCGGCCGGCCTGATCAAAGACGGCGAGAAGAAGCCCATCAAGCTTCTGAGCGACGGCGAGATCACCCGGCGATTGTCCGTGCGCCTGCCGCGCGTGTCGGCGCAGGCCCGAAGCAAGGTCGAAGCTGCCGGCGGCTCGGTCGAGGAGCTGCTGCCGCGCAAGAGCCGGGGCGCTGCCGGCGAGGAGGCCTAATCCATGCTCCAGGCGGCGGTTAACTCTTTCCGGCTCCCCGACGTGCGGCGCAAGTTGCTCTTCACGTTTGGGATCCTCATCGTCTATCGCATCGCCGCGGCGATTCCGGTGCCGTTCATCGACAAGGCGGCCTTCAACCAATTGCTGCAGCAGAACAACCTGTTCCAGTTGCTGAGCCTCTTTGCCGGTGGCTCGGGGCAGATCTCGATCGTGATGCTGGGCGTCTATCCCTACATCACGGCCCAGATTGCCATCCAGATCCTGCAGCCGGTGATCCCGCGCCTGGAGGAGCTATACCGCGAAGGCGGGGAAGCTGGACGGCACCGTATCAACCAGATTACGCGCGCCGTGACCATCCCCCTGGCCATGCTACAGGCGCTCGGCCAGGGGTCGTTGCTGGCCAGCACCGGCGTGATCAAGAACTTCGGCCTGTTCGACGTGCACACGCTGCCGGCGACGTTGCAGTTCATCATCACCGCCGCGGCCGGCACCATGTTCCTGATCTGGTTGGGGGAGCTGATTACCGAGAACGGCATCGGCAACGGCGTCTCGATAATCATCTTCGCCGGCATCATCGCGCGTGTGCCGGGCCTGGTCGGGACGGAGTTGCAGAACAACCCCTTCCTGGTGGTGGAGCTTGCCGTGGCCACGGCCGCCATTATCGGGGCGATCGTCTTCGTGCAGCAGGCGCAGCGCCGCATCCCGGTGCAATACGCCAAGCGCGTGGTCGGCCGCCGCGTGATGCAAGGACAGAGCACCTACATCCCGATCATGGTGAACTCGGCGGGGATGATCCCGCTGATCTTCGCCATCTCGATAGTGACAGCACCCTACATCATCTCGTCGTACTTTGTGTTCTGGACGAAGGGTATCTGGTACGACATATCCAACTTCTTCTACCAGAACTTTCAGTACAACAGCCTGTCGCCCTGGTACTGGTTGCCGTATTTCTTTCTGGTGGTGGGCTTCACCTACTTCTACACGGCCATCCAGTTCCAGCAGCAACGGCTGCCCGAGACGTTGCAGAAGAACGGAGGGTTTATCCCCGGCTACCGACCGGGACAACAGACGGCTTCGTATCTGGAGCGCGTGGTCAACCGCGTGACGCTGGTTGGCGCGCTGTTCCTGGGGGCGGTGGCCTTGCTGCCCCTATTTGGCAAACTCGTGCTGAACACGACGGGGAACTTGACGATCAGCGCAACGGCGCTGCTGATCATCGTTGGCGTGGTGATCGACACCATGCGCCAACTAGAGGCCCAATTGATGATGCGCAACTATCAGAGCTTCATCAAGTGAGCCTCATCAAGTAGTGAGTGGTGATTGGAATGAAGATCATTTTTGTCGGCCCGCCCGGCGCGGGCAAAGGAACGCAAGCCGCCCGGCTTGCACGCCTCCTGGGCGTGCCGCACGTGGCATCGGGCGACTTGCTCCGCGCCATACGGGCCGAGGACACGCCGCTTGGCAATGAGGCCAAGCGCTACATGGACGCGGGAATGCTGGTCCCCGATGATCTGACGATTCGCATTATCGAGGAGCGGCTGTCCAGACCCGACGCCGGGCGCGGCGTTATCCTGGATGGTTTCCCGCGCACAGTGGGCCAGGCCAAAGCGCTGGACAAGTCTTTGGCCCGGCACAACGGGCGTGCCACGAATGAAGATGAACTGGTGCTCTACATCAAGGCATCACGTGAGGTGGTGCTGGAGCGCATGCGCGGGCGATGGATCTGCCGGCAGTGTTGGGCGGTCTATAACATTCCGGATATCGCGCCCAGCGAGGAAGGGCATTGCGACGTGTGCGGCGCGCCGCTCTTCAAGCGCCACGACGAGACACCCGAGATACAGGTGACGCGCTACGCCGTGTACGAGCGGGATACCCTGCCCATCGTCGACTACTACAGGCAGCACGGTGTGCTGGTTGAGATCGAGGGCGAGCAAGATGTCGAGAGCGTGACCCGCGACATCCTGGCCGCCATCGAGGCCAGGAAGGTCGGCGCGCAACCGCGACAGGCTGCGCTGGGCGTTGGCGATACTGGCGGAACAGCGAAGGACACAACTCTAACTCATGGCTGAGCGACGCATCATCCTGAAGTCGGCGCGCGAATTGAGCATCATGCGCGAGGCCGACCGCATCGTGGCGGATACACTGGTACTGCTCGCCGACAACGTGCGTCCCGGTGTGACCACGCGCGAGCTCAACGGCCTGGCGACCGACTATGTGCTGCGCCGCGGGGCCATGCCGAGCTTCCCCTTGGTGAACTTTGATGGCACCATTTGCATCTCCGTGAATGATGAGATCGTCCACGGCATCCCGGGCCGGCGCGTCCTGCGCGAGGGCGACATCGTCAGCCTTGATCTCGGCGTGATCTACCAGGGCTGGCACGGCGACGCCGCCATCACCGTGCCGGTCGGGGAGATCGGCGTCGAGGCGCGGCATCTGCTCGCGGTGACGGAGAAAGCCCTGGCGCTGGCCATCGCCCAGGTTCGCCCCGGCGGCCATCTCCACGACATCGGCGGGGCCGTCGAGGACCTGGTCACCGCCGAGCACATGGGCCTGGTACGCCAGTATGTCGGCCACGGCATCGGCCGCGAGATGCACGAGGAGCCGCAGGTGCACAACTACCGCCCGCCGAAAGGTGGGCGCGGGCCGGTGCTGCGGCCGGGGATGGTGCTGGCCATCGAGCCGATGGTGAACATCGGCACCGCCGAGACGGTCACGCTCTCGGACAAGTGGACGGTCGTGACCAAGGACGGCTCCTATTCCGCTCATTTCGAGCACAGTGTGGCCGTGACGTCCCAGGGGTATGAGATCCTATCACGCCCCAGCGATCCGTCGCGTATGTGGGGTGATCCGGCCGATTATGGGTTGGTCCGGCAGGAAAGTTTGGAGAAACTGGGATGAAGGTACGAGCGTCAGTTAAACGCGTCTGTCCAAAGTGTAAGATAATCCGGCGCCATGGCACGGTCATGGTCATCTGCAGTGCAACGCCGAAGCATAAGCAGCGACAAGGATAAGGTGGGGTAGTATGGCACGTATTGCCGGGGTCGATATCCCGCGCGATAAGCGCGTGGTCATCTCGTTGACGTACATCTATGGCATCGGCCCGACCGTGAGCCGCAAGGTCATCGCGATGGCCGGCGTCAACCCGGACGCACGGGTGCGCGACCTGACCGAGGATGAGGTGAGCCGTCTGCGCGAAGTCATCGACCGCAATTACCGCGTCGAGGGTGACCTGCGCCGCGAGGTGGCGCTCAACATCAAGCGCCTGGTCGAGATCGGATGCTACCGCGGGCTGCGCCACCGGCGTAATCTGCCCGTTCGTGGCCAGCGCACGCGCACCAATGCCCGCACCAAGCGGGGTCAGAGGCGAACCGTCGGCGCCCGCAAGAAGGCGACGAAGAAGTAAGGTGCCGGCAGGTACAGGGCTGCCGGTCGATGGACTGATCAACGCGTACTGGAGGAATTATGGCAGACGCGAGAACAGGTGGGCGTAAAGGGGGGACGCGCACGCGACGTCGCGAGCGCAAGAATGTCCCTATAGGCCAGGCCCATATCCATGCCACGTTCAACAATACCATCGTGACCATTACCGATCCCACCGGTAAGGTCCTGTGCTGGTCGTCGGCCGGGGCCAGCGGCTTCAAGGGCTCCCGCAAGAGCACGCCCTATGCCGCGCAGCTCAGCGCCGATTCGGCGGCACGTAAGGCGATGGAGAACGGCATGCATCAGCTTGAGGTCTTTGTCAAAGGGCCGGGAGCCGGCCGCGAGTCGGCGATCCGTGCCTTGCAGGCGGCGGGACTGGTGATCACCTCGATCACCGACGTCACGCCGATCCCGCATAACGGTTGCCGCCCCCCGAAGAGGCGGCGCGTCTAAGAATAACGATTGACTATTGGAGGATTGATTTGGCACGATACATTGGCCCAGATTGTCGTATGTGCCGTCGCGAGGGGATCAAGCTCTTTCTCAAAGGGGAGAAGTGCCTGACCAAGAAGTGTCCCATCGAGCGGCGGCCCGTCCCGCCGGGACAGCACGGCCAGCGCCGTCGCAAGCAATCGGAGTACAGCCTGCACCTGCGCGAGAAGCAGAAGGCTCGCCGCATCTATGGAGTGCTGGAGGATCAGTTCCAGCGCACCTTCAACGAGGCCCAGCGCCGCCCGGGCATCACCGGCACCAATCTGATGCAATTGCTCGAGTTGCGGCTGGATAACGTCTGCTATCGCCTGGGCTTCGCCACCTCGCGCGATGAGGCGCGGCAGATCGTGCGGCACGGGCATATCACCGTCAACGGCCGCAAGACCGACATCCCCTCCTTCCGTTGTCGCCCAAACGATCGCATCGCGGTGAGCGAGGGCGCGCGCAACAAGGAGTATTTCAAGACCGTGGCCGATCTCATTCGCCAGCGGTCGATCCCAGGGTGGCTGTCCCTCGATCCGGAGCACTTGCAGGGCACCGTCCTGTCGATCCCTGAGCGGTCCGATTGCGATCAGAACATTAATGACCAGCTTGTGGTGGAGTACTATTCGCGCTAATGCCGTTGGGCTATCCGCGGTGCAATCTCCGACCTTTGCCGAGATACCGTGATGCTTGCTTGAAGTGAAGAATGTACGAGTCGGAATCTAGACCAACGCCACCGGCTCGTAAGGAGGTTAGTCTTGCTCGAACAATTGTCGCTGCCGAGAATAGAGCGGGTCGCTCATAGTGAGACCCACGGCCGCTACGAAATCGAGCCTCTAGAGGAAGGCTACGGAGTTACCCTGGGCAACTCCCTGCGCCGTATCCTGCTGTCGTCGCTGCCCGGCGCGGCTATCACCGCCGTGCGCATCGACGGCATCCGCCATGAGTTTTCAGATATCCCGAATGTCCGCGAGGACGTGACGGAGTTCATGCTCAATCTCAAGAAGGTTCGGCTCAAGTATACAGGCAACGAGCCTATTCAAATTGAACTGGATATCGCACGACCCGGTGAAGTATATGCAAGTGATTTGATCGTACCGTCGCAGGTCGAGATCGTCAACCCCGAACAATACCTGCTCACGGTCGATGGACCCGAAGATCAGATTGAGCTGCATGCCGAGATCACCGTGGAGCGGGGCAAAGGATATGCACCCATCGATCAGCGCGAGAATCTCGATATCGGCACGATTCCGATCGACGCCATCTTCGCGCCGATTCGCCGTGTGAATTATATGATCGAGCGCACGCGCGTCGGCCCCATGACCACGTACGAGCGTCTCATCCTGGAGATCTGGACCGATGGGACCATGACGCCCGACGAGGCGCTGAATCTCAGCGCGCAGATCCTGACGCGCCACTTCCAGCAGATCGCCGAGTTCAGCGGCCACGTCGAGATGTCGGAGATCGGGCCTTCCTCGGCCCCCAGCCGCGCCCTGCCGCCCCAGATTTACGATACGCCGATCGAGGCCCTCGATCTGTCGCCGCGCGCCTACAACTCGCTCAAGCGCGCCGGCGTCGGCAAGGTCGGCGAGGTGCTGGAGATGAGCGAGGACGATCTGCTCAACGTGCGCAACTTCGGGCGCAAGTCGCTCGACGAGCTGCGCGATCGCCTGATCCTCAAGGGCTACATCCCCGAGAGCCGGGCCTACGAGCAGTTTGGTGGTGCCTTCCAGGATCATGACGATTTCATAGATGACGACGAGGAGTAATCGGTGGAAGCAGGGCGCCAGGCGCGGGCGCCCGCCCAACCATGACGATTTCATAGATGACGACGAGGAGTAACCCGTGAGACACCAGAAGGCCGGATACAAGCTGGGGCGGCCGACCGATCAACGCATCGCTCTGTATCGATCGTTGATGGCGGCTATCATCCAGCACGAGAAGATCACAACGACACACGTCAAGGCCAAAGCGATACAGCGCCACGTCGAGAAACTGATCACGCTGTCCCGCCAGCCGACCGTGCACCATCGCCGTCTGGCCCTGGCCGACCTGCCGAATAAGGACGCTGTCGAGAAGCTGTTTGCCGAGATCGGGCCGCGCTACGTCAACCGGCCCGGCGGTTACACCCGCATCACCAAGCTGGGGACCCGCAAAGGCGACGGCACCATGATGGCGCAGATCGAGCTGGTTCGCTAGGTGCGTATGCTGCGGGGGACGGTGCAGTACGACGGCACTGCCTACGCCGGTTTCCAGATTCAGGCGAACGCGTCGACCGTGCAGGGGGCGCTGGAAGAGGCCATCGCCCGGGTCACGGGCAGCTTCAGCCGCGTCACGGGGGCGGGCCGGACGGATGCCGGCGTGCACGCGCGCGGCCAGGTGATCTCGTTTGGGAGCGCCACACACCTGTCAAACGAGGTGTTGCTGCGCGCCCTGAACGCGACGCTGCCCGACGACATCGTACTGCTGGAGCTGGACGAGGCGGAGCCGGGCTTTAATGCGCGCTACGACGCGCGCAGCCGTGCCTATGAGTATGTTGTGTATAATGCAAAGCTGCCCTCGCCGTTCTGGCGCCGCTATAGTTACCATGTCCCGGAGGACCTGGACACGGAGCGCATGAGCGCCGCGCTACAGGTCTTGCTGGGCGAACACGACTTCGCCGCCTTCGGCATGCCGATGGAGCACACCAGGGAAGGCGTGAGCGTGCGCGGCGGGACGGTGCGCACGCTGCACGAGGCGCGCTGCTGGGCGGCGCGGCCATTTGTATACTTCTACCTGGAAGCGAACGCTTTCCTGCGCCACATGGTACGCCAGGTGGTGGGTACCGTCCTGCGCGTCGGGAGCGGGCGTTTGTCTCCGGGGACAGTTGTCGAGATCTTGCACTCGCGGCGCATCGCGGCTTCCGGGCCGGCGGTGCCCGCGCACGGATTGTATTTGGTCAAAGTGACGTATTGATAGTTGACGCCTGACACTAAAGTGTCACGGCAGGGTACGGGCACTGAAGTGCCTTTAGGTGCGCCACAGTCCGACTTCAGTCGGTTCGTCCCTGCCAGGCGACTTCAGTCGCCGGTCGCCGGTCCTGGAGTAGACAGATTAGGAAAGGAGGTTCAGATGCAGCAGAAGACATATGTGCTCAAGGCGTCCGAGATCGAGCGCCGGTGGTATGTCGTCGACGCGGCGGGCAAAACGTTGGGCCGCCTGAGCAGCGACGTTGCATACGTGCTGCGCGGGAAGCACAAGCCCACCTTTAGCCCGCATATGGATACCGGCGATTACGTCATTATCGTCAATGCCGACAAGATTGAAGTGACGGGCAAGCGCGCCGACCAGAAGAAGTATTACTCACACTCCATGTACCCGGGTGGCCTCAAAGAGCGTTCCTACAGGGAGGTCCTGCGAACCCACCCGCGGCGTATTCTGGAACGGGCGATTCGCGGCATGTTGCCGCGTAACGTTCTGGGCGACGATGTGTATCGCAAGCTCAAGGTCTATGCCGGCCCCACGCACCCGCATGAGGCGCAGAAGCCGCGCAACCTGGAGGAGGCCTTCCAGCCGGCCACGCGCCACGCCGTCGGCGCCGAGGTGTCGTGAGCCGGGGAGTATGTGATGACGTGTGACCACAGGAGGATGAATGCCTGATCCGGTTCCCTATCATTACGCCGTTGGCCGGCGCAAGACGGCCGTGGCCACCGTTCGCCTCGTGCCCGGCACGGGGGCGGTGGTCGTCAACGGGAGGCCGGCCGACCAATACTTCGGCCGCGCCTCACTGGAATACGTGGTGAATCAGCCGATGCGCGAGGCCAACCTGGCCGCCACCTACAACGCCATCGTCAAAGTGACGGGCGGCGGGCTATCCGGCCAGGCCGGCGCGGTGCGCCATGCGATCGCGCGCGCCCTGGTCAAGAGCGACGAAGGGCTGCGGCCCGTAATGCGCCGCAACGGCTTCCTCACGCGCGATGCCCGCGTCAAAGAGCGCAAGAAGTACGGCCTGAAGCGCGCCCGCAAGGCGCCCCAGTACACCAAGCGCTAGTACACCGGTCTTGAGTAGCCCGCCTGGGCGAGGCCATCCGGCGGCGACAGAGTCCTTCGGCGGCTACTCAAGAGCCTACTCTAACGGTTCGCCTTCAGCCTGTCCCACGATCGATCGGCGTCTGCCCGGCCTATGCGCGCGCACGTCCTGCCTCTACTGACCCAACAGTGGTGACAGCCGCCGCCGTCCGCGCTGTGTGGTCGGCGCTATCTTTCCAGCCGCCCGACGAAATAACCACATGTATCGAAGAAATGGTGCTCCATGGTTGGGAAGCATCAGTCAACTCTATGCCACAATTACCACCAGTCCCTCAATGATTGGAGGCTAAGCCAGCGGGTCGGCGAAGACCGCGGCGACTGCGTAGGTGAAGCCCGGCACGACATCTTCCCCGACGAGTTCGTCGCCCTCGCCGAGGGTTGTGTCCGGTTGATCGATATTGCCCTGACGCCACACGTCGATTGCGCGCCGCTCAGGCCAGACGATCCACACCAGCCGCACTCCACCTCGAAGGTAGAGTTGTGCCTTCGCAGCCATCGCCTCGGCGGTCTGAGAGGGAGAAGCCACCTCGACGGCCAGATCGAGGGCGAAGGGAACCGGCTTGCTGCGGCCCGTGATGTACGCCCGGCGCGCGGCGCTGTAGTAGCCCACATCTGGAAGCAGGCCCGTCTCCGCGCCCGGGAATCGATAGACTCCGTCGGCACCTGTGACTACTCCGAGGCGCCGCGGCCGCACATGGGAGTTTAGGGCGAAGGAGATTGTCTGCCCGATGGTCGTCGCCTCCTCACCGCTTCCGGCCATGCGGACCAGCACTCCCTCAACCACTTCATAGCGCCACCCATCGTCTGGCAGCGCGAGCAACTCGTCTACCGTTGTGGGACCACGGCCTGGAACGATCTCCGCCCATGGCGCCAGTCTATACGATGTGGCCGTGCGTAAGTCGGCCATGTGTGCCGGTCTCCTCGTGGTCGTGTCGCCGTCCGCGTTCGAGGACGGCGACACGATGGCTGTCTCTACGATTGCTCTTGTTGCGGTGGATTGTCGATCAGGGCCTGGGGCCAGGAGGGTATAGACGGCCGAGAAGCCTGCGCCGGCGCCGGGCCCGAAGGCGCGTTTGCGCCGTTGCTCTGGGTGCCATTTGGCGCTATGTTGCCCAGGGCGGAGACGAGGCCGGCGAGGCCGGCGTAGTCGGTGGGCACCACCACCACCTTGTTCGCCGGGTTCTCCGCCAAGCGCGGCAGCATCTGCAGGTACTGGTACGCCAGCGCCTCCGGCGTCGGGTTCGACCCGTTCACCGCCCCGAACACCAGCTCGATGGCCCGGGCCTGCGCCCCCTGCACCGTCACCAGCGCCTGCGCCTCCCCCTCCGCCTGCAGGATCGCCGCCTGCTTCTGCCCCTCGCTCTGCAGGATCAGCGCCTTCTTCGTCCCCTCCGCCCGCAGCACCGCCGCCTGCGCCTCCCCCTCGGCGGTGAGGATGGCGGCGCGCTTCTGCCGCTCCGCCTGCATCTGCTTCTCCATCGCGATCTGGATGTCCTTGGGCGGCGCGATGTCCTTGAGCTCCACCCGGTTCACCCGCACCCCCCACTTCTCCGTCACCTCGTCCAGCACCATGCGCAGCTGGCTGTTCACCTGGTCCCGGCTGGTCAGGCTCGTGTCCAGGGTCAGCCCGCCCATCACGTTGCGCAACGTCGTCTGGGTCAGCTGCTCCATCGCCGCCAGCAGGTTGGCCACCTGGTAGGTGGCGTTCTTGGGGTCGAGGATCTGGTAGTAGACCACGCTGGTGACGTTGATGGTGACGTTGTCGCTCGTGATGACGGGCTGGGGGGGGAAGCTGACCACCTGCTCGCGCATGTCCAGGAGGGGCAGCATGCGGTCGATGAAGGGCACCACCACGGCCACGCCGGCCTCGGCGGTGCGCTGGTAGTTGCCCAGCCGCTGGATGATCCCCACCCGCGCCTGCGGCACGATCCGCACCGTGCGGATGCCCAGGATAATGATGATCGCGACGATCACGGCGATGACATAATAGGCGACCATGGTCTTACCTTTCTTCGCGCGCCAATTCGGCAGAGTCGGCAGGGCCGGGCGCGCTCGGCACAGCCTCATCGGTCAGAACGGGCTCGACATAGGCCGTCAGGCCCGAGAGATAGACGACGCGGGCTTTGCTCCCCACGTCTAGATGTGTGGCGGGCGGATTGGCGCGTGCGGTCCAGAACTCACCCGTGCCGAGGCGGATCATGCCGCTGTCGGCGGTGACGGCTTGCGTCACCGTGCCCACCCTGTTGATCAGCATTCCCTGGTTGGTCAAGGCACGATGCGGCACGCGCCCGGCCAGGGCCTGCAACATGCGCGGCCGCACCAGGCCGATCAGCAGCACCGAGAGCGCGACGAAGACGGCGACCTCGGCGGCCGCACCGACATTGAAGAGGGCCAACACGGCGGCGGCGAAGGCGGCCACGGCCACGTAGAGCAGGAACAACGCCATGCTCGCGGCCTCGCCGGCCAGCGCCAGCACTCCGAGAAGAGCCCACAGCCACCAGGCCATAACACCCTCCTTCCCCAGAACCGGGAAGCATGGCACCGGTTTCTCGCGCCGCCGGGATACCCGATCTGTTCGCGACGTGGGCGCCGTGACAGGGGCCGACACGCAATGCCGGGCATCGCGCCGCGAGAATGATGACGCACAACGTACCCGTCATCCTCAGTATAGCGCTGCCCGCTGAATTCGATCAGTAGACGTAGCGCTGGAAGACCTCGTTATGGCGCGCTTCACCCAGGATGACAAAGGCCATGTGCGTGAAGTCCGGACGCGTGGGCTTCTTGAGCAGGTGCATGCCCGCCTCTTCAGGCGTCTTATTGCCCTTCTTATGATTGCAACGCAGGCAGGCGGCCACGCAATTCTCCCACGAGGTCAGCCCACCGCGCGAGCGCGGCAGCACGTGGTCGACGGTGAGCGGACCCTGCGTCGTGCCGCAGAACTGGCAGGTGTATTGGTCCCGGCTCAGCAGCGTCTTACGCGTCATCGGTACTTTCAGCCGCCGGGGGATGGGCACGTACTGGACCAAGCGTATGACCAGGGGGACGGGGAGCGAGATACGTTCGGCGCGCAGGTAACGCGACACGTCGTTCTCGATGGCCTCGGCCTTCTCGCGCAGCAACAGCACCACGGCTCGCTGTACCGAGATCAAACTAAGCGGCTCGAACGAGGCGTTCAGCACAAGCACTCGTCCCACGGCTTGTCCCCTCCCCTATCAAGTAACCGGTCGCCCACAACTTGCACACCCACATACAAAAAAGAGTGCATGGTGGTCTCACCATGCACTCAACAGTTTCCCCCTGGGCAGCGCCGCCGTCTGACGCGATACCCGGGACTGGGTATAGTATGGGGGCGATGCTGGGCGCGCCCGTACGGCCAGCGGCGGTGCGTGCGTACTCCCATCTCCATACGCCTCCTTACTACACGACATAAGGCCTGTATTTAAGAGTGTAGCGGTTGAAGAAGCGAACAGTCAACCGCCTGTCAGCGCCAGCCAAGCGTATTCTTTGTGCGCTGGCCGCGCGGCCTGAGGCTGAAGCGTCATGGCAGACTCACGACCATGAATGGTCACCGTGGCCCTTCAGGGTCAGGCCCCTTTCGAAGACTTTTCCGAGGTGCACCCACGCGGCCGTCGGGCATTGTCTTTGTGTCATGGCTCGGGTAAAATGGGGCCGCGTGATGGTTGAGGGACCGCACGCGGCCGGTGCCTCGGGCAGGGCACGCCTATTCCAGGAGAGAGTGGAGCAGAGCGGAGGCTGCAGATGAGCTTGCGAGCGACGGACACCGCGGCGCCGGTAGCCCGGACGGAGGAGATGGCAGTTGCACCAGCAGGGGAGTCCTTGAACTTATCCGTCGTCATCC
>Ga0209062_1003326_pt1 | contig 18824 bp, 21 predicted proteins | sample Coa_R2_2_FD_187158 | JGI IMG/M metagenome (GOLD analysis project Ga0209062, IMG submission 187158) | Surface soil microbial communities from Centralia Pennsylvania, which are recovering from an underground coalmine fire - Coalmine... | ecosystem: Environmental > Terrestrial > Soil > Unclassified...
TGACAGGGAGCGGTTGGTCCGCATCCTGGTCGTTGGCAGCACGAAAGAGCGTGCCCTTACCAGCCCTTCGCCCCCTTCTCGCCGTACTCCGATCCACAACCACCGCATATCGTGAGGAGGACAACGTGGAGAAGAATCAGAAGCGAAATATCCCTGGGAAGGACACCGCGCCGAAGGGCCTCCCGCTCCCGTCGGAACTCCGCACGACTCGGATACGCGCGTCCTGCGGGTGCCTCATTGACTGGTGGACCTGGTGTCGCAATGCGCCAGGTTCCGCACTCAAAGCACAGGCAGGAGGGCCAATTACCTGTCCAACGCACGGCCCGGCCACCATCCAGGAAGTGCAGCATCCCAACTAATCACCCCGGCTCTGGAAGACAAGCTCTCACACGTTCGCTACGTCCGCAGACGCCGGCTAGCACGTAGACACCACACGGAGATTTCTATGCAGCAACACTGGTTCGACACTCCCACACTGGGACACGAGCCTCCAGATGAGATAGAACTCACCCTTGAGGAACTCGAAGACGATCACCCCCAAGGGATCGTCAGCAAAGGGGCACGAGAGCGATTCCGGTCCTTTGAGGGGCCTGCCCCTCTTCGCCTATTCGGGCTTCGGAACACGCCGATCTGGCTCTCGACCGGACACGCCTTCGGCTATCTTGCTCCAGCACTACCGGGGAAACGCCTTCTGCCTGTCCGCGCCCTGGGCGCTATCCGGCCAGACCTCTCTTTGAGGCAGTCACGCATTATCATCAGCCTGGACCGGCTGTGCATCAAATCCTACCCCGGTCGCGGGACGCACCGGGTGCTGGTCCATTTCTATGCCCAGAACCAGCTCCCTGATGTGGCCGAGGACCTCCACTTCAATGCGCTCTACCGGGTGCGGCAGGGAGAGCAGGCCGCCATCCGGGGCTATCCTGTCTTTATCGGCCTCTGTGTCGGAGCCTCCGGCATTCGCCTGCGCTGCCGGACGATCAACATCGGGAACGAGCAGGATGAAGCCTTTCTGCACTGGCTAGAATCCGATACCTTCAAGTGCGGACTCAAGCTCGCCCAGGCTGCTTCTCCTCTCGTCGGCCCCTTTTCCGAGATGGCGTTTGGCATCGCGAAGACCATCGCTGGCCGGCATCGCAACATCTCGGTTCAGGACATCGACCTGGGCCTGGACTTCAGCACGATCCCCACCGGCGCCAGGCTGGCCGAGGGAGCCTATGTCGCCGTCCAGATCCCTGAGCAGCTCCAGCCAAGCTGGGACTGGGATGATTGGGCCTTTCAGCCCTCAAGCGGGCAGATCGTCCAGCGCAGCGATCCGAGCACCGGGCTGCCATACAACTTCATCATCTTTAGCATCAGACGGTACCAGGAGTAAGGAGCCATCGTACCTCTCCCGGCTCCCCCTATGGAGGGACTATGAGCGAAGAAATACAGGAACTGGCCCGCCAACTTCTCTCAGTGTGCCAGACCCTTGACCAACTCGCATCTCCGGCCTGTGCCGAAAAGGTGGGGAAACACACGCGAGCCGAGATCCACTCACACATCAGCGGCGCGAGGTATCAAGGATCGCGCGTCAGTCCTCACTGGTCAAAGCCAGCGTTGGTCGAGGCCTACATCGCCATCCAGCAGCGCAAGTGCGAGGCGGAGCGCGAGGGACTGCTCTCACAACTGGAGTACTGGGGAGTCTCCCGAGCGCACGCACTGGCCTTCGTCAAAAAACAACAAGCGTCTCAAGGCGCAAAAGCGGGAAAGCGGTCATGACTACTTCCCCATGCCTCCCTCCGTGTACGCGGGCTGTTGGGTGCAAGGCCCACGGAGGCAGTCGGATAGCGGCTCGTAGTGCGTTGCCTTGTAGTGAAAAAAGACTCAAAGAAACCATGCTCAATCAGAAAGGACACCAAACGTAGTGAGCACCACAGATGATCTTTTGACCGTGCTGGAAAACAGTCAGAACGCTACCAAGTTGTATGACGGCCATTTTGATGTCTTTTTACCGGGACTGCCTCCACGCCCGGAAACCCATCTGACCGTTTTTGCCCTGGGGACACATACCATCGCCATTTTGACCAATCTACCCCAGGCTCATGATGCGACAACGCACAGCAAAGCAGTGGAACAAATAGTACGCATGCTGCGAGCCGCGCCAGAGCATTTCTACTATGTTCATCGCATCCCAGCCGGTTCAGCCGGCGGCCTGCAACAGGACGTTCTCACCGCCTACCAGTTCGACTGGGAGTGGGACAGCAAAAACGGTTTCCACCGGGTGACCAAGCGCACCTATTGTTACCGCATTGCCGACGCGCGCGAAGCCACGCTCAAGCAGCTTCTCGCCGGACCGTCGGCGTCAGAAGACAAGCTCCTGGTCCAGCCAGAGGCACCGAAGCAGATCGAAGCCCCGAAAGAGACAGCAACGGATACTGCCGCATAGGTTGCAGGGGCCGGGCAGCCTCTCCAACCGTCCTGGCCCCTGCAACCAGCCATAACCATCCTCAATCCATCAACCATTTTTCCGTTTCCACGTATATCTTCTGAGGAGATACCTCTTATGTTCACGCAACCCACATACAGGATGCAGGAGCGCCTCGCGGACATCGACCTCATCACGGTCGATTCCGCCGTCACCTCTGGCGAACCAGGACAGCGCGCGCTCCGGCTCTTCCGCAACCGCCTGCAGATGGCGCCAGACCGTCCTCCCGTAGTGCTTCTCATGCTTCACCAGCCTTCAGATAAGGGCGCAGCAGAGCAGTTTATCGCCCAGGTGCGGCCACTGTGCCAGAGCATCCGCATCATTGAGGAGAAAAGCCGCAATAAGACGGCCTCACACGCCCTGGCTCTCCACGCCCAACAGTTCCCAGAGATGAGCGGCGAAGTACGCAAAGAGCGCCTGCTTTTGCTCGGTCGCCGAGGCGGGGGCGGCAAACCCCAATTTATCGCTCCCTTTGTTGGCGGAGAAGGCACGACCTGCGGCACCTGGACACCGGTTATTGCATTTCGCAAGGGGAAGCAGGAGTGGATCGCCGGAACCAGGCCGAAGGAAGAAGAGGCTGGTGCCACCCCTATACGTGGCTTCATCAGAGGCAATTATGCCCAGGGCGTTTGTCCAGCGGAGTGCAGCTTTTGTTACCTCCGCGGACTGCAAGGGTTTGGGATTAAATCCCTTTACCTCAATCTCGAAGACGCGCTTCCTGAACTTGACACCCTGCCACGCGGGACAGTAATCAATTGGGCCGAGCTGGGGGGGCCAGTAGAGCAGGACCCCTGGTTCGTTGATGGACAAGGCCGCGGCTCCCTCGTTCAAACCATCCTGGATCTCGCAAGCGCACGCGGCATCGTCTCGTTTTTCCTCACCAAAGGCGTGTACGAACCCTACCTCCAGTTCCACGACCGGCTCGCGCTCTGCGCCATCAGTCTGAATGCACCAGCCATCTCGGCGGTGTTTGAACCGGGCGGCGCGCCAGCCGAGGAGCGCCTCAAGGGCCTGGCATGGGCGGCAGATCACGGCGCGACCGATATCACGATCCGACTTGGCCCAATCATTCCCGTCGCAGCATACGAGATGTATTATGAAGAGCTGTTTCGCATGATCGCTGATGTCCTCGGCCAGCGCTTGAAGCGTATTACCGTTGATATCCTTCGGTTTTCGCCACAGATGCCAGGCATCCTCCGTGCCTCGTTCGCGCCGGAGATCGTAGAGCCACTGCTCTCGGAGATGGAACCTGAAGTGAAAGCGCATAAGTATCGCCCGAAGGCCTCACGCCAGCTCCAGATCTATCAGTGGGTCAACGCAAGACTGGCGCGGCACGGTCTCCCCCAGATCAAATTGACCCCTTGTAAAGCGGACCCGGCAGAAGCGACGCAATTTTTGCGCGCCGGCGCTATTGGGAGCATGCCGTGTGCGTGCTGGCTGAGCTACCAGGATCTGGATCGCGTTCGCCGGGGGCAGCTTCCGCTCATAGAACGAACTGGAGGGGCAGAAAACGCTGATGTTTAAAGAGGCAAGCGTCTATACCCTCAAGCAGCTCACTGAGACAGAGCGGCACGCCTACGGGCTGCGCGTCCTTACCATGAGGCGCTGGCCGCGAGGAATCAGAAAAAGCGACATCGATGTGTGGGTGCCAAGCGCTGGCCCATCGGTGGCTCTCCTGCTGGCGCTCCGTGCAGAGGCTCTCCCCTGGGAAGAGTTCCTTGCTCGCTATCTGGAAGAGCAAGAGCGGCAAGAGTGTTGCCAGGTGATCTCCTATGAAAGCAGCGGGGCTTCTCAGCGTACTTTGCATGGGAGACGATCTCTGGATGTTCTGATGCAACTCGCTGGGGAGCGAGGAATCATCACGCTCCTCTGTTGGGAACAGGGAACACAGTGCCATCGGTTTGCGCTGGCAAAGCGGCTGGCTGCCCTTGCCGCAAACAGCAGGGAGGAGGAAAGGTCATGATACCCTCGGTGCAGTCAACGAGCGGGGCAGTAATCTGTGGCCCCTATCGCTACCTGCTGTGGCGAGAGTGGCGCCCAGATTGCCCTCGCCTGCTGTGGATCATGCTCAATCCTTCTACGGCGAATGAGACGGAGGATGACCCAACGCTGCGGCGCTGCATCACATTCTCACGCGCCTGGTCGTATGGGAGGCTTGAGGTCGTGAACTTATACGCCTGGCGCACGCCCTCTCCCTCCGATCTCGCGTGCGTTCCCTCGCCGGTGGGAAGCGAGAATGACCGCTACATCCGGGAGGCGGCTCTCCGCGCGGCCAGAATCATCGTTGCCTGGGGTGCGCACCCTCTCGCGCAGGAGCGTGCCCGCCAGGTGCTCGCTCTGCTCAATCAACCCGTGTGGTGTCTAGGCACCACGCGCGCGGGCCACCCTCGTCATCCGCTCTACCTGGGGCGAGAAACAGCGCTCCGCCCATTTGAACCGGTAGCGGCATCCCTTCCAGATGGGGGGCAGAGGCATGACGAACACGACCCAGCCTCCGCTCAGGGCCATCTTTGCCATCAGTTTGACCCAGCCGTGGGCGACACTTATGGCCCTCGGCCTCAAACGGATTGAAACCAGGTTCTGGCCGGCGCGGCACGTTGGACCCATCGCGCTCCACGCGGCCACCCGCTTCGACACAGCGCACCGGGATCTCTGCGAGCAGGAACCGTTTCGTTCTGCGCTGCTCTCCGATCCTCGCCTCGATCCATGCAAACCGCTTGCGTCGCAGCTTCCCTGCGGAAAAGTGTTGGCGCTGGCCCGGCTGGACCGGTGGGAACTGGTTACCCCGGAGACAGAGCTACCAGAAGAACCAGAGCGCAGCTTCGGCAACTACGCCTGGGGCCGATACCTCTTCCACTTCACCCACTTGCATCCCTTGGAAGAACCATTCGATGCCCAGGGGTCGTTGGGCATCTGGCCTCTGGCTGTTCCCGAATACCTGCGCCCCAACCTGGAGGAGCTAGGCGAAGCCTCTCTCTTACGGGCAGTAGAGCAGGTGCCCTCGCTCATCGTAGACGAGCCATCCGAAACGCACGAACAACCGCGAGGAAGACGCTGGCTGACTTCGCGCCTGGCAACTGAGGATATGACCAGCACAGGGCTGGCCCACCTGCACCGTATGAGTCAGCTTCTTCACCTGAAGCCGGAATGGTTCCAGGAAGGCGGCCCTGTACCGCATTACGTCCTCTACGGTGAACATAAACGCAGCCAGGCAATCCTTCACGGAGCGAGGCCGGTTAAGAGCATAGATGCGGCCAGGTAAAGCTCCCCCAGACGAGCCTTCTGGCGCGTCGCCCTGTCGGTTGACGCGCCAGACGCGCATCTTTGAAAGTCACTCTCTTCCCTCGTTTCCTTACCACTACTTCTTTGAAAGGAGTTTTTTTCGTGAAAGTCATTTGTACAAAGGCCGACTTGTCGCGCGGCCTCGCCACAGTTGGGCGTGCCGTTACGACGAAAGGCACGCTGCCGATCCTTGCGAACGTGAAGCTCTCCGTCGAGCAGGGCCGCCTGCGCCTGGCAGCGACAAACCTGGAGCTGGGCATTCAGGCCTGGGTAAACGCGACCATCGAGGAGAGCGGTTCTACGACGCTTCCAGCTCGAATCCTGACGGACTTCGTGAACTTTCTTCCCCACCAGGAAATCACCATCGCAACCCAGGAGGATACCCACGAGAGCCTGGTTGAAAGCTCGGTGAGCGCTGCCCGCATTAGAGGAATAGACCCGGCGGAGTTTCCGCTCATGCCGCAGATAGATGGTGATCCCGCTCTCGTTCTGGATGCTATGACGCTCAAAACGATGGTCGATGATATTGGCCTCGCCGCCTCGCGCGATGATGATCGTCCGGCACTCACCGGAATCTACCTGGAGGTGCAAGAGGGTTCGCCTGGCACTCTCACTGGTGCAGCGGCAGATGCTTACCGCCTGGCCGTCGAGAACGTCCCCCTGGTGCGCGAGAGCAGTCCTATTGACCTCCTCGTTCCTGCGAAGACGCTGAAGGACCTGGCCTCCATCTTACCTACACAGGGGCAGGTAGCGATCAGCATTACACCGAATAGGGGACAGGTGCTCTTCCACACAGAAGGCATCGACCTGGCTTCACGGCTTTTGGAAGGCCCTTACGTCAACTTCCGTGCTATGCTCCCGGATGAGTACCAGGTTCGAGCCGTTCTGGAAACCAGCCTGCTCACATCGGTCCTCAAGACTGCGGCTCTTTTCGCGAGTGAAAGTGAACGCAGCGTCGCGCTCTCGTTTCGCCCGCAGACCCAAACCATGACAGCAGAAGCCAGTACGATAGACCTGGGCACCAACACCAGTACAATCCCAGCCACGTACCTCGACACATCTGCCTCTGAGGAGCTGGAGATCCTGTTGAACGTGCGCTATGTTACAGAAGCTCTTTCTGCTCTCTCCGGCATACCGGAAGTGGCTTTTGAGTTGCGCTCACGCAGTCGGCCAGCCATCATCAAGCCGGTTGGAAAGAAAGAGCTGCTCTATCTCATCATGCCCATGCAACTTAGAAACAGCCCGGCACGTCCGGCCAGCAGTGCAGCGGCTGCCTCGTAGCGCCCTGCCTGATACGTGGGCTGTCTCTCCTCCATGTTTCAACTTTTCCACCACTTTTTCCACACCCGTACAGATGCTGCCCAACGCAGCGTAAGGAGGTGTCATGTCATTTACCAATCAGGAAGAACAGTGCGCTGCAGAGTCCCTGCCTAGCAACGAAGAAGGGGTCACAGAGGAGGAAGAAAATAAGCCAGCAGAGGAGGATACGCTTTCACCTTCGCCTCAAGGGGAAAATGCAGCGCCAGTGGCAGAGCTAGAGGCACCTGATCTCTATGATGCGGCAAAATGTGATCTGCATTTCACTATTACCATGCGGCGCGACGACGGCGATCCGCGCGGGCGACAGGTTCTGCTGGGCGCCCGGAACGATAACGATGTCCCCATTATCACGCTTGTGCGCGCCCACGATCTGGAATCCATTCTCACCCCGCTCGTGGAACTCCATGACCGCCTCGTTGCTGACCTGCCTCGGCGAAAGAAAGACATGCAGGCTGGGCTCGAAGCAGCGCGCAAACGCAAGCCCGAACCAGCCAAACAGGCCAGGCAAAGGAACGCAGCGCAAAAGGCCCCGGAAACGTCGCAGACATCATCCCACGGCCAGGTTGCGCAAGCTGATCAGCCATCTGCAAACCAGGTATCATCGCCCCCGCCCTCCGCCACTCCCAGGCCATCCTCCAAACGGAAGGGCAAGGCTTCGGACACAGAAAGCCAGATGGAACAAATGATCCTTTTCTAGCTTGAATTTCTCAGTATGAAAGGAGAGAAGACGCGATGGCTACTGTGATCTTCGATGGACGACAGATTCCGCTCGACGACACCATTGCCAGTGACGACGAATTACTCAAACAGGCCCTGGTTCCACATCTTGGGCCAGAGATCGCCAACGCGACGATCAGCCGCGAACAGAAGGAGGGGCAACCCCTGACTGTTACTCTGGTGAAGCGCGCCGGACCGAAAGGAATGAGCGTGCTTGCATCTCTGATAGAGGCACCTGAGCAAGTCAATCCTGTGTTTGGGCTGGCATGGATGATCCAGTGGAACGAGGCTCGGCAGACGATGCACTTCCTTGACCTGTTCGACCTCCAACCAGTGATCGAACAGGCTCTGCAAAGGGGAGAACGCGAGGAGGAGCATACCAGCCGGGCACTCTCGCGCATGAAAGAGGTGGAGTCGGCAGCCTCCAGCTTGGTCGTCGTGGGCTTTTAGTCTCGTGCAAGAGGAGGGATGCATGGGGGCCGCGGTGTTCGCACCGTCTGCGCCTCCATGCCACACTATGCTTGAATTGATATCATCGCCCTCCGCGCGTGAAGTGCTTTCACGCTACCGCCTCCCACTCTCTTACACGGAGGCACACGACTATCTCTACAAACGCCTGCTGAGCATTCAGCTCCTCACCCTCTATCGAACCTACTTTCCAGTGCAGTACGCTCGCTCGCAGAAGCGGCCTTTTCCCACGAGTAGCGAGGCGTACAGTCCACTCGAAGCGGAGTTCCTTGAGTTAGTAGATACCCACCTGTTCCCCATTCACCTCGACTTCCTGCTGTTTGCCTCCGGGCCAGATGAGCGCAGCGCCATCATTCCAGCGCGGTCGCTGGGCCAGGACTGGTGGAACGTAGAGTACGACGATCTTTCGGAGGGGTGGAAATTCATCCTCTACCTCGTCGGGCAGATGCAGGGGGATGAATTGACAGCACTTCTCCCACAACTCATCCCTGGACGAGACTCGCCGCTACGGGGCATGAGCTGGGAGCCGGTGAAGTGGGAGGAGTTTGAGGCCAGGTGGCTTGATGCGGCAAAGAGGCTGCACCCGTCGGTCGCCGCCATTCCCCGGCTCGTTGAAATGGCCTTCCACGACACAGGAAACGCCTTCTTGGATACCCATGACGAGGCACCACTGGAGGACTTCTTCTGGACGAAGGAAGACATGGACATACTGATCACCCACTACCGAGAAGCAGAGGCCATCATCGGCCAGGTAGAGGCGCTGCTGGAGTGGCTTGGCGAGGCACCGGACCATTTGACATCAGTACTGAGACTTTTAGACGAGGACAGACAACGATGGACTACTGCGAACCGGGATTAATCCGCGAGGCGCTGCTCAAGGACCTCTTGAGTCCACCGCCTCGCAAGTTGATGCATATTGAGGCGGAAGTGCTGATTGTGCAGGGCCAGTACATCTTGCATTATCGTGACAGCCACGGCCAGGACCAGTTCAAATTCCTTTCCGAGGAGAGCATGCGCCTGGCCTTTAGCGAGCAGGAGGTTGATAGCGGAAACCTTCCGCCAAATACCATACGCTGGGGGAGCAACGCAAAGGGGACCTGGCTTCTCCAGTGGATTCCCCCTGGGCGCCACACGATCCTACTCGAAGGCGAGGCGATGCCCCAGAATCCCGTGAGCGTTCCGCTCCCTGGCATCATCTTCGGCGGGATAGGGACAAGCTACTATGTGTGGGCCGTAAAAGAGAAGCTGTACGCACCTCACCTGCCGCTCTATCACGCACCGCTGCCCAACATAGGTCTGGACGGGAAGGTGTGCTTTGGTCAGAACCATCCGGGGAAGGCCTGCCCTGAGACGTTTGAGCAAACCTGGCAGCTTTTTATAAGCAGCCCATTCAACGGGGACTTGGTGGCCGGCAAGTCGGCCCGCCACGCGCAAGACATCCGAGAGCAGCTCTGCCGGGTGAAAAAGAAACCAGCCTATCCGATCAGCGATCTGCGACCACTGAAACAGTACGCACACGAGGACCAGCTCACCATCACCACGGCCATTGGTCGTTACTTCCTACAGAAAAATTTCGCGTAGAAGCTTGAGAGCAAAGGATATACCTATGAGCTTTGTCGAATACCACTTTGTCACGCAACCGCCATTGCCGCCGTACCGATCAGCGCTCTACGACTACCTGGTAGGTGCCAATGGTGTCTTCCTACGGAGCCGGCGAGAGGGGTTAGAAGTCGTCCTTCCGGTCGCCCCGGCCGAGATCAGGGGGCTGGTTCCAGTTGAACCCACAGTAGTATTCACCTACCCGCGCGTGCCCGCTGCCCTGGTTCAGTACATACTTGATCAGGCCCTGGCCGCACACGATAGCCAGGGCAGATCGGTCGAAATGCTGTTTCACCTCACATTCCGGCGAGACCACTGGATTCTCTCGATCCCGGAGCAGATACAAACCGCGGCCTCTGTCACGCTCCTGGACGATGGCCCCTCCTCGTCGCACGCCACAGCACTGATCGAGGTGCATAGTCACCACGACATGCACGCTTTCTTTTCGCACACGGACGACCGCGATGAGCGCATAGGCTTCCGCATCAACGCGGTGCTCGGACGCATTTTCACGCGCCCAGAAGTGCTGGTGCGCGTCAATTGCGAGGGTATCCATCAGATCCTGCCGGCGACGCACGTCTTTGACCTGCCGGAGACCATCATCGATGCATCTCTCACCTGGACGGATGAGGGGGAAGAAGAACCTGATACCGCCTTGCAGAAGAACCTGCTCCAGAGCCATGCTGAGGAGGGAGAAAAGCATGAATGAAGCGCCTCTCGACCTTTCCTTCTTGCAGGCGACCCCGGTGTTTTCCTATCAGGGGCAGCGCATCACCCTGGTCCTGGTAGGCACCGGCGGCACTGGAAGCTACCTTGCCCGTCACATCGCCCGCCTCGCCTGGATTCTCAAGACCCAGTACAACAAGACGGTCACCATCGCCTTTATCGATCCTGATGTGGTCGAGCCAGCAAATGTCCTGCGCCAGGATTTCTGTGAAGCAGAGCTTGGTCTGCCAAAGGCCACCGTACTCGCGCTTCGGTATACAGCGGCCTTTGGAATAGAGATCCACCCCATCGTCCAGCGCTTTCACCCAGATATGATCCGACAGTTGCGGTCCTATTGGAATACGCTGACACTCGTTATTGGTGCTGTGGACAATGCTGGGGCGCGGGCCGCGATCTCTGAGACGCTCAAGGAAAACCTCGAACAGGAAGTCCCCAGAGTCTGGTGGTTAGACTGTGGCAACGCGCGCGAGGCCGGCCAGGTGCTCATTGGCAGCCAAAATAACCTGGAAGACCTGGCCGATGCCTTTAAGGTGACCGGCTACTGTAGGAAACTGCCATCGCCGGTGATGCAGCATCCTGAATTATTAAATCCCCTCCCGGAAGAACTCGACAACCACCACCTCTCGTGCGCCCAGTTGACTGCTGCGAACAGTCAAAGCCTGATGGTCAATCAGCAGGTCGCGGCCCACGCGGCAGTTATGCTGCACGAATTCCTCATCGCCGGGCGGCTGCGGCGGTTCGCTACCTACTTCGACTTGCCCAGTGGCACGGCCAGCTCGAAATACATTACCCAGGAGGCTGTGGCACGGGTGATCGGCAGAGAGGTCTCTTTCTTCTCTACCGCGGGTCAGCCGGTTACTTCAGGCAGGCCACAGGAGCTGGTAGAGGACGAAGAGTTCTTTGATGAGAACAGCGAGTTCGACGAGGAGATGTAACCGGTATCTCCAGAGCAGGAGATATGCCAGCGGACAACCAGACGCCCGATGTGCGTTGCCCGCTGGCGACTAGCACTTGATGAAGCAGCACCTATCCGGTATACTTTTGACACACGTATCATTATGAGATTCCCTTTCATCACAAGAACAGGAGAGCATCAGGGAAAGCACTATGCATGTATTTTTGAGAGGGCAGCGTGCTCTCCGAGAGAAGGCACCAGGCGTATGAACGAACAGGATATGGAGCAGGAACAGGCTCAAGAGTCGGCACCAAGAACACTCCTGGACGCAGACATCACCCAGCTTTCGGAAGAAGAGTTGCTTACAAAGATGATCGAGGAAGACTGGGACCCGGAAGAATCCGAGGATCGGCCCGTTATCCCAGAACAGCTTGTTCTTCCTTTTCTTGCACCTCCGAGCGTGCCATATCATCCGCGCGACCATGACCGGGCCATTCGCGAGGCATCCCTCGCTCCCGGTACTTCCTGGAAAGAGCGTGCAGGACTCCTCTCCTATCTGGCGACAAACAATATTGAGGTTTCCTTTGGGTCACCGGATGTCCCCCTGGATCTGGCAGCAGCACGCAGAGAAATCAAAAAGTTAGGAGAGAGCACGGTCATTGTTGGACGCCTCTTCCTGCTGCTATGGAACATCCGCCACAAAAACATGTCGCGGCGAAAAGGAAGCAGTGTCCCTGTCCTTATTTCAGAGGTGCTCAGGCTGATGGGCCATACAAAGCACACAAAGGCGCGACAGCAAGGCTCAGCCCTCCAATATACAGATGGCTACCGCCCAGAGCAAAAACGGAGCGTGATCCAGGACGCTGCGCTGCTTTCGGCGTTCCAGGTACGCGCCAGAATTATGGAGGGAGGTGAGATGACGCCACTCAATATTTTGGGACCCTACCTCAAATGTTCGCTGGTCAGTAAGGAAATTGGTGGGGTCCATCGAATCGTTGGCTTTTATGTCGAGCCGGGCGATTGGATCAAAGCGTATGAGACGCTGCCAGAACACCCTGCCGACGCAGCCCTAGCCCGCATCGATGCAGCTATTTGCCAGCTCGACACACAGAATGACAAGTATGCCATTCGCATTGCGCTCTCGCTCACAGAACAGTGGCGCGATCAGGTAGCGGCGTACCAGGCTGCCCAACTCCGCGGTGAACCCCTCAGCATTGACTTTGGCATTCCGCAGAAAATGTCTGAACTGCTTGCCTCCAGTATGATAGCAGTCCCCCGCGAGCATGTGCGAGATCGATTCATCCCACGCATTGAGCGGGCACTTCGCATACTGGTCGCACCAGAACCCAACCCCCACAAGCCGGAGCCAGAGCAACGCAGCATTATTGGCGAGGCATCACCACTTGTTGAGGTGGACCGACAGCAGGAGCGTTGGGATCAGGCATGGCTTGACGCATCCTGGCGGATTCTACCGCCCCAGGATCTCCTCAACGCCTGTACGATCATCGAAGCAGAGCGCCCTCTCCTTCCATCAAAGAAAACGCGCGGGCGAAGGAAGCAAGCCCGCTGAGCCGTATCGGGTAAAGTCAACGATCCCCACCAGGGTCGGTCGGAATCCCCACCAGGGTCGGTCGGAATCCCCACCAGGGTCGGTCGGCAGTTGAGCGTAAACGGACCCCAATTTCTCGCGAAAAGGCGAAAATTAAAAAAACGCCTACTAGAATCGCGTGACCAACGCATATACAATGGCAACAGTAGGGTGATACTTGGGAGGCTTCCCGCCATATTCCCGAAAAGTCTCCCGCCCGATTCCCAGGTTCTTCCCGAAAGCCTGGGGTATAGTAGGGACATCGCGTTGATGGCGAAACGTGGTGAGGGTAGATGAGGAGGAAGCCCATCAACCAGTAAGTAAGCAAGCTCTACCGGATGAATCACCTCGTTCAACGAGGAAACAGGGCGGGAGTGGCCCCAGCAGGTTATGGTAATGCACACTGACTCTTTGAGATAGAGGAGCGATCAGAGTATCGCCTTTCGATCAAGCTGGGGCAAACGGATGCTCCCAAAAGAAGAAAGAACCGAGCTTGTGAGCGCTGGTTCTTCTCTTCACTACTCTATTAAAAGAAGCTTACTTGAAAGGAAAGATCGTGATGACCTGATCCGAAACACACCTACTCAGCTCTAATGGAGAGAAAACCGACCTTTTGATTCATCGCCAGTGATCAAAAGGAAGGGATGTGTTTACCCTTCTCGTAGGCTTCCAAGCCTACGTTCAGTATAGCACGCCCAAAAATGAGCGTCAATCAATTCTTGCCATTCTTCCCACTCTCCATCGAGCAACACATTCCCACCGCGCATCAGTCTCTGCCTGCGCGTCCTTCTGGCTTACACAACCTCTTCTTCTGCATAGAGAAGAGGGAGGGTGTTTTTGCGCTCAGCACCCGCCATCAGATCCAATCACTGGCTGAATTGCGAACGATCAGTGTTTTGTAGTTATTGGACGGAGAGCAACTCATGGTAACAGATCAACACGCCCCAACCCTGTCGGGCACCTGCACGCCCACAGCTAGCTCCGAGGAACTCTCGCTTTCCCCTACGTCGGTCCTTCCACTCCCACCAGGGTTTACCCCGGAAGGGGTGGAGATCGCCCTCATCGACCAGCAAACACTCTATTTGATTGAGCATGCCATTCCGGGAGGGCGGGATGTCTTTCTCCACCTGCTGTACTACGCAACAACGAGACCTGAGACAGCGATGCAGCGAAGTCTCTTCACGGCGACCGGGGAAAGCAATGATGAGGCAATTGCCCTAATTTGTAGTGTCGAGGCGCTCGCAAAATCGCCCAGATCGCCCTTTAAATCGCCCGACGCATATCTGCGGCGCCTGCTCGTGCTTGAATACCTGCAAGTAGTACGAAGGGTTTTTCACCGGACGTACACCGAGTTTCGGATTCCTCTCGGCAGGCGTATGCTCCATATCCCAACGCTACTGGCCTCTCTGTGGGAGCTGCATGAAGCATACAAAGACGAAAAGGTCAAACAACTCGCCCGCAAGGTAGCAAAACGGCTCCAGATGGACGAGTTTCTCGCACAGGTCGCCATCCCTCAACAGACTGCCCTGGCTCCTGATCTTGCTCCCGTCCTGGGTGTGCTCACCGGTATCCTGGAGGCACATGGCCTCCGAGAAGATGTCACGCTTCTCTCCGAAGCGTGTAGCATCATCGCTGGGCTGCTTGTTCCTGAAAAATTTGGGCGAGTTGATGCGAAAGTGGGCGAGTTTCTCACCGCACTTAGAAGACGCCACCCGGTGGCCCGCAAAAAAACGGGCGATTCTGTCGGTCAGGTGGGCGATTCCGCCGCCGGGGAGACGTGCCCCCCCGATCAGCTCCAAAGAGCGCGAATGACTGAAACGGGCGAGTTTCCTACGACGGAATCGCCCATATGCAAGGGCAAACCCCAAAAACGGCGCTCATTTCGCCGGAATTCGGGCGAGTTGGCGGCCCTTTTCACCATGAACTCGCCCAAATTTGGGCAGGTTGGGCAGATTTTTGCAAAAACGGGCGATTCCGCCGCCGGTGTATCGATAATCGCTCTCTCTCCCCAGAATATTACTTATAAGGGAGGAACGATTATCGATGCAGGGGGCTGCGAATCGGCGAATCCTTCTGTTGGTGCCCCATCGGTTCAGCTTGAAAACCGACCATTGGAAGAAATCCGCCGCGAAGCAAAATTTTATGAGTCCTTTTTCGACAATGGGCGCTCACGGAAGTGGACGGGATCGTTGATCAATGTCCTAAGAGAAACCCCGAAGGAGATAAAGCGCCTCGCTGCGGTGGGCGCCGTGTTCTATAGTTATTTCCCCCAGCCCGACGGGCGGACGGTCTATAGCCCTGGTGGTTGGTTTACGTCAGCCTGCCGGCGGTACTCACAGCCGGGAGTGGCTGTCCCCTCTGAAGTGCGGGCCTGGGCTGAAACGCATTTGCCCCTCAAAGAAATCCGCCGCCGCATCAAAGAGGGGAGCCGTCTCCCTGAAGAGCAGACACTGCCCTGGGTAGGCGCGTCGGAGCCAGTCGAGGCGGACGAGCACCAGGACGAACTGCCGCAAGAGCACGCCATGACCACTGAATGGGATGACGTGCAGGCGTTCGATGACTCCCAGCAGTCGGCCTATCCTTTGCCGATTGCTCCGACACGTTCGTGCCTGGGAAGCTGGATGGATTATGAGCAAGCTGAGCGCTTACAGGATCGCATTCTGCGTGAGGGGGCGATGTACTGTCTCCGCGCGGAGGTCCGACCAGGCCAGGGGGAGCGCTGCACTGTAGTCGTCACGTGGCCCGGACGCCCTGGCGAGATAGAAATCATCAATGAAGAGGATTGGATAGACTACTTTCGTGAAGTGAAGGAGTGTTTTGATGAACTGCAATGAAAGCCGGTCGTTGGAGGACCTGCGCCGGGAGGCAGCATTTTATGCCTCTTTCTTCGGCGATGCCCGCCGGTGGACAGGAAGCCTTTTCAACGTGCTCCGTTCGACACCAGAAAAAGTCGTGCGGCAGGCAGCGGTAGCTGCTGTCTACAGCTCTTTTCCCCTGGCCTCCGGGCAGAAGATTTTCAACCCGGCAAGCTGGTTCACGTCCGCCTGTCGTCACTACGCCGAGCCTGAAGCTGCTGTCGCGGGCTCGGTGCAGGCCTGGGCCGAGACGGACTTGCCCCTGGAAGAGATCCGCCGGTGCATCCAACAGGGAATCCGCCTCCCCTCGGAGATGGACCGCTTTGGTGAAACGAAGGCAGGCCTGGAATGAACCAGGATGAGCAACACAAACGCCGTGCGCAGCCAAGGGCATCCACCTTCGGGCTGGAGCGCGAAGGCCCAATCTTGCGACCAATGCAAAAACGCAGGTCCGTGCCGGGAGGGAAGCAGGTCGTCGAGGGCGATGCCTGGCCTGTTCCAGGGCCAAATCAGCCCGATGTAGAGCCTGATGAAGGAGACGAGGCGTTCCAGAATCGGCGTGTTGTCCTGTTTCGGAAGCCAGGCTTGACCGATACTCCGGTGGGCTTTCCCTCATCTCCAGAGCCTTCATCGGTTTCCCCAAGCCCGGTGTGCCCTCGGTGTAAGGGGAGCGGGTGGTTGCGCCGGGATCTTCCCCCTGGGCACCCAAATTTTGGAAAGCCTCTGGAGTGTGGGTGTCTTCTGGGGCGTCGCCGGCTACGGCACCAGAGGGAGTTGTTGGCCCTCTCCAATCTGTCTGAGGAGCAGAGGGAGCTGACGCTGCAAAATTTTACCCCTCATGTGAAAGGTGTCCAGCACGCCTTCCGATCCGTGAAGGCTCTTTCACAGGCCCTTCAAACCTATGGGCGTAAGCGGGCTGGCGGGGAAAAAAGCATGGGGGGGGAGACGCCTGGACCTACCTTGCCGGAAGCATGGGTTGTTCTCATTGGAGGGGTAGGCGTTGGCAAGACACATCTTGCGCTGGCGGTCGCAAATGCGGCCCTTGACGCAGAGATCGTGGTGTTGTTTGCCACGGTGCCCGATCTGCTCGATTACCTGCGCGCGACCTTCGATCCAGATCAAAGAGGACCTGTGTATGACGAACTTTTCCAGCGCATGCGGAGCGTGGAACTGCTGGTCCTCGATGACTTGGGGACACAACGCAGTAGCCCCTGGGCCGACGAGAAGCTCTTTCAATTAATCAATCACCGATACAGCCACCGGCTGCCGACGATCATCACCATGAATGAGAAGGCCTGGACGTACCTCGACGACCGGCTCCAATCGCGCTTGTCGGATCGCAGCCTGGTGGAGATCGTCACCTTCGCCGGCGCACAGGATTACCGCAAGAGTGCAGCGCGGCTCGAAGAAAAGCGTGATGATCCCGATGGAGGATGAAAGCGAGGTGACGAACGATGGCTCTATCCTCCCAGAAACGGCAGCGTGGTGCTGCGCAGGAACGTTGGCCCGCCCTGCTCGACAGCCAGGTGCAACAGGCTTCCGAGAAGAGCGACGAGAAGCAGACCGGGGAGGCTTGCGCCGTCAGCTTTGACGGCACGCGCTATACCTACCGCAGCCTTGTCTTCACTGTCCAGGAGGCCGGTGTGTATCCCTCCTGCCCGCTGGACCGCATCCAGGCGATGGTGGATGCAACGCTCGCGGATGAGAAACGCAGAGAAGAGATCCGCCGCTATGGTCGGCGCCTTTGGCACTCTATCGTGCGACCGGAACGCGCTGCGAGCCAGGCGCTGGATTATGCGTTCGGCCACGATGTGCAACTCTGCGCACGTTTTCTTCCCCACGTCAGCCACCTGTTTGAAGCGAATCCAGTTCGCGCGGATGCCTGGACGCTAGAACTGCGGCGGGCTTACGTGGAGAGTCTCTCATCAGCAGCTTCCCGCGAGTCCCTCTATCGCCTGCTCCGCGAGGCCGGGGTCCCTACTGAACTGCTCGTGAGAGAGCGATAGATTTCCTATAGCCACAAATTCTACACAAACCCAAAGAAATAGAGGGGAGAGATATGCGAAAGAATGAGAAGTTGATGAGCAAGCTGGCTCAGGCGGCCCACCGTGAGCACTATCATAGTCGCTGGGAGGAGCGCAGCGAGCAGGACCAGCAGGAGTACAGGCGAAGAGCCTCGGCCTTTTGCACAGCGCTGGACCGCCCGGAGATCGTCGAGGCGCTGACGCGCGAGGTGTATAGCCAGATGGAGATCCAACAACATGGCGCCCTGGGCGTGGTGGTGAAGCAGGATGGCGACCGGAGCCAGGTGGAGCTGGCCGAGCTGCGCCGGCGGCTGTCCATAGAAGGAATGGTGTATGCTTTGCTTTCTCACGGTCACCGCCCCCGCTGGCCGCTGGAATGAAAGCCAGAGAGGAAAGGATGAGACGATGCCAGAATGGAACTTGACCGATCCAACCCGGACCGATTCATCTATGCAGTATGCTGCTGGCGGCGCCCTGAATCAGAAGACGCTGATGTGGCAATTGTGGGTGACGGTCGATGGGCGGAAGATCAACTGGGTTGCAGCATATCGAACCCAGGCGCAGGTGGACCAGGCGATGCAGACACTCAAGGATGCCGCGGCCACCGGCTCCCTGTTCACCCAGGAGGCGCTTGCGTCTGTGCTCGATCAGCTCTATCAGGGACGCGATGCTGACCCACAGCCGTTACCGGAGGCCGAGCAGACCATCCGAGATCGCGTGCGGGTTGGTTCGTGGCGTGGGAAGAGGTGAGAAGCCGGACGAGATATTGGGTGAAAAGAGCCTATGACTATACGAAAATTCTCTTATGTTTCCATCTCTTGGCCCTGAAGAGGGCAGGGGGGCATACACGTGATCATCTCCATGCAAGGAGGAACAGGATGAGTAG
>Ga0209062_1003327_pt1 | contig 18822 bp, 13 predicted proteins | sample Coa_R2_2_FD_187158 | JGI IMG/M metagenome (GOLD analysis project Ga0209062, IMG submission 187158) | Surface soil microbial communities from Centralia Pennsylvania, which are recovering from an underground coalmine fire - Coalmine... | ecosystem: Environmental > Terrestrial > Soil > Unclassified...
AAGAATCCGTTTCATGCTAATGCCTCGATAGGTCGAAATGAATCTGCAGATCGGCGCGGTCGCGCGGGAAGCCCGCGGGCAGCGGGGGGAAGCGGTCGATATCGAGCAGCGCCCGCTGCGCGGAGTAGTCGAGATCGCGATTGCCGCTCGACTGCACCAGCCGCACCGAACCGGGCTGCAGCGAGCCATCGCGCAGCAGCGTGAACTGTACCACCGCCTGGTTCGTCAGCGTGCGCGCATCCATCGTCGTGGGGTGCCAGTGCTGGCCGATCAGGTTCAGCAGCAGGTTCGCGTAGTAACCGTATTGCGTTCCCAACGGCGAATCCGTCCCCAGCCCTACCCCGCCTCCGCCCTGTATCTGATAGATGGGGGAACTGGCCGCCGCTCCCGTCGGGCTGTAGAGTTGGTTGTCGCGGTAGTGTTGCTGCGCTTCCCATTTGTTCGGTTGGGAAGCGGCCTGCGCGACCCGCTTCGGCGCGGCGTGGCTCTTCAGCGGGATGGCATCCGGGTCTGGCGCTGTGACCTTGGGCTTCGGCAGCGCTTTCAGCTTGGGCGGCGCCGTCGGAACCTGCGACTTCGTATCGTTCGCCACCGGATTCGTTAACTCAGCGCGGTTGGGAAGCTGGATGCTGTTCACCGCCGTCACCGCGACCGAGCCGAACCCGCCGCCGTGCGGGTCGCCCAACTGAATCACGTTGCCGCCGAGGAAGTGAAACGTCGTCGCAGCGGCGAAGATTCCCACCAGTCCGCCATGAAACACCAGCGACCCGATAAACGGCCCCCGCAGCCGTTCCGGTTCGTCGAGGATGTCCGTGCGCGCGCTCATCGCCGGCCTTTTTTCGCCGAATCCGCCGCGTCCTCCGGCTGCGTCACCAGCCGCACCTGGAATCCGTCCGCGCCCAACTCGGCCACTACCTGCGCGATGGGCTCGTAGATCGTTTCCCGGTCCGCCTTGACGTAGATCGCCTTGCCGTTGCCGAAGCGGTGCTGCACTTCCGTCTTCAGGTCGTTGATATTCACCATCTGCTCATTGAGGTAGATGTCGCCCGTCTTGCGGATGGTTACGACCGGAAGATCCTGCGCGCTCTCCTTGGTGTACTTCACCTTCGGAACATCCACCTCCAGGCCGAAATCCATGATGTGCGCCGTCAGCATGAAGATGATGAGGAGCACCAGGACCACATCCACGAACGGGGTGACGTTGATCTCCGAAAGCGTCCCGGTCGAGCCGCGGCGGCGGTTGCCGAAGCCGTTGCCGTTTCCGCTGGTCGAAATCGCCATGGCTAGAACCCCGGCCGGCCGCTCCCCGATTGCCGCGTTTCCGCCTCGCCGAAGGTGCGCTCCGCCAGGTTCAGGAATTCGAGCGCGAAATCCTCCATGCGGGCGCCGATCTCGCGGATGGTGTGGCCGAAATAGTTGTACGCGATGGCCGCCGGAATCGCGGCGAACAGGCCCACCGCGGTCGCAATGAGCGCGCTCGCGATACCCGGCCCGACCGCGCGCAGGCTCGTGCTCCCCTGCGAGCTGAGCGCGACGAACGCGCGGATGATACCGAGCACCGTGCCGAGCAGGCCGATGAACGGCGTCACCGTGGCAGTGGTCGCGAGCCAGTTCATGTTGCGCTCCAGCTTCGCTAGCTCCTCGCTGACGCCGATCTGCAGCGAGCGCTCGAGCGACGAGCGGTTGGCGATGGCGCCGCGCGCTTTCACCTGCCGCTCCACTTCCTCATAGCCGAAATCGAATACCGCCACCAGCGGCGATGGCCGGAACTGCTCGCTCGCCACCATCACCGCGTCCATGCCAGTGGCTTTGCGAAAGGCGCGCAGGAAGCGCGAATTCGTCTTGCGGGCGCCGCTCAGCGCCTGCCACTTGGAAAAAATAATGGTCCAGGAATAGATCGAAAAGCAGACCAGGAATCCCAGCACCGCGGTTTCCGCGACGCCGCCGGACTGGAACAATTCCCAGACGTCTACTTGTAATAGAAATGCAGCGGGAGCTTGAAACAAACCGTCTCCTAAAACTCAATCTAGCATAGAGACGGAGGGAGCCTGCAAAAAGACGTGGTATCCAACCCACCGCGGAGACACAGAGAATGCGGAGGCTACGCGGAGAAGATCATGAACTCCTGTTCATCTCTGCGAAAGCTCTGCGCCCTCTGCGTCTCTGCGGTGAAAAATCAGCCTACTGAAACGCGCGGACCGCGTGCGCTTCGTCGTCGTGAACGTCGAAGACTGTATACAGCTTGGTGATCTGCAGCAGGTCTTTCACGCGCTTATTCAGGTTGAGAAGTTTTAATTGTCCGCCGCTGTTGGTGACCGTGGTGAACCCCGAAACCAGCTCGCCGATGCCGGAGCTGTCGATATAGTTCACCTCGCCCAGGTTGAGCAGGATCTTTTTCTGGTTCTTGTTGATCATGTCGCGCAGTGCGTCGCGCAGGGCGCTCGATCCTTCGCCCAGCGTGATCCGCCCCGCTACGTCCACGACGGTCACATCCCCGACTTGCCGGGTGTTCAACTTTACGCTCACGGAATATGCCTCCTCACGGCCAAAATCTACTTGGACACCATATATTTGACTAAAGTAACTTCGGTCCCGCCCCGCTCCAGGCGACGCATTTCAAACTCATCCATGAACGAGCGGATCAGGAAGATGCCGCGCCCCGAGGTGCGCATCAGGTTCTCCGGCGCCAGCGGATCGGGAAGATTCTCGAAATCGAAGCCTTCGCCTTCATCCGCGATGCGGATCGTCAGCCGGTGCCCGTGATGCGCCACCGAAAACCGGACCTTCTTGTTGGCGTTGTACCGGTTGCCGTGGACCACCGCATTGACCATCGACTCCCGCACCGCCATGCCGATCTTCATCAGGTCGTCTTCGTCAAATCCGGCGCGCTGCGCCACGGCGACAACCAGTTCCTCGGCCGAATCCACGCTATCGAGTGTGGAATCGAGCGACCGTTCGAGGGTTTCCGTGGCCTGCTGGCGGTTGTCTCGCATACGAAGGGGATGCCCGGAAAAACGGCAAAGCGAATCGTAAGAATAAATTACCGGGGTTGTGAAAGTCAACTGAGGAGAGTCTTGGCGAGGCGAACCTTTACAGGCGGGCACCCGTCGCCGTGCGCGCTCCGGCCTGTGGACCTGGCGGCGTGACGATTCCCCGGAATGCTTCGAGCCGCGTCGAGGAATTGCCGCTCACCTCGAATAGCCAGAATTGCTCCAGGTCGTACTTGCCGGAGTCCATTTGGAAAAGGCCTTGCGACTTGTGCTCGGCGATCACCCAATTCACGACGATCTGGTAGTTGAGCGCGCGCCGGTATCCGAACGAAACGGTGCGGTCGAACGTGAAGACGGGGTCTGCCTGGGTTGTCCGCGTCACCGGAGCCGCCTCCAATCCGCGAAACTCCGCCGCTGGAGTCTGCCGTGCGTGCGCCTCCACGCCGAACACCAGGGGACGCTGGCTCGCTGGAAGATCCGCCACCGCCTCCAGGGCCAGAATCGTCGCCGCCCGGTGGTGGCCGTGCGTCTGCGCCGCCGGAAGCAGTGTGAAAACCACGTCGTACTGTTCGCGCGCCAGAAGATCGGCGAGAAAGGCGTGCAGCTTGGGCCGGTCCCAGTTGCGAGAGTCCGCCTGAGCGGCGTCGGTCTGAAACCCGAGGTCCCGCTGATCGAGAAAATAGTGCCGGCGGATTCCCAGGATTTTCCCGGCCCGCTTCGCCTCCTCTTTCCGAATTGCCGGCAAGTGCGCCCGGGCGTCCGCTTCATCGGCCAGCGCGGCGCCGTAAAAGATCCCGGCCAGGTCTGCGTACCGATAGCCCGACTCGCCGTTTGTAACGATGACCTGGTCCGCGGTCCAGCCCAATTCCTTCACCAGCCGGAACGTGGTGGCCGCAAAGGCGTATTCATCGTCCGGATGCGCGACCACGATCAGCAGCCTATGACCCGCCGTCTCCGCGGCCATCGCGCCGGGCAACAAAGCAGCCGCCGTCCACGCCATCAGGAACTCCTTGCGTGTGGGGGAGACCGCGCCGCTCCTCATCGACCCAACTCCTCGTGCGAGATCTGCGAAGCGCCGCTCTCGATCACTTCCTGTGCGATCTCCCGCATCGGCGTGCGCGTGCGCCGGCTCAGGTTGCGAATGCAGAAATAGGCCTGCTCTTCTGTCCAGTCGAAGCGCGCTTGAATGAGGCCCTTGGCGCGGTCCAGCAGCTTTCGATCCGCCAACTGCTGCGTGAGCCGTTCCACCTCGCGCTCCAGATTCCGCCGCGCCATGGATGCCGCCAGCAACGCGCCAACCGGGATGCCCAGGCTCAACAGAAACGAGAACTCACGGGGTTTTACGGGCAACCGTCCGGAGCGGCAAACGTTCAAGAAGGCGACGGCCTGCCCCGCTTCGAGTAGCGGAATCGATACTGCCCCTTCGAGCCGGTTTTTGCGGAATTCGGCCAGCGGCGCCAGGCTCGGGTGCTCCCAAGCATTCTCGTGGACCACCAATGGCGCCGTTCGCGAAAACGCGTTCCGGACGTCCCGGCCCCGCAATTCGAGCGGCGTGGTCGAGGCAATCGGGGATAACCCCGACCACAGCAGCAATCGCGCCTCGGCCTTCTGCGGGTCCACCGAATAGAGGTAGGCGCCCTGCGCGTTCGCTTCCGTGAGCGCGAGATCCAGAAGGGGTGTGATCGCGCTGTAGCCGTTCTCTCCGGGAAATCCGGCCAAAGGATTGAGAGAGGATTCGCTCGAAAACAATGTGCTCGCCTGCATCCTGATTGCTCCTTGGAAATATAGGTTGACCCCAACCGCCCGGGGGTCTATTGACTTGGTTTAAGCGGGTTACCGACAACAGGAATAACGACGGAAGGAAGCGCGCACACGGGGCGCTTGGGAGGGAAAAAGAGTTGGGAAGTAGGGGTCTGTCACCAACATTCTTCTCAGAGTTTAAACGCTATACACCTCAATGTCAATAGGAATAGTAGAGATTCCTGAAGAGCGGGTGCCGCATGCTGGTCGGCTCCCTCCTGCGGTGCTTCATTTCGCGGTATCGGCTCTACTGTGGCGGGAGGCCGTTTGCCACCGCATATGCCAAGTCCTGCTTCGCGAGCTTTGCAGCCTCCTGGACGAGCATGTCGCTGGCATTCAATCCCCAGGGCCCCGCCCAAAGCGCGAGTTGGCGCTTGTAGATGTCAGACGGCTTCAGCTCATCTCCAGGAGGGTTGAATCGCTGTGGATTGACCGGGCCGACGGTCACCGACGCAGCGATCTGCTCGTTGGTGGAGAGGATTGCCCCGGCGGAATTGCGGAACACCCGGATGGTCTGGAGCAGGGCGCACCCTAGCGCTGGGGCGCGCCAATCCCGAGTGTCGCCGTCAGGGGTGCTCAGGATCACGGTATCGAAACCAAGCACCGTTTCATGGCCGGTGAGTTTGCGGTTTCGGAAGGCTTGCTGGCCGGCAGACGTCAGCAGGCAGTCCGATTCCGGAGTGGGTTGAACGGCAGCACGGGCCTGTTCGTTGCTGCTGTCGACAGGGTAGGTCGAGTGGGCATTGAGGAATGGCCGCCCATCGATTCTCTGGCGCGTCTTCATGTTCACGATCGAGACTGAGTCCCAGGCAGGCGATTTGTGTCCGGCGTCGTCGGTCCGCTCGTAGGCGCTGAAAACAAAAACTCGCGAGCCGTCGGTGTCGAAAGCGTCGACCGAGCTGCCGGCCAGTTGCCCGCCGTGCCGGTAAATCGACGTATTGCCTGGACCGCTCGTCAGGTAGTGTGCACGGACAATCGTATAAGGCGGGATCGGAGTCGCGGCTCTCACGCGTGACTGCAGAAAAATGCGGATGGGGTGGCCGGGCGAGCCGCCCAATATTCCGGCCAGGCGCTGGCCAAAACCGGCGGCAAGCACGAATGCGAAAGCCGCTGCAATAACTACGGTCAAAACAAGACGTCGGAAGGGCATTCGCATAAGCACCGCACCGCTTCGCGCAATCACCGGGCCGGCTGTGCAACTAAACGCGGCCTCTCCCTACGGCCGCAGAATCACCTTCATCAAATTCCCCTCGCGCCGGTACAGCCGCCCGAACCATTCCGCCCCTTCCGCGAGCGGCGCCACCGCGCTGATCAGCGGGTCGACGCGAATCGCGCCCTTCGACATGAGCTCGATCACCGCCGGATACTCGCCGCTCGACGCGCATGAGCCCTGCAGCCGGATCTGCCGCGTCACCACCGCCTGCAGCGGGATTTCCGCGAGCGGCTTAAAGTTGCCCACCAGCGTCACCGCGCCGCCCTTTCGGACCGCGGAGATGGCGGTCTGGATCGGCTCGGTCGCGCCTACGCATTCGAGCGCCACCGCCGCATCGCGCACGCCCTCGCCCGAGGTGCGCACATCATCGGCACCCAGACCGGCCGCCATTTTCAGCCGGCTCTCGACGGGATCGATTACGGTGATATGCGCGCAGCCTGCCGCCCGCAGCGCCTGCAGCGCCAGCACACCGATCATACCGCTCCCCACCACCACCGCACGATCCCCGAGCCGCACCGGCGTGATATTGACCGCGTGCACCGCCACCGCCGCCGCTTCGATCAGCGCCGCCTGCTCGAAGCTGAGATTTTCAGGCAGCCGGTAGACGATCCGCCGCGGCGCCGCGACGAACTCCGCGAACGCGCCGTGCCGCCGGTATTCGCCCGGCGAGACGCCCATCACCTGCCGGTTGTCGCACAGGTTGACCTCGCCGCGCGTGCAGTAGAAGCACTGGCCGCAGTAGATCGTCGAATCGAAGGTCACGCGGTCTCCCGGCCGCAGATCGGTCACCTGCGCACCGGTGCGCTCCACAGTCCCGGCGGCTTCGTGGCCCATGACGATCGGCGGAATGCGGCGGCCGGTCGAGCCGTCCATTCCATGCACGTCGCTGCCGCAAATGCCGCAGGCGCGCACGCGGATCAGCACGTCCTCCGGGCCGATTTCCGGCAGCGGCATGTCGACCAGTTTGAGATGGTTGTATTGTTCCAGCAGGAGCGCGTTCATATAAGAGCAATCGTACAACGGCGCGGCCCGCGCCGGCCCCGCACTTGACACGGGCTGTATCGTAGATCCGAGATAGACCGGGCTTATCGGGTTTGAAACGGCCCTCCCCGATGGCTCACTATCGCCTGGAAAGGGGTGCGCATTGCCGCCTGCCTTCTCGCTGGACAAAAAGTTCCTGGGCGTTCCCACGGACGTCCAACTCACCCTGCAGGGACCGGATGACAATTCGGTCTTCCTCGCTGTCGCTGCCAACGCGACCTTCCCGCCCGGCAAACTGCCGCTGGGCAGCGTAACGCTCTCCGCCAGCACCGGCGAATCGATTCCGTTCAGCTCCGCTACCGGCAAGGGAAACGTGAGCTTCCAGGCCAGCGCCGATGGTTTCTTCGAGGCCGGCATCTACGTCGATCCGGCCGACCTGCGGCACGACTTATCCCCGGAAAGCGACATCGCCAGCGGCATCGCCCTCACCGCCGCCCCCGGCTCGCGCTTCCTGATGCTGCGCTGCGGCTACGATGCCACCGCCTCGGCCAAGGGCGCGATGGCGCTCGGCACGGGCGCGAGCGTCAATTTCGGCGGCGCGTTCTCGAAGGATGCGGCCTACGCCGTCATCCGCCAGTTCCCGGACAGCGCCAGCGCCGCTGACGTGCTAGGAGGGACCATCAAGAGCTGGATTCTGCCCAACCAGTTCGACGGTCTCGACCGCCTCCCGCCCCGCACCTGGATCGTTACCGAGCTCGATGGCAGCATCGCCCTGAACCTCGGCGTCCAGGCCGGCTACGATTATTCCTGGCTGCGCCAGTTCCCCGGCGGCGCGCTCAAAGGCGATCTCGGCCTCAAGGTGCAACTCGCCGCCAATGCCGCTCTCGGCTTTTCGGCGAGCGGCACGTACGCCATGGCGCTTTCGCGCGAGACGGACGCCCCGGCCATCCGCCTGCGCCTTTACAAGCTCGCCAAGAACGGCTGGAACTTCGCGCTCAATGCCAGCGCCGGCGAGCAGGTGCAATTACCCGAGGTGTTCCAGCAGGGAAAGAAGGTCGATGACCTGATCTCCGCCGTCTTCGGCATCCATGTGGCGCAGCTGGTCCAGGATCTCGCCGACCCGAGCGCCGTCGGCCCCGCCAGCGTCGCGAAGTTCATCGAGCAGCGCGGCATGAAGGAATTTCAGGATCTCACCGGCATCAGCCCCGATCAGATCGTCGCCGCGGGCCAGGCCAAGGTGAAGGAGTTCGTCGAGCAGTGGAACGCCCTGACCCACAAGCCGGCCACCATGCTCGCCTCCATCCTCCAGAAGAACCCGGACGTGGCGGAGCTGACCAGATTCCTGCAGGACATCCAGGGCAAGGGCGCGGCGGACGTGCAAGCGGCCATCGCCGATGCGCTGAAAAACGTTGCCTTCTTCCAGACCGCCATCGGCCAGTGGATCGAATCCGTCGTGCCCACCACGGCGCTTGCCGCCGTCAGCGGAACCAGCGACTGGAAAATCGTGCAGGACCTCTCCGGCAAAGCGCTCGCCATCCTCAACGGCCAGACCCTGCAAACCCTCATCGATTACGCTACCAAGAATCTCGGCCTCGACAATATCAAGAACGCGGCCGAGGACGTGGAAGGCTTCAATCTGGATCGCTGGCTGCAAGCCAAAATCGCCAACTTCCTCGGCAAAGATCCGACCGCCCAGCTCGTCTCCGCCGATATTCAGAAGGCCCAAGCGGCCCTGAAAGCTCTGTTGGACAAGGCGGATGAGTTCTACACCAAAGCCACCGAGGCGATCCAGAAGAAGTACGAGATCGACTTCGCCGCCAGCTACCAGGCGTCCTCCAGCAGCACCGCCCTGATCGACGCCGTTTTCGATCTCACCCAGGCCCCGCTCGACGCGCTCACCAAAGCCATCGACGGCGATTTCCGCGAATTGCTCCTGCGGCCGATCCCTGGCGTGACCCTCAACACCGCCGCCCTGACGCACGACATCAACCGCCAGAGCCATTGCGACCTCAGCCTGCCGTTCGTCAATCTGGAGCACGGCGACGTCGCCGATTCGCTCGCCCGCGTCTCCCCGGTCGAAGACGGCGGCCGGGTGCTGATGTACCAGGTCGATTCGAGCGATGAGGTCACGGATTCCCAGCGCCTCTTCGGCGCCCGCGCCGTCTCCGACAGCAAGCTCGTGCTGAAGGCGCAGTTTCCTGTGGCCACCACCGGCGTCGCGCAGTTCAGCCAGCCGTCCGTCAGTTGCGGCTACACGCTCCAGAAGGCGTCGCTCGGTATGGGCGCCGTCCAGTTGACCACCGAACTGAGACCTCTGGCGGACCAATATCTTCGCGGCGTCTTCGCCGATGATGCCGCCCTCGGCGCCTGGACCACGGCTCTGCTCGACGCCGTGAACCCGCCGCAGCCGGGAATTCTCGGCAAGACCCTCCTGGAACTCGATGTGGCGCTGCCGCCGGACGTATTCGCCGGCTGGTATACCGCGCCCGCCGACCCGCGCGGTCCGGCCTACGTCAGCCTCTCGCTATCCATGCAGGCGAGCCTGCGCCGCCTGGTGCCGTTCTGCTTCTTCGACGGCCCGAACAAGTACGACATGGGACCGCTCTCCGATTCCGTGCTGGCATACGCCGCGCTGCCGCCGGCCACGGGCAACGGCACTCTCTATTTCATCGACTTCGGCAACTTCGAAGACCCCAGTCAGCTCACGGTCCGGTTCCAATCGCCGCAGTTCCGCGAAAAGCTCGGTGAGGTGATGGGAAACGCCGACGCCCTGCTGACCGCCGTCCCGCAGTTGGCCAACCGGGCCAGTTCCTACGCGTTCAACAACGACAATATCGAGCGCATCCTGCGCAACGCCATGACCGGCGATCCGACTGCCCTTCCGACGTTTCTGCGGCCGCTGCTCCAGTTCGAATTCGACCTGATCCAGGGCATCGTGGGCGCGGCCACGCAGCTTGCGAAGTTCCGCGATCAGGCGGCCTCGGACCCGGAATCCGCGGTGAATGCCCTTACGCAGTTCGGCGTCCGGCTGGTGCAATCGTTCAACGATCACCTCGGCGGCGACCTGGGAATCGGCAACCAGCTTCGCCCGATGGGGATCGCGCTGATGGTGGAAGCGGCGAACGCCCTGATCTTGGGCCCGCCGCCAGCAGGCGCGCCCGCGGGACTGTTCCGCCTGTTCGTGATGAGCCCGCAATCGGCGCCCACGGTCGACGATCTTCTGGCGGGGAAGTTCGATCCGTCACAGGCGATCTCCCGGCAGACGCTCGCCAGCCCGCGCCCGGGCAGGGGCACGGCCGCGGCGCAGCCGGCCCCGTAGAATTCTCCGCGCGCAGGGAACCCCGGCGCCGGGCCCGGTGTCGGATAAGCAGACCCGGTGCCGCTCTCGTTTCAGCCGCTCCGTGGCCGCCTCGGCATGGCGGCCCAGATCGTAAGCCTGCTCGCCACCGCGGTGATTCTCTGGTTTTCGGTGCTCGGCCGCGGGCTGATGTACCGGCCGCTGCCGTCGATGCTCGGCAATGCGCTGTTCTATGCCGTGCTGGCCTGGGCGTGGAGCGCCGGGATCGCGCTGCTGCTCTTCCTGATGCTGCCGGCGCGCGAAAGCCGGCGCATGGCCCACAGCGTCATCAGCACCGCGCGCGTAGCGGTGTGGTTCGCGCCGGCCTGCATCCTGCTGGCGCACCTTTCGGCCGCGACCCTCGCCGCGGCGCTGGCGCTGGTGATATCGGCTACGCGCCTGTTTTATGCGGAATGGATGGCGGGCTCGCCGGTCCCGGCCGAAGCCCCGCCGCTCGCGCGCGGAATGTTCGGCGAAAACGCGCCGCCGCGGCCGGCCATCACCCGCGAGCTCGCCAGCGGCATCGCCGCCGCGGCCGCGCTGCAGTGGGGCCTCGTTTCCGTCTGGAAGCACCAGCCGCTCGCCGCCGGCTTCTGGATCGTCGCCGGCGCCGCCATCGTGACGCTGTTTGCGCTGGTGAGCGGGGCCGTAGCCGATGGTCCGGCGCCCAGCCTGCCGCGTTCCTTCCTCGGCGTGGCGGCCACCATCCTGCTCGGCGCCACCCTGACCGCGGGCGGCCTCTGGATCACGCGGCGCGGTCACGGCAGCGGCGATGGGCTGGCCGATTCCGCCCCGCCCGGCGCGGCCGCCAGCGCCCGCGAAGTCCTGCGCGAGCTGTTCGGCGAGAAGGACACGGGAAAATCCGCGCAGCGGCCCGCGCTGCCCGAACCTGCCGTCACCGGCATCGCTCCGGAAGGCGCCTTCCCCGGCGTGATCCTCACGCCGGAGGTCCGCCCGGTCACCCGAATCGTCGCCCCGCTGCCGCGTGCCGGCGGAACCGGATTGGCGCCTGCCCGCAGCTACGCCATCCCGTTCGATGGCCGCTACCTGCTCTACCAGTTTCCGCAGATTCGGCCGCCGGTAACCTCCATCCTGGAGCGCGGCAGCCCCACGGCGATCGCCTTCCGCACCGTGGCGCGCACGCCGCTGAATATGGACGCCATCCAGCGCTTCGATGTCCCTGTCGACTTCGCCTGTTGCTCCCAGCTGCGCGTGGAGATCTGGAATGCGGACCGTTACCCCGGCACGATTTCGCTCGAAGTGCTGGCGGACCTCCGCTCCCTGGGCGATCTGCCCGTGCGTTCGCAGCCCGACCTACAGAAGGACCCGGCGCTGGCCGTCCCGGAATCGCTCGATTTCGCGATCCCGCCGGGCATGGCGCCGGTTGCCGAATTGAAAGTGGTATTCCACCGCGCCCGCGTGCGCGCCGATAAGAGCGCACGCGTAGAAATCGAGCGCTTCGTGCTGCTGCCGTGACCGCGCGCCGTCTCAAAAGCGCGCGCGACGGTTACGCCGCTCGGATCTTTCCAGGCTTGAACTCGTCGCAGGCGCAGAAGCCGATATCGGCCAGCTCGCCCACGGTTGCCAGGCAGGGCCGCGTTCCGGTGCGCCCGTGTTGGGTTTCGGTGTGCCCGCAGTTCGCGCAGCGAACCTCCGGCACAGCGGACTTCTTGCGTGAAAGTGTTGGTGCTGCCACGGGGATCTCTACTACATGAGACGTACGGCGCAACCCTTTTGTTTCTCACGCCGGGGCCGAAATTCCCGCAGTGATCGGGTTATTTCCCGAAGCGCTTGATGAAGTTTGTATCGAAAGATCCGTTCTGGAAGTCCGCATCCGCCATAATGCGCTGGTGCAGCGGAATCGAAGTGTGGATGCCCTCCACGATGAACATCCCCAGCGCCCGCTGCATCCGGCGGATGGCCTCCGCGCGGTCGTTGCCGTAAGCGATCAGCTTGGCCACCAGCGAATCGTAGTAAGGCGGAATCACGCAATCCGTGTATGCCCAGGTGTCCACCCGCACGCCGATGCCGCCCGGCACGTGAAAGCCGGTGATGCGGCCGGGCGAGGGGACGAACGTCTCGGGGTGCTCGGCGTTGATGCGGCACTCAATGGCGTGCCCCCGCATCTCGATCGGGCCCGGCAGAATTTCCGCCAGCGTTTCGCCCTGCGCGATGCGGATCTGGCTCTTCACGATATCGATGCCGGTGACGAACTCGGTGACCGGGTGCTCCACCTGCACGCGGGCATTGACCTCCATGAACGTCAGGTTGCCCTTTTCGTCCATCAGGAACTCGACCGTCCCCGCGTTGGTGTAGCCGGCGGCGCAGAGCGCCTTGCGCAGCGCCCGGCCGATCTCCGCGCGCTGCTCGGGAGTAACCGCGGGCGACGGCGATTCTTCGACCAGCTTCTGGTGGCGGCGCTGGATGCTGCATTCGCGCTCGCCCAGGATTTCCACATTGCCGTGCTCATCGGCCAGCACCTGGAACTCGATGTGGCGCGGCGCGCCGATGTACTTTTCGAGGTACACGTCGGCGGAGCCGAACGCCGCGCCCGCTTCCGATTGCGCCTGCGCGAACTGCCCGGCCATTTCCTCCGGCTTATGCACGATCCGCATGCCGCGGCCGCCGCCGCCGGCGGAAGCCTTCAAAATCACCGGATAGCCGATTTTTTCCGCTAATTCCTGCGCTTCTTCCGGGCATTTCAGCACTTCCGGCGAGCCGGGCAGGATCGGCACGCCCATCTGCTTCATGAAGGCGCGGGCCTGGTCCTTCACCCCCATCATGCGGATGACGTCCGGCCGCGGGCCGATGAATTTCAGCCCGGAGGTCTCGCAAACCTCCGCGAACCCGGCATTTTCGCTCAAGAAGCCGTAGCCGGGGTGGATAGCGTCCACATTGGTGATCTCGGCGGCGCTGATGATCGAGGCGATATCCAGATAGCTGCGCGCGCTCTTGGCGGGGCCAATGCAGATGGATTGATCTGCGAACCGCACGTGCGAGCTGTAACGGTCGGCCTCTGAATAGACGGCCACCGTCTGAATTCCCAGCTCGCGGCAGGCGCAAATGACGCGGACGGCGATTTCCCCGCGGTTGGCGATGAGGACCTTGTTAAACCGCGCGGATGGCAAACAGGGCCTCCCCGTACTCGACCGGCTGCCCGTTGAGCACCAGCTTGCGCTCGATGATGCCCGACGTTTCAGCTTCGATCTCGTTCATGAGCTTCATGGATTCGATGATGCACAGGACTTTGCCGGGCTGCACGCGGTCGCCCACGGAAACGAACGCCGGCGCGCCGGGCGAGGGGCTCTCGTAAAACGTCCCAACGATCGGCGATTTCACCAGCGTGATGTTGGCATCCGGCGCGGCCTTGGCATCCTCCCGCTGCTGGGTGCTCTCGATGGCGGGAATGGGAGCGGGCCCGGGTGCGGCGGGCACGGCGGGGGCAGCGGCTGCGGCCGCCGCGACCGGGTAAGCCGGGGGCGCCAGCACGATCTCCTGCGGGTTCGCGAACCCGGCCCGGCGGATGCGCACGCGGGCATCGCCGCGCTGCACTTCGAGCTCGGCAATCCCGGTCTCCGCGGCCAGGTTGATCAACTCACGGATCTCATCGACTGTCATCTATTGCAATAGCTTAACGCAATTGTGCCGCGCGCCTGCCACTTTTGCGGGGGTTCCTGCCGGCCTTCGCATCAGCCTCCGGACTGTGTGGGACCACCCGCATCCCCCGGCAATTGTATTCGGAAATGCACACAACAGCGGGTACAATGTACGTTCTATAACTACCGTACCAAGGGGATCTTTCCGGATGCCGCGCACCCTCGCTCTCGCCCTAACGCTCGCCTTGCCGGTGGGCACAGCGTTGGCACAATCGTATTCCTGCTCGAGCCCGAACACGCTGCAGACATTCACGAATACTTCGGCCGCCGGCACCGCGAGCGGTACCATCCAATCCTTCACCGTCCCGGCAAGCCAGGTCACCATCGATGCCCTGGGCGCGCAGGGCGGCAATGGCTCCAATGGTGGCGGTCGCGGCGCTGAAGTGGTGTCCACCGTCTCCGTCACCCCCGGGCAGACGTTGTGCATTCTGGTCGGGGCGCAGGGCGGCAGCGCGCCGAACGGGGCCGGCGGCGGCGGCGGCGGATCGTTCGTCTACGCCATTTCGAGCGGCACCTGCGCGTCGAATCTCGAGAGCGTCAACACCGGCTCGGCCCCGGAATTACTGGTCGCCGCCGGCGGTGGCGGCGGCAGCGGCCTGGAGACCGGCGGAATCCCCGGCCTTGCCCCGACGGGCGCCGGTACCGCCGGCGCTTCGAACGGCGTTAACGGAGACCAAACTGGCGGACTCGGCGGAACCAGCGGGAACGGCGGCGGAGCCGTTACGAACAGCGGCGGCGGCGGCGGACTGCTGACCGGCGGCGCCGCCGCTAACACGGTCCCCGGCGGCTCGGCCCTGATCAACGGCGGCACGGGCGGCGTGTTCACCGGATTCGCCGATGGAGGTTTCGGGGGTGGCGGCGCGGCCGCATCGCCGGGCGGCGGTGGCGGCGGCTACAACGGCGGCGGCGCGGGCGGCCTTGGGGTCTTCATCGCTGGCGGTGGCGGCGGCGGCTCTTACAGCATCACCGCGCCGCTCAGCCCGTACACGCAGAGCGGCGTCCGCGGCGGCAATGGCCTCGTAACCCTGTGCTACCTCGCGAGCGGTCCCGCCACCCACTTCAGCATCTCCGCGCCGTCGCCGGTCCAGTCCTACACCACCAACCAGATCACCGTCACGGCGCTCGATGCGTCGAACAACGTCGCCCCCGGCTACACCGGCACCGTCCACCTCACCAGCACCGACCCCGGCTTCGTCAACGGCACCGGCGATGCAACCCTCACCAACGGCGCCGGCACGTTCAATGTCGCCCTCAAGCAGGCGGGCAGCCAGACTATCACGGCAACCGATACCGTGAACTCCTCGATTACTGGAACTTCCAGCGCCATCACCGTCCTGCCCGGCCCGGCCGTGCGCTTGGTCATTTCGGCGCCCCCCACTGCCAGCGGCGGATCCGCATTCGCATTCACCGTAACCGCTACGGATCTCTATGGCAACGTTGCCACCGGCTATACCGGAACTGTCCACTTCACCAGCACGGATGGCGCCGCAAGCCTGCCCGCGAATTCCACGCTGACCAGCGGGACAGCCGCTTTCACCGCCACCCTGCGGTCCGCCGGCGCCCAGACCATCACGGCCACGGATACAGTAACCAGCTCGATCAGCGGCGTCTCGGGCAGCATCAGCGTGGTCGCCAACACCAGCACGACCCTGTCCGCGTCGCCCAGCCCCGCCACCTACGGCCAGTCCGTGACGTTCACCGCGACGGTCAGCCCGTCGGGCAGCGGCACACCAACCGGCACGGTCACGTTCAAGGACGGCTCGACGACCCTCGGCACGGCGACGGTCAGCGGCGGCACCGCCGCATTCACCACCTCCTCGCTCGCCGTGGGCAGCCACAGCATTACCGCCGCCTATGGCGGCGCGACGTATTTCGCCGGCTCCACGTCCAGTCCAATTGCCGAAACCGTCAACCGCGCTGCCGCAAATATCGTGGTCACGTCCACCGCAAACCCCTCGGTTTTCGGCCAATCCGTCACGTTCACTGCGACCGTCACCGCATCCACCTCCGCCGCTCCGACCGGCACCGTCACCTTCAGCAGCAGCTCCGGGATCATCGGCGCCGCGACCCTCAACGGCGGCAACGCCACAGTCACCACAAGCTCACTCGGCGTCGGCGTCTCCACCGTCACCGCGTCCTACAGTGGCGACGCCAACTTCACCGCCTCGACCGCCACGGCGAATCAGACGGTCAATCAGGCGTCGACCAGCACCGCCCTCGTGTCGGCGCCGAATCCCTCCACATTCGGCGGATACGTTATCTTCACCGCGAACGTCACCGCAATCGCCCCCGGCTCCGGAACTCCGACCGGTTCCGTCACCTTCAAGGACGGCTCCACGACCCTCGGCTCCGCCACTCTGAGCGGCGGCGCGGCGGCGTTCAGCACTTCCACGCTTGCGGCCGGCCCCCACAGCATCACCGCGGTCTACGGCGGCGATACCAATTTCACGGGCTCCACCTCCAGCCCGCTCACGCAGACGGTCAACTCCGGCTCCCAAACCATCGTCTTCGCCGCCCTTCCGAATCTGACCTATGGCGCAGCGCCGTTCACCCTGACGGCCACGGCGAGCTCCGGGCTTGCGGTCGCCTTCGCGTCCAATACGCCCGCCGTCTGCTCTGTATCCGGGACCGGCGTGACGATCCTCGCCGCCGGCACGTGCTCGATCACGGCCACGCAGCCCGGAAACTCCAGCTACAACGCGGCGACTCCGGTCACGCAGACCTTCACGGTCAACAAGGCCGTTCTCACCGTGACCGCGAATTACGCCACCAGCGCCATCGGCCAGCCGCTGCCGGCGTTCAGCGCCGCAATCACCGGCTTCGTGAATGGCGACACCGCCGCCGCCGTCACCGGCGCGCCCACGTTGACCACCACGGCCACGCCGAACTCGCCCGCCGGCAACTACCCCATCATTCCGGCGCTGGGGACGCTCGCGGCGGCCAATTACTCGTTCACTTTCGTCAACGGAACGCTCGTCCTCACGGCGCAGCCCAGCATCGTGATCAACACCGCCGGCACGACGCCCGGTTCCAGCGGCAGTTACTACGGCGAGTCCTTCACCACGCCCGGCGGCGGACCCTGGACCAACATTACATTCAGCTTCTTCTCGGACCAGGGCGTGACGCCCACCGCCGCGGGCACGGCCTACCTGTTCACGGTGCCGTACACCGGAACGCCGGGGGGCCTCGCCGCGAGCGGCTCGCAATCCCTGGTGCGGACAGGCGCCGACCCGCGCGCGGCCGCCGGGTTCCTGGCCGCCTCGACCGGCATTTCCGGTGGCGCCTACGTCTTCCCCGCGAGCGTCGTCCTGCAGCCGAGCACGCAGTATTATGTCTACGCGAACGCGCCGGACTCCAACTTTCCCGGCGGCATCCTGACCGGCGGCGCGTTCGCCGGCGCCACGCTGTTCGTCGCCACGGGCTCGAACGCGGCCTTCGCACCGGTCGCTGGCGCCGCCAATTTCCGGGTGGCGGGCTCGCTCGTCCCGCCGGCGAGTTCCGTCACACTAACTGCCAGCCCGAATCCCGCTATGCTCGGCCAGACCGTCACGTTCACCGCGACGGCCGGTGGCAACCTCGCCGCAATCCCAATCGGAGCCGTGCAGTTTCTCGATGGCGGCGCTGTGCTCGGCACGGTCCCGCTGACGAACGGCACGGCGGTCTTCCGCACCTCGGCGCTGGAGGCCGGCTCGCACGTAATCACCGCGAGTTACGCCGGCGGCGGGATCTACCCGCCCGCCCAGGCGAGCGTCGCCGAAACCGTCAACGCGCTGCCGAGCACCGTCACTCTCACCGCGAACGCGCCCGCGCCGGTCTACGGCCAGCCGGTCACCCTCACCGCGGCCGTCGGTCCGTCGTCGCCGCCCGCTGGCTTCGCCGCGCCTACGGGCCAGGTCAATTTCTATCTGCTGGGCGCCGGACCGGCCGGACCTCGCACCCTGCTCGGCAGTGCGCCGCTGGCTTCCGGCGGCGCCTCCTATACGCTTACCAATCTCCCCATCGGCACGGAGTATTACCTGGCGCAGTACAGCGGCGATAGCATCTGGAGCTCCTCGGTCGCGCAGATCGCGATCGCGGTTTCGCCGGCGTCATCCACCGCGACCGTTTCCCTCGCCATCGTGGGAGGAAAGCTGACGCTTTCCGCCGCGGTCTCGGCGGCGGCGCCCGGCGCGGGGATGCCTACGGGTAGCGTCCAGTTTATCGACACCGCGAATCGCAACGTGGTCGCCTCCGCCACGCTGGCGAACGGAACTGCGTCCGTGCCCGTCTCCGCCGGCGCCGCCTCGACCGTGCTGGCTCGGCCCATCGCCGCGGTCTACCCGGGCGACGGCAATTTCAACGGCAGCATGTCGGCGCCGCTGCCGGCCGTCACCAGCGCGGCCGCGAATCTCTGGTCGGCATTCGCGCCCGATGAAATCGTCAGCCTGTTCGGTGTAACCGGTCTGAGCGGCGATACCGCCGCCACGCTGCCGCTCGGCACGTTGCTGGCGGGCGTCTCGGCCAACATCACCGATAGCGGGGGCACGGCCCGCCCGGCGCTGTTGTATGGCGCGTTCGCCTCGGCCGGACAGGTCAACCTGATCCTTCCCGCGTCTACCGCCACAGGCATGGCAACTCTCGGGCTCACGCTGCCCGGCGGCGCCGCCGTGAGCACGGTCGTCAACGTTGCCGCGAGCGCGCCCGCCATCTTCACCGCCAACGCCAATGGCCAGGGTGCCTTCGCCGGGCAGGTTCTCTATGTGAACGCCGATGGCTCGCAGACTGTCGCCAATCCGGCCGTCTGGCAAGCCGCCGCCGGCCAGTACGTGCCGAACCCGATCAGTCTGAAGGGTGGCCAGGTCTATC
>Ga0209062_1003328_pt1 | contig 18819 bp, 12 predicted proteins | sample Coa_R2_2_FD_187158 | JGI IMG/M metagenome (GOLD analysis project Ga0209062, IMG submission 187158) | Surface soil microbial communities from Centralia Pennsylvania, which are recovering from an underground coalmine fire - Coalmine... | ecosystem: Environmental > Terrestrial > Soil > Unclassified...
AGATGGCCGCAGTTACGTGTGAGTTTTCAACGAGCCGCGACCGCAAGGGAGCGGGGTGCGTTAACCGCTCCCTTGCGGTCGCGGCTCGTTGAAAAACCTTACAAACTACCCTGGCCCGATGCTTAGTTGAACAAATGAGAATACGTCAGGACGTGTTCTCATTTGCCTTTCACCCCCTCGCCCGTCCGCCTCAGGGTTTCTTGGGCGGTTGCCGTTTCTTGATCGCTTCCACATCGGCTTTCATCGCCGCAAGAAACTTCCGGTAATCCTCGCTGTCCACCTTCGCGCCAACTGCTCCGACATTCACGCCCAGCGGAAGTGGAACCCACGACTCCAGTCGCACCACCATGAGGTTCCAGAGAGCTGCCTCGCGCAGGGCAACCTCCGGGTCGCCCAACAACGGTCGATCACGCGGCGGTACGGGATCGACGAGTTCGTCGAGGCGTGCAGGATCGGGTCGCGTGGGAGAGACAAACCCACGGAGGAGTCTCAGTAACCAGTCGGCGTCGTTTTCGCTGAGCATCTTCCCAGTCAGGACTGGGAACAGGAGAGCCGTGTTACCGCGCTCGCGAGCCAGCCAGTTGACGAAGGCTGTGACGACCGCCTGCCGGGCAAGCCAGGGAAGTTCGGAACGCAAGACATCCACAAGCGGCGTCAGACTCCCAGCCCCAGCTTCATTGCAGTCGGCGAGAGCGGCGTGAGCATAGATCGCAAGCCGCGGAAGGAGATCGCGCAGTTCACGGTCGAGTCGGGCGAAGTCGTCAGGTAGATCGGGCCCGACGAGGTTTTTGATCCCGGCGTGAACGCTTTCGCGGGTGTTGATGCTATCAGCCACCAGCGTGAGCAGTCTCGTAAGGTTACGGTTCAATTCCCCCTTGAGTGGATCGGTGGGATTCGGGTTCAGAAGCGATTCCTGCTGATCGGGATCGATCATTTTTGGGTCGCTGAGCGTGCCGGAACCGGAATCCCACGCGACCTGCTGCCCCTTCATCATATTTTCGAACTTCTTGAAGCGAGCGGGGGCTGCAACCGACGCCGTGCCGAACACAACAGCGACGCGGCCTTCGAGTTTCGGATGCGAACCATCCTTCCGGGCGTAGACGGTGCCCGGTTCGAACCACGAAATCAGTTCCACCAGCACATCCGCTTCGCGATCGGGAAGAGTGATGTCCCACACTTCGCCCGCCAGTCTGAGTCGTATTTTCGCACCGGTGCGCTTTTCGCTTTTGAGATAGATGCGCCCCGCGAGGAGTGTGATGTCGGCATCGAACTCGGGCGGCGGTGAGTGAATCTTCACCCGCGACTCCAGTACCCGATAAGGAAGTTGCTCTGGCACATTCCCCCAGAGGCGGAGTTGCACCTTCTTATCGACGAGAAGCTCGGCCTTGTAACCCGGCAAGGTCATGACCGGCGTATTCGACATGACCGGTTCCAGATCGTCCACCTTCACCTTCAGGCGAACCCACTGCCCTCCACCGTCGCGTGGTTGAGTCACGACGAGAACGCGGTTGGTTCGGATCTGCGCAATCTCACGGGGGGGATCATTGCTCGGCGGAGGAATCGGATCACCCAGCCCGGGACCAGGATCGGCGGGCTTGATCTCGGCCACATCCACAAGCCGAGGGGGAGGCATCGGGGGAACGGCCCCGCCGGTTTCGGTGTCACTCGGCTTCTTCGGGACGACGAGGGGCGGCGGTTCTGTCGGTTTCGAGGCTTCGGGCGTTGTCGGCGCGGGCTGGAAGAGAACGTAGGAATGTCCGGGCGCAACCTCAGGGGGAGCCGCCTGCTGATGTCGGAGTGAAAGGAGCACCGCACCAGTCAGAAGAACGACCAGAACGGCGGCGGCACCGAACAGGGCGATTCGCGCCGCCCAAGTGGTTGCAGCGGTGTAGCGTTTCATACCGAGAAGGAGAGCCGCATCGGCCGAGTCGGTTTCGATTTGTTCCCCGCTCGGCGGCGCACCGCCAATCGGCAGGGTCTTGTTCGGACGACGTTTGTGAATCGAGGCGGGGGGTTGAACAAGTTGATACATCCGGCGGTGGGCATTTGGCGGCACGCGCACGGGTTCGGTCAGGACAAGAGTGAGAATCTGATGGCACGCCGCGACTTCCGCAAGGTGCACATCGGATTCCAGACAGGTTTCCTCAACTTGTTTGAGTGTGGAGGAATCGAGTGCGTTATCGAGATAAGCCGCGACGGTATTGGGGTCTGCGGTTTCGTCGTCAGGATTAGTCGCGACCGGCGTAGCGAGCGCGCGGCGGCGTGTCACGCGCTTGATTCGTTCGACCAGTTGTTTTGCTTCTTCGCTCGCGGCAACTTTTTTGCCCAGGGAGCGGGCTTCGGTAGGTTCGAGGGTATCGTCAATATAAGCGAGCAGCGTACGTAATGTGAGGCGCGGCATCGTTAGATCCTCTTCGGGCTCCGTCTTCAGGGCTGTGTTGAAATCTCGGGTCGGTCACGCGATCGCGACAACCTCGGCCAAGATTTCAACACAGCACAATCAATAGGGGCACCTCCTCGCTTGTTTCGTGCAACATTCCAAAAAAATGAGTAAGCTGAATGCGGAAATCGGAGAACAGTAATGTCCCCCACGCTGCTTTTGCTGGCTGCCACTGCCGGCGCCCCTCCTGTGTCGGTACACGATCTCAAAGTTCCGCCCGACTTTACCGCTCGCCTGTACGCGGATAATCCTCTCGCGCCGGACATCTACACGATGACCATCGACGATGCTGGCCGCGTGCTCGTCGCTGGGCGCGGATATGTGCGTGTGCTGGTCGATGACGACGGTGATGGTTCTGCGGATCGGGCGGTCGATCTAATCGACGGGCTCAAAGACGGACCAATGGGATTACTCGCGGAGGGCGATTCGATCTTTGTGGTCGGCGATGGCGGGTTGAAGCGTTATCGCGGTTACAACGGACAGGACAAAATGAAAGGACCGCCGGAAACACTTCTGGCTTTGAAGAGCACCGGCGAGCACGATGCACATCAGGTCCGCCGAGGATCAGACGGCTGGCTGTATTTGCTGTGTGGCAACTCGGCTGGCGTGCGCAAGCAGATCATCACCAGTGATCGCTCTCCGGTCAAGGAACCGATTGCCGGCGCACTCGTTCGGCTTTCACCCGACTTCAAACAGGTGGAAGTGGTTGCAGATGGTTTCCGCAATCCCTACTCGTTCGATTTCAATCTCGACGGCGAGCCATTTACTTACGACTCCGACAATGAGCGGTGTGTGGGGCTTCCCTGGTACGAAGGCTGCCGATTCTATCACATTGTCCCCGGCGGCAATCACGGGTGGCGTTCGCCGCAACTCTCGCAAACATGGCGGAAACCGCCGTATTTCCCCGATGTGATCCCGCCAATCTGCGACACGGGACGCGGATCGCCAACGGGCGTCGTCTGCTACCGGCATACTGCCTTCCCCGGACAATATCGCGGCGGCTTCTTCATCGCTGACTGGACCTTCGGCCGCATCTACCATGTTCCGCTTCAAGTCTCCGGTTCGTCTTATCGCGGGAAGCACGAAATCTTCGCGGAAGCAACCGGCACGAGTGGTTTCGCACCCACAGCACTGGCAGTCCATCCGAAAACCGGCGAGTTGTTCGTAAGTATTGGCGGGCGCGGCACACGTGGGGGCATTTATCGCATCAGCTACAATAAAGCTGACGCCAACCCAAAGTCACTCGCCATCGCCAAGCGATCTCTCGATTTCGACAAAGAACAAGCGAAGCAGTGGATCGCGGACTGTACTTCGGACAATGTCCACACACGCCGCCGGGCGCTCGAGATGATTTGGCGCTGGTGGGACAAGGTTCAATGGGGTCAGTCGCTCGCAGGTGCTGTGAAGCAGAATCTCTCACACGGCGACCGACTCATCCGCCAAGCGGCAGGTCGCATGGGGAAGATGTGGTTTGTTGAGTTAGGATCCGACCTCGATCCCCGGGCAAACTTAACGCTCGCTCTGGCAATTGCGCAGGAAGATCCGAAATGGGCCAAGCAGATCGCGATTTCGACGCTTCGCGATGATAACGCCAGTAACACTGAACTCCTCACGGCATTGCGCATCATCCATCTACTTTATGGCGACCTGACCTCGAAGAGTTCAATCGGGACAGTCTGGGAAGGCTACACGCTGCGCGAACCGATTCCTCCTGCTCAAGCCACCCAAATCCGCGCCGGACTCATCAAAGCCAGCCGTCGTCTGTACTACTCGGATCCAGATCGAATACTCATTCTCGAACTGGCCCGGCTGTTTGCCATCCTGGGGGGCGAGGGCGAGGCGATTCTCCGCAGAAGTACGCTGAAGCAGATCACATCGACAACCTCACAGGCCGACGATTTTCACTTTCTCATCGCGATTGCGTCCACGACTCCTGAGGACGGCACGGCGGTCGAACCCCATCTCGCACAGACGTTACTCCTGTTACTGAAAAAGGTGAAATCACAGAATGTGTTGATCGACACACATTGGCCCATTCGATTCGCTGAGATGCTGACTCGCTTTGGGAAGAACTGGCCGAAGCTCGGCGTCGAACTCCTTGACGATCCCGAGTTCGGACAACCGGAGCACGTCGCGTATGTCCAGCCGCTGGGGCTGCCCCGCGACAAGGCGGCGAGTCGGTTCCTGGCATTCGCCGCGACGGAACCCAGATTCACCTGGACACCAAGCCTCGTCGAACTGGTAGGAGATTTACCGGAGACCGTCTACCGACCTCTCCTCGAACGACTTTGGAAACAGTCCACACTCCAAGACGCCATCATCACGGTGCTGGCGAAGAATCCTCGAAAAACCGATGCAGTGAAGCTCCAGGTTGGGCTCGACTCGTATTCAGCCGAGGTCATCCGCGTTTCTGCTCTTGCGCTTGCGAAGTTTCCCAATCCGCACCCAGACATCATCACCCCCATCAAAGCCCTCCGTCGACTCGCCCCCGAAGAGAAGGCCGCACGCACAGCCGTCAGCGATCTCCTCCAGCATTGGACAGACGCGAAGGTTGCAGCCGATCCAAAAGCCTGGACGCAGTGGGTGACGAAAAATCGCCCCAATCTTGTTCAGTTCCTCGACTCGGAGGGTTTCGACGCGACTGCGTGGCAAAAGCGGCTGGCGGGGATCGATTGGGCGCAGGGCGACGCCGAACGCGGACGAGCCGCGTTCACGAAAGCAACGTGTGCCGCGTGTCACGATGGTGGCCGGGCGGTTGGGCCGTCGCTGTTGGGAATCTCCAAACGATTTAGCCGCGAGGATCTGCTCACCGCTATCCTGCAGCCCAGTAAGGACGTTTCAGCGCGCTACCGCCCGATACGCATCGTCACTGCCGACGAAAAAACCTACGTCGGCATCATCATTTATGAAGCCACTGATGGCGTCATCCTGCAAACCGGCGCGGATACCACCGTTCGCATCGCGGGAGCGGACATCGCCTCGAAGAAACCCGCGGACATTTCGCTCATGCCCGCCGGGCTGCTCGACAAACTGAGTGATAGCGACATCGCCGATTTGCTCGCATACCTTGGAACACTCAGCGAACCAAAACCGAAGTGACCACTGCCAACAAGCACGAAGCCCGCGCGAATGGACGCGCGGGCTTCGCACACGAGCTGGTTCGGTCTACTTCTCATCCTGATGTGTGGAAGGCTCACGGCAACGCCGGGGCGCCCGTGCCGAATTCACCACGGGAACCGCGGTCCGCGAGGTTGTTCCAGGCCCGTGGTGAATTCGGCACGGGCGCCCCGAAAGCGGTGCTGGAACAGCCTTCCTCGCGGAGTGTGCCAGGGTAAACGCTCGGGCGACGCAACATCGCCCTGCTGCAATGCAGCGAGCTAAACCGAACCGACTCGTTGACGTGTATTCTACGGATTTCCTCACTGCGTCTACCCGTTCGTCAATCCCAAGGGATGTGCCATGCGTTCGTTTTTTTCACTCCTGCTTCTGTTCGCCAGCCCCCTTCTCCTTCATGCTGCGCCCCCCGAGATACGCGCGGGTGCCTACGCGATGGACGTTACGCCCGAGAAATTCCCGATCTCGGTCAATGGCGGCTTCAACGACCGCAAAGCCACCAGCGCCAACGATCCGCTGCACGCACGCTGCCTCGTGCTCGACGACGGCAAGACGAAACTGGCGATCGTTGTGGTCGATAGCTGCGTGATTCCACGCAACCTGATGGACGCCGCCAAAGTGCTTGCGGAGAAGAAAACCGGCATCCCGGCCGCGAATATCCTCATCTCTGCCACACATACGCACACAGCACCCACCGTCACAAGCGTCTTCCAGAGCGACGCCGACCTGGGGTACGTGGAGTTCCTCACCAAAAAGATCGCGGATGGTATCGAGAAGGCACACAAGAACCTGATGCCAGCCAAGCTGGCGTGGGGAGTGGCGGAGGAGCCGAACCAGGTCTTCAACCGCCGCTGGAGGATGAAGCCGGGCGTGAAGAACCTCGACCCGTTCGGCGGCGATACGGACAAAGTGAAGATGAACCCGCCGCGAATGAGCCCGGACCTCCTCGAACCCGCTGGCCCGACCGACCCACGGGTCACCGTCCTGTCCGTTCGTACCGCCGATGACAAGCCGCTGGCACTCTTCGCGAATTACTCGCTGCACTATGTCGGCGATCTCCCGCCGCTCTCAGCGGACTACTTCGGCGTGTTTGCGGATAGTGTTGCCACCAAATTGAAGGCCGGAAAAGACTTCGTCGGGATTCTCTCGAACGGCACCAGCGGCGATGTGAACAACATCAACTTCCGCGAGGAAGCGGCAAAGACCAAGCCCGGCGAACGCTGCCGACTGGTCGCGGATGCCGTCGCGACCACTGCCGTGAAAGCGGTGGCGAAGGAGGAATACCAGACGGATTGCCTTCTGAAAGTCGCGACCAAAGAGATCGAACTTGGCGTCCGAAAGCCGACCGCGGAGGAACTGAAGCGTGCTGAGGCAATTCTGGAGAAGGCAAAGGGACGCGAACTGCGAGGCGCCGAGGAGGTTTATGCGCGCGAAACCGTCATGATCGCGAAGTATCCCGACAAGGTGAAGGTGTTGCTGCAAGTGATGGTCATTGGCGGACGCGCGATCGTCACGATCCCGTGCGAAGTGTTTGCGGAAATCGGCATTCGCATCAAAAAGACCAGCCCGTGGAAGACGACTTGCGTGGTGTCGCTCGCCAACGGTTACTTTGGCTATCTCCCCACGCCCGAGCAACACGCCCTCGGGGGTTATGAGACGTGGCGGGCCCGGTCGAGCTTTTTGGAAGTCAACGCTTCGGTGAAGATTGAAAAGGCGATCGGCGAGTTGATGCAAGACGAACGATTGAAGTGATGAAACGCAACTGACCGGTCGCGTGTGACACGAGTGGAGCGGTTCCTCCGCAACCTCCTCAGGCCACCCACGACCGGCCAACGCCGTGCTGCACGGTTCCGGCCATGCAGCGACTGCCTCTTCTGTTCCAGCCCCGTCACATCACTGCATCGGTTCTGGTCGAGAACGCATAACAATAGAGCACACCGGGTGCCAAACGCCAAATGACCACAGATCGAACAGTCAGGGTCCACCCCAGAAATGCAAATTCCAGTCAATAGGAAAAACCGGGGTGAGAGTGTGTAGGAATTACAACCGGCGAGGGTCGGTGCTTGGCAAAAACTTCACATTTCGTAACTGCTGGGTTCAACTCACCAGAACGACGCGCACGTCCATCACATTTGTGCCAGTGAGCCCACTCTTGATGAGCCCACCCGAGATGCCAAAGAAATGGTAGGCGTCGTGCCGCTGCAAGTAGTCTTCCGCCCGCCGCACCGGCGTGCTAGCATCTGCCATCGCGCCAGCCGCATCGGTGGGGCCGTCCTCGCCGTCGGTGCCGCCACTGAGGACCGTCACACCCTCCATATCGGCTGCGCCGAGTTTTGCCAGAACCGCGAGCGCAAACTCTTGATTGCGCCCCCCCTTCCCCGGCTTATCCCCCAGCGAGACCGTCGTTTCCCCACCCACGAGAATGCACGCCGGGGGCGCTAACGGGATGCGATCGTGCTTGATGCTGCGCACAATCCCGGCAATGGCGGTGGCGATGGGCCGCGTTTCGCCTTCGATGAACGAACCGAGATCAAGAACGCGATAACCCAGTTCCTCCGCCGTTCGTTTCGCCGCGTCGAGCGCCACACGATTACTTCCAATGACCCGGTTCACCACATTCGTGGAGATCACCTTGGGCGTATCCGGCAACGTGCCATCGCGCCCCTTTTCCAGATGCCGCACGACAGCGGCCGGGGCTGACTCCGTCAACCCATATCGAGATAGCACCGCGAGCGCATCCGCAAAAGTCGTGGGGTCGGGCGCGGTGGGGCCGGAGGCGATCACATCGAGCGGATCGCCGACCACATCCGAGATGATAAGCGAGAGAAGATACTTCCCGCCGAATGCTTCCGCGAGTCGCCCGCCCTTGACGCGCGAAAGATGCTTTCGGACGCAGTTCATTTCGTCGATGGTCGCACCACAGCGGTGCAAGAGTTTCGTCACGGCTTGCTTGTCGGCCAACGAAACGCCATTGGCAGGCGCGGGGAGCAGAGCCGACCCACCGCCGGAAAGTAAGCATACCGCGACATCCTCTGGCCCGGCACCTTGCAGAAGCCGAAGCATCTCCTCCGCTCCGGCGACTCCATCGGCCGTGGGTTCATTTACTCCTTGAGGCCGAGCGGAGTGCAGGCGGATGCGCCGCAGATCCGCCGACATCCCAGCCGGCACATTCACAAGTCCTTCAACTTTGTCGAGCCGATCCGCCAGCGCCGACTCTAACCCCGCTGCCATGCCCGGTCCCGCTTTCCCCGCTCCCACGACAAGCACACGCGGCGCCGTGCGAATGGCTTCCTCTACCCGAATCGTCTGCTTTACCAGAGGCGCAGGCCGAACGGCGTCTATCCCCGCCATCCAAATCTTCATCGCGTGTTCGCGCGACATGTTCCTCTCCCGACGTTTGGTACACGATGGTACAATAGCTATTCCAGAGGAAAGGAACCGCGATGAAGTTTGACTTGCACATGCACACCGCCCGCCACTCGCCCGATGCCGACAGCGATCCATTCGACCTCGTCAAAGCCGCGATCAAGGCCGGTCTGGATGGCATCGTCATCACCGAGCACGACTATCTCTGGACAGAAGAGGAACTGCAACAACTCCGGGCCTTTGCTCCCCACTTGGTGATTCTTGCAGGTGTGGAAGTCACGGGCCGCGGCGGCGATGTGTTGTGTTATGGCATCACGGATCCCACCGCCATTCCTCGGGGAATCGAGTGGCCGGTACTCTGCCGTGAAGTTCACCGTCAAGGGGGCGCTTGCATCGCGGCGCACCCGAACCGCTGGGATCAGCCGTTCGAGAAGATCCTCCGTGAGCAACAACCGGAGTTGGATGGCATTGAAGTGATGTCCAACAACATGGACGCCGGCTTGCGAACACGCGCAGCCGAACTGCTCCAGAAGTACCCGCACTTCGCACAACTGGGCAATAGCGACTCGCATCAACCCGAAACGGTCGGCTGCTGCTACACGGATTTCGCAGCGGTCATTCGGACAAATGCAGAACTCGTTGCGGCAATTCGCGAGCGAAAAGGTGTGGCACGGGTGAATGATGCGCACCGAGCGTGAGAAAATGCTCGCGGGCGAATTGTATGACCCGCTTGACGCGGAACTGGTGGTAGCTCGCACTCGTGCTCGTGATCTGCTCTGGGAACTGAACGCCACACACGAGGCGGACGAAGCAACCCGCCGACTGCTCCTTATCGCACTTTTCGGCTCCGGTGGCGATTCGGTCTGGCTTCAGCCGCCATTCTATTGCGACTACGGCTCCCAAATTCATCTCGGCGAACGCGTCTACTTCAACTTCAATTGTGTGGTGCTGGACGTCTGCGAAGTGCGCATTGGCGCTCGCACACTGATTGGCCCGGCCGTGCAAATCTACACCGCGACACATCCCCTCGATTCCGAACTGCGCAAGACCCGCGAACTCGGCAAGCCCGTGGTGATTGGCTCGGACGTGTGGGTCGGTGGCGGAGCGATCATCTGCCCCGGTGTCACCATTGGCGACCGTGCCGTGATTGGCGCAGGTAGTGTGGTGACCAGGGATATTCCCGCGGGCATGTTGGCAGTGGGGAATCCGTGCCGCGTGGTGCGTGCTGTTTCGTAATGAGCGCAGGCAGGCAGTTCGTTGCCAGTGTGATACCCAAGCAGACCAACCGAGGCGCGGAGCCAGCGTGTCGCAAGAAATTCCCATCATCATGCTGTCGGGCATGGCTGCTGACGAACGGCTCTTCGCGCCCCAGCTCGCCCGATTCCCCACGATGCGTGTACAGCCCTGGATCGAACCGCTGCCGGGAGAGTCCCTTCGTGGGTATGCCGCTCGGTTGGCCCACTTGGCAGACCCAGGCCAACCGTGTTTGGTTGGCGGCGCATCCTTCGGCGGCATTGTTGCCCTGGAGATGGTTTCTCACCTGCGTGCACTGGGTTGTGTCTTGATCGGCAGCATCCGCTCACCGACCGAGCTTCCCTGGAAATGGCGAACCGCGTGGCCGCTTGCCTGTCTCGGTCCAGATCGGCTCGGAATGGTGGCCCGCGTGGGTGCTTGGTTGGGGAACGGGTTGTTATCGGGTGGGACAGTTCGTCGCTTGCGCCGGCTTTCTCAGCCGGAAGCGGCGTTCATCCGCTGGGCCATGTGTGCGATGATCCGTTGGCGTCCCCGCGCCCACAAGCAGGTTCCCGTGTTCCAGATCCATGGTGCAGGCGACCGGACGCTTCCGGTTTCGTTCACTCGCCCCGATGTGATCGTGCCATCGGGCGGCCATGCGTTAACGTTGTTCAGTGCAGAGGTGGTGAATGCGTACCTGGCGGATGTGATTCGCCAAGTCACAGCAAAGCCTCAGATCTGATTCCTGGCTTATGCCAGCACTTCCTTCACCACCCGCCCATGCACATCGGTCAGCCGGAAGTCGCGCCCGGCGTAGCGGTAAGTGAACTTTTCGTGATCGAAACCGAGCAAGTGAAGCATGGTGGCGTGTAAATCGTGAACGTGAACGGGATTCTCGACGGCCTTGAAGCCGAATTCATCCGTTGTACCCACCGCTTGCCCACCCTTCACGCCTCCGCCAGCCAGCCACACCGAGAAGCCCCAGTGGTTGTGGTCGCGGCCGTTGATTTTGCCGGCATTCGAGCCTGGGGTGGGCAGTTCAACAACAGGAGTGCGGCCAAACTCACCACCCCACAGGATAAGCGTTTCCTCGAACAGCCCCAGGCGCTTCAAATCCGAAATCAACGCGGCAATAGCCTTATCGACCTGTCCGGCGAGCCGCTTGTGCTCGACTTCCAGATCGTCGTGGCTGTCCCACGGTTGTACCGGTCCGTGGCTCACTTGGACGAAACGCACTCCGCGCTCAATGAGCCGTCGTGCCAGTAAAAGGCTCCGCGCCTGCACGCCGGGGCCGTACGCGTCGAGGATGTGTTTCGGCTCTCTGGTCACATCGAAGGCGTCGGTTGCTTCTGATTGCATCCGGTACGCCAGCTCAAACGACTGAATCCGCGCTTCGAGTTGCGGATCGTTCGGCCGCTCGCCCTGGTGCATCTTGTTAAGCTTGGCGAGCAGATCGAGCTGCTTCCGCTGTTCAGCCTTCGCGGTCATCTTGTTCTTCACGTACTCGACGAGTTTCTCGACGTCCGTGTGTTTGGAATCGACGTACGTGCCCTGGAACACGCCTGGGAGAAACCCCGATTGCCAGTTCTGGTTCTCCTGGAGGGGATAGCCGTTGGGACACATCGCGACAAAACCTGGCAGATTCAGGTTCTCCGTGCCGAGCCCGTACACGACCCAGCTCCCCATACTCGGGCGAATCTGTCGAGGTTCACCGCAGTTCATCAACAAGAACGATGGCTCGTGATTGGGCACATCCGCGTGCATCGACCGAATCACGCAGATGTCGTCGGCGTGCTTGGCGGTGTTGGCGAACAGATCGCTGATTTCCAGACCGCTCTGCCCGTACTTCTTGAACTTGAATGGCGATGGGAACGCAGCTCCCGTTCGCCGTTCGGTGCGGAGATTGGCCGTGGGGAGCGACTTCCCCGCATACTTCGCCAGGGCGGGCTTCGGATCGAAAGTATCAACCTGAGACGGCCCGCCATTGGCGAAGATGTGAATCACGCGCTTCGCTTTTGCGGCAAAGTGCGGCTTTCGCGGCGCCAGTGGGTTCAGAGTATCTGCGGCTTTGGCATGTGAGGTGAGCAAACCCGCATCGCCCATAAGCTGCGTCAAGCCGAGCAAACCCATACCAACGCCACACTGGGTGAGCAGTTCGCGGCGCGAGAGTTCAAATGGTGCCGACATTAACCTTCTCCGTCTGTCTACGTTGCTTGGAAGAATTCAATCAGCGGGCAGGTAAAGCCAGGGAGAACATCCTCACCCGTTATCGTCGCGTCTTCCCACAAAACGCGACCGTCGCCAGCTTTTCGGTAAATCGTCACAGTCCGTTCTTCGGGATCGACTACCCATACCATCCGCGCACCGCAGGTGAAATATTCGCTCACCTTCTTTGTGGTGCGCTGTTCGGTATTGCTGGGCGACTTCACTTCCACACAAAGTTCGGGAGCGACATTCGCGTACACGACTGGAACGTGATCCGCCGGCAGCCGTTCGAAGCCCCAGAACGCCACATCCGGTCCTCGCACCGTATCCGGTCCCGTGTCTGTAATAACACCGCTCTCGACTGTTACGCGACCGAGGTTGTGTTGTTTTGCGAACACTTTAAGGAGTGTCGCGACGTTTAGTTGCACGATCCCGCGAAGAAAACTGGGCGGCGGCATCGTGATGACTTCTCCTCGCACGAGCTCCTGCTTCGAACCATCCATCGGATTTGGTAGCCTGGCAAATTCCTCCGCCGTCAGAAGCTTGGTGGCTGCGGTTGTAGGCATCGACTCCCTCCTCAATCCACAAACACAAACTCGTTGCTGAGCAACAACACCTGCGCCAGTTGCGGCCAGCGGCCGAATGTCGCTTTCGGGTCGTCATCTTGCACGAACTCCGTAGCGAGCGCGACCTCGTCTCTCGTCGGGTTGCGGCCCAGCGTCACGCGGTACAGCGCTCGCACCTTTGCTTCGGTCGCCGTCACACCAGCGACCTCGCTTCGCGTCGCCAGGGCTTTCGCTTGCTCTTGAACGAACGGGCTGTTCAAAAGGAACAGAGCCTGTTGCGGAACCGTCGTTTGGAAGCGCTGCGGACTGTGTGTGTCGGGACTGGCCATATCGAACACCCGGAAAGTGCCGGGGAGGTTGGTGCGGTCGATCAGGCCATACACTGTGCGACGGGTGGAGTAGGGCGTCTTGAACAAATCGACCGGCTTGCCTCCCTCGGTGACATCGAGCCGACCCACTGCGAACAGCAGCGAATCGCGGAGCGATTCAAAGTCGAGCCGCCGGCGGTTCTGGTGTGCCAAGAAGCGGTTTTCGGGATCGAGTTTGAACAAATCGGCGGAAACGGTTGAGGATTGCTGGTACGTCGCTGAGAGCATGATGCGCTTGTGAAGTCGCTTCAGGCTCCAGCCGTCCTTAACGAACTGGACCGCGAGCCAGTCGAGCAATTCGGGGTGCGTGGGCGGTTCGGAACGGATGCCGAAATCCGACGGCGTGCGAACGAGTCCGTGCCCGAAGTGCCCGAGCCAAACACGATTCACCATCACGCGTGCGGTAAGCGGATTCTCGGGGCTGGCGATGAGCTTGGCGAGTTCGAGCCGTCCGCTCCCTTTGGTGAACGGCTTGCGATCTGGTCCGCTGACGATATCTGGAGCCTGGCGCGGAACAACGGGCCCGTGATTATTCGGATTGCCACGCAGAAACACTACCGGCTGCACCGGCGCAGCGAGATCGTTCAGGACATGTGCTCGCGGGGGAGCGTTCGGGTTGTCCGCTTTGAATGCGTCGATCTTCTTGCGGATGGCCGCGAGCGCATCGCGATCAGCCCGGTTGAAGATCTTCTCCGCATCCGCGAGAGGAATATCGATCGGTCCGCCGCTTCCCCACACCGCGAACAGTTCCGTCTCGTCCTTCGTGAGCTTGTTCATGGGGATCGGAGCGGCGATCACGGCCGCAAAGGCGTCCACAGCCGCCTTCAGCGACTCCGGTTTGGCCTCCAGCATTGCCTGCCGTACGAGCGGATTCGCGTTCTTCACCGCGTCCGCGGCCTTCGCGGCAAAGTCTTTTTCGGGTAACGCCGCCAGTGCAAGCAGAGGCAAATAGACCGGCGACTTGTTTTTCCACTCAGTCGTCAGAAATGCCCGCCACTGCTCGAAAACATGGCGCGTCAGGTCGCGTTGCCGCAAGAGATTTTGCACTTCGGGGTTCGGCTTTCCGCGTGTATCGAGCACAGCGCGGAGATACTCCGCCACGGTTGCGGCTTCGCGAAACTTCTTGAGGTGTGCGGCGTGTCGCTTCGCTCGCTCCGCGGCGTACTCCCCCTCCTTCTTCTCCAGTTCCTTTTCATAGGCGACGACTTCCGGAGTCCGCTTCACTTCGCCAATCAGCGGCAATTCCCGCGGTTCAGTGGTACTGGCAAAGACGCCGTAGAGCGAATAGTAGTCTTTAGTCGGAATCGGGTCGTACTTGTGGTCGTGACATCGCGCACAGGTGACGGTCAGACCCATCAATCCGCGCGTGACCACATCAATCCGGTCGTCGATGATGTCCTGCTGATTGTTGAGAAACCGACGGCCAAGCGTGAGGAACCCCATCGCCGCCAGCGGACGGTTATCACTCCCCAGCGGAAGCAGGTCGGCCGCGATCTGCTCAGTCACAAAGCGATCGTAAGGCTTGTCTTCATTCAAACTGCGGATCACATAGTCGCGATAGGTGTATGAGCAGGCAAAACTGCGCTCTTCCGTGAGGATGTAACCTTTCGAGTCGGCGTAGCGGGCAATATCAAGCCAGTAACGCCCCCATCGCTCGCCATAGCGCGGGGAGGCGAGCAACTTGTCGATGAGTTTCGGGTACGCGTCCGGCGATTCGTCTTTGACGAACGCTTCCACTTCCTCCACCGTTGGTGGCAGGCCGAGCAGATCGAAGTAAGCCCGACGGATCAGCGTGCGTTTGTCGGCTGGCGGCGCCAGCGAGAGTCCCTTCTCACTCAGCTTTGCACGAACAAAGGCGTCGATTTCAGTCGCTTGTGGCGCATTCGGGGTCGTGATCTTGGGAACGGCTGGTTCCTTCACCGGCTGAAAGGCCCAGTGTTTGCGCGGATCAGTGGTCGGTCCGGTCGCGGCATCGGGTGGCACCGGTGCTCCGGCCTTCACCCATTCCACCAGCACCGCTACCGCGTCGGCCGGCAGCGCCTTCTTGGGCGGCATTGGATTGTCGCCCTCGCGCTTCACTGACTTGATGAGCCGACTTTTCGCTGGCTCGCCCGGCACGATAACGGGGCCCGCATCACTTCCCGCCTTCAACCCTGCGGCAGTGTCCAGGCGCAGCCCGGCGTTCTGTTTCTTCGCACCGTGGCAGGAATAGCACTGATCGGCGAGGATTGGCCGGACCTTGGTCTCGAAGAACTCGACTTGCGCTGCTGTCGGCTTGGTGGGATCAGCCGCGAGCCCGGGAATGGCGCTGCTGATGGCACACAGCGCAAAAAACCACCGCATGCTTCGGAACCTCGGGATCTAGGAGGAATGTGGAGCGAGGGCGGGAGGGTAATACCAGTTTACGCCGCAACCCTTAACAGGTCGATTCGGATTCCCGCTTTGGTTCAGTCCGCCATTGTTAAATCAGGAATCGGTAGCCCACGTAAAGCATTGCGCAGAATGAAATAACCGTGAAGATCAGGGCAACGGGACTGATGGACTCGTGGGCCACTTTCGCATTGGCGTCTGGCGGCGGGAGCGAGATCCCGGGATATTCCGGCTTCCAGTTCGGGTCATTTCCCTCAACAGGCTCGATGACCGCACGACCGGTCCAGAGCGCGATGCTACCAAACAACACCAGTGCACACGCGACGAGCGGCACGATGAGGGGGGTTGGTGCGCCTTCGAGTTTCTCGGGCGGCAGAGTGAGTGCCAGAAGAATGGCAATGCCGTTGTTCGATGCGTGAAGCAGGATCGACGCCCAGATGCTGCGGGTGGCGAAGTAAACGAAGTGCAGGTACGCCCCCATGCAAACGAACACGATGAGCTGTGCTCGGTCCATGTGCATGAGTGCGAAGAATAGTGATGTGAGAAGCACGCCAACCACCACACCGTAGCGGGCACAGAGCCCACGGCCGAGAAAAGCACGACACCAGAATTCCTCCACCACGCCCGGACCGATGGCAACGGCAAGTGCCGTCAATGGCCAGGGAAACTGACTGAAGATTCCCTTTAGAGCCACGGTCGTTGACGGCGGTTTCAGCCCCGTCGCCCACTGAAATATTCCCTGAATCAAATCGGGAACGACGACGAACCCTGGCACGATGAGCAGGACGAGCACCACGTGAAGCCAGTGCGGCCGTCGCACGCCGATCTGCCGCTTCCAGTCCGGACCGATGCGTCGAGGGAGAACAATCAGTATCAGCACGAGCGCAAAGCCCGCTGCCGCAAGCATTCCCCATGCGAGCGACTGGCCCAACTCCGCCGGCAGAGGAGGTTTTTCCTCGTTGGGGGACGGTTGAGTGGATTGCTTCAAGCTATCCAACTGCGCATTGAGGAATTTGTCAGGCTCTGGCGTCGAGAAAGCGAAGATGAGAAACACCACAATCGCGGTGACGATCAACCCCAACATTTCCGCCGCAAGAAAGATCAGAGCCCACAACAACGCTTCCCAGAAGCCCGGTCGAGGTTTTTGTGGAGTGAGTGGACGTGCGTCAGCAATGGGCTGCTCAGGTCGAAGCACCATCGGCGGATCGTTCGGAGTTTCGCTCATACTCAGTACCTGAGCCAGCCGTTGAACTCCATCAACTGGAGTATCCACGGATTCCGCCACGGGTTCCACGCGGGGTAAAACACACTGAACACACTCGCCGCAAACAGAATCGCGGTGAAGAGCCGTCCTCCGACGCTTCGCGTCAGGTGATCGGCGGCCGACGGGATGGCCAGCACCCACAGCGGAATGAGCCAGAACAGCCAGCGTGGGCCACTCGTGTTCCCCCCATAGTTGTAGCTCTGCACACGAGTAAGGTAGAAGGCGAACACCGTGAGCGAGATCACGAGGGTCATCGCGGCGAACATTTCCAGTGTCCAGCCGGTTCCCTTGGGCTTGCTGTAGAGTGCCCGCACGGAGGGCGCGCTCCGAATGCCAAGCATGATCAGCCCCAACAGAGCCACCAGCCACACAGGCGTGAGGCTGAACCAACCGTGATGTCCGAACGACAGATGGAAGGCGTACACCGCCGTCGGTTCATCGTTAAAGTCAATTCCTTTTGCAGCCGGCGTGCCACGTTTGGCCCAGTGACTCCCCTCAAAGTTGTACCACGGCCCGCCAAACTCGCTGTATGCGGGAAGGACCTTGCCCATCGCCACGTAGTTGCACGCGAAGAGGGCAATAATGGGAATTAACGCAGCCGGAATGAAATAAAGCAGAGCAGTTCGTGTACGTGCCACGAGAAGCGGAACGCCAACTCCCACCAGAAACGCCGTGGCGGGCAACTCGAATGTCGCGGCGAATGCCGCGAAGAACCCACAAATGGCGTACTCCCACGGCGCCATATCACGATTTTCGATCACGGACTTGAGGAGAGGATAACTGGCGAAGAACACGCAGAACGCCGCCGGGAGGTGATTATTCAGCGTGGAAGAAAAAGTGAGGAGCAAAGTGCCCAGCGACGCCGTCGCGAAGGAGAGCAACTTCCCGAAATCACTCTTCCCCAAAGAGTCGAGTATTCGCCCCAACAATACGAGGTAGATCGCAAATGGCACGACATTCCAGGTCAGTACAATGGCGGGAATCACAAGCCACCGGTCATTGACGATGTCCCAATCAAAAACCCGATGCAGCACCCAATATTCACCCGCCACGAGTGTCGCCATCAGCGGCGGTTTGCTGGAATAGAACTCTTTTGTGTCGGGGTTCATCACGATATCCAGACTTTTGTAAGCCGGATCGGCGACAATCCCCACGTCGACGTACTTGTTTGCAACGGCTTTGTCGTAGCGAAGATCGGCAATGACCCCCTGCGGTGCAGTTGGTTCTGGAGGAGGCTCAAGATATTTCCGCTTGCCGATCACATACGTGCCATCGTGAACGAGTGCGCGGACAGTGGCCCAGCGTGATTTGTCGTTGGAACTGAATGTGGGCGTTGGTTCGGGACGCGTTTCCGGCCACTTCCGATCGGGCTCGTATCCATACCCGCCCTTCTCCACCGGCTTGTAGCGGCTCGGTTCGTAAACGTTCTCTGCGCCCACCGTCTTCGCAGCGGCAATCGCTACCGTAGCGACGGTGAGGAGCAAGAACGCCGACCGGCGAATATCGGATGGCTCAGTTGGCATTGGAATGGTGGTTCATCGGGGATGGTATTCGCATGAATCGCTCGTCGCTCACAACCGGTGGCGTATTGGAACGAGCAAGGGATCGAGGAATGAACCACTGAGACACAGAGAACACAGAGAAAGACAAAAGGCAGAGAACCGGACGGGAAGGCAGGATGAAACGGGATCAGAATACCTCGTGTTCATCCTATATCCTGTCAAAAACTCTTCTTGTCTTTCTCTTTCTGTGTTCTCTGTGTCTCTGTCAGTAGTTCCCAAATTGGGTGTTTCCCTGTTCAGTCTCCAGCCAGTGCGGGATAGGTCGTTGAGTTAGTATGGCGTCGGTGAATCCAAATCGTTTCACAGCAATCTCCAGGAGCATCAGTAGCAA
>Ga0209062_1003329_pt1 | contig 18819 bp, 15 predicted proteins | sample Coa_R2_2_FD_187158 | JGI IMG/M metagenome (GOLD analysis project Ga0209062, IMG submission 187158) | Surface soil microbial communities from Centralia Pennsylvania, which are recovering from an underground coalmine fire - Coalmine... | ecosystem: Environmental > Terrestrial > Soil > Unclassified...
GTCGCGCCCCTGGTTGCCAAGGCCCAGCGTAAAGGTCGCTCCGCGCGGAGCGTCACGCGTGTGGTGGCCCCCTATCAGAGACTTCAGCGAGAGCAGTTGCAGGGTCAGCACCGCAACCAGGGCGAGCATCAGCGCCAGCATCCCCAGGCCGATCAGTAGATTCCTCACTTGACTGCACCCCCTCAGCGCGATATGCACAGCTATCTACGCGGGACAACGCTCGTTAGCCGCCCACTATTCCGCGTTCGGCCCGCGCAGCAACTACCGATGAGGGGTTGAGCCGGGTGCGCCCGCCCACGGCGGAAGGCCGTCAGGACGTGGCGCAAGGTGCATAAGGCGATACCAAGGTGGAAGCAACGGGCCATCGCCGGCCGATACCGCGGGTTCCACCTTGGCTTAGATTCGGGGCCTGCCGCCGGAGATTGCGGTGGTGGGGCAGAGTGCACGCCCGCGAGCAGGGCGCGCCCGCGGCACCCGGGTCACGCTCCCGTCCAGGCAGACGCGCCGGGCCGGGATGGTCCGGTATCCCCAAGTGATGTCATCACGTGCTTCCCGCCGCCGCGGTACGCCGCCAGCGCCAGTTGCTCGCCCACCAGCGCACGGCCTCGGGCGCGACCCAGCGCGGCCGCGCAAAATAGGGTGCCCTCTTCGTCTTGGAGAGCCGGGCGCGACGAGCGCCTTCCTGTTGGCCCAACTCGGCCTGCGCTACCTCGGCCAGGCCCCGCTCGACCAGGCAGGCCAGCAGCAAGTCTCCGATGAGGCCTTCCTCCATCGGGCGCCGGCCGTCGAGTCCTAGACCCGCCGCCAGCGTGTGCCGCAAGGCCGCGACCAGGCCGCCCACTTCCCTCCGCGCAAGACGCTCGATGTCTGCGACCGCTACTGCCAGCCCGGCCTCTTCGAGCGCCGGGGGCGCGAGCGGGCCGACCACTCCTCCGTCCGACCCACCGCCGACGTCGTCCTGCCGAGGCCGCCCGGCGTCGGCACGTCGCGGGTCCCAATCTCTCTGCGCTGACGCGGCCTGTAGACCGGTCGCGTAGTCGGAGCCGGCCTCGGGGCACAGCGATTGGCTGGCCTGTGCCAGGACGGTCGCCTGCCGCAGGGAGGCCTGCGCGCGGTCATACTGCCCCTGTTCGATGCACTCGCGTGCCCTATCGACGAAGAGAGCGGAGATGGCCGCGGCCTCGCCTAACTGATCGCCCAGCGCGCGGTAGAGGGACAGCGCCTGAACGCAATAGTCGTACGCTTGCGGATACTCGGCCATGGCCACGGCCACTCGACCCAGATACCACAGGCTCCGCGCTTCGAGGTCCTCTGCCTCCGCGGACCGGGCCAGGGCAAGCGCCCGTTCCAGTTGCTGCTGCGCGGCTTCAGTCAAGCCCTGCCGGTATAGGAGTTGCCCCAGGTAGCAGGCGGCGTATGCCTCCGCGTGCAGCGATTGACCGGCCTGTGCCAGGGCGGTTGCCTCCTGCAGGGCGGCCCGCGCGCGGTCATAGTGCCCCTGTCCGATCCATCCGCGCGCCTTATCGACGAGGAGGGCGCACAGCAAGCTCTGTGCGTCGGCGCTACCCACCGTGGAGAGCGCTTTCCGCACCTCGCCCGCGGCCCATCCCATGGCCTGGCTCCATTCACCGTACTCTCCGGCCAACTCGTACCAGGCCGCCAATCCCTGGCGCATCTCGCTCAGAATTTGGACATCGCCGTGGGTGACGGCCCACGCCCATGCCGTGCGCACATTGCCGATCTCGCGGCCGATGGTGTCTCGGGCCTCTGGCACGCGGCACAGCGCATCGGCGTGCTTCCTGACAAAGCCGGAGTAATAGGTTGCGTGGAGGGCCCGCACGTCCCGCTCTTCATCGGGCTGGGACGCCAGTCGTTCGGCCGCATACCGCCGCACCAATTCGTGCAGGACGTACCGGCCATGCTCGTCATAGCTCAGGAGCGCGCAGTCCCGCAACGCCAGTAGCTGCGCTAACTCCGCCCCGGCAACCGCGTGCGCGGCCTCCAGGCTAAACCCATTCTCACAAACCGCGAGCCGGCGTAATACCGCCTGCACGTCGCGCGTGAGCCGCTCCCAGGAGGCGTCCAGGATGGCGCGCACACTGCGGTGGCGCTCGGGGACACCGCCATCGGACGTCGCGAGTAGGTCGATCCCCTGTGCCAGCTCGGCCGCGATCTCGGCGCAGGATAACCCGCGCCTCCAGCGCGCTGCGAGCATCAGCGCCAGCGGCAACCCCCGCGTCAACCGGCAGATCTGGACAATGTGGTCCCGGTCGTCCGCCGAGAGCGCACCGTCCACTCCCACTTGCTGCGACTGTTGCAGGAAGAACTGGCTCGCTCCGGCATGCTCAATCTGACTCGCATCGCGCGGAAGCGCCAGCCCGCCCAGTTCCGTCACCCACTCTCCCGGCACTTGCAGCCGTTCGCGCGACGTTACGAGCAGCGTCACGCCCGGTGCTTGCTGCACGACCGCGCGGAGAACGGCTAGGCCGGCCTGCAAACGCTCCCCATTCTCTATGACGAGCAGCAGCTTCTTCGGGCGAAGCCATGCCAACACCTGCGCCGTCGGATCTGTGGCCGTGCACACGTCCAGCCCCAGCGCCCGGCCGATCGCAATCGCCAGGCGGCGCGCCATCTGGGGTGCAGCCTCGGAGCTGCGACTGCCGCGCGCCCTGGCGCTCGCCAGGCGGACGCGGTAGATGCCGTCCGCAAAGGGATGCTCGTCGAGCAAGGCCGGTGTGCTGGCATAGTGCTCTGCCGCTCGCAGCGCCAGACAGGTCTTGCCGCTGCCGCCCATGCCGAGGAGCGTGATCAACCGGCATGACGGATCCTCCAGGCGGTGGAGCAACGTGGCCAGGTCCCGCTCTCGGCCGATACAGGCGGGTGCAGGCAGCGTGAGATTATGGGGTGGAGCGACCGGCGTTGCAGACAACTGGTCGTACAATGCCTGCGTCTCCGGTTGCGGCGTCTGCCCCAGTTCCGTCTCCAACACGCGGCGGCACGTTTCGTACTGCGCCAAGGCGGCCGTTCGCTGGCCGGTGCGCGCCAGCACCCGCATGATCTGCCGGTGGGCGTCCTCGTGCCATGGCTCCAGCGTCAGCAGGCGCCGGGCCCAGGACAGCACACCCGCGTCGTCACCGCTCTCGCCGGCGCGGGACAGCAAGAGCTCTACCGCCTGCACGATCAGTCTATGCAGACGGTGCCTTTCCTGCCGTAGCCACTCCTCGAACTCGGGAGCGCCACGTACCGTGAAGCCGGCGAGGAACTCGCCCTCGTAGAGGTCCACCGCGCGCGCCAATCTGTCGATGTCGGCGCCCGGATCGCGCAGAGCCATGACGGCGGCCTGTAGGGCCTCGGCATCGAGCCAGCAGGGACGTTCGGGGTTGAGGGCGATCGTCTCGCGCGTCAAGAGCAGATACTCGCCGACCTGGCCGCACAGGTCATAGAGGGTATTGCGCAGATGGCTCCTGGCCTGGTCGTCTTTGTCGGTTTCGCCCGCGAGCAAGGACGCCAACGCCTCGCGGGTGTGCACGCGCCCCGTCGTGGCCAGGTAGGCCAGCAAGGCGACGGCTTTGCGGCGCTTGAACGTAAGCGGCACATCGTCCAGCGTGATCTGCGGCGCCCCGAGCAACTTCAGGCGCAACTCGGGCAGAGGCGCAAGGTCGCTGGGGGAACTGGTCAGGGGCAGGCCGGTAGGCTGTGAATGGGACACGGGCTGCCGCTCCATTTCTGTGCAAGTTACACGAGTTATATAAGACTCATGAGGGGCAGGGTACCAAACCCAACTCGTGGTTGTCAAGGGAGTGGGACCGGTCAAAGCCCGGTGGCCGGCTCTCCAGGGGGCGTCTATCCTCAATTGAGACGGATGTGAGACGGTCGGCCGCTACTGTACGGTAGATTGGTTGACCGTCGGAACCGAAATTGCAGCGGCACTGGGCAGCGATATGCAGCATGGCGACCCTTGCGTGATCACGGTTCTTCCCGAAGCCGATATGAGCTACGATGAACGGGGCGGCGAAGCCGAGGGCCATACGGATGGCGTCGGACGCGACCCACCGCCGGACACGGACGCGGTGCTGGACTGGAGCGTGCTGGCCACGCTGCGGGAGATGGAGCGTAGCAGCCAACCGGGGTCGTTGAACGCCATAATTGCCCTATATCTGGAAGAGGTACCCGCACTCCTGGCCGCGCTGCAAGAGGCCGTGGCGCTGGGAGACGCCGGCCGCGTGCAGGAGTTGGCCCATCGGCTCAGAGGCGGCTCGGTACAATTGGGCGCCATGCGGATGGCTCGCCTGAGTACGGCACTGCAGGAAGCCGGGGCACGCCGCGATCTGGGCCAGGCGGCAGAACAGATCGCCGCTCTACAGCGTGAATTTTTCCAGGTGCACGCCGGCTTGACGGCTGTCCTATCCGGGGCGGACCCCTCATAACCCTTGCCGCACCAACGCTGTCCGTCATCCACATCTACCACGCCTCGGCCGGCTGCGGCCGGCGGATGCCCTGCCTTGAAGCCGTGGCCGGCCGAGAAAGGCGCTAGCACGGGCCGCACCGCGGACCGAACCCACGAGCGCCTGAGGACGGTACTGCGTCCGTACATGGTTACTGATCGCCGCGGTGACCGCTTACGTGGTCGAGCCACTCGGCCCGATCTGAGCCTGTAGTTCTCTGAGCAGCGATCAGTTAGACACGGCGACAATGCGCACGCAACGTTCCCCATCCGGCACCGGGACCACCGCCATGTCGCCGACTCGATGACCCAGTAGCGCCTGCCCCACGGGCGAGGCGATAGAGACACGGCCCTCGCTCACACTGGCTTCGCGGGGATCGACCAATTGGTACGTTTCGCGCTCGCCGTCTTCCTCGATCTCGACAAGGCTGCCCAGGGCCACCTCGCCGCTCGTCGCCGGGATGATGTCGCGTGCCGCGGCCAGGAGCCGCTCCAGGCCAATGGCGCGGCGTTCCAGTCGCTGTTGTTCCTCCTGGAGTTCCAGCAGGCCAGCGTCCTCGTCCTGGGCGGCCGGATCCTCGCGCGCTTCGGCTAGCCGGGCGGTGATGGCCGGCAGTTGCTCCGTGCGTAGCCGCTGCAGTTCCTGCTCCAGGTCCGCGCGGCCCGCGGGGGTGAGAGTGACAACGTCGGTCGCGAAGATTACGCTCATGTACACCGTCTCCTTGGTACTCATCCGTAGTCAGCGCCAGGGCAGAAGCCAGCGAGCGCCGCGGGGAATGCGCGCCCGCCTCCGAACCGGCCGCGTCCGGTAGCTCCGGTGCCCCGGCTTGGCACGCTGCGCGAGCCGTCATGCCAACAACCCCGGGTGGCCAGACCAGCCCGCCACGGGCGCAAGCACGCCGCTGACAGTAACGCCGGTGGTACGAAAATTCTTCCCGTTTCCTCATATGGTCCCGCGGCGGGTCGCATCCGGCAGCTACGGTGTGTGCTACACGCGCGGTGCTATCAGTGCGTTGTGCCGAGATGGACATACAATTCAGCCGCGAGAGTACCGCCGACCACCCAGCCTAGCAGAGGGCTGTCTCAGCATCGTGTCATCTGCGCGCATGTCCCGGCGATCGTCACGGCCGGCGACGGGTGCCGGCTATCTCAGATGGCCCTGACGCTGCGCGCATCTCGCACCGTTGTGCCATACCCTGACGCGATCGCCAGGACGTCTTTCCCTCCGGCCCCCGCGTGCGGCGTCTCTCAAGGGTAGGGCGCGGCCCAAGAGCCGGCCGCCGGGAATACTGCTGGCCCACCGGGCGTTGGGGCAAGAGGACCAGAGGTCCGGCGACGTACGCCGGGCCGCGTTCGGGAAAGTGGTGTGATTGCATGCGCCGCGCATGGGTAGGGGGGATAGAGGCATGAAACCGCTGATCTTCTGGGTTGCAATTGGCGTCATCTTGTTGGTCACGGCCGCCGGAGTGCGAGCCACCCTGTTTACGCCTCAACCGGCCGGACAGCGTGCGACGACATCCTCGGAGCAGTCGTCGCGCCATGGCTCCCCGACCGCCGAGGCTGGCGCCGCCATGCACCACGCGCCGACAGCCAAGGCCCATCATTCACGTCATTCTCACGGGCACGCGTCCACCGCCGCGGCCCTGACACGTACAGCCGAGGCCTCCGCGTCGAGTTCCACGCCCACCGACCTGTTCACCGTGGTACCGGCGGACACTGAGACGTCGACGCCCACTGAGATGCCCACGGCCACACCGGCGGCTACGGAGACACCTACACCAACCGAAATATCCACATCTACTCCGACTCCGCCAGTGCCCACGGCTTCGGACACGCCCACCGACGTGCCCACGCCCACCGAGGTCCCCACTTTTACCGGGACCCCGACCGGCACCGCCACGCCGACGCCGACCGACACCGCCAGCGTAACGCCGACCGGCACGCCCACGCCCTCGGTCACGTCCACGCCGACTGAGACGCCGACTCAGACCGGGACCGCTACCACGACGCCGACCGACACGGCCACGGTGACCGAGACGCCGACGGCCACCAACACCGCTAGCGTAACGCCGACCGACACACCAACGGCCTCGGTCACACCCACGCCGACCGACACGCCCACCCAGACGGCGTTGCCCACCGACACGCCCAGCCCAACCCCAACGCCGACGGAGCCGTAGTTGGGCAATGGTAGGCACATGTGTTTAGGGTCGTCGGGAAGCGTGCCTCATCGACGACACGGTCGGGGCCGGCGCCCGTGTGGTGGGCGCCGGCCCCGACCACGCCGACGATTGACTTGACGCTACTGTTTCTCTGTCCCTGTCCCCTCGGCGCCTTTGTCGGTCTGGGTGCGCGCCCCGTCCCCATCCGGCATCGCGGCCGGGAGTTCCGTCGCATCCTCGCTTACCTGCACAAAGCGCAGGATCTTGAAGCCCGCCGGCTCGATGCCCAGGGCCGGGTTGCGCAGCGTCGCTCCCGCGTCCGCACCCACCTGCCGCCAGGTCTGCGAGAGGCTGTCGTAGAGCGATACCCGATAGGTGGCATCCGGTGCGAGCAACTCTCCCATCTCGATGGCGCCTTGGCATGAACCCCCGCTGGTGCCGCCGAGCAGGAGCACCACCTCGCCCGCCCGCCGCAGCGCCACGTGGCATACGTCGGGGCTGAGCACGCGGACGCGCTCGGTGACGTCTTCGTCGAAGACCTCGAGCGCGTGCTGGCAGTCGACCTCCATCGTAGCATAGATATGGAACTCCGACGGGCTCTCGCCGTACTTTTCCCGGGTGGCGAAGAAGCTGCACTCCTTGCCGTGATAGGGCAGGCGCCGCAGCGCCACCCAGCGCCAGTGGTGCGGCAACAGGGGGGTGATTTTCGGCTGGCCGGGCTGGAGGACAACTATCTGTTGGGGTGGGAAGTCTCACATCCCACTCTAGGTAATCCGGGGCGACCGCGTAGCCGGCGAAAGTAGCGCACCCGCTATAGAAAGGGTCGCGATACCGTCGGAGACGGAGCGTCTAATCCCTCGGTCGGTGCCCTGTGACCATTCTCTCATTCACGGTACGAGCACCGCGTGGCCGCGCACGTCGCCCCGGCGCAGGGCCGCGAACACTTCGGGAGCAGGCTCCGCCTTGGCCCTCAGGCTCGCACGCGGTCGAAGTCGACTAGCAGGTGCCGCGGGCCGCGCAGCGCCGGGTTGGCCCGATAGGGCGGCGGGTCGACCACCAGGCGCGGGTTTTCAAGCCGCCGCACGAACTCTGCCAGGGCGATCTGGGCCTCCAGCCGAGCCAGGGGTGCGCCGAAGCAGTAGTGTATGCCGCCGTTGAAGCCGAGGTGCGCATTGTCGGAGCGCTCGGGGTCGAACCGGTCCGGCTCCTGGAAGCGGGCCGGGTCCCGGTTCCCGGAGGCGAGCGCCAGCACCACGAACGCGCCCTTGGGGATGGTGACGCCGGCGACGTCGATCTCGGTGAGGGTCGTCCGGGGACGGTAGTGGACCGGCGGCTCGTAGCGCAGCAGTTCCTCGACCGTCGAGATGATGAGGTCCGGCTCGCGGCGCAGCCGCTCGATCACGTGGGGGTGGCGCAGCAGTGTGAGCACGCCGTTAGTGATCAGATTGACGGTGGTCTCGTGGCCGGCGATGAGCAGCAAGACGGCGACGCTCAGCAAGGTCTCATCGTCCAGCCGTCCCTCGGGATCGTTGCCGATGGCGAGGCCGGACAGCAGATCGCCGCCGGGCTCGGCGCGGTGGAGCGCGATGAGCTGGCGCAGGTAGGTGCGCATCTGCCGTCCGGCCTCGACTACCGCTTGCCGGCGCTCCGGGGTGTAGGTCGCGGGATCGAGGTCGAGGGTGCCGGCCAGTGTATCCGACCAGGCATGAAAATAGGGTTCGTCGGCAAATGGCACCCCGAGCAACTCGCAGATCACCGTCACCGGGAGCGGGTAGGCGAACTCGTCGACAACATCCATCCGGCACTGGCCCGTGCACGCGTCGAGCAGCTCCTCCACGATATAGCTGATCCGGGAGCGCAGACCCTCGACCCGCGCAGGGACATGGGGCGGTCCGAACTGATTCATCACCAGGCGGCGTATCCGCTCGTGCTCGGGCGGATCCAGGTTGATGAAGGAGGGAGTGGCCAGCCCCCTATCGTAGACGGGCACGTCTGCGCCGGACGGGGAGCGCTTGCGTTCGTCGGAGCTGATGCGCGGGTCGTGCAGCAGGGCGACGATCTCCCGATAGGTGCTGACGACGTAGATGCCGTTCTCTTGCAACGAAACGGGCGTTTCGCGCAACTGGGCATAGAGTGGGTAGGGATTGGGGCGGTTGGCCGGTTCGAGGACCTGCGCGAACAGGTTGCTCCGGGCCGCGGTCGTCTGGCTCATGGTCGTCCTCCTCCGATGGCCGGCCCCGGTGGGGTCGCCGTCTCTCTGGCATGCGGCCTTTTCCCTACAGAGGCACGGCTCCGGGCGGTACGCGCGGGTCCGGCTCCGCGGCGATGGCAACGGGAATCGGCTCATCGGCGGGTGTGCTCGGGCCCGGGCCGGTCGTCGCGGCCGTCGGGGTGTGCGTGGCCTGGCCCGGTGGAGGGAAGCTGGCCGGAAGCGGCCGCGCTTCAGCCGGCTGGTCGGCGGCGTGCAGCGCGGGCGGGAACGGCGCCCCCGCCTCGATCATGGCGTGATAGGCCGGCAGCCAGCGCGGCATGTTGACGGCGAGCGCGGCGACCATGCGCCCGCGATGGCCATAAGCGGCGACGAAGCGGTAATCCGCAACCACACCCTGCGTGACCATGACCTCCTCGGCGAACGTCGGCAGGCCGATCCCCTTGATGTTCACCCCGAACTGATTGGACCAGAACGCGGGCAGCGGCTTGTGAGCGCGGCGTTCCGCGGGATCGCACACCATGTTGTGCGCGGCGGTGGCCGCTTGCCGGACCGCATTGTCCCAGTGTTCGACCGCGAGGAGCTGGCCGGCGTAGAGCGGGTGCGGCCAGCGCGCCACGTCGCCCGCCACGAAGATGTCGTCGGTGACGATGCCGTCACAATTGAAGGCGCGGCAGGCGCCGTCGCAGGCGACGCCACGGGCGTCGGCCGCCAGGCCGGAGCCGTGCAGCCATTCCACATTGCGCACGGCGCCCAGTGCAACCACCGCCACATCCACATCGAGGGTATCGCCGTCGGAGAGATGGGCGCGGTGCAGGCGCCCGCCAGCGTCCCCTTCCAGCGCCATGACCGTGATGTTGCAGCGCAGGTCGACGCCGTGGTGGCGCTGCAAATGGGCGGCGACCATGCCGGCCGCCCCGCCCAGGGCCCCGGCGAGGGGACCAGAGCTGCGCTCGGCGACGGTCACGGCCAGTCCGAGCTCACGGCACACCGAGGCGACCTCGGAGCCGATGAAGCCGGCGCCGATGACGAGCACACGCGTCGGCCCGGCGGCCAGGCGCGCGTGCAATCGGGCGGCATCGTCACGGCCGCGCAGCGTGAAGACGCCGTCGAGGGCGGCCTGCGCCGGGTCGGGCCAGGGACGTGCTCGCGTGCCCGTGGCGATCAGCAAACGGTCGAAGTCGACCTGCTGGCCGTCGGCGAGGTGCACCCGCCGGTTCGCCGGGTCTAGCCCGGTCGCCGGCACGCCCAGGCGCCAGCACGCCCGGAGCCTGTGCAACTGCGGCAGGGTCGTGTGATCCGCCGGCAGCCGCCCGGCCAGGACCTGCTTGGAGAGGGGCGGTCGATCATACGGGCGGTAGGGCTCGTCGCCGATCAAGGTCAGGTGTCCGGTGAAGCCCTCCTTGCGCAGCGCCTCGGCCCCGCGCAAACCGGCCAGGGAGGCGCCGACGATGACCACTCGACCGTTGGCCGTGAAGCTCGCCATGTCGCGGATGCCGTACATCATACCACCCACTCTCCCGTGTCCTCCGCATCCTCTGTATCCTCCGGACGTCCGATGCTGATCGCCTGGACCGGGCAGGCCGCAGCCGCGCGCACGATCTGGGTACGCAGCGCATCGTCGGGGGCGGGATCATACTCTAGCGACGCCTCACCATGCAACTGGAACACCGTCGGCGCGGCGAAGCAGCATTGCGCGTAGCTTTCACAACGAGTCAGATCGACCACAATCTTCATACGAATAGTCCTTCCTGGACAACCATATCTGGGGATCTCGACTGCACGGTTCGCCCGCTCGACGGCGCGCAATGTCCGTCTGGCCGGTGCCGGTGGCGGTGATCGCCCTTGTTTACCGCGTAACGCCGGGGGGAGGCGCTTTCTTCCCGCTCACCGCCCCTCGCTTTGGCCTGCCGTGTCGCTCATCAGCGGTTAGGGGCGACCGGGCAGCTCAAGGGGACCGCGACACACAGGCCCGCCCGAACGTTTGTCTCGCTCCTTTGGGCCCGTGGGCGCGGCGCGGAGGGCGCGGCCCATTTTGCGGAGGCCCATACCCGGCTTTCGGCCGCTGTGCTCCCGAACCGGGCGGCCTAGAGTGGGGGGTAGGAGGTAGACCCATGTAGCCGGGGCGCTCTCGACGCCACCCGGAGAAGGAGCAATACAAGATGAGTCAAATGCCGCAGATCAAGACCATGCCTCAGCCGGCCGGTACGCCATCAGATGCCGTGACGCCGGGGCGGCCGCGCGGAGGGGGCTGGCTTCTATTCGCCGCGATCATGCTGGTCATGTCCGGCGTCTTCAACGTCATCGACGGGCTCGCCGCGCTGGCGAACTCCCGCTTCTACGTCGCGGGCGCCGTGGTCATCTGGAGCGATCTGCGCACGTGGGGCTGGATCACCCTGGCTCTGGGCATCATCACGATTTTGGCCGGAGTGGCGGTCATGAATCGGCAGTCGTGGGGTCGCTGGTTCGGCATCGTGGCGGCGGGCCTCAGCGCGCTCGGCCAGATGATATTTATGTCGGCCTATCCGTGGTGGTCGCTGCTGGTCATCGGCCTGGATATCCTGGTCATCTACGGCTTGTCCACCCATTGGCAACGCGAGATTTCCGAGGCCTGAGGCGGGCCCGGCCGGGCCGTCGTGGACGTATCACCGGGCCAGACTCCGTTTGGGCGATGGCAAACACGACGGCCTGAACGGGTGGTAGCACACCATATCGCGACACAACCGGCTGCAAGGATCGCTGGAGACGAGTGCGACGCTCTCCGCCCTCCTGAGGCGCCGGTCGTTCTGGTTCGGACCCATGTAGCGGGCTACCCGACTGCCCCTTTTTTCACCTATTCCTAATTTCTGTTAGGGTAGAGGGAGCCCCGCCATAAAGAGCCCCTCAAGTGCCCCTCAAAAGAGCCCCGTCAAAGTAGAGTCCAAGCAAGAGCCCGGTGACGCCGCGCCACCCCGGTTGGTGCGGGCGCCGCCGCGGCCAAGCGCGATGAGGAGTGTATCACTATGGCGCTTCCACGATCCGCACGGAGTGCCACCGCCGTCATTATCGCCGTGGCGCTTGTCGCGGCCATCACAGCCGGTGCTGTCCTGGTTTCAGCACACGGCAACAATAGTAAACCCGGGAGCCGCAACGCCGCTCCGCTCAGTCACAGTGGCAGCACATCTGCATCCAGCGCCTCTGCCCCGCTCGTGGTGGTGCCCGGACCAGTCCCGAGCTTCGTGCGCAACTTCAATCCTTTCGCCCCCAATCCGTTGCAACCCACCCTGGCCGGCATCTACGAGCCGCTCTACATCGTCAGCTACGTCAACCATAGCACCATGACGCCCTGGCTGGCGACGTCGTACGCGTGGACCAAGGACCTGAAAACACTGACCTTCACCATCCGGCGCGGCGTCAAATGGTCGGACGGCAAGCCCTTCACGGCGTCGGACGTGTACTTCACGTTGAACTTCGGCAAGAAGAACGTGGCCTTGGACAAGGCCGGGCTGTGGGGCCCGAAAGGCCTGGCCGACAGCGTGACGATGTCGGGCGATACCGTCTCCATCCACTACAAGACGGTGGATGTCAGCACGTTCGCCAGCATGGTGAACAACGTGTTCATCGTGCCCCAGCACATCTGGTCCAGGGTGAAGGATCCGATCAACTGGACCAATCCCGATCCGGTCGGCACGGGTCCGTACACCGACGTTCACAACTTCACGGCGCAGAGCTACGACCTGGGCCGTAATCCCCACTACTGGCAGGCCGATCGTGTCAAGGTCCCGACGCTGCGCTACCCGGCCTACAATGGGAACGACTCCGCCACCCTCGACCTGGCGGCCGGCAAAGTCGACTGGGGCGGCCTCTTCATCCCCCGGGTGGAGCAGGTGTACGTGTCTCGCAATCCCCAGCACTTCCACTATTTCTACTCCACGGCCAGCGTGCCGGCCATGCTGTACCTGAACACGACCGTCTATCCCTACAGCCTGCCCACCTTCCGCCAGGCCTTGAGCAAGGCCATCAACCGGCATGCGCTGCAGTATAACGCGGAGTACGGCTATGAGCCGGCCGCGCACATCACGGGGCTCAATGGATTGTGGCCCAACTGGATCGACAAGAGCATCGGCAATTCGCTGGCGGAGTACAACGCCTCGACGGCGCGGACGATGCTCACGAGCGCGGGGTTCAAGGTGCAGGGTGGCAAGCTAATAGATCCCCACGGGCACACTGTCTCCTTCGACATCAACGTGCCCGCCGGCTGGACCGACTGGATCGCCGCCAGCCAGATCATGGCACAGAACTTCAGAGCCCTGGGCATCGCAGCCAGCGTGCACCCGCTACAGTTCGGCGACTATTACGACCGGCTGCAGAGAGGCAATTTCGTCGCCGCGATGTCGTGGAGTACCGCCGGGGCCACGCCCTATACCTTCTACGACACGATGCTGGGGAGCGAGTATTACGAGCCGGTCGGGACCCTAGCCCCGAATGGCAACAACTTCGGGCGCTGGCAAAGTGGGGAGATGGATCAACTCTTTGGGCAGTTCCGGCGCACGATCGATTCCGGCCAGCAGCATGCCCTGGTTAATCGCATGCAGCAGGTGTTCGTCGCCAACCTGCCGGCCATCCCGTTGATGATCGGAGCCCTATGGTCCGAATCCAACACGCAGCGCTACACGGGTTTCCCGACCCCGAGCAGCAGCTACGCCTCGCCGGCGCCCTATACGGTGCCCGACCGCCTGCTGGTCTTCACTCACCTCAAGCCGTCGTAGCGCCGCAAGCGGTCGTGTGGGAGTGCCCCACACGACCGCCCGCCGGAACCCCGGATGGGGAGCCGGCGGTTGAAACCGCCGGGCATGGGATGGGCGCTGAAGTGCCTAAGGCCGGGCGTTATCCGACTTTAGTCGCCGGTGCTGCCCATCCTAGTGTCGGGCGTTCGCGCAGTAGTTTTTGGATTTGGTAGTTACGCGGTACTTGAGCCTATGCGGTATTTGAGCCGGCGTCTCCTCTTCTATCTGGTGGCCCTGTGGGCTTCTATCACGCTGAACTTCGCGATTCCGCGCCTGATGCCCGGTAACCCCGCCGAGGTCTTCCTGGCCTCGCACTATCAGCAGTTCCAGGGCGATCCAAACGCCCTGCGGACGGTCGAGGCTATACTGGGCGTCTCGAACGATCCCCTGCCCCTACAATACTGGCACTACCTCGTCGACCTCGCGCACGGCGACCTGGGTATCTCCACCAGCTTCTATCCTGCCCGCGTCTCCACGGTGATTGCCCAGAGCTTGCCCTGGACGATTTTCCTCGTCGGTCTTGCCTCCATCATCGCCTTCATCTCGGGCACGGGCCTTGGCATCGTGACCGCCTGGCGTCGTAGGGGCTTGCTCGACACCGTCCTGCCTCCGCTCACCTTGCTGGCCAGCAGTTTCCCCTACTTCTTCCTCGCCTTGTTGATGCTCTACTTCCTGGGCTTCACGCTCAATTGGTTTCCGACGAGTCATGCCTACACCATCGGCAGCGTGCCGTCCTTCACGGCCGACTTTATCGGGGACGTGCTCTATCACGCCATCCTGCCTGCTGCCACCATCGTCATCGTCGCCATCGGCGGCTGGCTGCTGGGCATGCGCAACACGATGGTCAATACCCTGGCGGAAGACTACATCAACATGGCCCAGGCCAGGGGGCTGACCGAGCGGCGCGTGATGCTGGCCTACGCCGCGCGCAACGCTATATTGCCCCAGATCACGGCCTTCGCCATGGCGCTGGGATTCCTGGTCGGCGGCCAGGTGCTGGTCGAGTATGTCTTTAGCTATCCCGGCCTGGGCTATACCCTGGCCAATGCTGTCGGCAACGAGGATTATCCGCTGGTGCAGGCGCTTCTCTTGATCATTACCGTTGCCGTCCTGGCGGCAAATTTGGTCGCGGACCTGGTCTATGCCCGGCTCGATCCGCGCGTACGCTCCGCGTGAGCGCGCTGTCCAGCCTGCCGGGTGAGGCACCTAGAGCTTTCTGCCATGCTATCGGACCATGTATCTGACGACGACGCCGAGGTGACGGCGCCCGCGGGCGCCGCGCCGATCACGATGCGTCCGGCGCTGCCCTTTGGCTGGCCGCGCTGGTTGCGCTCGCTGCTGATGGATCGCAAGGCGGCCATCGGCCTAGCTATTCTGGCGTTCTTAATCGTGGTGGGCATCGTCGGCCCGCTCATCTGGACGGGCGACCCCATGGCCTCCGACTACAGCGCCCCACCACAACAACCACCGTCGGCTGCCCACTGGTTCGGTACGGATCAGCAGAACCACGATATCTTCCTGCAGATGGTCTGTGGGACGCGGTCCTCCCTGGCGCTGGGCTTCAGCATCGGCGCCCTCGCGACCCTGCTCAGCATCCTGATCGGCATGAGCGCCGGGTATTTCGGGGGGTGGGTCGACGAGATCCTGAGCTTGCTCACCAATATCGTCCTGGTGATCCCGAGCCTGCCGCTGATCATCGTGCTGGCCTCGTGGGTGCAGGTGAAGAGTGACGTCCCCATCGTCGCCATCATAGGTTTGACCAGCTGGGCCTGGGGCGCACGCGTCCTGCGCAGCCAAACGCTGACCATGCGCCGCAAGGACTTTGTGCTGGCCTCCCAGGTCAGCGGCGAGTCGGGCTGGCGCATCGTGCTCCGCGAGATCCTGCCCAATATGACCAGCCTGGTGGTGAGCGGGTTTATCGGCACGACCGTCTACGCCATAGGCGCGGCGGCCGGCCTGTATTTCCTGGGTTTCGGCAACCTCGCCGAGGTGAACTGGTTCTCGATCCTCTACTGGGCACAGAACTCCTCGGCCCTCCAGACGGGTGCCTGGTGGACCTTCGTCATACCCGGCGGGGCGATCGCGCTGGTGGGGACGGCGCTTTCCCTGATCAACTTCGGCATCGATGAGATCAGCAATCCGCGCTTGCGCGTGGAGAAGGTCAAGCCGGCGGCGCGCGCGGCGATGCGGCCGGCGCCGGTCGCAGCGGAAAAGGCCGGCGCCCGATGACCGTAAGGCAATCGCCCGGTGAAACCGCGGAGACGTGCCCGCAACCGGCGGAGCTGCGGGGTCGGGAACTCCTGCTCGACATACGCCACCTGTCGGTGGAATATCTGACGGCGCGCGGAGCGGTGCAAGCGGTCAACGACGTCTCGTTTCAACTGTACAGGGGTGAGGTTTTTGGCCTGGCCGGTGAGTCGGGCTGTGGCAAGAGCACCATCGCGCACGCCATCACCCGCCTGCTCAGGCCGCCGGCGCAGGTCGTCGGTGGACAGATGCTCTTTGGCGGGCAGGATATCATGTGCATGGATCGGGAGACGCTGCGCCGCTTCCGCTGGAGTAAGATAAGCATCGTCTCCCAGAGCGCCATGAATGCTCTCAACCCCGTCATCAATATCGGCGCCCACATGGCCGATACGTTACAGGCCCATACCACGATGAGCAAGTGCGAGGCGCTGGAACGTGGCGCCGAACTGCTCCGGATTGTGGGGATTGAGTCCGCGCGCATGAGGAGCTATCCGCACGAGCTCTCGGGCGGCATGCGGCAGCGGGTCATGATCGCCCTGGCGCTGGCGCTCAATCCGGATCTGATCATCATGGACGAGCCGACGACGGCGCTCGACGTCGTCGTGCAGAAGGAGATCCTGCAACAGATCGAGGACCTCAAGGAGCGTTTCGGGTTCTCGATCCTGTTCATCACGCACGACCTCTCGCTGCTCGTGGAATTCTCCACCCGCATCGCCATCATGTATGCCGGCCAGATTGTGGAATTGGCACCGGCCGCCGCGGTGTTCCGGCAGCCGCGGCACCCCTATACGGTGGGGCTGATGAGTAGCTTCCCGTCCGTCGCCGGCCCGCGACGCCCGATGAGAGGCATACCCGGCTCGCCGCCCGACCTGGCGGCGCCGCCCACCGGCTGCCGCTTCCACCCACGCTGCCCGCATGCCATGTCCGTGTGCACGAAGGTGGACCCGGCGCTGAACGAAGGGCCCGCGGGGCGCCGGGTCCGCTGCCATCTGTACCCGGCACAATAGGAGGTTGCGATGCAGCAAACCGAGGCAAGCTTGATGGAGGTACAGGGACTGAGCAAGTTCTTCTATGTTGGCGGTGGTGGCCCGTTTGGCCTGGGTGGAGAGCGGCGCTACGTACACGCGGTAGAAGACGTCAGTTTCACTTTGCGGCGCGGCTACATCCTGGCCCTGGTGGGCGAGAGCGGCAGCGGCAAGAGCACGATCGCGCGCCTGCTGGCGCGGTTGTACCCGCCGACCTCCGGTCAGGTGCGGCTCAAAGGGCGCGACGTGCTCTCCCAGCACGGCCACCGGGCCATGCTCGCGTACCGTGCGGAGGTCCAGATGATCTTCCAGGACCCGTTCGGCTCGCTCAATCCGGTGAACAGGATTGGCCACCACCTGGCACGTCCCCTGGCCATCCACAAAGGGCTGCGTGGGCGGGCGCGTGATGAGAGGATACGCGAACTCCTATCTACCGTCGGGCTGGTGCCGCCGGCAGACTTTATCAACAAGTACCCGCACCAGCTATCGGGTGGGCAGCGACAACGCGTCGCCATCGCGCGCGCGCTGGCGGTCGATCCCAAGGTCATTCTCGCCGATGAGCCGGTGAGCATGCTCGATGTGTCGATCCGCATGGGCATTCTCAACCTGATGGAACAACTAAAGGTACAGCGCGGCATCGCGTACCTGTACATCACCCACGACCTGGCCAGCGCGCGTTACATTGCCGACGAGACCATGGTCTTGTACGCCGGTCAGATGATGGAGAAGGCGCCCAGCGAGGAGCTGATGCAGCAACCGGCGCATCCCTACACGCGGCTACTGCTCTCGGCAGTACCAAATCCGATGCAAGCCAAGCGGCGCGTGGAGGCGCGGGGAGAGATCCCCACGATTATCAACCCCAAGCCCGGCTGCCGCTTCGCTCCGCGCTGCCCGCTGGCCATGCCGATCTGCCTGCGTCGCACACCCGAGGTAACCGAAGTGCGGCCCGGCCACCTGGTCCGCTGCTATGCCGCGAACCCGGCTCCGCGTGCCGTCCAAACCCGCTAGCCCGCTTGCGTTCCGCCCGAAATAGTGCGCGGCAGTTGTGCGTTGTCTTCCACAGGAGGACGAGCATGACGACTACCAAACGCAGCACGCATTATCCCCGCGTCGAGCCCGGGCGTGCCTTGCGCTCGCCGGCGCCGGTGCCCGCGCTCATGGAGATTGCCGACACACGGGCGCATACCGATCCCCAGCAAACAGTGGGCGTTGACAGCGTGGCCGTCTATCTGGCTGAGATTGGCACTATACCGCTGCTAACCGCCCGACAGGAGAAGGCGCTTGCGTTGACCCTGGCCACGGGCCAAAGCGCCCGCCATCGGCTGGAGTCGGAATCGCTCACCCCCCGGGAGCGCGATGCCGCCCTTCGGGACGTAGCCCGCGCGGACGATGCCCGCCGGCGCTTGATCGAAGCGAATCTTCGTCTGGTTGTACACATCGCTTCGCGCTATCGGCTCCGTGAGCTAGCTTTCTCCGACCTTATCCAGGAGGGTAACCTGGGCCTCTCCCACGCCGTGGACAAGTTCGATTATCGCCTCGGCTGCCGCCTCTCGACCTATGCGTCGTGGTGGATCCGCCAGGCGATCAGCCGCGCCCTGGCCAACGAAAGCCGCACCGTGCGCCTGCCGGTGTACAAGAGGACGCTGGCCCGCCAGGCAGCCCGGATGCGGGATGAACTGGCGCAGCAGACCGGCCAGGAACCGTCACCGGCCGACATCGCGAGCGCGCTGCACCTTCCCCTGGCCATCGTCAACGCAGCTCTTTCGTGCCAGCAGCCACCGATCTCGCTAGACGCACCGATCACTGAAGACGGCGCCACGCTGGCCGAGGTTCTTCCCGACGTCGACGCGCGAGTGCCCGAGGAAGAGGCGGAGGCGGCTCTCCTGAGTTGGCGCGTGCACGAGGTGCTCGCAACTCTGCCAGAGCGAGAGCGGACGGTGCTGCAATTACGCTTTGGACTCCAGGG
>Ga0209062_1003334_pt1 | contig 18800 bp, 15 predicted proteins | sample Coa_R2_2_FD_187158 | JGI IMG/M metagenome (GOLD analysis project Ga0209062, IMG submission 187158) | Surface soil microbial communities from Centralia Pennsylvania, which are recovering from an underground coalmine fire - Coalmine... | ecosystem: Environmental > Terrestrial > Soil > Unclassified...
ATCGAGACCGCCAGAGAAATGGCGAAGATCCTGCGCGAGACCGAAAAGGTCGACGTTATCATCGCGCTGAGCCATGGTGGCATGGAGAAGGGCAAGGATGGCCGCTTCACGGATGGCGAGGATGTCCGCCTGCCAATGGCGGTGCCAAGCATCGACGTCGTGATCGGCGCTCACAGCCACACCATGCTGCCGGAGCCAGTCATCGTCAACGGGCGCACGCCCGTGGTCCAGACCGGCAAGTACGGCGAGAACCTCGGCGAGCTCGTCATTTCCGTGGATGGGGACCAGCTGACGGCCGATTACTACAAGCTCCATCCAATCGACGACACGATCGAGGGCGACCGGGTGATCGCGGACGAGATCGAAAAATTGAAGAAGATCGTCACGAAGGTTGCGTTTGCGTCGCGGGGCTACAGTATTGATCAGCCGCTGGCGATCGCGCCGCGGGACATTCCAAATACGTTCACGGACATCGCAGCCAGTACGCTGCTCGCCAACCTCTGCACCGACGCTTTCAGGAAGGCCACGAAGGCGCAAATCGGGTTTACCGCCAATGGTCTGATGCGCGCCGGCTTTACCCGAGGAAAGTCAGGGGTGTTGACTGTCTATGATGTGTTTGCCGTGGCGCCGCTGGGCGCTGGCGTCGTGGACACCACAGCGGGAAGCACGCTCGTGACCGGCTATTTCAACGGCCAGGAACTCAAGCATATGCTGGAATTCTTTCTGGTCGATAATCCGGCGCATCCTGGCGAAAACTTCCCGCGGGCGTCTGGTATGAGATTTCGTTACGACCTGACCCGGCCGAAATTCGACGCCGTGACCGCCATCGAGATCGGAGACATCGATCGCGGCTATCAGGCGATCGACACGACCGGCCAGGACGCGCGTCTTTTTAGTCTGAGCTGTCCGCTGTACTTTGCCATGATCCTTGTGGCCGTCCCCAAATACAGCAAGGGCACACTGCCTCTGGTGGCGAAGAACAAGAACGGACAGCCGCTCACATCGAAGGTCGAGGCTCTTGTCGATCCCCGCAGCGGCACGCCCGACCTGTTGCCACCGGCGGCCACGATTGATCGAGCGAGTGTCGCCACGGCGCCGGAGCAGGGCGCCTTGCCGGAAATCAAGGAGTGGCAGGCGATCATGGATTACCTGAGTAGTCTGCCTGTGACGAAACCGGGCGAACTGCCGATTATCCCGGTCGATGAGCGTGCGACGGAAGTCCGGGCAATCAAGGCGGGATGACGTATCAGAGATAGGCATACAGGAGCTGCAAGCATGAAACGCATATCTCGTCTGATCGTCGGCGGGCTCGGCATTTGGCTTTCCTTCCGGGAAGCGCCATCAGCTACGCTGATCAATTGGACATGCAACGCCGTCGGCCTGCACGAAGGATGAAGAACCGGTGTGCGGCAAGCAAATTTGGGAGAAGCATGGGGAAAGCCATACCGAGGTAGATCTCTCATCAAAGCGAGCTTGATGAAAAATCTTTGGTTGTGACACTTCTGCAATGGATTTCTTGCGCCAGCTATGACCTATTATCTCGGTTGGCTCAGCCGCTCGCGTTTTTGCGTGCGAAGGGGTCTCTTGCAAGCCGCATTCGCAAATGCCGCGCGGAGGTTCCCATGGCACGAAATGACCTGAAAATTCGGTTTATCAGCCTGATGGCAGGCAGCGCGGTTCTTGCGCTCTCGCCTAACATGGCGCGCGCCGATGAGAGCGGGGTTTCGTTCTGGCTTCCTGGATTGTTTGGCAGCCTCGCGGCAGTTCCCACGACACCAGGGTGGTCGTTGGGCTCGATCTATTATCACACGTCGGTCAGCGGCGGAGGCAATGTCGCGGCAGCGAGAGAAATCCAAATCGGCAGGTTCACGCCAAACGTAAACGTCAGTTTGAATTTAAATCTGAATGCGCAGGCCGATCTGTTGCTGCTTGCTCCGACGTATACCTTCGCGACACCTGTGCTTGGCGGACAGTTCGCGGTCAGCATGATGGGTGTGTACGGCCGAAATAATGTCGACCTTAATGGGGCGCTGACATTGGGGGCGGCTGGTATGGTATTGGCAAACCGCGTGGGAAGCCTCTCAGACACCACCACAGGATTCGGAGACTTGTATCCGATGGCGAGTCTGAAGTGGCACGAGGGCGTTCATAACTGGATGACCTACATCACCGGTGATGTTCCCGTTGGGGCTTACGATTCAAACCGGCTCGCCAATATTGGGATTGGTCATGGCGCCGTCGATGCCGGCGGCGGATACACGTATTTCAATCCCGCCACGGGCCACGAATTCTCCGGAGTTGGCGGCTTCACCTACAATTTGAAGGACCAAACTACTCAATATCAAAACGGCATTGATTTCCATTTCGACTGGGGCGCGTCGCAGTTTCTCTCGAAACAGGTCTTCGTTGGCCTGGTTGGTTATCTCTATCAACAAGTCACCGACGATTTTGGCCAACGTCCGATGCTGGGCGGTTTCCGGTCGCGAGTCGTCGGTGTCGGCCCTCAGGTCGGATATCTCTTCCCGGTCGGAAACATGCAGGGATATTTGAATGTCAAAGCCTACGGCGAATTCGATGCGGCGAACCGGCCGTCGGGCTGGAATACCTGGTTGACGTTCTCAATTTCAGAGGCTCCTCCCGCAAGCACGGTTGCGCCGACCAAACATCTTGTGACGAAATGATCAGAAGCGGTCCTACATGCCGCATTGGACGAGTCTCTTTTCAGCACATCATCGAGCCGGCCCGGTCCCTCGGGCTCTTCGATGTCCGGCCCTTGAGCAAGATCGACGCTCCACTTGGTGAATTGCCGCGGAACGTCTTTATGTCCCGTCGAACACTGAGGTGCAGAGGCGAGGGCTGCTTTCTAAAGGACGACCTACGCGACGTACCGGAACATTCGAAACGAAGCTGAAGCGCAAGATTTCGCTCAAGCGACAGTCAGCGAGGCTGCCCTTCGATAGGAAAACAGGGCTTCCGAAATAGTGAGTTTCGCGATGTGGCGGACCCCCGCTACCACCTTTCCCCACGCTCCCTTGACCTGGTTTGGATAGGCCTTTTCCCCGAGCAGGGCGTTTAGCCAGCCTGCTATCTCTACGGCTACACCACCTCGGCGCGCTTGGGTCGCGGAACATAGTAACGGTCTCCATCAGGTCTCTGATGGCTTCTGCGGCTTCTCCGTGGCCCGCACTGGGACCTTTCGCTACAGTTTCCTTCGGGTACTCCACCACCCCTGTGATTCTAACATTCGCAAAAGTTCGGCCAGGAAGGCATGCGAATGGTCCTCGCCCCGCATATGCCGGAAGGCACGTTGGTGTCCGCCCTACAGCAGTCCGCACAATGTCTTCACGATCAAAATGTCTTTCTGCGGTCCGCCCGTGCACATCACGCTTTGGGGCCCCGGATTGAGAAGGGCGAACGCCCCCACCGCCGCGAGGCCAAGCACAATGATACTGACCAGCGCCGCCAGGATGATGGTCAGTCCACGCTTGCGGCCGATCAGGTCACCGGTCAGCAGTGTTGCGAGGTGAAGAACGACCGTAAGACCAAGCGCGCTGAGGCCAAAGTTGAGTGTCGACTGCGAGGAAAACAATATGGCGCCGGCGACGATCAGCGCCTCGAACACGTAGAGGAGTATCAGCCAATGGCCGGATACGGCCCGGAGCAGGCTGCCGGGCATGGAGATCGCGAGCAGCGCCTGCACCGCGCGGCCGGCGCGGGTGACCCACACCATCCGGGAGAACGGGGAGTGGTAACTCTTCTCCGCTTCTTCAAGGATCTTGCCCGTAATGGTCAGCGCGCGTGCGCTTGTCTTCAGGGTTTTGCCGGTGTCGGGCTTGCGGTTGACCTCATAGTATTCCTTCAGATACTCGATGGTCCCGGCGTCGCCCAGGAGGGCCTTCAGGATCCGGCCGATTTGCGTTTGGCGCGCCGTGCTTCCGGGCGGCCCAAGGTGAGCCAGCAGGCCTTCAACGGCCTGACCGAGCGTCGATTTGTTTTGCTGTGCCAGCGCCTGCGCGAAGTGCTCGATCAACTGGTCAAATTGCTCAGGCTGCATCTCCTCGCGGACGATGATGATCTGCGCCTCCTGAAGCAACGCCTCTTTCACCTCCTTGTCGCCGTCCGCACAGAACAACGCGGCCAGCACGCGCTCGCAGCCATCGAGCCGGCCCCACATGATGTCGTTGCGCCGCCACTTCTCGTCGAGGAAGGCGCCGAAATGAAACAGCGCCGTCCCCGCCAGCTTCTGCCTGCCGTCATCGGCACGCTCGTCGATCAGGCTGATGGCGTCCTCGGGACTGACCCGCAGCACCTCGACGGTCGCCGGCTCGCCGGTGCCCGTGTCGTAATAGAGCGGGAAGCTCATCTGATCATACTCGTCGAACCGCAGATAATATTCGGCGATGAGCTTGCGCACCGTCCTCCCGTCATCGGTATTGAGCGCAGCGCAGTCATCCAGAGTAACGTCATCGAGACGGATGACCACCTTCTTAGCGCCCTCAGCGCCCTCTTCAAGATCCAGCCTGGGGTTGCCGAGCAAGGCTCGGCCTAACGCCAGGGGTTTGGGGCTTATGACTTCGGCATATCTGTCCTTCAACAATTTGACATCGGCCTCAAGGAGATCCTGAATCTTTGTCTTTGAAGCCGTCGCGGCGCTGACATACAGAAATTGTGCCCGCTCGAAAACATTCTCCTGGAGTGTGCGAAGCGGGCTCGGAGGCGGCAGCTCGGGAAGCCGCACCGGTTCGCCGGCCGGCGTCTTCAGTTCCTTGAGTGTGGTATTGGACTTCTCGCCAAGGAGAAGACGAAGCACCCGGTCGAGCTCGTCGGCGGCAGCCTTTCTCGCTGCCTCATGTTCAGTGTCCGCGGGCAGCCACGTGATGTCGCGAAGCTCGCCCATCGCCTCGCCAAATCCGTCGGCGAGGTGACGCAATGCGCCGGCGACCGCATCGGAAGTCAACTTCTCTGGCGGCAGGTTGCGGCGTCCGCATCGCTCCTTCAGGCGTTTCTCGATCTCAGAGAGAAGTTGTTGCTCCGGCGGCAGCTTGAGCTTTACGGCAAGATCGAGCAGCTGATGCACTTTTCGCAGGATGAACCCGACGCGTCTCAGCCGGTATTTCACGTCGTAATAATACAGGAACGCGTTGGCGGTTCTCTTCCGGCTCTTGCCCGATGGATCCCGATTCTCGGCGTACTTGTCCTCGCGCCATACGCGAACCATGGCCCGCAGCGCATATAGCCGGTCCGACTGGCGATCGATGTCCCACCAATCGGCCAGACGGTCTGCAATGTCGTCGGTGACGGTCATGATCCGCAGCCGCCAGTAGGGCAGGAATGCCGCACCGTAATACTTGATCATGTCTCGCATGCCGCGCGATTGCCACTCAGGCACCTTGCCCTCTTGGAGGATGATACGGGCGAACGGATCGTCATCGCGTTCTTCGATGTCGGCGTCGACGTCGGCCTCAACCTGGCGCACGAGCTGTTCAATCCGCTCGATGCGCCGGTTGCGGGTCAGCACTGTTTGGAGATTTTCGCGGATCGTCTCGTCCTGCGGAATGGAGAAGATCGCGGCGAACGCGTTTTGGATCGCATCGGGCTTTTGGTCGAAGTTCTGACGTTCGTCTTCCGGATGAGACGGCGCCGGCTCGACATAGACAAGCTTGCGCTCCATCGGCAGCCCGCCGAGGCGCCATGACAGGGCTTCGCAGACGTAGCTGAATGGCTTGTTGTCGAGATAGCCGCCGTCGCCGAATGCGCGCTTGCGCCAGTTCTGCGTCGTCATGTCGGAGGTCGACAGGCCCGTGAAGAACCGTTTCCAATTCTCGACCTCTACGCCGGCCTCGGTCGGATGCGCGTCGCATAGTCGCTCGGCATCGTTCACGCACATCGGCTCGAAGGCGAACGGGAACGAGGACGTGCAGCGCGCGGCGAATGCGAGAAGGGGACTGTTGGCGTCCGCGAGGTCGTTGCGCGGCGTGCTGCCGGCCGACGCATACTGGAAGTGATAAACCTGCTTGTAGCGCTTCTCATAGACGACCTTGTCGAACAGGCGCAGCGGCACCACGGCGCCACGGATGTCGGTCGTCGTGACGTACAGGTCGATCTCGTCGACCAGCGCCGATTTGCCGTCCTTCATCGGCGGAATCGCAGGCTCCATGCCCCGCAGCGCGTCAAGGAGCTTGACATACATCCGGTCGCTGTTGAGCAGCGATTGCGGAGGCGTATCGGTCTCGGCGAATTTGATGTCCTTGTAGGAGGCCTTGTCGTTGAGCAGGGAATCGATGTCGCCCTCGGTGATCCAAAGTTCCTTCAACGGCGCGAATTCCTGGCCGTTGACGAGCGCCTTGGCGAGAAACAGCCCGTTGATGCCGCCGGCCGAGGTGCCGGAAATGGTATCGACCACGAATCTGGTGCGCTGATCGTCGTTTGGCTGCGCGCCGTCAGCGAACGGATCGGGTTGCTTAGGGTCGCGCAGATGCGCGAGATAGCTTTCGCGCAGTCGCTGATCGCGTAACAGGTAAGATGCCTTGCGGTAGACGTCGCGGGTATGGCCGGTCTTTACGCCGCCGCCGGCCCGTGGCGTCGCCAGCGCCATCTCGTACAACTCGTTGGTCACGCCGTTGATGTAGATGGCCAGCGAGACACCACCGTACATGACGACGCCGAAACGCACCTCTTGCGCATACTGGTTGTACGGCGCCTGCGTGGCTTTAGCGTTTGCAGCGGCTCTCCCCATGGCCCCCTCCGACTGAGGATGTTCGGATAAGACATCTCGGCTCGGGGCATATTGACCCGAAGCGGCTGCCGGGTGCAACATCAATTGGAGGCAACTTATGATTTTGTGTGCCGGCCGCCGCCCCGGCCTTCGCGATCGTCGCGGCGGCGTCCCCGGGGGCTCACCTTCACGGATTTTCCGCTGGGCAATCGATGCGCCATCATATCGAGATCGCGTCGACGATCCACGGGCCGCTCCCAGGTTCTCCACCTCGCTCTTACGCACGGAGGTTATAGATGGCTGATGACCTGAAAAGCCGTTTGGATGCCGTCTTGGCGCGTAAAAGCGCGCTGAATCAAGCTGCCGCTGCGAAGGCTAAGCAGGCGCAGTTCGCGCAGGACAAGAGATGCGAAGCCGAAGCCGAACGGCAGAAGGAGATATATCAGGCATGGTCGGCTCAAAACGATAGGTTGAAAACTGCGGTCATGGACATGAACCGGACTTTGGCGGAGCAACATCTGGAATTCAAACTGGTCAGGGATCGCGGCCTCAAGCGCGTCGGGGCAAAAATCGATCTTTGTCTGTTCGAAAATGGCGAGCAAAAGCTTTGTGCCGGCATCACGCTATCCGACGATGCCGTGAAGATCGATACGAAGCGACGGATCTTCGGAACGAGGACATTGCGCACGTTTAATGTCCGCGAAACCTCGTTCAACTATTGCGAAATCATGGTGGGTCTGCTCGAGCAGCTGTACTCTTAGTGAGGCGCCCCGCCGCCGGCTTCACGTCGCGATAGATCTTTGGTGGGCCGACGCGGTCGGGTGTGACCGGCCGTTTTGATCGGCCCCGTCCAGTGAAAATCTGATCCGGATGGAATGAATTCCTCGACGTTCTGGAACAGTACCAACCGGTACCGCAGAGAAGGGCGCCCAATTGGGAATTGAAGGCAGTACCGTTCCCTCGGAGCTTCTTCAGCGTATCGGATTTCGACGTTTTTCTGTTCCGATAGGGCGGCACGACGGGCTTCGCTTCCTGCTCAGACGTTCGCTGAAGGAGTAAGCCATGGCGTTGCAGGCACTCAGATTTGGCCGAGACAAAGGGTTTAGTGGCAGCAGTTCAAGCGGCCGACGCAATGGTGAAGGCGGCGAATGTCAGGCTCGTCACGAAGTAGCAGGGAGACGGTCTAATATCTATCATCGTGCAGGGCGATGTCGGTGCTGTCAAAGCGGAGATCGCGCCTGACAGCGTCCGCATCTTGAAACCCGAGTAGCGCGCCGACATGATGACATCCTGAGCGCGCTCTGCCTGGCTCGGCACCATGGTCGGCTACCGCAGAATCCTGATGTCCTGAGATAGCGAGCGGTTTGCCAAACTTGCTTTATGGCAAGGCGTAGGCCCGGACATAGTCGCCGAGCTTGGTGCCGAACGAGCCATGGCCGCCGTCCACGGTGACTACATATTGCTTGCCGTTGACCTCATAGGTCATCGGGGTCGACTGTCCGCCGGCCGGAAGTCGATCTTCCCAAAGCAGCTTGCCGTCATCGACATCGAAGGCACGGATGTAGTCATCCATGGTTCCCGTGAGGAAGGCCACGCCGCCGGCCGTCATCATCGGGCCGCCCAGCATGGGAACGCCGAGTTTGAAGGGAAGCGGCAGTGGCGCCTCATCCCGAATCGTGCCGACGCGGTGCTGCCAGACGATCTTGTTGGTGTTCAGGTCCAGCGCTGCCAGGCTGCCCCATGGTGGGGCCATGCAGGGGATCTTCAGCGGCGACAGGAAGATGCCGAGGTCGACGCCATAGGGCGTGCCATACATCGGCTGCACGCCGAGCTCCGTGCCCGGCGGGTGTGCCGCGTCCGGCGCTGCGGGGTTGTTCGCGCTGCGCGGCACGAGGCGCGAGATGAACGGAATCGATTGCGGATTGGCGATCGCAATCTGCCGTCGCGGATCGACCGCGATCCCGCCCCACTCGAACATGCCGAAATCGCCGGGGTAGACCAGGGTGCCCTGCTCGGAGGGCGGCGTGAACGGTCCCTCATAGCGCAGCCGCTTGAATTTGACGCGGCAGATCAGCTGATCGAACATGGTGCTGCCCCACATCTGGGCCTCCGTCAGCATCTGGCGCGGACGGAAGCTCAGATCCGAGAAGGGCTGCGTGGGCGCGGTGTGATCGCCTGGTGCTGCGCCTTGCGGCACCGGTGTCTCCGGCGCCGGCACCAGCAGATGGCCGTCGCGGCGGTCGAGCACAAAGATGTTGCCGGTCTTGGCGGGGATATAGATTGCGGGCACCACCTGGCCGTCCTTGTGCAGGTCGATCAGGCTCGGCTGGGAGGGCATGTCCATGTCCCAGAGATCGTGATGCACGTTCTGGAACGACCAGCGCAGCTTGCCGGTGGCGATATCGAGCGCGACCAGCGCGGAATCGTAACGCTCCTCGTCCGGTGTGCGGCTGCCCGCCCAGATGTCGGGCGAGCTCGAACCGAGCGGCTCATAGACCAGGCCGAGCTTCTCGTCGACAGACGCAACACTCCAGGAATTCGGTGAGCCCTCGGTGAAGTGGTGGCTCGCCGAGGGCATCTCGTTCGGGTCGGGATTGCCGGCATCGAACACCCAGATCAGCTTCCCCGTGTAGATGTCGAAGCCGCGGATCGCTCCCGACGGCACGCGGTTCGAATAATTGTCGATCACGGCACCTGCCATGATCAGGATCTTGTCGGTCACGACCGGCGGCGAAGTGCCTTCGTAGAAGCCCAGCGTCTTGATCTCGTTGCCCTCCTTGAGATCGATCTGGCCGTGATCGCCGAAACCCTCACACGGCTTGCCGCTCTCGGCATCGAGCGCAAACAGCCGGCCATCATCGGTGGGGAGGAAGATCCGCTTCGGACAGTCGGCAGGTGCCGGCGCGCCGTCTGCCGTGACCGCGCCGGGAGCGGTCTCGTGGTAGGCGACGCCGCGGCAGGTCATGTGCTGGAACGACTTGTTGTGCTGGATCTGCGGATCGAACTTCCAGCGCAGCTTGCCGCTTGCGGCGTCGAGCGCAAGCACGATCTGGTGCTGCGAGCAGGTGTAGAGCAGGTCGCCGATCTTCAAGGGCGTGGCCTCGTTGGTGAACTCGTCGGGATCATCGGGCCCCTTGTGGTCGCCGGTTTCGAACTGCCACGCGAGCTTGAGGTCCTTGACGTTGGTCTTGTTGATCTGCTGCAGCTCGGAGTAGCGCGTGCCGGCGCCGGTGCCGCCATAGGCGGTCCAATCCGTCTTTGCCGAGGGCTCCGCCGCGGCAGCAGTCTGGCCGCCGCTGGGCCCAGGCAGCACTCCTGCAACCGCGGACCGATCCCTGGTCAGGGACAGCCCGAGCACGACGACAGCAAGCACGAGCACTGTGACCAACCCGCCGCGCGCGGCTTGCCGGCCCGGCGAGAGATGCGACACGATGAACGGAAACAGCAGCCATATCCCGAGCGGCACCAGGATGTCGCCACGCGGTGCGAGCGACCAGAAGTCGAGCCCGACTTCCCAGACCGCCCAGATCATGGTGCCAAGCAGCAGCGCCGCATAGAGCCACAGCGCCGCGGCGTGGCCGGTCGCAAGCAGCCACGCCGTGACCAGGAGCGCAGCGGCCGCGATCACGTAATACGGCGAACCGCCCAGCACGACCAGCCAGATGCCGCCCACGAGCAGCACCACGCCCATCAGCGCCATGACGATTGCGGTCAGCATGAGCAGAGGCGCGTGCGGCCTTCTGCCGAGATCGGGCATCGTGCTTCACTCCATCAGGAGACGGCCGGCAGCGCCGGATGCTTGTCGAGCGCGATGACGATTATAGGTTGAATCCTCATCGCGCTCCAGGCCTTTGATTGAGCATGATCTATTCGGGAGACCCCTGCACACATTTCCGCATTTTTGCTTCTAGGTCCCCTGAGTTACCGAGCGCCGCCAGGAGCTGCGCCGGCGATGGAGTCCATTGGCGTGGAGCATCCAACCGGACAGCGGAGCGCCGTCACGATGGCGGCCACCGGCCTCTGCTCCAGCCCATGCGGCGACGGCGCCGAACAACAGCGCAGCGGCAATTGAAAAGCCGAGAATGATGGTGCTGGCGCGGGCGTGCGAGATCGCAGTCTTGGAATCGGCGATGACGCCATCGACTCGGTGCTGAGCATCGGCGCCTGTGAGCCCCGTCGTTGCCGTGACCAGCCGGACGAGATAGGCGCGATCGTCGGCGGGGATGCCGCTATGGCTCGATGACATCATCAGCACGCGGCCGGCTTGAGCCCGCAGCGGCGCCAGATCGCCACTCGGCGGCTGGTGCTCTGAGCGGAACAGATGATCAATTTCGGAGCTGATGACAGAGGGTTCGGTCGTCGTTGCCGGCTCTGTCAGGCCAGATGACCGGCTGGCCGTGCCGAAGGCGATCATGGCCGCGAGGCAGGTGCCAAGTATGACCGCCAGAGCCCATGCTATGACGCCGTGCAAGCCATCGCGCCGGTCCACATCGTCGGTGACCTCGGCATAAGGTGCCCGGCAGCGCCCGGCGACGTAGCCGCCGCAGCCAAAGCTGATGAGGGCCTGCAGGATCAGGAACAGGCCTGAGAGTGCCCATAACGCCATCGACGCGTCGCGCCAGGTTGGCGCGGCCGAGCTGACGCCGAGGCCTATGGCCGCACCGAATGAGACCATGATCGAGGATGCGGCACAGGCGACGAAGGCGCCCGCAACGATCGGCGTCCACTGCAGCGTCCAGGGATCATCGCGGGCGAGATCCTGCGCGGCTCCAACTTCCATTGCTTCGATGGTCATCGCAGGCGCCTCAACGAAGCCCAAACAGCGAAAGAATGAACATGATGATCACGATCAAGCCAACCAGATAGATCAGGCCGTCCATGGTGTCCTCCTCCATGCGTCCAGTGTCCCGGGTCAAGCGAGGTGAGTGACAAAGGTTCCTACGGCGAGACCGCTCCTCTGCGTCGCGGCCATCTACGTCATGGTTCCCGGCATGAAGCAGCGCACGAAGGGATGGCCATTGATGTAGTAGGGCCACACGATGGTGCGGCCGGCACGGTTCGGCTCGGTGATGACCCTGTCGTCGGGCACATCGATCCACTGTCCCTGGATACGCACACGATAGTGGCCGTCCTTGGTGTCCCAATCGACGTCCGTCAGCTCAAGTCCGTCGGCATTGGCGCAGCAGGGGCCGCCGCCCTTGCTGTGCAGGCTCTCGAACCAGGGCTTGAGGGGAGAGTTCGCGTAGCGTCCGTCGTCGTGAGCGGACGCGCAGGCGATCCCGAGCGACAGAGCAGCAAGCAGAAACCGGCTTTTCATTCCTGGTCCTACTCAGCAACAGCCCGGACAATAATCGCGAGGCGCGCCATTCGATCCTAAGTAGCTGGAGCCGAAATCTGCTTCGTCTTTGCTAATGTGCGGCTCGAGTTCCGCCTCACCGGTCTTCCGCCACTATCTATCGAAGTTAGCTGTCATGTTTCGGTCCACGGTCCGGCTTTTTGCGAGCGACATCCGGATCACGCTCGCTCTTCGCCGGCCGCGGCGACGATTTGGGCATGCCTGCCTGGCCACCGTGCTTGCCGCCCTGGTCCTGAATGCCTTCCAGATCATTCTCTTTCGGCATGTCAATTCACCTCTCTCCGCTCGAGAAAAAGCCGCGTTCCAGCGCGGCATCGACCTCCGCGCCGACCAGGATGGCGATTGCCGAGATCCACAGCCAGGTCATGAAGCCGATCACGGCGCCGAGCGAACCGTAGGTCTGGTTGTAGGTGCCGAAATTGGCGGCGTACCAGGAAAACAGGGCCGAGGCGGCGAGCCACAGCATCGCGGCGGTGACGCTGCCCCAGCTGATCCAGCGCCAGCGCGCGCTGCGCCGATAGGGGCCAAAGCGGTAGATGATGGAGAGGCTGATGGTCAGCGCGATAAAGAGCGCCGGCCATCGTCCCGCGCGCAGCAGGAGGTCGGCGCGATCGGAAAGGCCGACATAGTTCAGCGCGACCGGCAGGACGACGACAGCGCCGATTGCCAGCAGGATGAAGGCGATACCTGCCAGCGTGAATGCAAGCGAGACGAGGTTGAGCTTGACGATGCCGCGCGCCTCCTGCTCGCCATAGATGACATTGAGCGTATCGAACAGCGACTTCATCGCGGCATTGGCGCTCCATAGCGAGATTGCAAGTCCGATCAGGAAGGTCCAGCCGAGCGTCTGCCGTCCTTTGGACGCGACCCGTGTGAGTTGGTCGCGTGCGACGTCGATCGCGCCACCCGGCAGGAACCCGGACAGCGAGTCCAGGTGCCCCGCGATGCTCGAGGGATCAGCGAACAGGCTGTAGATTGCAACGAGCGCGGCAAGCGCGGGGAAGATCGCGAGAAGGCTGTAGAAGGTCATGCCGGCCGCAAGCGCCAGGATGCGATGCTCCGAGATGCCGTCGTAGATCTGTTTGAAGCCGGCCTTCCAGCCACGCGCGTGCGAGCTTGAGCTTGATGCCGGGTGGGCAGCGCGGACGAACTTGGCCGCACCAGGCGACGAAGCGTCCTCCGCACCCAGGGCATGGTCGGTTTGGGGCTCACGCGTCAGCAGAAGCAGGCCGGCGATCACGCCCACGGCGATCATCACCGCCCAGTCGGAGAATGCAGGCAAACCGGGCCTCGGGCTCGGAGAGGGCGGCGTTCCATCAGGCAAGTTTCGAACCGAAAACATCAGCGGAGCAATCCAAATGAGGTCAGAGCCTCGCAAACAGAAGCAACAAAGCAGGCCCATGCGCGTTCCTCATCCGGGTGTTATTCCCCAACGTTGATCCGTCGGAAGTTCTCGACCGGGAGAGACGAGGGGGATGGTGATCAGGACAAAGGCCGCAATGCGAGGCAGGCGATGGCATATCCAACCGATGATCAGATAAGGCTCCGCGCGCATCAGTTGTGGGAGCAGGCCGGAAAACCGGATGGTCGCGAGGACGAGTTCTGGCACCAGGCCGAGCGCGAATTGGAGCAGATGGAGGACGTCGCCAGGCAGGAGCCGCCGGCGGTCTTGCCGGGGTAGCTAGCTGGTTCGCGTGAACAACGCGATTCAGGGATGCGATCCTGATCGAATCGAATCCCTAGATCGCGCCGACTCGCTGTTCCGGTCGACCCGTCCTGGCGCTCGACGGCTCATTCCTCATCAGCAGGTCGCCGCGCTGACGCGGCAACGCCCAATGCATCTCCTTCTGAAGGAAGGCGATCAGCTTCTCCCGGATCTCGCAACGCAAATCCCAAGCCTGCGGCGCATTGCGCGCGCTGACCAGTGCGCGCAGTTCCATGGTCGTGGCGTTCGTGTCGACGACCTGAAGATTGACGACCGCGCCGTCCCAGAGCTTTGAGTCCCGAACCGCTTGCTCCAGCCATTTGCGGATGCGCGGAACGTCAGCGGAATAGTCGACATAGAGCATGACCGAGCCGATCAACGATGCCGCCTCCCGCGTCCAGTTCTGGAATGGCTTTTCGATGAAATAGGACAAGGGAACGACCATGCGGCGCCAGTCCCACAATCTGACCACGACGTAGGTCGAGGCGATGTCCTCGATCCATCCCCATTCGTTCTCGATGATGACGGCATCCTCGATCCGCATCGGCTGGGTCACGGCGATCTGCACGCCGGCGATGAGGTTGGAGAGCAGGGGACGGGCGGCAAGACCAACGACCAGGCCGGCGGCGCCGGCAGAGGCGAACAGGCTCACGCCATATTGCTTCACCGAATTGAAGGTCATCAGTGCGGTCGACACCGCAATGATGATGATCAGGGTGTCCGTCACGCGCTTGAAGACGCGAACCTGGGTGACATGCTTGCGCGCCAAGAAATTCTCCTCGATATCTGCTCGGTACCTTTGCAGATAGCGCGCGGCCGTCATGTCGACGGCGCGGATCAATATCCAGGCGACCAGGGCGATCGTGGCGACAACAAACAGGTGCGCGATCGCACTGCGCAGCTGGTCATCGAGCGGCGCCAGCGGCACCACCAGCGCAACGGCGGCAAGACACAAGGCGAGTCGCGTCGGTCCCGTGGTCGCCTCCAGGATCTGGACCGGAATTGACCGTCTAGGACCGACCGCCCGTTCTGCCAACGCGAGCGCGATCTTGTGAATGAACAGCGCGCAGGCGACCGCCAGGCACAGCACGCCGACGCTGATCATCCAGTCGGGCAGAAAGGCCGCTGCGCTCTGCAGGATCGCTTGCGCTCGTTGCATGATGGCTCCTGAACTGCGTGTCTCGAAGCCGGCTAATGCTGCAAAGCGAAACGTGTTCCGGGCGCGATGGTCACTTCTTTCGCGGCGCGGATGAACGGGAACCGCGCCGCCGCTGCTCCAATGCCTTATTGCGAGCCGGCCAGGGTCAATCGGGGCCGGCCGGGCTTGGCGAGACGCCGCCGCGGCGCCTCCGAAGGCGAACCGGTGGTGGCAAGCCGCATCGCGAAATAGGCAATGGTTGCCTCGAGCCCCTTGCGGAGCGTGATGCTCGGCCGCCAGCCGAGCAGCTCGGTGGCCGCGTCGATCACGGGTTTGCGCCGCCGCGGGTCGTCTTTCGGCAAGGGCTCGAAACGAAGGGGCGAAGCGGATTGCGTGCAAGCCAGGACCTCGCGCGCGATCTCCTCGATGGTCATTTCCTGCGGATTGCCGAGATTGAACGGGCCGGTGAGGGCAGCCGGGCTTTCCATCAGCATCTCCAGCCCGCGCACCAGATCGTCGACAAAGCAGAAGCTTCGGGTCTGGTCGCCGCGGCCATAGACGGTGATGGGCGCGCCCTGCAGCGCCTGCACCACGAAATTCGACACCACGCGCCCGTCGTTTTCCAGCATGCGCGGACCATAGGTGTTGAAGATGCGGGCGACCTTGACCTCGACGCCGTGAACCCGGTGGTAATCGAAGATCAAGGTCTCGGCGGCGCGCTTGCCTTCGTCGTAGCAGGCGCGGGGGCCGATTGGATTGACGTTGCCGGCATAGCTCTCCGGCTGCGGATGAATTTCCGGATCGCCATAGACCTCGCTGGTCGAGGCCTGCAGGAAGCGGGCCGACTTCTGCCGCGCCAGCTCGAGCAGATTCATCGTGCCGACGACGCAGGTCTTCATCGTGCCGATGGGATCCTTCTGGTAGTGCGGCGGGGAGGCCGGACAGGCCAGATTGAAGATGCGGTCGAGGCTGCCTTCGACGTGAAGCGGGTCGCGCACGTCATGCTCGATGAAGCTGAAGGCGGGATGGTTGAGCAGCGGCCGGATATTGTAGAGCCGTCCGGTCAGCAGATTGTCGGCGCATATCACGGTGTCGCCGCGCTGCAGCAGCGAATCGCACAGATGCGATCCGATGAAGCCTGCGCCGCCGGCGACGAGAATGCGGCGCGAGCAGCGGCCGCCATTTCGCTTGTCGATTCGCATGTGCATGGTCATTATCGGCTCAATTGCAGTTCAGCTGTTTGCAGCGTCGCATCAGTGGCGCTGCGTCTCGTCAGGCCAACGCGTCTTTCCGCGGCCTCGAGATAGTATGTTTCGAGTTGCCGGGCCCGATGATCGGGCGTGTGCTCGCGGAAAATGCGCTGGCGCGCCTGCTCGGCGATGGATCGTCGGCGTTCTTCCGGCAGATCACGCAGGATCTCGATCACCTCTCCGGGGTGGGAGGCGAGCAGGATTTCGGAGGAGGGCGCGAAGATGGTTTCGATGCCGGGCCAGCGGTCCGAAATGATCGGAGAGCCGCAGGCGGCGGCCTCGAACAGGCGGACGCTGGGCGAAAAGCCGAGCGCGCGCATGTCCGCCCGCGTCGCATTCAGCGTGAAGCGCTGCCGCGCATAGAAGGGCGGATGCTCACGTGGCGCGAGGTGCTCGATACGTTCCACGTTGCGCGGCCACACCAGATCCTCAGGATATTTGGATCCGGCGACGACGAACCGCTCGCCCTCGAGTGCGCGGGCGGGCGCAAGCAGCAGCTTCTCGAGTTGCGGCTGGCGGTCGTCGCTGTAGGTCCCGAGATAGCCCAGCGCCCATTTCGGCGCGGCCGCCTGCGGGCGGTAAAGGCCGATATCGGCGCTGCAATACAAGGCGCGCGCCATCGGGCTGCCGTAGGCATCTTCGATCATGCCGGGGATCGGCCCGCCCGAAAACGACAGATAGAGGTCGAAACGCGGGATCATGGCCGCGGACATGTAGTCGAGGCCGCCCTCGAGCCCCGCGAGGGTGACGGGCGTATCGATGTCATAGAACCCGGTGACGCCCTGGGCATTCGTCGTCACCCATTCGGCGATGGCGATTCCGTCGGGCACGTAGGAACCCAGAATGACGAGATTGGCGCGGCGGATCTGCGCACCGAACAGGCGCGGCACGTCCGCCAGTTCGCTGTAGAGCTTGACAGTCCAGTTCGCCGGCTTTGCAAGATCGCGATGGCTGCGATACCAGGGCGTATCGCGCTCGAGAAAGGTCACGCGATGGCCGCGTTGCGCCAGCGCCTCGAGCAAGGCGCGATAGGTGGTTGCGTGGCCATTGCCCCACGACGACGTAACCGACAGTCCGATGACGACGATATCAAGCCTCATTCTGCGGCCTCTGTCCTGGTGTTGATGCCTTCGATCAATTCGTGGAATTGCCTCGCGCGATGCCGGTAGGTGTGATGCGCGAGGATGTGAGCCTGCGCGCGCCGCGCGATGGCGCGGGCACGGCTGGAATCCAGCTGTTCGAGATGATCCGCGACCTCGTCGCCGTCGGCGGCGACCAGCACCTCGGTGCCCGGCTCGAGGAAATGATCAATGCCGTCCCAGGCGTCGGTGATGAGGCAGGCGCCGGCCCCGATCGCCTCGAACACGCGGGTCGGCGGCGAGAAGCCATATCGCGCCATGCTGTCGCGATTGATGTTGAGCGTTGCGAGCGCAGAGGCGAAGAAGGCGTTGTGCTGCCCGGTTCCGACATGGCCTGCCTTGCGGATGTTGGCCGGCATGTGCCTTGTTTCCCAACCGGCGCCTCCGAGCACAAAACCTCTCGCAGGCAGGCGGCTGGCCACCTCGATGAAGAACGCTTCGACGCGTTTCTCCCGGTCCGGCAAGCGGTTGGCGAGCAGGCTCAGATCGCAGGCGAATTCCGGCATCGCAGGCGCCGGATAATGCGTGGCCGGATCGAGCGCGTTGTAGATTGGCACGCAGTCGCGCGCGCCGGCCGCGCGATAGGCGCGCACGACCTTGTCGCCGCCGCCATAGGTGAGGACGAGATCGCAGCGCGGGATCACCGCATGGAGATGATGCCGCGGATCACCTGCCAATGCATCGAGCGTGGCTGGAGCATCGACGTCCCAGTAGAGACGCAGCGCGGGAGACGAGATCTCGACCAGCGCGCGCTCCAGCTCGAGATCGAACACGCCGACGCCGCTTGCCTTCACCAGAATATCCGCCGACCGCGCGGCATCGGCGAGCGATCGCTGCCAGCCCTCGGCTGTCGCGGGATAGACGACGACCGTGGCCCAGGGCGGATCGTCGATGTCGCGATGGGCCTGGCGGTCGAAGGCGTCCGGTTCGAAGAAGGTGATGCTGTGCCCGAGCGCGGCGATCTCCTTGAGAATGCCGCGGTAGTAGGTCGCCGCGCCGTTCCAGTAGCACGAAACCAGGCTCGACCCGAAGAAGCAGATGTTCATGCCGGTGCTCCCTCGTATTCGGTCGCCGCAGGTGCCGGCCGGGCATCGCGGATCTCGGCGACGATGTCGAGAAGCTCGAGCACGCGATGCAGGCAGCTGTGGCGCTCCTGCACCAGGCGAAGCCCTTCACCGGCGATGGCAGCAGCCAATTCGGAATCATTGAGCACGAGTTGCAGCGCGTGGCGCATCTCCTCGCCATTGCGGGCGCGAAGGTACGAGCCTTCGGTGAAGAGCACTTCGCAGTCCTCCCACGGCGCTGACACGATCGGGATGTTGCAGGCCATGGCCTCGAACATCCTGATGGTCGGAATGCCGGCCAGCGCGCGCGCATAGGGCCGGCGTGGCACATGGATTGTTGCGCGGGCGCGTGCAAAGGCCTCGGGTGCGCGGTGCGCCGGCAGCCAGCCACGATAGTCGATGCCTGCCGCCGCGATTTCGTCGAGCGCGGCCC
>Ga0209062_1003336_pt1 | contig 18783 bp, 16 predicted proteins | sample Coa_R2_2_FD_187158 | JGI IMG/M metagenome (GOLD analysis project Ga0209062, IMG submission 187158) | Surface soil microbial communities from Centralia Pennsylvania, which are recovering from an underground coalmine fire - Coalmine... | ecosystem: Environmental > Terrestrial > Soil > Unclassified...
TAGCGCGGCGGTGAGTAGGGTTTCAGTCCCCTTCACATCGGGGAGTCGCGCGCGACCGATGCGGCGCAAGGACGGCCGCATCGATTACTACGTTTCAGTCCCCTTCACATCGGGGAGTCGCGCGCGACCACGGCGGCGCTGCTTTTCACGGATGCGCAAAAACCGGTTTCAGTCCCCTTCACATCGGGGAGTCGCGCGCGACTTCCAATCAAACAAGTCTTCCGCGATCCACGCCCTCCGTTTCAGTCCCCTTCACATCGGGGAGTCGCGCGCGACCAGGGCCGTGCAATTGCGTGCTGCGAGCGATCTTCCGTTTCAGTCCCCTTCACATCGGGGAGTCGCGCGCGACATCCCATAGCGGTGCAATCCAACGGCCAATTAAAAATGTTTCAGTCCCCTTCACATCGGGGAGTCGCGCGCGACCCGCTCCGCGAGTGGTCGCTTCGTGCGGCCCTTCGATGTTTCAGTCCCCTTCACATCGGGGAGTCGCGCGCGACGCATATCAAAGCTACACGGAGACGACAGTAATTCTAGTTTCAGTCCCCTTCACATCGGGGAGTCGCGCGCGACCTTGGAACGCAGAGTCGGCCCTGCATTATCTCACAAAGTTTCAGTCCCCTTCACATCGGGGAGTCGCGCGCGACGGAGAAACATGGGATACGACCAGGCCGAGCTTCCAGGTTTCAGTCCCCTTCACATCGGGGAGTCGCGCGCGACGATGCCAGGTTATAGCGAGCTCGATAAACAGGTCCTGTTTCAGTCCCCTTCACATCGGGGAGTCGCGCGCGACGAAGAACGTGGTCGCGCCATAGATGCCCATATCGCCAGTTTCAGTCCCCTTCACATCGGGGAGTCGCGCGCGACGGCCCCGGGGAGAATTGACGTTGTATCGCAAGCCGGGTTTCAGTCCCCTTCACATCGGGGAGTCGCGCGCGACTCACCAATGCGAGCGTGACAGTTACCGGGACGGTGGTTTCAGTCCCCTTCACATCGGGGAGTCGCGCGCGACACGGCAACCGCTGGCTACAAAGGCACGGCAACCGCGTTTCAGTCCCCTTCACATCGGGGAGTCGCGCGCGACGATTCCCATGCCGGCCCTCGCCGGCGCTTCGTATTGGTTTCAGTCCCCTTCACATCGGGGAGTCGCGCGCGACACGGCAACCGCCGGCCAGGAGGGCACGGCAACCGCGTTTCAGTCCCCTTCACATCGGGGAGTCGCGCGCGACGTGACAAGTTCATAAAGTCCGACGCGGTTTCCCTTTCGGTTTCAGTCCCCTTCACATCGGGGAGTCGCGCGCGACTGGAATTTTATCAGCCAAAACGGTGTGAACGGCCTGTTTCAGTCCCCTTCACATCGGGGAGTCGCGCGCGACCGCTCCTGATCACACTGATTCTAAACATGTTCAAAGCTCGCGTCAAGGCGCGAATCTCGCAGATCATTTTTTTGCTTTCGACTCCACCCGATCTGCGAACCAAACTACCAAGTATCCCCGCAATAGTTCGCAAATTCACACTCCGCGCATCTTCCCCGCACGGAGGTAGGCTCCGGACAACATTGGCTCTCCGCCACCTCTCGGATATCCGCAACCGCCATCCGGACCTCGCGCCGTAGCTGCTCTGATATCGCGATCGCGATTACACGGTTATCCGGAATCCGGTAGACAAAACCCTGCGTCGCCGGGATGCCGAACGCCGCTTCCGCTAGCAACGAGTACCCAGCGAGTTGCATGCGATGATTCTGGCCCGGTTCCCCCGAAGTCAGCTTGAAATCAACTACCGCGATCTCATTCGGCAATTCGAGCAGGAGATCCAGTTTCCCGGCGAGTCCTACATTTTCGTCCCGCAGCCATAGATTGAAATGCCGGCGAGCGCCTTCGAAGCCATAACCCTTCAGGCCGCGCCGCATTTCCAGCGTTTCTATCAGATCTTGCGCGGCGGCCGCCTCTTTCATCTTATAAGTAGGCTGCCCGATCCCCGGCATCACGCGATGATAATAGACGATCCGCGGACAATAGGGCCACTGCTTCAACTCCGTCACTGAAATCAGCTCCATTCAATCCTCACGAGAAAGGATCCGCAGGCGCGGCTTCTCCTCCGCGGCGGCTTTCAACTCATCCGCGTCTCGCCGGTATTGATCGAAGATCCACATATCTTTTAAATCTTGCTCGCATACCGGAATGATCCGGATGCGCGCCGAGTCATTGCCCATTTCCCGCTGTAAATGAAGCGCCAGCTCCTGCCGCCGGTTGCGGTTCAGCTTGCCGAAAAACGCGCTGAATTGGATTCGCTCCAACCCGTAATTCAGGCAAATATCGGACGCCCGCGAGCGCAGCCGGTCATTTTCGATATCGTAGATCAGCACCAGCGAAACCTCAGGACTGCCCTTGCCGACCGGCAGCGGCTTCAGCACGCCCGTATACCGATTCTTCCGCGGCATTCATCTCACGCGCTACCACTTGAACAGAAATGAGCGGTAATCCCGCGAACCGCGCACCGCGCTCGCCGCCAGCCGCGCCTGCATCTGAATAATCGAACGGATCTGGTGCTGCTTGCCGCGATGAGGCTCCACCGCGTTCATGCGCAGCAGGATTCGCGAAGCGACGTTTTCCCGCGAAGCGCTGTCGAGCAATCCATTCTCCTGCCTGAGCCGCCCGCCCTTGTTCAGCCACGCCAGCAACGGGCGATCGACCACCGGCTGGCGAAACTCCTCCATCAAGTCCAGCACCAGCGACGGCTTGCCGCTTCGATCGACATGCAGGAACCCGGCGAACGGCTCCAGACCCGCGTTCATGACCGCGCCCCACACATGCGCCGTCAGGATGCCATAGCCGTAGTTCAGCGCGGCATTTACCACGTCGATCGCGCCCTGATGGCTGCGGCCCTCAAAACCCAGATCGCCGGGAAGCATGTTGTCGATCTGCTTCCAGTAAAGGCGGCCGCCGGTCCCTTCCAGTCCCATGAGTTCGCCGCGGACAACATCGGCGCTGCTGCCCTCCACCGCCAACGCGCTTTTTCGCAAGCGACGCAGCGCCGCGGCGGCCGACTCAAGCGACTTTTTCGCGTCTCCCTCGCGGCTCTTGCTGAAATACCGCAGCAGCTTTTCCTGATTGTGCAGCTTGCCGGCAACGATCCAGCGGCATAGATCGGCGCCGCGCTCGGTTTGATACGCGGCGAACTGCGCGCGGCGCGTTTCGACCGTGGCGGTCAGCATCGGAGACGTCACCAGCGCGAATGGCCGTCCACTCGAAGTGAGGCAGGAGAGGCGAATGCCGCGTTCGCACAATTCCTCAATCAGGTCCGAGGAGAAGCTGACCCCGCGCGAGCCGACGATAATCTCCTGAAGCCGGAACAGCGGCACTTGCGCGCACACCGACTTGCCCTGCTTTACGACCACGCGCTCGCTCTTTTTCCCGATGAACAGCCCGAACCCGGAGACGAACAACTGAGATCCGTTTTCGGTGGCCAGCAGAACCGCGCGATCATCTTCGGGAAGCACCACGTCGTCAATCGGCGGCAAAGCAAGATCGAGCTGTTCCGGTGCAGTATCCAGCCCGCCCGTAATCCAGTTAAACTGCGCCGCCGGCGGCTTGCGGCCGGCGGCGATCGGCGAGAAAAGCGGCAGCGCGGACATGCGTTTTTCCTCCTGGGATCAACCCCGCAGGTCGAGTCCGTCCGGTCCGTAGGGCCTTCGGATCACACGGCAACCGAGGTCTTTGTGGTCTACAATTTCATTGCGGAAGCGTTGAGTATGCCAGCGCGAAATCGGAACGAGATATCTCGCCGCTCCCGTGAAAGTGCTTTCGGCTTGCGCCATCTCCAAAAAGCTTTCCGGCAGGACCTCCTGGCCGTCGAAGAGGCTCTCCCATTCGTTTTCCAGATCTCTCCTGATCTTGTCATTATCCAGTCCAAATGGCTTCCAATCTCTAAGAAATGCGTTATTGAGTTTGTCGACTTTGTCTGGAATTTGCTGCTCCAGCCTTTCCTTTAAATGGTCAGGATAGGATTGGCCGAGCAAGTCATGAACGTCACGATTCGAGAGATCCCGCGAGCCGCCGTCGCAGAACTTCATCAAAGCACGGGCAACTTGGTCCAGGTGCCGCTCATCATAAGGTCGATGCGGGTTGCGGCCATTGGGAAAGGTGGAAAATACGAACACGTTTGCCGGCTGGTCCCTCGCTCCATCACGGTTGCAGCGCCCGAACCGCTGAGCGATGGACTCGATCGGCGCGAGTTCGCTAAAACAGGTGTCGAAACTCAGGTCGAGCGAAACCTCGACCGTCTGCGTAGCAACCAGAACGAAACCCGGCTGAGGTTTCAACTCCGATTCAATCCTGGCGCGATCCTTGAAATGGAATCGCGAGTGCAATAGGCCGGTAGCAACATTGCGCGCGCGAAGGCGATTACGAACCTCGATCGACCGCTGCACTTGATTCAGCACCGTTAAAACAGATCCGGCGCGGGATGCCTGCACGATTTGCTCGATGCTATCCTCGCTCAAGCTATCGAACGGCAAAAGCGAAAGCCGGTGACGCGCCTTTTCGCCCCAGGGTGGCTCCCGCGGTACGCAGCCGGCCTGCATGGTCGCGGAAAGCACTCGTTCCAAATGCGGCGGAACCGTGGCGCTCATAAAAAGAACCCGCGCGCCAAGTTGCTTTTCGAGAAATCCCAATGCCGCGAGAGCGAGCGCGGTCACCTGCGCCTCGTAAGCATGAATTTCATCGACTACAATACGAGCGCCGCTGAAGGCAACCATGAGCCGTTCGGGTCCCTTCGTCGCGAACAGCAGCCGGATGACCGAGAAAACCGTGCTGACCGCAATCGGAGCCGCGAACAGCCGGGCCACCTCGTTCTGTTTTCGCGCGTTCTTCGCGGCCTCCGGCGGCGCTTGGCCCTTTGCTAAGAAGGTCTCATAAAGGTGCCGGCTCGCCCGCCCGTGCAGCAATCCGACGACTTCATTCCAATTTTCGGGATGCTCGTCCGCGCCGGGATCCAGCCGCTTGATCAGGCGCTTCTGCATGGCATTCAGCGAAGTCTGATACGGAAGGAGGATGCAGAGCCGCCCGTGCGCTCCCGTCTCGGCTTGCTTGGCGGCCCAAAGCAGCGCGGCTTCGGTCTTTCCGCTGCCCGTCGGGGCGATCAGCAGCGCCGAACCCTGGTGCGCGCCGATCGCAAGTTGATGTGGTTTCCAGCGGAATTCCGGATACAGCCGATCGATTTCCGCCGCGGATTGGATAGCACTACGGATCGGGTAGGGGCGGAAGCTCGCTAAGTGGTCCGCGCTCAGCAGCCAGCCTCGCGCATGTATGGCGGCCCGAATCGCGTCCCAATCGCGCGACACTGGAACACCAGGTCTCGCCTGCCGAGCATTCACAAACGTGTGGTCGGCGAAGTGATTCATCTTCGTGATGACACGCTCGATGCTGCCGCCGTAATTGAGCTGGGAATAGTCTTCAGCACCATAAGGCTCGAATCGCGGCCAGCCTAGCTCGGTGAAAGCCGCCGGAGCCTTTACTAACAATTTGTGCAGCAGCTTCGCATCGGCCTCGGCGATCCCGCGGCACAACTTCCCGAGATAGGTGACTTCCGAATCCACGGGTCCCGTAAAGCGATTCCTTAGATCGAACCATGCTCTGTGGTGAGTTGCAATTGCCGCGCTGATCCATCTGAGCTCTTCTTCTGGAACTTGCAGCCACGCCAGAAACGCGAGACTCAGGATCTCGTGCCGATTGTTAAACCTCGGACCATCCTTGCGCAAAGCCGCCTGAAAGCCGGGATGAATTTTCCCAAAATCATGCATCAGACTGGCGTAGGCGAGAATTCGCGTCAGATTCAGATTGCCGATTGCGGATGGGTCCGGCCGATATGCCTTAAGAAACTCGTTCGCCTGCCGGCAAACATCGGCGAGATGCTGTAATAGCACCGCCGGATTTCGCCTTGAGATGCTCCATCCGTGGAGCGAGATCCCTCAGGCTAGGCGGCAACACGAGGGCCTCGGACCGGCCAGAAGTGCAGCCCGCGAAAGAGCGCCCGCCCCGCAAACTCGCGCCGGTCGCCCGGATCGATAAGAAATTCAGCCGGGAGATGATCGCGCGACGTCAGGTCGTCGGCGTGATCAAAAATACGCAGCGGCGGCCTCGTGATTTGCAGATAGCGATCCTGAACGGCCTGCCTGCGGCGCTCGTAATCGATCGCTGCCGGCATCATCACCGTCGTCCCCGGAGAAACCCAGGGCCGCCATGCAAACGGCACCAGAGTATCGGCGAAGAACGCCTCCGGAGAATGCTCGAGTTCAATCGTCTTCGCGTTGTGGCAGGTGGCCAAGTCCTGCGAACGGCCCAGAATGTAGGAAAAATACGGCGCCCGGAACGATTCGCGCAGCCGCTCGATGAATTCTCCATCGCTTGATTTCAGATAGAGCGTCAATTTCGGCTTGAGGAGAAATTCCCGGCGTTGGATATTCGTTTCGCATTGGACATTGACCGGATACGGCCAACCCCGCTTGGCCAGTGTCAGCTTCCCCGCACCGCGCTCAATCGGATAAATCGTTTCGAGATCGATCGCCTTGCCCGAATGCTCAAATACGTACGTAAATTCGAGATCGCGAGGCTCGAACCACTCGCCGAGCACGCCCGCCAGGTGCCCGTAAATTGTCGCGGGCGGGGGCATATCGAACGTCGGCAGCCGTCCGACCTGAACCCGTGGATAGCGGAATGAAGTCGTCTGGGCCGACGATTCCACCTTGAGGACTGTTAAGCCAGCCATGCCGCGGCGTTCTTATCCAAATCCTCGATGATCCTGCGAATCGCCTCCACCGGGTGTCCCAGAAATGCCCCCTTGAGCGGCGGCGCTTCCACGGCCGGCGCCGCTGCGGCGGCTGCGCCGGCCGAAAAACCTTCCGCGACTTCTTCGATTTTCTTCCCGTCTATCAGCTCCTTCAACGCCGGCCGCTGTTCGTCCAAATATCCTTGAGCCAATCCTAAATAGAACGGCGAGAGCAGATCGTCTTTGAATACCGAAGCCGTCTCCTTCAACGCATGAGCCTGAATTTTGGGCGTGCCTTCCTTGTTCGCTCCAACGGCTGTGCCGAACAGATGATTGCCGCCCTTGGCCACGGCCATAAACAGCAATTTGGGCGCAACATCGGTGTAATGCAAAGCCTGTTTTGCGCCTCCGGAAATGTGCGCCAGGCCTTCAAGAAGCTGCCGCAAGCGCGCTTTCCTGGCGCCGAGATCGAGCTCGAACGCCCTATTGTTGTCATAGGGGGTCAAGCCGCGCTCCTCGGCGAGCTTTACCCGGATCGCATCCAGATGCCGGTATCCCGTGCGATCGACATGATAGAAGCGCCCCATCATGCGCAGGTCGATCGAGAACATTCCCAGAAGAGTCGTGCGGTAGAACTCATGCACATGGGGCACCGGATCCCCCTCCCCGCGTGACATGGTGCCGTAATCGAACCCAAGTTCCTTTAGCGGGGCGATCGAGATCAATGTGCTGACCTTAAAAGGCGAGACACGCGTCAGCGTGACAAAGCTCTTGCCTTTCTTTTCCTGGCCAGTAAGTCCTTTCTCGGCCCACTGCTTCTCGACCTCCTTCGAACTCCCCGGCGCGCGCATATACCCAAACAGATCATCTTCGGCGAATTCGATGGGATTGGCATCGGTGTAAGCGATTTTGTCTTCCCGGAAAATCGGCGCGGGCGTCCAGCCGGGAACCGCTTGGAGCGATTCGCGCATCCAATAACGGAAAGCCTGCGCCGAAACATACGGCAGATATCCTTCCCGGCTCCGCACGTACTTCACGGTGCTCCGGTTGTCATAACGCCCCTCCTCCTTGGAGCCGAAATTGTTCAGGGCGGATGCCGGGCAATCGATCAAAAATGCTCCAGAAAGATGAGCCATTCGGTTTAGTCCTCGCTTTCTTCGATGTCTTCCAGTGGCGGTTCGGGTAGGGACTGAAGGCGTTCTCTCGGGATCTTCTCGATTAGCCTGAGAAGAATCAATTCGCGAACGAGACTTCCATCGCGAATCCAAGCATCATCCTCATTCGTGAGATCGAATGCCCGTAGAATCGTCTCCGTTGCGATCGGGGCTTCATCCGCCCGCTTCATGCGATCGCTGATCTCGGTGAGAGTACGCAGATAATCCTTGAATTTCGTGCTTTTAAAAATTCGGCCCAGATATTTTTCGGCTTTTTTAGACTCGGCGATCTGGTCCGCGAGCGTCTTGATCGCCTCGACTTGTCCTTCGGTCATATCCAGCACCTTTCTCGAAAAAAGACATGCAAGTTCGAAAACTCCAGGCTCCCGGCCGGCTTGCGGCGTGAAAAATCGGCGCAGGACATTGATCCCGCGGTCCGCCCCCGAGCGTAACTGGTTGCCCAACTCCTCATATAAAAAATTTCGCCTGCCTCGATCGGGCTTCTCCTCCTCAGTCGCGGCCTTGCCACGCTTGGGGATAATTTTCTCCCAGGCGCTGTCGCGAATAACCCGATAGGCCGAATATTGCTGGGCGCCCCGGAGGAACTCCAGGACTCCCCGCCGTATCCGGATCTCTTCATAATCCGGATCGCTGTTGAAATTGGTCGCATGGCAACCGACAAGATCGACCAGTGGCAACTGTTCTTCCGAAGCCTGCGATTGCCGGAAGACGGCCTCGGCGGTTTCTAACAGCCGCGTGGATGGCCACTTCAGGCTAGGCACCTGGTCAGGAGCCGCCTCAATGATTTTGACGACGCGTTTTGCAAAATCGGAAGTGAGCGAAAACATCCAATCATGCTGCGGAGTCCACCAGAACAGCGGTTTTCCATTCACCTTGAGGGTAGCCAGGGGATAGAATTGCGTAGCGTACTGGCAGGCCGAACAAACGGCAAGTCCCGGTTCTCCTCCCGAGCCGGCCGTCATCGTAACTGCGCCAGTTAATAACGGAATCGTGCTCCGGTCGGCCATGTGTTGCGCCGGCTTTCCGCAATATACGCATATGCGGCCTGGCAAGACAGCGGCTTCGAATGAGCGCAGTAAGACATCCCGTTGCTGTTTCTTCTTGTCCGCGCTTATGTTCGCGTTGCACCAGCAGCTATTCGGAAAATGAACCGTTAAATAACCGGTCCAGGAGCGATTCGAATAGATTTCCTCCAGCTCGTCCGCCTGTTTCGATAAATCCGATGGAGTAAATTCCGAACAAGCCTTGCCGATGCGATATTCCAGCACCGCCACGCCCGCATCAACGAACGGGTCGCCTACGAATTGTATCGATGCCGACACCAATCGCTTGACCTCAAAAAAGAAGCCCGAAAAATTACAGATTGCTGTACCGGATAAGTATCGGTTAATCCCGTCGACCTGTCAACGGCTTAATGCAAAAATTCCCCTTCCCCCACACCGTCTGCCGGCCGACGCCGGTCCATTCGCCTGCCTTTAAAAACGGAATAAACCGGGAAATCTCTCCCGCGTATTCGATTTCCCCTATAAAGCCACTTAAGGGATGCCGCTGCCCCGTTCGCGAACTTAGCCGGTCGTTCTCCACCCGCCGCAAGTCGCTCTTCACGATCCGTACCTTCTCCGTTTCCCGCCCAAAAGCCTCGAAATCGAGATCCAGCGGACCTCCCTGATAAAAGCCGCGCAAGTTTGAAATTCGATCCCGCAGCCGGCACAGCAGGACCGCAAATTCCGGCCGGTCCACCACTTCGCCCCGGAATTTCAACTCAGTGGGCGATAGAAACTGGATCGTTAAACCGCCGATTTTTTCGGAAAAATTCCCGTCGAGATCAAAGTGCAGCCCATCCGGCATCTCGCCTTGAAAACGGCGTCCATCGTACAGAATTTCGCCGCCAGGAAGATTTTCCACCGATCTCAGAAGCGCCCGCCCGCGCCAGGGACCAATCCCAGAGCGCGCCAGATCCCGGAACGACAGCACGAAATAAGGCAGCGCTTTCTCGGGAGATTCGAACAAAACCAGATCGAAATGAAATTCCTTGCCGCGATCGATTTTCAATCCATCCAAATGCAAAGCGCGGAACACGAAAGGCCTCGGCCACTCCGAAAATCCGCTGGGGCCGCCCGGAATCTGACGGCGAGGCTCGAAAATCGACGCATACGCGCACTCATCGGAGATTTCGCACTCCGCCGCGCTTCGGCACTCCGGCACGCATGCCAATTTACGGAAAATCGTGCCGAACGCCCCGCGCAGTACATTTCCCGCCTTCCCCGGCGGAAAGAATACCGGTTCATTCGCAATAAAGCGGAAACGGAACGGCCAAACGCAAAACTGAGCACCCGGATTCACAAATTACGCAATTATACTTCAGGTTTTGCGCGCGCAGGCTTCAGGATAGATACTTCATGACAAACGCAATATATTTCTTGGTCTCTTCCGTTCGGGCGAACCGCCGGATGCGCGACCAGCCCGAGCAGCTTCTGATGCTCCGTAACGCTCAGCGACAATTCGAGGTTGAGCGTGGTCCCCACATCCTGCGCGACCATACGAGGGCTCCTCATCCATCCTGGGGCACGCTTCGAAAGTGCCGGCCACCAGCACGGCGCTCGCGCCGACTTGCGCAGGAAGCCTCGAGCCGGATCGGGCGTGAGAATCGTTTCGCCGGGAGCACGTTTCCCGTGATCGCGTCTTTGATAATTTTGTTTTCGGCGCCTGAAGTCGCGCCGCAGCGGTCGCAAACGTTTGAAGTGAGCTTAACGAAATGACGCATATTGGCTTTTGCGGTCTCGGAATTATGGGATCCGGCATGGCGAAGCGCCTGCTGCGTGCCGGATTTGAAATTACGGTATACAATCGCGGCGCCGCGCGCGCGGAGGAGTTGGCAAGCCGGCGCGAGCGCGTTGCCGCTGCGCCCTCCGAAGCGGCGGCGAACGCCGATTTCGTGATCGCCATGGTCGCCGACGATCGCGCCTCCCGCGCAGTTTGGAGCGATGCGCTGAAAACGGTACGGCCGGGATCGATCCTGATCGATTCGAGCACGATTACTCCTGCTCGATGCGCCAGCTCACCGGCAGCCGTCCGCAGGCGAACAACGGAGAACTGTTGTTTCTGGTGGGCGGCGGCGCGGCGACGCTCGAAAAGGCGCGGACCGTTCTGGAGCCGATGTCGCGGGGGATTGTTCATCTGGGCGGCAACGGCGCGGGCGCAGCGATGAAGCTGATCAACAATTTTCTGTGCGGAGTGCAGGCCTCGTCGCTCGCCGAAGCGATCGCGTGGATCGAACGAAGCGGCCTGAATCGCGCGGCCGCGCTCTCGATCCTGACCGCGGGCGCGCCCGCGAGTCCGCTGGTCAAGCGCCTTTCCGAGCGCATGTGCGACCCTCCGCGCGAGATCAATTTCCGGCTGGATCTGATGATGAAGGATCTCGAGTATTCGACGCGCGAGGGCCGGAATCACGGCATCGAGCTTCCGACCGGTCTGGCCGCGCTCGCCAGATTTGAAGATGCCGCGGCGAAGGGATTCGGCGATCGCGATCTGTCCACGGTGATCGAGCCGTTGAGGGAATCGCGATGAACAAGATGACGCGAAGAGATGCGTTAAAGAGCGCGGCCGCGGCGGGAATGGCGCCGCTTGCGGGCCTGGCGCAATCAGGCGGGATTCGCGCGGCGGGACAAGCGGTCGAGGTCGCGCTCACGCCGGTGCGCGCCGATACGGTTCGCATCACGATCCAGCCGATTCAAAATGGTCGAGCCGCGGCCGGGCCGTCCGACGGAGCTTTGGTGAAAGAGGACTGGGGAAGGCCGGCGGCCCGATTTCGCACCCTGAGCACGAGGCGAAAGGTAAAGTGCGGCGATCTGACCGTGAGTTGCTCGAACGCGCCGTTGACGATTCGCATCGAGAGCGCCGGCCGGCTGATTCAGGAATTGAAGTGCGAGGAGGCAGGAGCCGAGATCGCGTTCGAGATCGGCGATGCTCCGGTATTCGGGCTGGGGCAGGGCGGGCCACAGTTTGACCGGCGGGGAAACGTGGACCGCATGAAAAGCGGGCAGGGCGGATATCAACTGCGCACGCACGGCGCCAAGGTTCCGGTGCCATTCCTGATCGGCGCATCGGGATGGGCGATGTTCGTGCATTCTCCGCTCGGCGCATTCGATCTCACCGGACAGCAGGGCCGCATTCAACCCGTGGATGCGGCGTCTGCCTTGCCGATCGATATTTTTGTCATCGGCGCGACGAATCCGGAAGCGGTGATGGCGTCCTACGCGGAGATCACCGGCCATCCGGAGATGCCGCCGCTGTGGGCTTTCGGATATCAGCAGTCGCATCGAACGCTGGGATCTCCGGAAGAAATTCTTCGGGAAGCGAAAATCTTTCGCGAAAAGCAGATGCCGTGCGAGGCGATGATTTATTTGGGAACCGATTTTTGTCCCAACGGATGGAACACGCATAACGGTGAATTTCATTGGAATCGGAAAGCCTTCCCCGATCCGCCGCGCGCGATCGAGCAGCTTCATGCCGATCATTTTCGCGTCGTGCTGCACATTGTCGTTGAAGGACGTCATTTCCAAGGAACGGTCAAAGACGCATGCACGGCGCCGCTGCCGCCCGGGCGCGACGCGGCGGGGCATTGGCCGCCGGATCGCGAGGTCAGTTGTTATTGGCCGGCGCACAAGCCGCTGTTCGATCTGGGCATCGACGGCTGGTGGCCGGATCAGGGCGACGGCTACGACGCTTCCTCGCGGCTGGCGCGAAACCGGATGTATTTCGAAGGCTCGCAAATGTATCGTCCCAATGAGCGCGTCTACGCTTTGCACCGCAATGGCGGCGCGGGAATGCAGAGATACGCGTCTTTTCTTTGGTCCGGCGATGTTCAATCGACCTGGGAAACTCTAAAGACGCACATCGCGGTGGGAATCAACGCCGGTTTGAGCGGGATGCCGTACTGGGGGACCGATATTGGAGGATTCGTTCCGACGCAGGAATATACGGGCGAGCTCTTCGCGCGCTGGTTTCAGTTCGCGGCGTTTAATCCCCTGTTTCGTTCGCACGGGCGCGATTGGCGGCTGCATCTGCCTTGGGGCTGGACGAACGGGCAGATCGGTTTCGAGGAAACGCCGGCTTACCATCCCGATCCGGCGGAGTTGAACAATCCGGCGATCGAGCCGATTTGCAAACGGTATCTTGAGCTTCGGTCGCAGATGATGCCGTATCTGTATTCGGCAATCCGGGAGACGTACGAGTCCGGGATGCCGGTGATACGCGCGCTGTGGCTGCACTATCCGGATGATCCGAACGCGGTGATCCGCGGCGATGAATATCTCTACGGCCGAGATATTCTGGTGGCGCCGGTCGCCGAAAAGGGCGCGAAATCGCGAGCGTTGTATCTGCCGCGCGGGATTTGGTACGACTTTTGGACGCAGGAGCGCGTCGAGGGCGGGCGAGAAATTTCGCGCGCGGTAAGTCTCGAAACCATCCCGCTTTATGTACGCGCGGGAGCGATTGTGCCGATGGGCCCGATCCGCCAGTATGTGGACGCGCCGGCGAATGATCCACTGGCGCTGGTGGTGCATCCCGGCGCGAATGGAGCGTTTTCGCTGTACGAAGACGACGGCAAAACGTTCAATTATCGCCGCGGGCAGTACATGAAATTGCGGATCGCCTGGGACGATGCGCGGAGCACGCTGCGGCTGCGGCTTGCTCAGGGCTCGCAAATGATCGGCGATATGAGCCGGAAAATGGTGCTAAAGCTCGCCGGCGAATCGATCGAGCGCGAGTTTCACTTTGACGGCAAGCCGCTGGACGTGAAAGCGCGGGGCTGAATCCGTCTGCCGGATGTCTGACAATCGGCAAACGCGGTTTTTTCGCTTGTTTTTTTGCCGATTACGCGCCTTTTTGCCCTTGTTCCGGGCATCCGGCAGTCGTAAAAGCTTCAGATCGATATCTTTCGGCGGCGCGCGAGATCAGCCGGCTTGCGGTGAATGACCTCTCGCTGAATCCGACGATCGAGACTTTCAAAATTTCCAAGGCGCTGGTGCAGGAAGACCAGATGTCGGACGATTTACCGTTTGGATCGCAGGGCGGCGTTTTGATCCCGTATCATTTCGCGCTGGACCGCGAGTACACGATCAGGTCCGGCTGCGGCGGCAGGAATACGACTATCTGGTGGGAATGGGCGAGCCGCACCAGATCGAATTTCGCCTGGACGGAGTGCTGCTCAAGCGATCGGGTTGGAATTTCGTTTGTGCGGCGCTTCTGGGAGCCGGAAGGCGTAATGCAGCTCCGCAGACCGGCTTCGCGCGGACGACGAATGAGTATTATCACGGCAACCCGGCGGTGAAGATCGTGATGATCGGCGGCCCGTATCATCCGGCCCCCAGCCCGGATTCGCCCACGCGCCGCAAGCTGTTCGTATGCACGCCCACGGCCCGGCCAGGATGGCCAGCCCAGGGCGCTGCGGGACCGGATGGCCCTGCATCGCGCGAATCCGGTGTGCGCGTCGTGCCATGCGCGGATGGACCCGCCAGGATTTTCGCTCGAAAACTTCGACGCGATTGGAAAATGGCGCGATGAAGCCGATGGCGCGGCGGTGGATGCGTCCGCTTCGCTGCCGGACGGGAGCCAGTTCACAGGCATTGAAGGATTACGTTCGCTGATCGCCGGCCATAAGGAAGATTTTGTGCGCCGGCCTCGTCAGGGAAAGCATGATCATCGCCAAAGTCAGTTGAAACTTCCTCATCTTCGTCGTCTCCTGTCACGAGATTGCCGTAAGAATTCCGGATTATGCGGCGCCGGGAAGCCGGATTTGGAATATGCAACCGGTCTGCGGCGCAGGAATCACCTCTATTTCGCCGCCGTGTTCGCGCACGGCCCATTGCGCGATTGACAGCCCCAACCCAGCGCCCCCCGTGTCGCGCGATCGCGATTCTTCCACGCGATAAAAACGGTCGAAAACCCGACGAGCGTGCTCCGGCGCGATCCCGGGTCCGCTATCGGCCACTTCCACACAAACCCAGCCCGCAGCTTCGCGGCGGATGAGCACGGAAATCGCGCCGCCGGCTGGCGAAAACTTCACCGCGTTATGCAGAACGTTCACGAGCGCCTGACGAAGAAAGATCCGATCGGCCGCCACGGTGGCGGTCTCATCGCCGTCGACGGTGAGTCGTTGATGCTTTTCTTCAATCAAAACCTCGAACAGCCCCGCGGCTTCGCGCGCTAGATCCATTGCAGGAAAAACGGTCGGATGCAGTTCGATCCGCCCGGCGTCGGCACGCGATATCGTCAGTAGGCTTTCAACCAGCGCGGTCAGACGATTCACTTCTTCGAGCATGCTCCCAATAGTGTCGCGATATTCTTCGCGGCTGCAATTTTTCTGAAGCGCAACCTCTCCTACGCTGCGAATCGAAGTGAGCGGCGTCCGCAGCTCGTGCGAAGCGTCGGAGGTGAATCGGCGGAGCTGCTCGAAGGATTGCTCGAGCCGGGCGAGAAGATTGTTGAAAACACCCGCAAGATGCGTGAGTTCGTCATCCACGTCCGGCACCGGCAACCGATCGTAAAGACGCTCGGATGTGATCTGCCCGGCGCGCCGCGCCATTTCCTGAAGTGGCGCCAGAGCGCGCTTCGCAAGCCAATAACCGGTGATCCCGGCGAGAAGTAGGGCGATCGGAACAGCCAGCAACGATGCCGCGCCCAACTCCTTCACGCGCGACCAGATGGGCAGTTCGCTATACGCCAGCCGGATCAGCAAGTCACGGCCCCCCAGGGTGTGACGGCGGCTCACCAGGCGCGCCGGGGTTCCGTCGGCCAGCCGCGCAGATCGCGGCGAATATCCGTTCTGTCCTTCGTTCGGCGCGGGCCCCCCGCCGAGCGACTGATTCCCCAGCCGCTGATTGCGGTAAAGCACGGTTCCATCCGGTGACAAAATCTCCATCAGACGTTCGAGAACCTGCCTAGACTCCGGATGATTGTGATAATCCTCGTGCATCGCGAGATGGCCGCTCGAATCGAAATACAACAGACCTTCCACGGTTTCGATATCCTGAATTGCGTAATGATCCAGTTGCCCGCGCAATTGATAAAACAGGAAAAGCGCACTAAAGCCCCAGAACAGCGCCAATACGCCAGCGAGCAGTCCCACGTACCACAAAGTCAGGCGCGTGCGGACATGCTTCCATCCTTGGCTCCGCAGCAGCTTCACTTCCTTCGTTATAGCCCGCCTTTAAGGCGTGCGCAATGAAGAATGCAATGAAGATAATCTGACTTTCCGAGTCAGAGAAATTTCAGGAAGACTTAAGGCGCAAATTCGAGGTTTCGATGCTAATAACGAGGCGTGCGATATTTATCCTGTTTTCTCCTGTTGATGGCCGCGACGATTTTGCCCCTGAGTGCAAGGGATAAAAAAGCGAAGGCTGACCCGAAAGACGCGATTCAGGTGGTCGGTCACATTCCGCTGACCGGCGGTCCGGTGACGCGATTCTTTACCACGCAGCACTACAGCAGCACCTATCTCTACGCCGAACATCAAACCGGCGGGAAGGTTACATTAATCGATGTGTCCAGGGCGTCGCAGCCGAAGCTGCTCGCCGAGGTAGCCTATGGCGCTTCGGCAGGGGAGGGCCTTTCGCTCGTCGCCGGTACTTCAGCGATGGTGACCAGCGAAGCCTCGCCTGCTCCCGCGGCTCCGCAAAGCATCAAGATCATGGACTTCTCGGATCCGGCTCACCCCCGCGTCGCGCGCGAGTTCAGCGGCGTGACGGCGATGAGCCGGGATGATCGACGCGGGTTGATTTTCGTCGCCAATGCCGATGGAATCTGGGTCCTACAGCAACACTTAGCTGAAGATCCGGAAGTTGAGAGGGCCTACGCTTACCAGGTGGTCTACGGTATGAGCATGCGGCCGCCGGAGTAGATTACTCCTTTTGCTCGCGGATTACAAATCCGACCCCGCGCATGGTGTGGACGAGCTTCGCCTCAAACGGATCGTCCACTTTGCGCCGCAGGCGCGCCACGTTTACGTCGATCACATTATCGAGCGGCGTGTGACGGCCCGCTTCCTTCCAGACATCTCGCGTCAGCATTTCTCGCGACACAACCTGATCGCGATGGCGCAGTAGGTATTCGAGCAGCTCGAATTCCCGCGTTGTCAAATCGAGAACCTGACCGCCGCGCGTGACCGACCGGCGGATCACATCTAGTTCGAGATCGGCAATACGAAGTTTTTCGGCAGTATCGTAGGTCGCGCGGCGCGAAAGGGCGCGGACGCGGGCGAGCAATTCGGGAAAGGCAAAGGGTTTCACGAGGTAATCGTCGGCGCCGGCGTCGAGGCCGCGCACGCGATCTTCAATCGCATCACGCGCGGTCAGCATGAGCACCGGCGTGTGGAATCCGTGGCGCCTCATCGTTGAGAGAACCTCCAGGCCGCTGCGCCGCGGCAGCATCACATCCAGAATCAGAAGATCGAACGATTCTGTCTGCGCGATGTAAAAGCCTTCTTCCCCGGTGTGTGCGAGGCTCACTTCGTACTGCTCCGCTTCGAGGCCCTCGCGCAATGCTTTGGCCAGCTTCAGTTCGTCTTCGATCACCAGAATTCGCACGTCTAACTTCAATTTATATGCCAACGCAACAAACACGCATCCTGAAGATTTGCTGAAGATTTTCTGACAATCGCGTCAGGAAAAGTTCAGCAACTCTTCAGTGGTGTTCCGCAGCCTTCCCGGTTATATCTGAACTTGGACAACGAAAGGAATCGAGTGCGTGCTCACCCCAGGTGCGGCGAAGAAAGTCATTATCCATTTGAACGAAGACACGAGCTTTCGAAGCGACTTTCTGAGCCGCGAGATTCTTACCTTACTGTTCAACCGAGGCGTCGCTGGAGCAACTGTTCTGCGCCCGGCAGCCGGCTTCGGCTCGCATCACCGAATGCACTCCCGGGAGGGCGGAATCGATACGGCGCAGCACATGCCGCTGCGCATCGAGTTCATCGACACACCGCAAAATGTGAACGCGTTGCTGCCGCTGTTGGAAGAGATGCTGACCGACGGTATGATCGAGGCGCACGACACCGTGGTGCTAAAAGTCGCTCCTGGAGCACTCGGATGAACCGGCGTGCCTTGCTCGCCATTGGCGTTTTCGGCGCCTTGGCACGGGCGCAAACTCCAGCGGCCATTTCGCTCGCGCAGGCGCAGGAGATCGCGGTCAAAAATCATCCCCGCATCGCTTCGGCCGCGCTACGCGCAGAGGCAAGCCGCTCGGTGGTCAAGGAGGCCCGTTCCGCATTCTATCCGACACTTTCTGGCAATGTGACGGGCGTTGGCGCGGAGCATGGTTCGACCCTTTCCGCCGGTGCGGTCATCACTTCGAGCATCTATAGCCGAGCCTCCAGTGGACTCTTCGCCACCCAGCTCATTACCGATTTCGGCCGCACGCGCAGCTTGGAGCAGAGCGCCAGACTGCGCAGCGAATCCGAGGATCAAAACGTGACGAACACGCGAGCCAAAGTCCTGTTGGATGTGAAGCAGGCCTATTACGATGCGCTGGCGGCCGAATCAGTGCTGCGAGCGGTTGGCGCCGCGCTCGATTTGCGCCGTCTTACGCTGCGGCAGGTGACTGCGTTAGCGCAAAGCGGGCTGCGTTCGACGGTCGACGTGAGCTTTGCTCAGGTGAACGTTTCGCAGGCCGAACTGGATTTCCTGCATGCGCAAAATGATGCGAAGGCCAGCCACGCGCGATTGTCGGCGGCGATGGGTTATGAGCGCGACCAGCCGTTTTCTCTCAGCGATGAATCGTTGCCTGCGGCGCCTGAAGCCGACGTGGACGCGCTGATTGCCGAAGCGCTTCGCGAACGGCCTGATCTTGC
>Ga0209062_1003338_pt1 | contig 18779 bp, 19 predicted proteins | sample Coa_R2_2_FD_187158 | JGI IMG/M metagenome (GOLD analysis project Ga0209062, IMG submission 187158) | Surface soil microbial communities from Centralia Pennsylvania, which are recovering from an underground coalmine fire - Coalmine... | ecosystem: Environmental > Terrestrial > Soil > Unclassified...
CGGCTGCGGCCGGCGTCAAGGCTCAAGATGAACTCGCTGCGCTCGGCCTTGACGCCGGTCCTCGCCGGCTTGTCTGATCCTAAGATCAGGGCGAAGGGGAACTACGAAGGAGCTTGCCCGGCGACGGACAATAATCACGAGGAACGGCGTTTACACAGAATCGGAGACACTACCCCCAAGTGACTTTGCCGCATGGATGAACGGAACGTCTTCCGCGACGTTTGAGCAAGCTGCGACCGCTCGATCGTCCCATCGTGATACTGCGCCTGGAGCTGGACATATTTACGAGACTCGGTGAACGCCGTGGACAGCGTATTGGGCATCACGCCGCTGGGCACGGCAGCCTGGATGTTTCCGGGCATAAGAGGACACTCCCTGCGAGCTATTTCGCAATGCGCCCAGCATGCAGAGCGGATCTGGCGGGCCTCCAGCGAGCTGAGTGAAGACCGGCCGTAGAACGACTGTCTGTGTAAACTCCAGGCCCGCGCCGCCAGAACATTTCCCATACGGATCAGCGTATCCGCCATCACGCCCAACCCAGCGTTCATTCCTTCCGCTCCGCGATAGCAGCAGCGCGTGAATCCGTGCCGCCGCTTCAGCACGCCGATGCGAGCTTCGCAGCCTGTGCGCCAGCATTGCGCTTTCTTGAACCAGCGGCTGTGTTCCTTCTTCTTCCGTTCCGCACTTTTCGTATTGCGATTTGCCACCGCCACCCACTTCAGCCCTTTGCCTCAACCGCTTGCTCCTGCGCGCGCGAATAATATTCCGCATCGGCCGTCATCAACTGCGGCACTCGCCCCAGCACGCGCTCATGGGTTCTATGACTCCTGATAATAGATCGCGATCACTCGGCCGCTGATCGAACACGTCGTAGTGCGTGATAATTTGATCCTCGGGTTTCCGCACCTGCATCATCTTGCCGAACTCGGTCGGCTTGCTTCAGCAAAAGAGACGCAACACCATTTCGGCGGGTGTTCTGCGAGCGGCCCTGGTGGCGCTGTGCTGGTGCCGTTCCCCTTGCGCCTCATACACCAGATCGATTCGTTCTTCATCATCGGGCAAGCGGTCGGCGTGGATCATCCACGGCTCCCACAACGCCCGGACATCCTCATCGATCGTGTGCCTCCCCATAACACCCGTTGCCCTTGTTTTGCGTCGCGTCATGTCCTATTGTGCGGGCAGATAGAAACAGGATCAATAGTGAATGTTCTTGCACTGAATCGGCCCCCGATTGTTCACCCGTCGGGCTTCGGTGGGCGTGTTTTGCGACGGAAAGTAGCTATGTCTCCGAAACGAACTGTCACCCCTGTGTCCGGTCCGGACAGAGCGGCCTTGGCGGAGGAAGAGGGATTCGAACCCCCGAGCGGGTCACCCCGCTAACGGTTTTCAAGACCGCCGGTTTCAACCACTCACCCATTCCTCCGATCTCATTCTAGCTTAGCCGCGCACCCCCGCCGGATTTGCCGTTACGATGAGAGCAGGAATGCCCGCGCTGCTTGAACTCAAGCAAATTTCCAAAAGATTCGCGGCTCAATGCGCCGTCGCCGATGTGTCGCTGGCCATCGAGCGCGGGCAGTTTTTCTCGCTGCTCGGGCCGTCCGGCTGCGGCAAAACGACGACCCTCCGCATCGTGGCCGGATTCGAAACGCCAACTTCCGGCGAGGTCTGGCTGAATGGGACTCGCATCGATCATCTGCCGCCCTACCAGCGGAACGTCAATACCGTCTTTCAGAGCTACGCGCTTTTTCCGCATCTGACGGTCCGGGAAAATATCGAATTCGGGCTGCGCCGGAAGCGCGCTTACGGGTGCGCGGCGCGCGTCGCCAACGTGCTGGAACAGGTCCGGCTGACCGGAAAAGAAAATCGCAAGCCGGACGAGCTTTCCGGCGGCGAGCGGCAGCGCGTGGCGCTGGCTCGCGCGCTGGTGCTTGAGCCGGACGTTCTGCTGCTGGACGAGCCGCTGAGCGCGCTCGATCCGCAGCTTCGCAAACAGGTTCGCGCCGAATTGAAGGATTTGCAGCGGCGCAGCGGCATCACTTTTCTGTTCGTCACCCACGATCAGGAAGAAGCGCTCTCGCTTTCCGACCGGATGGCGGTGATGAACGGCGGCGTGGTGGAGCAGGCCGGCACGCCGCGGGAAATTTACCAGCGGCCCAAAACAAAATTTCTGGCTTCGTTTCTGGGCGCGATGAACTGGATCGGCGGGGTCGGCGTGCGGCCGGAGTGTACCAGAATCGCGCGCGAGTCCAACGGCAACGGCGCGCGGCGCGGCCTCGTCACGCGATCGGTTTTTCTGGGCTCTTCGATTCACGTCGAAACGCGGCTGGAAAATGGCGACGTGGTGCTGGCGCAGGTGGCCGCCAACGGCGACGCGTATCGGGAGGGCGAAACGGTTCACGTATGGTGGAATTCGAGCGACGAACTGCACTTCCCCGAATAGAGCGCCTGCGCGCGCTCTTCATTTCACCGGCGGCGCTGCTGATGCTGGTGACGCTGGCGATTCCTTCGGCGATCGTTTGCCTCTATTCGCTGCTCACCCGCGGAGCCTACGGCGGCGTGGAGCGGCCGTGGACGCTCGAAAATTTCAAACTGCTGGGAGATCCGCTGTACCTGATGATTTTTTTCCGGTCGCTGTGGATCGCCGCGGCGGCGACGGCGCTGTGCATCGGGCTGGCGTTTCCGCTGGTCCTGTTTATCGCGCGATCCCGCCGGAAAAATTTATGTCTCAGCCTGGTCATTCTGCCCTTCTGGACGAGTTTTCTGATCCGCATCTACGCCTGGATGTTTCTGCTGCGCGATACCGGGCTGATCAACACTGTTCTGCGCGGCGCCGGCCTCATTCACGATCCGCTGCCGCTGCTTTATAACGACGGTGCGGTGCTGCTGGGCCTGGTGTACGGCTTTCTTCCGTTCGCGGTGCTTCCCTTATATGCGACGGTCGAACGGCTCGATCCAGCGTTGCTTGAAGCCGCCGCGGATTTGGGAGCAAAGCCGCTGGACGCGCTTTTCCGCGTCACGATTCCGCTGTGCGCGCCCGGCATTCGTGCCGCCGCCATTCTCACGTTCGTGCCGTGCCTGGGGACCTATCTTACTTCCGATCTGCTTGGCGGCAGCAAGACGATTTTGATTGGAAACGTGATTCAAAACCAGTTCACCGCCGCGCGCGACTGGCCGTTTGGCGCGGCGTTATCCGTGGTTTTGATGATGCTCGCGCTGGTGCTGATGTTCGCCGCGCGCCGCCACGGAGAAGAACTGGTATGAAGCGCGGGCTGGCGCTTTACGCCATCGCGGTGTACGCGTTTTTGCATCTTCCGCTGCTGATTCTCGCTCTTTTCAGCTTTAATGCTTCGAAATTCACGCTATGGGAGGGATTTTCGCTGCGTTGGTATCGCGCCGCGCTCGCCGACGCGGACCTGGTGCAGTCCGCGATCAACAGCCTGATCATCGCCATCAGCGCGACCGCGCTTGCCACAACCATAGGGACGCTGGCGGCCTACGCGCTTTGGAAGCGAAGCTCCACATGGCTGGCCGGATCGCTCTATCTTTCGCTGGTGACTCCGGAGATCGTGACCGGGGTTTCGCTGCTCGCGTTCTTTCAGTGGGCGTTCCGGTTTTTGCACTGGAAGCTCGGAATGCACACGGTGATTCTGGCGCATGTCGCCTTTTCGGTGGCTTATGTGGCGGTGGTGGTGATGGCTCGATTGCGAACGTTCGATCCGGCGCTGGAGGAAGCGGCGCTGGATCTGGGCGCGGACGAATTCGGCGCGTTCCGCCGCGTGACGCTGCCTTATCTTTGGCCGGCGATCGCGGCGGCGGCGATGCTCGCCTTCACCGTTTCAATCGACGACTACGTCATCACCAGCCTGGTGGCCGGGATCGATTCGCAGACCCTGCCGATGACGATCTATGCCATGGCGCGCCGCGGCGTGAATCCCATGCTGAACGCCATCTCGACCATGGTAGTGATTGTTTTGGGCGCGATGGTTCTTATGGCGGAGCGGCTGAGGTCGTCATGAACCGGCGGATGTTTCTGCTGGGAGCCGCCGGCGCGGCCGCCTGCGGAAAAACAAAACCGCGGCTCAATGTTTATAACTGGTCCGACTACGTCGCGCCGGATACGATCCCCAATTTCCAGCGCGAATCGGGCCTGCGGATTCGCTACGGGACGTATGAGAGCGCGCCGGAAATGCTGGCGAAGGTGATGACGGGAAATTCCGGGTGGGATGTTGTTTTTCCGGCCGCGGAGATCGTTCCGCCGATGATCGAAATGGGTTTGCTTCAAAAACTGGATCATTCAAGGCTGCCGCACTTGAATGTGTTCGAAGGAATTTTTCGCAATCCTCCCTGGGATCCGAAGCTGGAGTACACCATTCCGTACATGGACGGCGCCACCGGGATTCTTTACCGGCGCGGGATCGCGCCCGAGCCCGAAGCTTGGGCCGATCTCTGGGACGCGCGCCTGCGCGGCAAAATCACGATGCTCGACGATCCGCCCGAGGTTTTCGCGGCGTGTCTCAAGCGCCTCGGCGATTCGATCAATTCCGGCGTCCCCGATCAGCTTCGCGGCGCGGCGCGGCTGGCGATGGCGCAAAAGCCGCTGCTGCGCGCCTATCTGAACGCCGAGGTTCGCGATCAGGTGATCGCGGGCGACGTCTGGGCCGCGCAGGCGTGGGCGGTTACGGCGGGGCAGGCGATCGCGGCCGCTCCGGATCGGCTGGCGTACTCCCTGCCGCGCGAGGGATTCGCGCGTTATTGCGATACGGTGGCGATTCTGCGCGAGAGCCGGCGCGGGGACGAGGCTCATCGGTTTATCGATTATCTGCTGCGGCCGGAGGTGGGCGCGTCCATCGCGCAGGCGACGCAGACGGCGACGCCCAATGCGGCGGCGCAGCGCCTGCTCCCGGCGGCGATGCGAGAAAATCCGGTGCTCTATCCGGGCGAGGAGGTGCTCGCCCGGGGAGAATGGTTCGCGGCGCAGACGGCGGCATCGCAGAAACTGCGCGACCGTTTGTGGACGGAGATCAAGTCCGCGTGAAATGCGCGGCCGCCGCGCCGGAGCTATCGCTGGATGCGCGCGGAGCCGCCCTTGGCGAAACTCGTCACCTGATCGAGCGTCGCCATGGTGGTATCGCCGGGGAATGTGGTCAGCAGCGCGCCGTGAGCCCAGCCGAGCCGGACGCACTGCTCCGGCGATTGGCCCGTCAGCAGGCCATAAAAGAAACCAGCGGCAAATCCGTCGCCGCCGCCGACGCGATCGTAGACGTCGAGTTCGGCGGTGGGCGCGACGCATGTTTCGCCATCGATCCAGGCCACCGCGCTCCAGCTATGGCGGTTCGTGGAATGAACTTCGCGCAGCGTGGTCGCGACAATTTTGATTCGCGGATGCTTTTCGACCACGTGGCCGATCATGCTGACGAACGCCGCGGGATCGAGCTTCGATTTGGCGGCCACCTCCGGGCCGGGCACGCCCAGGCCTTTTTGCAGATCCTCTTCATTGCCCACCAGCACGTCGACGTTTTCGACGATCCGATGGATCACTTTCTGCGCGCGATCCTCGCCGCCCCAGATGCGCCACAGTTTTTCCCGGAAATTCAGGTCGAAGGAGATGACGGCTCCGGCGGCGCGGGCGGCTTTCATTCCTTCGATGATGACTTCCGAGGTGGTTTCGGAAAGCGCGGCGAAAATTCCGCCGCTGTGAAACCAGCGCGCGCCGCCCGAAAAAATTTTCGCCCAATCGAAATCGCCCGGCTTGAGCCGCGCGCCGGCTTCATTGCAGCGGTTGTAAAAAACCACGGGAGCGCGCACGCCGAAGCCGCGATCGCTATAAACGGCGGCGATGTTGGGGCCATTGACGCCGTTGTGTTCGAAATGCTTGTAGAACCCGGTGACGCCCATGGCGCGCACGCGCTCGGCGACCAGGCCGCCGATGGGATAGTCGACCATGGCGGTGGCGATGGCGGTTTTCATTTTGAAGCAGTCGGCGAGATTGGCGGCGACGTTGAATTCGCCGCCGCTCACATGAACCGCGTACTGGCTGGCTTTATGAAAAGGAACGATCCCCGGATCGAGCCGGTGCACGAGAGCGCCTACGGACACGAGGTCGAGCGCGCCGTCAGAACGAATATCTAAGCCATATTTCATCGTTCATTCAGAATAGTTAATTTTCCGGCGCGCGGGCGCGCGCACTACGATGGATGATGATCATTGCACGGTCTCGGATCAAGGCCGGATTTCGGCGCCTGCCAAGGTTCGAAAGATATTCGGCGCGCCGCCAGGAATAGCCTTCGCGAGCTGAAAGAGAACATCCGGGCATACATCCGCCAAAAAATATTCGCGCGACGGACCTGATCATGGCCCGGGCCGAACGTTTCAACGGGGAATCGTATCGCCGAGGTGACGCCGGCGAGGACCTGGGTGTTGCCCTCGCCGGCGACGACGCCTTTCCTCCCCAATCGTTATGCGACGATCCTGAATTGCGGGATGGATGGCGTCAGGCCTTGCCGGCCTCTTCCTTCTTTAGCTTCTCCCGCTGCTCCTTCAGAATCGCCTTGCGGCTGAGCTTGATTTTATTGCCTTCGAGCGCCAGGACCTTCACCAGAATCTGGTCGCCTTCCTTCAGCTCATCGCGGACCTGCTTGATGCGATTTTCCGAAATCTCGGAGATGTGCAGCAGCCCATCGGTGCCGGGGAAAATTTCGACGAACGCGCCGAAATCGACGATTCGAACCACTTTGCCCAGATACGTCTTGCCGACCTCGGCTACCGCGCAGATATCCTGCACCATCTGGATGGCGCGGTCCGCCGCGGCGCCGTCGGCCGAGAAAATCTTCACGCTGCCGTCGTCCTCGACGTCGATCTTGCAGCCGGTGGCGTCCACGATTCCGCGGATCACTTTGCCGCCCGGTCCGATCAGCTCGCGGATCTTTTCAGTCGGAATCTGCATGGTGAAGATTCGCGGCGCGTACGGGGAAAGGGTGGTGCGCGGCTTGTCGAGCGTGGCGTTCATTTTGTCCAGAATGAACAGTCGCGCCTGGCGGGCCTGCTCCAGCGCCTGCTTCATGATCGCCGCGGTCACGTTGGGGACCTTGATATCCATTTGCAGCGCGGTAATGCCGTCCTTGGTTCCGGCGACCTTGAAATCCATGTCGCCGTAATGATCCTCGGCGCCGGCGATATCGGTGAGCACGGCGTAATCGTCGCCCTCCTTCACCAGCCCCATGGCGATGCCCGCGACCGGAGCGGAGATCGGCACGCCGGCATCCATCAGGGAAAGCGTCGCGCCGCAGACCGAGGCCATCGAGCTCGAGCCGTTCGACTCGAGAATGTCGCTCACCACGCGCATGGTGTAGGGGAACGCTTTTTCATCCGGCACCACCGCCGAAAGCGCGCGCTCCGCCAATGCGCCGTGGCCGATCTCGCGCCGCCCGGCGCCGCGCATGAAGCCGACTTCGCCGACGCTGAACGGCGGAAAATTGTAGTGCAGCATGAAGCGCTTGGACGTCTCCGAGGGATCGAGCAGCTCGATTCTCTGCTCGTCGTCCTTGGTTCCGAGCGTGGCGGTCACCAGCGCCTGCGTTTCACCGCGTGTGAACAGGCACGATCCGTGGGTGCGCGGCAGCACACCGACCTCGATATCGATTTTCCGGATCTCGTCGAACTTGCGCCCGTCCGGCCGCCGGCGATCCTTCAGAATTTCGTCGCGGAAAATGCGTTCCTTCAGGCGGTCGAACAGATCGCCCGCTTCCTCTCGCTGCTCTTCGGGAACCGCCTCCACCGCCTTGGCCTTGGCCGCATCCACGCGAGCGTAGCTGTCGAGCTTGCCGTATTTCTGGGTGTTCAGCGCGTCCTGAAGCTCGGCGCGGATGGAATCGCTGATCTGCTTATACAGATCGTTATTGACCGGCGGGGTCGCGAATTCTTTTTTCGCCTTGCCGGCTTTCTTCATCAGCTCACGGATGCCCGTCGCGATCTTGCGGCAGCATTCGTGGCCGAACTCAATCGCCGCGACGACCTCGGCCTCGCTGGCCTGCTGGGCGCCGGCCTCCACCATGACGATGCCGTCATCGGTTCCGGCGACGACGATATTTACTTTCGAAACCTTGGTTTCTTCGTAGCTGGGATTCGCCACCAGCTTGCCATCGACCATCCCCACCCGCACTCCGCCGAGCACGTGGGCGAAGGGAATATCGGAAATGGCCAGCGCCGCGCCGGCGCCGACGATTGCCAGCGTCGAGGGATCGCGCTCCGGATCGGCCGACAGCACCATGCCGATCACCTGCGTCTCATGAGAATAGCCTTCCGGGAAAAGCGGCCGGATGGGGCGGTCGATCAACCGGCTGGTCAGGATCTCCTTCTCGGTGGGCCGGCCCTCGCGCTTGATGAAACCGCCGGGGAATCGCCCGGCCGAATACGTATACTCGCGATAATCGACGGTGAGCGGGAAAAAGCTCGCGCCCGCCTTCGGCTCGGGAGCCGTGACGGCGGTCACCAGGACCACCGAATCTCCGGAGCGGACAACAACCGCTCCATTGGCCTGTTTGGCCATGTTCCCGGTTTCGAGGGTAATAATTTGCCCCCCGCCAAGGTCAACTTCAACAGATTGCAACATTTTGGAAACGTCCTTTAATCAAGAACCGCCCGCGCCAGGCGTGCGGCCTGCTTTGATTAAGAGGAGAGAGGATTTTTGCGGTGCGCCGGCTTACGTCAGCCGGCTCTCGAGAATCGACTTTCCTAGCGGCGGATGCCAAGGCTCGTAATCAGCGCTTTGTAGCGCTCCGGGCTTCGGCTGCGCAAATAATCGAGCAAACGACGCCGGCGCGCCACCATCTGCAAAAGACCTCTGCGGGAATGATGGTCCTTTTTATGCGCCTTGAAATGGTCGTTTAGCTCGGCAATGCGCCGGCTCAGAATCGCGACCTGAACCTCTGGCGAGCCGGTGTCCGATTTATGGACCCGGAATTGGTTGATTACTTTGGTCTTTGCTTCTCTCGCCAGTGCCATTCGTGAATCGATACTCCTCGTCTATTCTTAATCGTTTTGTACAGGTTTATAATAACACGAGTTGCCTTAAACTGTAATCCGGAAAAATTATGTTTCGAGTCGTCGTCAGCTATCCGAACACCCCGGGGTCCCGGTTCGACATGGATTATTACCTCAACAAACACACGCCGCTGGTGCTGGAGAAACTGAAGCCCCACGGATTAACGGACGTCAACGTCGATCAAGGGATCGGCGGTGGGACGCCCGGCTCGCCCGCTCAGTATCAAGTCCAGGCGTATCTCAATTTTCCCACCGCCGAGCAGCTTCAGGCCGGCATGGCCGCGGCCGGCGCGAGCCTGATGGCCGATCTGAAAAACTTCACCGACGTGCGGCCCAATATCCAGATCAGCAAAGTGATCCGCTGACTATTTCTTCTTTCCCGCCGCTTTTTCCGGCTCCGGCGCGGGCGGAGGAACTTCGGAGGTGACGGCATCCTTCACGGCTTTCCACGATCCGTCGCTTTGTTTTTTGTAGACCGTGATGTAGGTCCCCTTGTCGTTGACCATTTTCCTGGTGGCGGGATCGGTGCCCGTTCCGGTGTAGCTGCCTTGGGAATATGCCAAATCCCCCGATTTGGCGACTTCGATCCTGGTGGACGCAAACTTCACGCTAAAGTTTGGATCGGCCAGCACGCCCTTGTACGCGGTCTGAATCGCAGCGATTCCCGAGGCGGCTGGCGCGCCGGTCATCACAAAAACCGCGTCGTCGGTATAGTGGGCGACGAGTTTGTTGAAGTCTTTCGCTGCGAAATCTTTGTTCCATTGAGTTTCGACGTCCTTGATCGCCTGAATGTCGGCGTCATGATTGTCCGCGGACGTTTCCGAGCAGCCGGTGAAAATCCCCAATACGACCGCTGCACAGAGAACAGCAATGAGTTGTTTCATACATCCTCCTGTGGAGGCTAAGTATACAACATCGGTGATATGCTAAGGACCTGATGAGGTGAAACCGTGACCCGTTTCTCTTATCTCCTTTTCCTGTTTTCCAGCGCGGCGATGGTCCATGCCCAGCACGGCAGCATTGCGGACGCGCCGTTTTCCACGCCCAGAGACGTCGCGGCCGGCAGACAGTCGTTCCGCTCGCAGTGCGCGGCCTGCCACGGGCTGGACGCTTCCGGCGGTACGGTGGCGCCGAGCCTGGTAAGCGGAACATTCAAGCACGGCGGATCGGACGAGGCGCTGTTCACGGTAATCACCAAGGGCGTCCCCGGCACGGCGATGACGGGATTCGCGCTGGATGGCCGCGAGGTGTGGCAGTTGATTGCGTTTCTGCGTTCGATGAACGTCGCCAGATCGGCGGCGAAAGCGCCGGGCGACGCAGGGAAGGGCGCGCAGGTTTATCAGACGAACGGGTGCGCGCGCTGCCATACCAACGGCTCGGGAAGCGGCGGATTTAGCGGTCCCGATTTGAGCGAAATCGGATCGCGGCGGACGCTGGCGCAGATCGAGCAGGCGATCGTCGATCCGAATGCTTACGTCGACCCGGCGTACTGGTCGGTCAAGGCGGAGATGAATTCGGGCCAGACGGTGAACGGCATACGGATGAACGAAGACATGGACTCGATTCAGATCCGCGAGCCGGGCGGGCGCTTGCGCACGCTGATGAAGGCCGATCTGGCGCGCTTTGAAATCGTTCGCACCTCGCCGATGCCGTCGTTCCGGGAAAAAATCTCGGGCGCCGATCTGCAAAATCTGGTCGCGTATCTGGCGAGCCTGGGTGGATCCACCGCGGAGGCCGAAAACAAATGAGAACGCTTTTGCTTTTTGGGGTTGTCGCCGGCGCGGCCCTGGCCCAGAACTGGACGACGTACAACGGCACGACGCAAAGCACGCATTACAGCGCGCTCGATCAGATCAAACCCTCGAATGTCGCGGGCCTCGATCTGAAATGGGTCTCGCAGGCCGATTCGCTGGAAAAATTCGAAGCGACGCCGCTGGTGATCGATGGCGTCATGTATGTCACCGAGCCGCCCAATACGGCGGTGGCGCTCGATACGCGCACGGGGCGGCCGTATTGGCGCTATGAGCGTCCGGTGCCGCCGGGCAATTATGTTTGCTGCGGCAACGTGAATCGCGGCCTGGCGATTCAGGGCGACACGATTTTCATGGGCACGCTGGATGCCCACCTCGTCGCGCTCGATCGCGCGACCGGGCGGAAGAAATGGGAGACGAAGGTCGCCGATTATACCCACGGCTACTCGATTACGGTCGCGCCGCTGGTGGTGAAAGATAAAGTGATCGTCGGGCCGGCCGGCGGCGAGCGCGGAATTTCCGGCTTTCTCGCCGCCTACGATACCAATACCGGCAAAGAGGTCTGGAAATTTCACACCATTCCGCAGCCGGGCGAGCCGGGCCATGAAACCTGGTCCGGCGATTCGTGGAAGACCGGCGGAGGATCGACGTGGGTTACCGGCTCCTATGATCCGGAACTGAACCTGGTTTATTGGGGCATCGGAAATCCCGGACCTGACTGGAATCCCACGGCACGGCTCGGGGATAACTTGTATACGGATAGCGTGGTCGCGCTCGATGCCGATACGGGAAAGCTGAAGTGGCATTATCAGTTCACCCCGCACGATGAGTGGGATTTCGATTCGGTGCAGGTTCCGGTACTGGTCGATTTGAACTGGCGCGGCAAGCAGCGCAAGGCGATGCTGTGGGGCAATCGCAATGGTTTCTTCTATGTGCTCGATCGCACCAGCGGCGAATTTCTTTTAGGAAAACCGTTCGTCAGGCAGACGTGGTCGAAAGGCCTGGATGACAGCGGCAAGCCGATGAAGATTTCCGGCACCAGCCCGAGCATTTCCGGAACCGACGTGTATCCCGGCGTGCAGGGCGGTACAAACTGGTACTCGCCCTCGTTCAGCCCGCGCACCGGTCTGTTTTATCTGACGGCTTGGGAGAATTATCACACCAGCTATTACACCTGGGAGCAGGAGTACGAACCCGGCAAATCCTTCACCGGCGGATCGGCGCGCAGCCCGATCCCCTCGATACGGCGCGAACCGATCATCACCTGGGGACCCGAGTGGGGATACGGCGTGATCCGCGCGATCAATCCGATGAACGGCGAAAAAGTCTGGGAGTACAAAATGCTCGACGTGAGCGACGCCGGGATTCTCACCACGGCGAGCGATCTTCTTTTTTCCGGCAATCGCGAAGGCTACTTTTTCGCGCTGGATGCGAAGACCGGCAAGGAATTGTGGAAGCGTTATCTCGGCATGCAGGTCGCCGATTCGCCGATCACTTATACGGTCGATGGCATCCAGTATATTTCCGTCGCGGCGGGGCACGCCATTTTCACCTTCGCCCTGGGCCACGGCGGATGAAAATGGATCGTTAAAGCTAACCGTTTTCATTTTAATAAGACGCTCCAACGATGATATTCTGGCCGTGGAAGGCTATGCCGATTCATTGGAGCAAGGACGTCGATTCGACCCTGGCCCAGGCAAAAGAGACTGGCCGGCCCATATTGCTTGACTTCAGCGCCGCGCCGGCTTGAGGGGCATGCGCTCGGCTGGAGGCCGAGTCTTACGGGGATGAAGGCATCGCGACTTTCATCAACGAAAATTTCCTGCCGGTTTCCGCGCACATCAAGGAACATCCGGCGTGGTTCCATCGCTTCGATGCGACGTGGACGCCGACGGTGCTCGTGCTCGATTCCAAAGGCGCGGAACGCTACCGGATCGAAGGCTACCTGCCCAAGGACGAGTTCGAAGCGCAACTCGAAATGGCGTTAGCCAGGATCGCCTTCAAGGAAAAACGATGGGCGGACGCCGAGCGCACCTACGGAGTTGTTATGAAAAAATTCCGGAACACGAGCGCGCTGCCTGAGGCGATTTACTGGCGCGGGGTGAGCAACTACAAAGGAACCGGCGACCATACCGTGCTCGGCCAGACCGCGAAGGAGTTGCAGGAAAAAGCGCCGGACAGCGTCTGGGCCAAAAGAGCGATCCCCTGGCTGGCGTGAGAGTGCGGGCGTTGGTCGGTAAAGCGCCGCTGCTCGCCGATTTCCGGCTGATTTGACCCGATCCGGTAACTTATCCTCGACTCAGAGGTAATCAAAGGCATGAGAGCGAGAAGATGGGCATACGCGGCGGCGGGGCTGATCGGATTTCTGGCGGGTTTTCTCTCGACGCTGCACGTATGAATCGGCGCCAGGTTACTTCCGCCACTCGACCGTTTCGCTGACGGCCACGCGCGGCTGGGGATAAACGGTCAGGCGGAACCGGACATCCCCGGACGCGTTGCGATAAATGACGCTTCCGTTCTTAAGCTGCGCCGTATCCAGATCGACTGATTTGGTGTAGCTTCCATCATCGATTTCCAGGACGCCATGATCGGCGGCGTGAATCGCCGAGGCGGCGCGGTCCCAGCGGACGCTCAGATTATCGTCGGAACGGGCAACCGAGAGACCGAGGGAAAAATCCTGCGCTTCGCGCGAGCTCGAAGACCACCCGCGGGCTAGCGCGGTCATCAATCCCAAAGCGACGCCGAACAGTAGAAAAACAAAGGACAACGGAATCCAGAAGCCGGTGCGAAGTCCGGATTTCCGCGGCGAGGATGACAGCCGCGCGTCCGGGGCGTAGTCACGCGTTTCGGGGCGGGGCGAAACCGCCGGCGCATCGCCGTCGCCGGCCAGCTCGCGGCGGCGAAAGGGAAATTCGAGCGCGGCGGCGCGCGGAAACACGCCGTCTTCGCGAAAGAAAAATCCGGCGAGGCTCGGCTTGTTTGCGCCGTAAGGCTTGATGAGCAGCGCCACCTGCGCCGGGGACGGGAGAAGCTCATCCATCAGCTCGATGTCTTCCGGCGCAAGCGCCAAGTTGTCGCGGGTGTGACTGCGATAGAATCCGACGGCATACATGGGGCGGGTTTCATCCGGCTGCCAGTGATCGCAGGCGGCGCGAAACCGGGCGCGATCCTCGTCGCTTAAAACATAGGAAGGACCGCTTTTGTGCTCGCACTCGACGGCTTCGAAATCCTCGATGTGAACGGTCAAAACCGCGCCGTGCTCGATGACGCCGAGAAGAATGCCTCCGACTTCGGCGCCGCGTTTGGGAACGGCGGCGAAGCCGCGCATGACGTCAGCCTGTATGCGGTCGATTGCGTCCAGGTGAAGATGAATCGAGACCGGTTTGCCGGGGACTTCGCAAACGAAGTACTCCGAGGCGTCTTGTGTCCGCGCAGCCATTTTCGCTAACGTTTCAATCGTACTACGATGCCCGGGGTCCTTTACATCGTCGCCACGCCGATCGGTAGTCTGGAAGATATTACGCTGCGCGCGCTGCGCGTGCTGCGCGAAGCCGGCGCTATCGCTTGCGAAGATACGCGGCAGACGCGCAAACTGCTAAATCATTACAAAATTTCCAAGCATCTGCTCAGTTATCACCAGTACAACGAAGCGGCGCGCGCGGCGGAACTGATCGAGCGGCTGAGCCGCGGAGAAACAATCGCGCTGGTATCGGACGCGGGGACGCCGCTCGTCTCCGATCCCGGCTATCGCCTGGTGCGGGCCGCCATCGACGCGGGAATTCCGGTGGTGCCGATTCCCGGCCCCTCGGCGCTGCTGGCCGCGCTTGCCGCCTCCGGACTCGGTGCGGACGCGTTTCGCTTCGGCGGGTTTCTTCCCGCCAAAAAAACCGCACGCAGGAAAATGCTCCAAGATCTGGCCGATCAGGATTGCACTCTGATTTTTTACGAAGCGCCGCATCGGATTTTAGAAGCCCTGGAGGATATCGATGAGCTGCTGGGAGCGCGGCCGGTGGTGATCGGCCGCGAGCTGACTAAGGTCCATGAGGAGTTCCTGCGCGGCACGGCGGCGGAGATTCGCGCGGCGCTGGCCGCGCGTCCGGCGATCAAGGGAGAAATCACTTTACTGATCGCCAAGGGCGAAGCCGCGGTGGATCCGGCGTCCCCCGGCGATGCCGTCGCTCAACTGGAGCAGCAGGGCGTTTCGAGGATGGAAGCGATCAAGCAGGTCGCCAAAAGGCGCGGGATTTCGAAACGCGATCTGTATCGCCAGCTTTTGAAATGAGCGCGTTAAAATCAGGTATGCGCGCTCGAATCGCGATGCGGGGCGGCGCGGCGCTCATCTGCCTGGCCGTAGCGTGCCTGGCGGCGGCACCGGAGTTCGCGCTTCAGGATAGCAACGGAACAGCCCACACCCAGGCCGAATTGAGCCGCCATAAGGCCACCGTTTTTATTTTCGTCGCCACCGACTGTCCCAACTCCAATACCTACGCGCCGGTGCTGGCGCGCCTGTATCGCCAATATTCCCCGCGCGGCGTCGCGTTTTTCAACGTATATTCCGACCCCCAGGAGACTGCCGCGACGGTACGCAAGCACGACTCCGATTTTCAGGTGCCGTATCCGGCGCTGCTCGATCCGCATCAAACGCTGGCGCGGGAAACCGGCGCGCGCTCCACGCCGGAGGTGGTGATTCTGGGGCCCGATGGAAAACAGCTGTACCGCGGGCGCGTGGATGATCGCTTCGTTGACTTCGGCAAGACGCGCTACCAGCCCACGCGGAATGACTTGCGGGACGCGCTGGATCAAATCTTACAGGGCAAGCCGGTCGTTCATCCGGTTACTCAAGTCCTCGGCTGCGCGATTCCTGGAATAAGCTAGAACGAGGTGAATCCCATGCGAATATTCCGGACGGCTGCCGCCGTTCTGATTTTGGACGGGCTGGCGCTTGCCGGCGGCGCGGAAAAAAACGCGGCGGCCCCGACGTTTAATCACGATATCGCGCCGATTCTTTACGCCAATTGCGCCAACTGCCATCGTCCCGGCCAGGTGGCTCCGTTCTCGCTGCTGACCTATCAGGACGCGGCGAAGCGCGCCAAACAGATCGCGGCGATTACCCAGGCGCGAGTCATGCCTCCGTGGAAAGCAACGCCGGGATACGGAAATTTTCTGGACGCGCGCCTGTTGACGGACGCGCAGATCGCGGCGATTCGCGATTGGGCAGCGCACGGCGCGCCGGAGGGCGATGCCGCGGAGAAACCCGCGCCTCCGAAATTCGCCGACGGATGGCTTGCGGGAGAACCGGATCGGGTTTTCAAGATGGAAAAGCCGTATTCGCTTCCGGCGGAGGGTCCGGATCAGTTTCGCTGTTTCGTGATTCCGCTCAACGCCGAAAAAGATGAATACGTGAAGGCGGTGGAGTTCCGGCCCGGCAATCGCCGCATCGTGCACCACGCGATTCTTTTTATGGACACGACGGGCGAAGCGCGCAAGCGCCAAACGTCGCCCGGCGAAGGATATCCGTGCGTCGGCGGGCCGGGACTCGATATCACCGGATCGCTCGGCGGATGGGCGCCGGGAGCGCAGCCGGCGGTGGCGCGCGGCGGCGTCGCGCACACCATCAGGAAGGGCGCGGATCTGGTGTTGCAGATCCACTATCATCTGGACGGCAAGCCGGAAGAGGATCAGTCCTCGGTGGGTTTGCAATTCTCCCAAACGCCGCCGGCGAAGGGACTGACGTTATACGTCCTCGGAAATGAGCACATCGACATTCCGGCCGGAGATGCGCATTATGTGGTGAAAGCCTCCGGTATTTTGCCGATGGACGTGGAGGCGATGGCGATTTTTCCGCACGCGCACTATCTGTGCAAGGAAATGAAAGTGGACGCGCATCTGCCGGACGGGTCCGTTGTGCCGATGATTTGGATCAAAGATTGGGATTTTAACTGGCAGGGCGCGTACCGTTATGCGAGTCCGGTGAAGCTGCCGAAGGGGACCCGGCTGGAGATGACCTACACCTACGACAACTCCGCCGCGAACCCGCGCAATCCCAGCAATCCTCCGCGCGAGGTGATCTTCGGCGAGGAGACAACCAACGAAATGGCCTTTGCGTTCGTATCGATGGCGCTGCCGAGCCCGGACGATGTCAGCGAATTTCGGCGCGGAACGCGCGCCGAGCTGATCGCGTCGATGCTTGAAGAGGGCGTTCCGCAAGGACTCGGACCGCGCGCCGCGCCTTTGCAGCTCCTGCTAAACGCGTTTGATACAAATCACAACGGCAAAATCGACCCCGAGGAGCGTCCCGCGCTGGTCCAATATTTGATGAAGCGCGGGGCCCAAAAATAGGCGGCCAGCCGGTTGCCGGACCGGCGCGCGGCACAGTAGACTTACCGCATGACCCCGCAAGATCAGTGGTATTACCTTGAAGGCGCCCAGACGCGCGGACCGGTTGCCGCTTCGCAAATTGTTCAAATGATCCGCGCCGGCACGCTTCCGGCCGCGACGCAAGTGGCGCAGGCGGGATGGCCGCAATGGAGCCCGGCATCGGCCGCTCTGGCGAGCCTGCTGGCGCCCGCGCCGTCGCCAACTCCGCAACCGGTTCCGGTCGATACTCCGGTATACGCGATCAAGGTTCACTGCATCTCCGGACCCGACGCCGGCAAAGCCTACATGATCGGAGCCTCGGAGGTTTCGCTGGGGCGCGTATCCGGAATCGGGCAGAACGATCCGGGCGTCGCGGAAAATCACGTGGCGCTGTCCTGGCAGAACAACGTGCTGCGGTTTCGCACCTTCGGAGCGAAGCTGATCGTCGGCGGAGCGCCGGTCACGCAGGGAAGCCTGTCCAACGGGCAGCAGTTTCAGATGGGAGCATCGACGTGGCAGGTCGGCGCGGCGCCGGTGGAGCTGACCAGCCTGCTCGGCTCGCTTGCGTCGCGCCTGAACAAGCTCACCAGCACGGAAAAACTGGAAGGCTTCAGCCTGACGCAGATGTTTTCCGAAGTGTTCAAGGGGCGCAAGCCGGGCGAGATTGAGGATTATTTCGTGGTGGGCACGTCCAAAACCACCCCGCCGATCGACGAGGTTCAGACCGGATGGCCGAAGCCGTTCTTCTTCATGCGCGTGCTGATTTTTATTCTCGGCGTCTACTGGCTGTTGTCGAAGGGGCTGGATATTTTCGGCAATCCCAACGACATTCCGGGTCTGATGATCCTCGGATCGCTGGCCGTGCCGCTTTCGACGGCGATGCTGCTGTGGGAGCTGAACACGCCGCGCAACATCAGCTTCATTCAGGTGCTGATGCTGATCTGCCTGGGCGGCGTCATCTCGCTGATCTTCGCCGATATCGGTTATGAAATTTCGCATTTGGGCTGGCTTGGCGCGCCCAGCGCGGGCATCGTGGAGGAGATCGCCAAACTGCTGGCCGTAATCGCGGTGATGCGCAGCGTGCGCTATAAGTACACGCTGAACGGAATCGTTTTCGGCGCGGCGATCGGCGCGGGCTTCGCGATTTTTGAAAGCGCGGGCTATGCGTTTCTCAAGGGTTATCTGAACGGATACACGCTGAACGCGCTCGACCATATGGACATGCTGGCGAAAGCGCGGGAGATCGTTTTGCGGAGCTACAGCGACGCGGTGATTCAGGAGGTGATCGCGACGCTCGACGGCAACTTCACTCACTCGAAGATGTTCGAAATTATCAGCCAGCGCGCCTGGCTCGCTCCGTTCGGGCACGTCGTGTGGACGGCGATCGCCGCCGGGGCGCTCTGGCGCGTCAAGGGCGCCAATCCGTTTCGCGTAAAAATGCTTTTTGATCCGACCTTCATCCGCACGTTTCTGGTGCCGGTGGTGCTGCACATGCTGTGGGACGCGGACGTTTTCGCGCAGCAGGGTTTTCTGATGGAGATGATGTTTCTGCTCGCGCTCGGCGCCATCGGGTGGTACGTCTTGTTTCTTTTGGTGCAGCAGGGGCTGCGCCAGATCAAGCAGGAGCAATTG
>Ga0209062_1003339_pt1 | contig 18768 bp, 17 predicted proteins | sample Coa_R2_2_FD_187158 | JGI IMG/M metagenome (GOLD analysis project Ga0209062, IMG submission 187158) | Surface soil microbial communities from Centralia Pennsylvania, which are recovering from an underground coalmine fire - Coalmine... | ecosystem: Environmental > Terrestrial > Soil > Unclassified...
TGGTCTCCGCGAGCGGGACCACCCGGCCGGGGCGTCCGGTGAACGGTTCAGCGACGGCAAACGGCTGCGAGAAGAAGCGCTGGACCTTGCTCGCGCGCGCCAGCAGGGTCAGATCGTCGGCATCAAGGTGTCGCATCTGTCCGTCGGGCGCGCCCTCCAGCAGATCCCGCTGCCGGCGCAGCAATTGCCGCACGCCCATCGCAAGCTCATAATGTTCCTGCCCGACGATCGCCGGGTCCATCAGGCGCGAGACTGAGAGCAGCGGATCGACGGCGGGCCAGATACCTTTCTTGGCCAGGTGGAACGACAGGTAGACGCGCGCATCAAGCATCTCCGTCGCCGCCAGCACCTCCGGCGACAGCACGTCGATCGGATCTTTGATGGGCAGACAGATCAGCCGGCCGGCCCCACTTGGCTGCGGCACCTCCTCCGGCGTGTCGTACCAGCCCCTGGCCTCCGATTCTCCGTGCGCGAAGGCGACAATGGTCACGCCGCGCTCGTCGCCCGCGGTGTTGCGCAGCACCTCCGCACTGACCACCTGCCGACCACAGCCGGCGGGGCCGAAGAAACCCGCCGTCCCTCCCCTGGCAAAGGGGCAGAGGAGATCGATGACTTTGATTCCCGTCTCCAGCATCTGGAGCTTGGCTGTGCCCCTGGAAACGCCGTTGCGGTCGCTCAGGATAGGGATGACCCGAGTCAGCGTCGGCGCGTCCAGGAGCGCGAACGTGGGGCCATTGGTGGCGACGACCTCGGCGCCGGGCGCTATACCTTCGAGCTCACCTCGCGCCAGGCAGCGGACCAGGCCGTGGCCCACGCGCTGCACCACCTGCAATGTACCGCCCGACCCGTCCGCCTTCGCCGGCAGATCCAATGCGCTGAGGATCAGCGGCATCTCCTCTGGCGCGAACTGTACGTCGATGACGGGGCCGTGAATCCCGACCACGCGTCCCACTCGTTTGCTCACCATGGCCAACCTCTCTCTCAGGGTCTTGCGCGCCGCGTGCAGCCGGTTATTGACCGTCGTCACCGGCATCTCCAGGAACGCGCCGATCTCGCGCTGCGAATAGTCTTTGATGTAGAAGAGCATGGCCACGTCCCGCTGCGACTCGGGCAGGGCGCGGATCGCCGCCAGCACGCGATGGAAGCCTTCCTTGATCTCCAGATGCTGCTCCGGACCCGGCATGCCGGTCGCGACCTCGTAGGCATATTCCAGGGGCAACAGGTCGAGCGTCCGCTTGCGCAGGACGCGCCCGCACAGATGGCGTACGATCCCGCGCAGCCACGCCGGAAAGCGGGCGTCGTCGTCCAACGACCGCAGCCCGTGATAGGCGACGACGAGCGCCTCCTGCGTCACGTCCTGCGCGAGATGGAAATCGTGCAATAGCGTCAGCGCGTAGCCCAACGCCATCTCCTGGTAGCGCCGGACCAGGGCGGTAAACGCCGCGCCGTCGCCCGAGCGGGCACGCTCCACCAGGCTGCACAGGTCCACCGCCTGCTCTTCTCCCACCTCGGCCGCCGGTTTGCGATGCATCACACTTATATGTGCCATGCGGGGCCGCTGAGCTTTAAGGGGTGCCCTGACTTACAATGAATGAGGCGGCTAGTTGGCGAAGGAGGAAAGCTTATGGCGCGGCGTTCGGATATTCGCTGTTCATTCTGCGGGAAGCGGCAGGAACGGGTGCGACGGGTGATCGCCGGGCCGGACGGCGTCTTCATCTGCAATGAGTGCGTTGCCCTCTGCAACCAGATTATCGATGAGCAGGAGCGGGGCTCGGGGCAGCGGCCCACGGCGACGAGACCACGGCGTCTCCAGAAGCTCGTTGCCGCGGGCCGATTGATACAGGGCCTGCTCTACCGCCGCCGTTCCTGGCGCGGCGCTGTTAGCTAACGCTTCTCGCGTCCCTGCAGCGGGTTCCTCACAGTCCGCCGGCGGCTTGTCGATAACCGAGAATCGGCTCAGGCCGCGGCTTGATCGCCGGAATGCCTGGCCGGATAGGCGGCCTGCACCAGGGGATAGAATTCCGTCGCCCAGGCGGTGATGGTCCGGCGGAAGCTCTCGTCGGCCTCTAGCCGTCTCCGCACCTCGCGCATGGTCTCCGGGCTACTGTACTCTTCCACGATGTGTAGCGTGGCATCGCGGGAGGTGCTCACGACGATCTGAGCCTGAATGTCCCGTTCGCGCAGCGCCTGCACGTAGTGATGACAGAGCACGAGCGCACGCTCTTCCTGGCCCGGTAAGATCTTGTATCCAAACCGACGTATATACACGGCCTTCCCCCAAACTCGTGCCGGACGGGGCGCTCTCCACGAGGCGGCTTGGCTCGACCGGCTCTGTGCAGCCTGCCTTGCCGCGACCCCGACGCAGATGAATCCTTGCAGATTCAGGTCTCACCGCTAATCTGCCGGCTTGTTAGTGAGTGGGCTGATGAGCCGGCACGCGCGGACAGGATTCAGCATCAGGCATCGGGCGCGGGATTTCTATAGCCTGTTAGTACCGCTATTCGGCCGGGCCAATCGGAAAGCGCAGGACGGCGACGGTTCCGCCACCTTCACGGGGCCGTAACTGCAACTCGCCGCGCAAGTCCTGCCGGGTCAGGGCATCGACGATCGAGAGGCCAAGGCCCTTGTCGCGCTCCTGATCGAAGTCGGGCGGCAGGCCCACGCCATTATCGGCCACCGTCAACTCGACAAAGCGGCCATCGGCGCGGTGGGAGATCTCTACCTGCCCCTCGGTACGGCCGTGAAAGCCGTGGCGCAGGGTATTGGTCAGCAGCTCGTTCAGGGCGATGGCCAGCGTGGTGGCCTGCTGTGTGGCCAAGGAGATGCGCTCGCCGCTGACGCTGAAGCGCACCTTGCGCCGCGGTGCAGAACCCTGCAGCTCCGCTATCTCCGCCACTTTGCGCGCCACCTCCGCCACCGTGGTCAGGCCCACGTCGTTCTGCGAGAGCAGGTCGTGGACCGCGGCGATGCTCTGGATGCGCATGCGGCTCTCTTCCAGCACCTGCCGCGCCTCGGGCACGGTGGCATGGCGCAGGCCCAGCGAGAGCAGTGAGGCGACGGTCTGCAGGTTGTTCTTGACGCGGTGATGTAGCTCGGCGAGCAATACCGACTTGGTGGCGAGGCCGCGCTGGGCCTCCTCATAGAGCGAGGCGTTCTCCAGGGCCATGGCCGCCTCGTTGGCGAAGGCGGCCACCAGATCGACCTCCTCGCGCGTCCAGTTGCGGTAGGCCCGGGAATACAGGCACAGCGCGCCGCGCGTGAGGTGCCGGCCCTGGAAGGGGACCAGGAACATGGAATGGAAGTCCTGGTGCAGCGCCACGTCGTCGCCGCCCGGTCCCAGACGTCGCGCCGCGATGTCCAGCACCACCACCGGCTGCGCGGTGGCCAGGGCGCGCCCGACCGGACCCTCGTCGACCGGCCCGGTGCGGCCATGGCCCTCGGCGATGCCGTGGCAGGCCGCGACCCGCGCCTCGCCGCTGGTCGTCTCGACCACCACGATGGCCGAGGCATCGGCTTCGGCCAGGGCCACGGCGCCCTCGGCGATGCTGTCGAGCACCCGCTGGGTCTCCAGCGACGAGGCTACCATGGCGATGACGTGGCGCAGGGCCGTCAACTCATCCACCTTGCGGTGCAGCTGGCGATCGGTCAAAGCATAGGAGCGCGCGTTCTCGATGGCCAGCGCCAGCTCACCGCAGACCATCTCCAGGAAGGTGATCTCGTCGCTCTCGAATTCGCGCGGCTCCTCGCTCTGCACGTTGAGGACGCCCAGCAGGCGGTCGAGCGAGCGGTTGACGATCGGCACCGAGACGATGGCGTGGAACGGCTCCTCGGAGGTCTCGGGCAGGTACTTGGCGCGCGGGTCGCGCCAGATGTCGTTCACGGCCAGCGTGCGCCGCTCGCGCGCGGCCCAGCCGGTGACGCCCTCGCCCAGGGCCAGGTGCGCGTGGCCGATGGCCGCGGGGTTCAGCCCCTTGGTCGCGGCCAGTACCAGTTGGTTTGGCGCCTGCAAGAGGTAGATGGAGCAGACGGCCGCGCCCGTGACCTCCACCACGACCTGCACCACGGTGGCCAGGATCTCCTGTTCGTCGAGGCTGGAGTTGGCCGCGGCGTTGACGCGATGCAGGGCCGATAGCTCCGCCTTGCGCGAGGCCAGCGAATAGGCGGCCTGCTGCAAAGACTCCCCATCGGGCCGGGCTTTCACCTCGGTGTAGCCGCGCGCCAGCCAGGCCCCTCCCCGCGCCGCCACGCGCAACCCGGCGCCGGACTCCGCGACCAGGATCTCCCACACATCCAGCAGCGTGGCCAGCGGGCGATTCGCGCGCGCTGCCTCGCGTCCCACCTCTTGCAAAGGCTCTTTGAGGGCTTTCGGCTCGCCCAGGGCCAGCGCCGCCCGCAATCCTTGCGGCACTTCTATCCCGCGGCCGGCCTCGCCCAGCAAGACGTGCGCTAGGCCCTGCCGCAGTTCATCATCGCGTATCACATCACATTTATACCGCACGGTCTGGCAACACCGGGCGCCTGAGCCATTACACTTGAGGCATGGTGCGCACTATACCTGAGCGGCTGCTGTCGCTCACCCTCGCCCTGGCCTGCCTCGCCTCCGTGCCGCCGGCCGAGGCGGCAAGCCACACATCCCTGTCCTCCGGCGTGCAGCACGTCGAGTTGCTGGTGGAGCCGGACGACGGCCTGGGCGCGATCACCCGCGCCATTCGCAGGGCCAATAGCTCCATCCGGCTGACCATGTACATCCTGACCGACCATAGCGTGATCCGGGCGCTGGAATTCGCCCATGCCGTGGGCGTGGATGTCCGGGTGATCCTGGAGCCACACCCCTACGGTTCAAGCAGCAGCACCAACCTCTATGCCTACAACAACCTGCTGGCCGCGGACATCCCGGTGCGCTGGTCCAGCGCCCGCTACGCGCTCACCCACGAGAAGAGCATGCTCATCGACAGCACGACGGCCTACATCATGACCACCAACTTCACCCGCGCCGCCTTCCGCGCCAACCGCGAGTTCGACGTGATCGACCGCGACCGGCGCGAGGCGGACGCCTTGAGCGCGCTGTTCGCCGCCGACTGGGCCGGGCGCCCCTACACGCCCGCCGACCCCAACCTGGTGACCAGCCCGACCAACGCGCGCGCCACGCTGGCGGCGCTGATCGCCTCCGCGCGCCGCGCGCTCGACCTCTACGCGGAGGAGCTGCAGGACGGCGGCATGGTGCAAGCGCTCGCCGCCGCGGCCCGCCGCCACGTGCGGGTGCGCCTGCTGCTGCCGGCGCCAAGCGGACCCGACCCGGACGGCCCCTCGGTCGCCGCGGTGGCCGCCGCCGGGGTCGCGGTGCATCGCCTGGCCCAGTCGCAGCTCTACATCCACGCCAAGGCCATCGTGGTGGACGGCGAGCGCGCCTTCGTGGGCTCGCAGAACCTCTCCAGCGCCTCGCTGGACCGCAACCGTGAGCTGGGCGTGCTGCTGAGCGACCGCCGGGCCGTGGCCAAACTTGAGCAAACCTTCGCGGAGGACTGGCGCCGCCCGGCGGCCATCGCGCTGCCGAAATAAGCCTCGATCGCGCCCCTCTTGCATCCCCCGTTCCAGGCTCACTCGCGCCGCCAGACGCATCTGCTCCCGTCCCCTCAACTGCCACTGTACGAGCAGTGTATGAGCCGTGTCGATGGTTGACGTGAGCCCGCAGGCGCACAATGGGACTCAAAGAGATAGACCCAGCACCGCAGAAAGGACGGCAGGAACCATGACTACTCAGGCGGCATCACCGGATATTGCATCCCCCTTTGCTCCGGACGAGTGGCAGAGGCTGCAGACGATGCGCATGCGCTACCAGCAGGATCACGATCTCTTCAGTCCCCGCGAGATGGAGCGTCTGCGCTTCATGCGCTGGCTCCATCACAGCGGCCGGCTCGCATCGTCCGCAGACGCGGCCGGCGGCGTTAACTCGGGGAATGTTGGGGCATCCTTCTGAATCCGGGATATTTCGTCGCCTCAGAAGGGACGACGAGCGAGCCTCTGCCGTAGACTGGATGCGAGAGGGTAGACGGACGGGCGAAAGGGACGGTATCGATGGTTCTCGACCCTGCGCTGATCGGTTTCCGCCCTCTGGCGATCGATGATCTCCAACTCCTCCATCGGTGGTTCGCGCAGAGCCATGTCGCGACGTGGTATCGCGACGAGGCGGACCTATCCTACGACGAGGTCGTGGCCCAATACGCCCCATCGATCCGGGGAGAAGAGCCCGTCCACGGCTTCATCATCACCTACGACGGCAGGCCGATCGGCCAGATCCAGACCTATCGCATCGCCGCCTATCCCACCTACCGGGGACACATCGACATAGTCGACGGCATGGCCGGGGTTGACCTGCTCATCGGCGACCCCGACTACGTCCATCAGGGCCTCGGTAGCCACATCCTGCGCCGCTTCCTGCGCGAGATCGTCTTCGGCACCTATGGCGCGACGAGTTGCTTGATCGACCCAGAGGTCGATAACACGGTGGCCATACGCAGCTACGAGAAGGCGGGCTTCCGCCACCTGACGACGGTGCAGCTATCCCCGGACGGGCCGCGCCTGTATCTGATGCGGATCGAGCGGGCCGCTGTAGCGGCTGATCCAGTCTCTGGACATTAGCAACAGTTCGTAGGTACAGGCCGTATTCGCCTGCTGCCGTGGGCTGAGATCATCCGAGGCATCTTCCCGAGTATACACCTATAGGATCATGCCCCTATAGGTGTATGTTGTATAAGTAGGGTGTTATGTGAATGTGCTGAGGCAGTGCGATGGCGGGCGGACAAGACTTCATCGACCGGGATGTCGATGTAGAAGAGTTACATCGCCTGACGGCATTGTGACCCATACGGGCATCGACGCCGATGTTGTCCGCACAGTGCTGGCCACGCTGGAAGAATTGGGATATGTATGGCGTGAGCGCAATTTCGATGCGGCACGTACTGTACCCTATCACTATCGCATTGCCGATAACGGCGTGGCGTTCTGGTTTCGCTTCGTGCATGCCAATCGCAGCCGATTGGCGACAGGGGCTATCAAGGAAGTCTGGGAGCATCGCGTTGTCCCTCACCTGGACGCCTATATGGGCAAGGTCTTCGAGCGCATCTGCTACGAGGCATTCGTGCGCCATCATCAGCGTTGGGGCTTGCCGGGCGCCAGCGAGTGGGCGCGCTGGGAGGGACACGACCGTAACCGTCGCTCCATCGAGGTCGATATTGTCGCTCGTCTGGATGACAGGCGCATCGTCACCGGCGAGATCAAGTGGTCGTCGAAGCCGCTGGGTCCTAGCTTGATCTCGGCTCTGACGCGCGATCTGGAAGACCTGGGCAATTCGGGACAGAAATGGGCCATAGATGCGCAAGAGGCTCGCTCTGCCGGGCATCTGTTTTTCTCGGCGGGCGGGTTCGACCCTGCCATGTTGCACCTCGTGGCCCAGCGGCCCGACGTGATCGCGCTGACCCTCGACGACCTCTACGCTGCTTGACGGCTGCTCTACAACGGCACGATGCGGCGCCGTCAGGCGGTCAGCTCGTTGCCGAGCGGCGCGCCCAGGGCGCGAGAGAGGGCCAGCGCCTCCTTGCGCACCAGTGGCAGCGCGCGCAGCATGGCGGCGCGATCGAAGCGGTGCGCCGGCCCTTGCAGGCCCAGCGCCGCCACGACCTGACCCTGCGCCCCGTAGACGGGCGCAGCCACCGCGTTTAGCTCTGGCTCGCGCTCCTCTTCCGCCGTCGCGAAGCCCTGCTCGCGGATGCGCGCCAGCTCCGCGCGCAGCGCCGCCGGAGAGACGATGGTGCGCGCCGTGAAGCGGGTAAACGGCCCGGCCAGCGCACGCTCGCGCACCGCCTCCGGCTGGAAGGCCAGCAGCAGTTTGCCGACCGAGGTGCAATGGACCAGGCTGGGGCGTCCCAGTTGCACCACGCTGGCCACCGAACGCGGGCTGGGCACGAAGTCGACAGTCACGGCCTGCTCGCCGCCGAAGATGCTCAGGCTGGCCGTCTCGTGCGTCGATTCGACCAGCGTCTCCAGGTGGGGGCGTGCCGTCACCCGCAGGTCCAGCCGACCCGTCACCACCGAGGCCAGCCGCACCAGCCCCAGGCCCAGGCGGTAGCGGCCCGTGTCCTCGTTGTATTCCACCAGGCGTCCCGCCACCAGCGAGCCCAACAAACGCGAGACCGTGCTGGTGTTGATGCCCGTCCTCTTGCTCAGCTCCACCACTCCAAGCTCGACCTGGGTCCCCTCAAAACTCCACAACAGCGCCAGCGCCTTGTCCACCGAGAGCAGCGTGCGCTGCGCCGGCTTGTTCGTCCTGCCCATTGACATCCTCGCCCGTGAGCGTTACCATTTCTAATGTTATGGACCATTGTACGATAGTTTCGTATATATGGCAATAAACTGAGGGAGGCAAAGATGGCGGTACCGGCGAAGTCCAAGTACGTGGTGATTGGAGCGGGGGTGCACGGCCTGAGCACCGCTTATCACCTGGGCCGCGCGTTGCGCGAGAAGGGCCAGGGCAGCGGCGCCGATATCGTGCTGCTGGAGAAGAAGCGGGTCGGCGCGGGCGCCTCGGGCATCGCCTGCGGCGTGGTGCGCAACTTCTACTATCAGCCGGCCATGAACGAGATCATGCGTATCTCGGTCGGCGTCTGGGAGGAGCACCCCGACGTGCTCGGCTACCATCCGGTCGGCTACATCGCGGCGGTGCCCGAGCCGCAGGCCGGTGACCTGGTGACCATCGCCAAGCGCCATGCCGAGATCGGCTACAAGTCGGAGATCATCCTGGGCGAGAAGGACTGCCACAAGCACATGGTGGAGATCCTGCCGGACTTCCACACGGAGGGCATCGAGGCGGTGCTGCACGAGAAGCAGGGCGGCTACGCCGAGCGCGATATCACCGTGGCCGGCCTGGCCCAGCTCGCGCGCAGCGAGGGCGTCTCCATCCTGGAGGGCGTGGAGGTCACCGGCTTCGACATCCGCGGCGGCTCGGTCCACGCCGTGGAGACCAACCAGGGCACCGTCGAGGCGGAGATGGTCATCGTGGCGCCGGGCCCCTGGGCCGGCCACTTCTGGGAGATGCTGGGGCTGCCGATGGAGATCGACGTGCACTCGGCGCAGGGCGTGCAGCGGCGGCCCATGTTCAACTACATGAAGCTGCAGGAGGGCGAGGTCCACACCGACGTGAGCTACGCCACCGCCAGCGGCGGCGAACCCCCGGTGATCCACGTCGACCACACTATCCCGCTGGTCTCGGACATGACCGGCCAGGTCATCACCGACAAGCCGTGGGGCATCTACTTCAAGCGCGACAAGGGCGGGGTGCAGGGCGGCGCCGTGCCGATCTCGCTGGGCCCCAAGGTCAACCTGGAACCGTACGGCCACGATAACCCCGAGCACGTGGTGGACGAGTCCTTCGCCGACTACTTCACGGCCGGCCTGGCCTGGACGCTGGACCGCTTCAAGGGCAAGAGCCGCTCCTACAAGCAGCGCCCCAACGGCGGCATCGGCGCCTTCACGCCCGACAACTTCCCGGTCTTCGACTTGATGCTGCCCAACGTCTACGTGGTGGCCGACTCGAACCACGGCTTCAAGATGCTGGGCGTCGGCAAGGAGGTCGCCAGTCTCTTGACCGGCGGCAGCGCCGAGGCGCTCAAGCCGTTCCGCTTCTCGCGCTTCAGCGACGGCGCGCTGCATCCCAAGTCGCACAGCCCGTATCCCTGGGCCTGATGCTGGTCTTAAGGGGGATAGCCGCGCCAGGAGCCCGCGGCTACAGCCGGAGACCATAGGACACGGGGGCTACGTCGAGCCTCCATCAGGGTCGGCGGTGGCCCGGTTGCCGCGGTGGCCGGGACTTCCACCCCCCGGCCACCGCTTGTCCCGCGATAGTCGGACGCTTTCCCAGCGGATCTATGCCGTGCGCGCCGTCTCCAAAGGGGGTGCGCCGGGCTGGCGAGCCGTTGCGGTGCTGACGTGAACGTTCGACAGGCCGATAAGCTGGGTGACATCGAGGTCGGCCTTTTCTGATGCGTTGTCTATTTCAAGGGCTACAACGTTCCCATCCGCGTCAAAGTCGACAACAATACTCTCTGCAATCTCTTCCGACTCAACACTTGGTGCATCTGGCCGCAACGTAATAGATAGCGTATCTGTGTCAGGGTAGTAGGCTAGTTTCATGGCGCGTCTCACCTTAGAACGAGAAACCGCGATCAAAGAATGCGTTATGTACTGTTTCACCATCGGGTAATGTTACAACGCGCAGTACACGATGGCCCGCTTCTTCTATAATGCCCCAGTGACGGATGCGCCCGTTGCGCTCCCTTTCCACCTTGATTGGGTCGGCCAGTACACGCTCGCACCACTCGTCACGGAGATATGGCCTGCGAATCCGCACATCATTGTCATAGTACCATGTTGTCTTCACGTCGCCATTCTACCCCAGATACTCGGCGCGTGCCGCTACAGCGGTGGACGATCGGGCTATGGTACAATCCGATACACCACGTGTGCCTGAGAGGCCAATATTCGGAGATGTGAGCATGGTACAGCAGGTCGTAGCCCTGGCGGGCGGCGTGGGCGGCGCGCGACTTGCCGACGGGCTCTACCGGGCTCTGCCGCCCGACTCGCTCAGCGTGATCGTCAATACGGCCGACGACCTGGACCTCTTCGGCCTGCGCGTCTGCCCGGACCTGGATACCGTCCTGTACACCCTCTCCGGCCTGGCCGACCCGGCGCAGGGCTGGGGCATCGCCGGCGACACCTATCACGCCTTGCAGGCGCTTGGCCGCTACGGCGCCCCGACCTGGTTTCAACTGGGCGACCGCGACCTGGCCACGCACATCCGCCGCACCGAGCTACTGCGGGCGGGGCTGCGCCTGACGGAGGTCACGGCCACCTTCACCGAAGCGCTGGGCGTGCGGGCTCGCCTGCTGCCGATGTGCGACGAGTCCGTGGCCACGCGCGTGCGTACGCCGGAAGGGACGCTCGACTTCCAGGAGTACTTCGTGCGCCGCCACCACGCCGACTCGGTGCTGGGCGTGGAGTATCGCGGCATCGAGGAAGCCCGGTTGACGCCGGAGGTGCGTGGCGCCGTCGCCGGGGCGGAGATGATCGTGCTCTGCCCTTCCAATCCCTTTGTCAGCATCGGGCCGCTGCTGGCCATGCCCGGCATGGCCGACCTGCTGCGCGGCTCCGGCCTGCCGATCGTGGCCGTCTCCGGCATCGTGGCCGGGCAGGCCCTGCGCGGCCCGGCGGCGGATATGCTGGAGTCCCTCGGCCACGAGCCCACGGCGCTGGGCGTGGCCCGCCTCTACCGCGACCTGGTGCACGGATTCGTACTCGACGAGGCCGACCGCGACCTTGCTCCCGCCGTGGAGGAACTCGGACTGCGCACGCTCGTCGTCCCCAGCGTCATGCACACCCTCGACGATCGCCGGCGCCTGGCCGAGCGGATTCTGGCTTTCGCCGCCGGCTTCGGCCCGCGCACGCCGACTGCATAGTCCTAGCTTTCGATCCCTTAGGCCTTGAGATTGCGATTCGCACTTTCAGATGATGTCATGCCACAACTGTGCAGGAACCAGCCGCGCCAGGTGCCCAACGTTTGTAGTCGCGACGACAACATCGTGCCCCTCCCCAATCAGCAAGCGGGCGCTAGCTGCCAGGATGACATCGCCGTCGAGGGCATGCCGATCCGCCGTGGGAATGCCTTGTCGCCGAACGTCGGACCATAATGAGGCAGCTTCGCGCATGATGGGCGTGCTGATCGGCAGGTAATCCAACGCGGCCTGGAGCGCGTTGAGGGCATTGAGGCTGGTAGCCAAGCGGGCGTGCAGAAGTTCGCGCCGCACCTCGTAGTCGGCAATCTCGGGAATAGCCAAACGGCTGCCGCGCTGCAGGCAATCGTGCACCCACGATCGTATAGCGGGCATGGGCCGTGATCGCGCCAGCATACCCAGTGGGCCGCTGTCGAGTAGAATGATTCTACTCATCGGGGAACAGGAGGCGTGCTCCGACGGCGCGACGCGACTCGTTCAACGCTCGGCGTAAGATTTGCCATGCGAATTCATCTTCCTGTGGGTCGCTTTGCTCCCCTTGCGCCCAGATACGTTCGAGGGCCGCCCATTGATCGTCGGCGCCCCGTACCATGTTGACGCGCTTCCGGGCCACCGCAGGCTGTTCGTGCTCCATCCTATCTCCTCTACTCCTCAACATGATAAACCTATCCTGGCCCCTATCACAGTATCTCATTGCACTATGAACCGGAATCAACCTACAGTGAATGCCGGCTGATCGTTCTGAGGCGCTGCCAAGAGGAGATCGTTATGGGCGTCGATTACGTCGTGGACTATGCCTGTCCGGTCAAGGATGCGCTATCTATACCGGGCTTAATCGATCTCGTGAAGCGCCGTGACAATGCGAATGTGATCCTCGCCCATGCACGCCAGGAGGGGGACCTCGGGGCGCCTTCCACGATCACGCTGCGCCGTTTGCGGCAGACGCCGGATGGGGAGACGCACGAAGATGTCACTGCGCAGGACCTGCTGGACGAGAGCGCGCGACTGCACGACTTTGAGGGCCACTGTACCTGCTGCCCCGCCAACCTGCTCCACCAGCCCTTCGGCTGCTACGGCTATCTGGCCTATCCAATTCCCTCCGCGAGCGAGGAGTGGTTGATGGCGCGCCTGCCCGGCGACCTGGACAGTACAGCCGGAAAGATCTTGCAGGCGGCCAACTCTCAAGGGCCGTTCGACGGCTCGCACATCAGGGACATGCGCCGGCACCAGATGTTCTTCGACCGACGCAAGCCGATAGCGCGCACCTGGCGGCGCGGCTTGCTGCGTCGCTGGACGTATTCGTCAGATCACCTGCTTCATATGATGATTGGCCTACCCCAACTCCACCCAACGCACTGCGGAGTACTGGCCCTCTTCCTCGGCGTCGTTCCGCACAATAGCCCCCCTGACCTCGTAGCCAATCGGGTGGCCTGGCGCGAGGCATTGGCAAAGGCTCGCGTGGGACCTGGTGAAGGTCCGCCGGAGGTTCGGCCGTGGATTAATTTCCTCAACGCCTTCGCCCTGGCGGCAGGCCTGGATGTCCCAGTGCTCATCGACGGCTAGCGCAATCGCCTCCGTCAGACGAGCTGGCGGCAAACCACGATGATGCTCGGGCATTCGGCGGTCAAGGGCTGAAGATCCCAATCCCCGTACTGCCGGATGATGGTGAAGCCGTTATAGTGCAGCAGCGCCTCGAGCTCTTGCGGGAAGGTGAAGCGCACCGCGATTCGCGTGACCCTGGTCTGCTCCTGATCGCCCTCGCGCCAGCGCCGGTAGGTCGTCCAGTGCAGGATCTGGGCGACATGGTCGTAGACCTGCGTCCGCGAGACGCGCACCTCACGTCCGCCGAGGTCGGTGTAGCTCTGCCCCTGCTCTTCCTCTTCGCGGGTCTCCAGGAAGGCGAACAGGCCGTCGCCGTGGGCGGATGCCCGCTCCAGCAGGGCCTCCTTGCCGGCGCCCGCCGGGGTGGTCCAGCGCGGGTTGCGCGTCTCGAAGGCGAACAGGCCGTCGTCGTGCAGGTGCGCGCGCACGCGCGCCAGCAGCGCCTCCTGATCGGCGCGAGTGAGAAAGGCCTGAAAGGCGTTGCCTGTCAGATAGATCAGCCGGAATCGCTCGCCGAGGTCGAACGCGCGGGCGTCGCCCTCGACCCAGCGCGCGGGCAGGCCGGCGGATTTGCGGCGGGCCTGCTCTAGCATGCCGGGGACGATGTCCAGGCCGGTCACGGCGAAACCCAGTCGCGCGATGGGGATGCTCACGCGTCCGGTGCCGCAGGCTATCTCCAGCACGGGTCCGCCGGTCTCCTGCGCCAGCCCGGCGTAGAACGCGACGCCCGTGTCGCTGCTGTCCACGATGTCGTAGTTCTGCGCGTCGGCGAACTCCTCCAGGTTGTCGTGGTCGATCAACCCGCCACCTCCTCCCGCATATCGGCTAATATAGTGATATCAACGTTATGCGACGACAGCGAGGACGAGTAGCCGGGCCAGGGTCTGCAGAGAGGGCGCGCCACCGACTGCAAGTGCGCCCGGCCCGCGACCCGGCGAAAACCACCTCGCCGGTTGTTCCCGGAACGCCAGCGGCAAGTAAGGGAGCACGGGGGCACCCGTTATCGGCCAAATGAGCCCGCATCACCTCCGTGATGCGGGGAACCTGGGTGGAACCACGACGAGCCCGTCGTCCCAAGACATGGGATGACGGGTTTCTTGCTGTTTCACCTGGAGGTTCAGATGCCGGTTTCTGTCGCTACCGACCCCTACTACCGTCTGCGCCATTCGGCCGCGCACGTCATGGCCCAGGCGGTCCTGGAACTCTTTCCCGAGGCCACGCTGGGCATCGGGCCGCCCATCGAGGACGGCTTCTACTACGACTTCGACCTGCCGCGTCCGCTCACTCCGGACGATCTGCAGGAGATCGAGCGCCGCATGCGACACATCATCGCCGAGGACCTTCCCTTCATCTACCGCGTTGTCGGCGCCGACGAGGCGCGCGCCCTGTTCAAGCATCAGCCCTACAAGCTGGAGTTGATCGACGGGCTGGCGGCGGGCCGGGACGAGTACGGCGAGGCCGGCGGCGATAGCACCACCATCTCGACCTACCGCCAGGATGGCTTCGAGGATCTCTGTCGCGGCCCGCACCTGGAGCGCACGGGCCAGATACCGGCCGACGCCTTTGCCCTGCTCAACGTCTCCGGCGCCTACTGGCGCGGCGACGAGCGCCGCCCCATGCTGCAGCGCATCTATGGCACCGCCTGGAACAGCAAGGCGGAGCTGGAGCACTATCTCTGGCGCCTGGAGGAGGCGAAGAAGCGCGATCACCGCCGCCTCGGCAAGGAGCTCGACCTCTACAGCGTCTCGGAGGAGGTCGGACCCGGCCTGATCCTGTGGCACCCCAAGGGCGCCCTGGTGCGCATCATCGCCGAGGAGTTCAGCCGCCAGGCGCACCTGGAGCACGGCTACGAGTGGGTCATCTCCCCGCACATCGGGCGGGCCGTACTGTGGCAGACCTCCGGCCATCTCGACTTCTTCCGCGAGAACATGTTCGCGCCCATGGACGTCGACGGCGACCCCTACTTCGCCAAGCCGATGAACTGCCCGTTTCACATCCAGATCTACAAGACGCGCCTGCGCTCGTACCGCGAGCTGCCGCTGCGCTACGCCGAGTACGGCACCCTTTATCGCTACGAGCGCAGCGGTGTCCTGCACGGGCTGACCCGAGTGCGCGGCTTTACCCAGGACGATGCGCACATTTTCTGCCGCCCGGACCAGATGGAGGACGAGATCAGCAAGGCGCTGGCCTTCTCGCTGTACGTGCTGCGCACCTTTGGGCTGATAGAATTCAAGGCCTATCTCTCGACCAAGCCCGACAAGGTGGTTGGCGACGCGGCCGACTGGGAGCGCGCGACCGAGGCGCTGCGGCGTGCCCTGGTCGAGCACTCCATCAGCTACGACATCGACGAGGGCGGCGGCGCCTTCTACGGCCCCAAGATCGACCTCAAGGTGAAGGACGCGCTCGACCGGGAGTGGCAGCTCAGCACCATCCAGTTCGATTTCAACCTGCCGGCCCGCTTCGGGCTCGAGTACGCGGGGGAGGATGGCCGGCCACATCAACCGTACATGGTGCATCGGGCGCTGTTCGGAAGCATGGAACGCTTCTTCGGGGTGCTGATCGAACACTATGCGGGCGCGTTCCCGGTGTGGCTGGCCCCGGTGCAGGCGGTGGTCATCCCGATCTCGACCGAGAGGCATCTCCAGTACGCGCATGACGTCGCGGAGCGCCTCAAGGCTGCCGGGCTGCGTGCGACGGTCGACGAGGGCAAGGAGCGCATGCAGGCTAAAATACGCGAGGCCCAATTGCAGAAAGTGCCCTACATGCTGGTCGTAGGGGACAGGGAGCAGGTGGCCGATGCCGTGGCCGTGCGGCGCCGCTCGGGCGATGATCTTGGCGCCGTGCCGGTCGCCTCCTTCATCGCGCGCGTGCGCGACGAGGTGGCCGCGCATAGCTGAGGCCATAGCCATGAGGGCCGCGCGCAGTTGCATGCGGGCGCGGCAGTACGGTAGAGTGCTACTGGAGCGGCAGCCGGAAAAGGGTAGCGTTATGGTAACGGATAGATGCGGTACTGCAGGATCAGAAGTTGGAGTTTGAATTGGCCCCCTGGGACGCACGCCCCGCTGCAAACTATGCCCTCTGAAATAGCAGTACGAATGCGGGCACTCCCGGCATAGTCCAACGGCACACCGGAGGCAGGATCGCATGAAATCGACGCCATACGACTTCATCATCATCGGCGGCGGATCGGCCGGCAGCGCGCTGGCCAACCGGCTCAGCGCCGACCCCGCGAACCGCGTGCTGGTCCTCGAAGCCGGCCGGCCCGACTATATCTGGGACGTGTTCATCCACATGCCGGCGGCGCTGTCGTTCCCGATCGGCTGGGGCCTCTACGACTGGAAGTACGAGTCCGAGCCCGAGCCTTTCATGAATGGGCGGCGCATCTACCACGCTCGCGGCAAGGTGCTCGGCGGATCGAGCAGCATCAACGGCATGATCTTCCAGCGCGGCAATCCGCTGGACTACGAGCGCTGGGCCGCCGACCCCGGCATGGAAACGTGGGACTACGCCCACTGCCTGCCGTACTTCAAGCGGATGGAGACCTGCCTGGCGGAGCAGAACGAGTTCCGCGGCCACGACGGCCCGCTCATCCTGGAGCGCGGGCCGGCCACCAGCCCCCTGTTCAAGGCGTTCTTCGAGGCGGTGCAGCAGGCAGGCTACCCGCTCACGGACGACGTCAACGGCTACCGGCAGGAGGGCTTCGCCCCCTTCGATCGCACCATCTATCGCGGCCGGCGCCGCAGCGCCGCCCGTGCCTACCTGCATCCGGTAATGGACCGGCCGAACCTGAGGGTGGTGACGCGGGCCTTCGTCACGCGTATCCTGTTCGAAGGCAAGCGAGCCGCCGGCGTGGAGTTCGCGCATGGTCCCGGGTCTCCCCGGCGGGTGCGCGCGGGCAACGTGATCCTGTGCGGCGGGGCCATCAACTCGCCCCAGGTCCTGCAGGTCTCGGGGGTCGGCAACGCCGAGGAGCTGAAGAAGCTGGGCATCGACGTCGTGCACCACCTGCCGGGTGTCGGGGAGAACCTGCAGGACCACCTGGAGGTCTACGTGCAGTACTCCTGCCTCCAGCCGGTCTCGGTGGCACCGGCGCTGCAGATGTGGCGCCGGCCGTTCATCGGCGCCCAGTGGCTGTTCTTGCGCAGCGGCTGGGGAGCGACGAACCATTTCGAGGCGGGCGGCTTCGTGCGCAGCAACGACGACGTGGCCTATCCCAACCTGATGATCCACTTCCTGCCCGTCGCCATCCGCTACGACGGGTCGTCGCCGCCGGGCGGCCACGGCTACCAGGTGCACATCGGACCGATGTATTCCGACGCGCGCGGCTCGGTGAAGATCGTCTCCGCCGACCCGCGCGTCCATCCGGCGCTGCGCTTCAACTACCTCTCCACCGAGCAGGACCGACGGGAGTGGGTCGAGGCGATCCGCGTTGCCCGCCGCATCCTCAACCAACCCGCCTTTGATCCGTACAACGGCGGGGAGCTTTCGCCCGGCCCAGAGGTCGAGACCGACCAGCAGATCCTCGACTGGGTGGCGCGCGACGGCGAGACGGCGCTGCACCCCTCGTGCACCTGCAAGATGGGCAGGGGCGAGATGGCGGTGGTGGACCCGACAACCATGGAGGTGCACGGGCTGCAGGGGCTGCGGGTGGTCGATGCCTCGGTGATGCCCTACGTCACCAACGGCAACATCTACGCGCCGGTGATGATGATCGCCGAGAAGGCCGCCGACCTGATCCTGGGCAACACCCCGCTGCCGCCGGCCAACGTCGAATTCTACCGGCACCGGCCGGCGGAACAGTCGGTGCCTGCTGGGCATTAATTGTGTACACTGCATGAGATATAGAGAGGGCAGGGACCGGCGACTGAAGTCGCCTGGCAGAGATACGCCGACTAAAGTCGGATAACGCCGCATCCGAAGGCACTTCAGTGCCCGTTCCCTGCCATGACACTTCAGTGTCAGGCATCACTGAATACCGACGATGCCCGCTCAACTTCTGGCGGTGCAACCAGTGGCGGAGGCCGACGCTCCCGGGCCAGAACAGCCGTCGCGGATAATGCGTGTCGGGTCACCTGGTCGGGTGCGGCGTTTCGGTGGCGAGACGCCGCGCCGCTGCCTCGAACGCGGCGCGATCCCGCGGTGACAACTGCAAGGCCTCGGCCAGCAGGTGGAGCGTATCCCGTTGCGGATTGCGATGCAAGCCCCGCTCCAGATCGCTGATCGCCCGCACGCCGAGGCGCGCCCGCTCAGCCAGCGCCTCCTGGGTCAGGCCGGCGGCCAGACGGTGTCGCCTGAGTAACTCGCCGAACGATGAGACCTCATCACTACGTGCGTCCTCTACGGCCATCAGCGCCACCTCGCCGGCGCCCCCGGCCGGAACCGGCCGTTGGCGCGGTTCCGGCCCGCCGACGGGCTCGACGTAGGCCGTCAGCCCCTCGACGCGGGCAATGCGCACCCGTTGCCCCGGCTGGATTGCCTCCACGGCTCCGCTGGATGATCCCCACCCGCGCCTGCGGCACGATCCGCACCGTGCGCACCCCAAGCGCCAGCACCACGAGCACGATGATCACAACTGCTATTTCTATGCCGGTCATTTCTATCTGTC
>Ga0209062_1003342_pt1 | contig 18758 bp, 15 predicted proteins | sample Coa_R2_2_FD_187158 | JGI IMG/M metagenome (GOLD analysis project Ga0209062, IMG submission 187158) | Surface soil microbial communities from Centralia Pennsylvania, which are recovering from an underground coalmine fire - Coalmine... | ecosystem: Environmental > Terrestrial > Soil > Unclassified...
CTGGCCCTGATCATTGTGGTGTGCATCGCCGCCATCACCACCCTCGGCTCCAACGCCAACAGCACCTTCTCCTTCGTTGGCTCCGCCATCAAGCCAAGGACAGGGAGCTGAGGAATCGCTCTCTTCTCGCTCGCTGCCAACACTGGCCTCGCCGGGAGCAATCCTCGCGAGGTCAGTGTGTTCCCCCGCCTCAGTTCGGTTGGCGTCTGCATGGCGTTGATGTCACCTTTTCGTTCTGCGCATCGCGTTTGCTCTATGTGCGCTGCTCGTGTATGGTGTGTTGGAGCCTCTCCGCACACTTGAGAGAAGCAATGCGCTACATCGTACTGGTCTTACTCGCTTGGATGGCCATCGCGGTTGGGGGAGCTGCTGAAACCGAGCCCTCTCAACCTTCAAGCAGAGAGGTCGTCGTTTCGGAGAAGGCACTCGCGATTCACCGCGAAGGGCTCCTCATCGATGGCCACAACGACCTGCCGTGGGAACTCCGCGAAACAGACGGACCCGGCTTTACGCACATCGACCTCAATAAACCGCAAAAACGCTTTCACACCGATGTTGCACGGTTGAAAAAAGGAGGGGTGGGTGCACAGTTCTGGAGTGCGTACGTTCCCGTCTCGTACCGCAAGACCGGCACGGCGGTGCGCGTCACGCTCGAACAGATCGACGTGATTCACGAGCTGGCACGCCGATACCCTGACACGTTCGAGATGGCCTACGGGACCGAAGACATCCTCCGCATCCGCAAGAACGGCAAGATCGCGTGTCTCATCGGCATCGAAGGCGGACAGGCGATTGACAAGTCGCTGCCGCTATTGCGCAGTTACTACAAACTTGGGGTGCGCTACATGACGCTGACGCATTCCGAATCGCTCGACTGGGCCGATTCGTGTTCCGATGAGCCGAAAGCACATGGCCTGACGCCATTTGGCGTGGATGTCGTTCACGAGATGAACCGGCTTGGAATGCTGGTCGATTTGTCGCACGTTTCGCCCGAAACGATGAAAGCCGCTCTCAAGGCCACCAAGGCTCCCGTGATCTTCTCGCACTCGTCTGCGCGCGGAGTAGCCGATCATCCACGCAACGTCCCCGACGACGTGTTGAAGTTGGTGAAGGCAAATGGTGGTGTGGTGATGGTCAACTTCTTTAGTGGGTTTGTCACGCCCGAAGGCGCGCGGGCGATGAAGAAGATGTTCGAGATGGGCCGCGAACTGAAGAAGAAGTATCCCGACGAGGCCAAATACCGCGAAGCTTACCGCGCGTGGGTGAAAGACAACGACTATCCGCCGGGCGACATTCACCAGATCGTCGATCACATCGATCACATCGTGAAAATCGCGGGGATCGATCATGTCGGGATCGGATCCGATTTTGATGGCGTGCCAAAATTGCCCAAGCAGATGGACGACGTGTCATGTTACCCGAAGCTCACCCAGATCATGCTCGACCGTGGCTATACGAAGGAGCAGATTCACAAAGTACTCGGCGGTAACCTGATGCGGGCTTTTGCGGAAGCAGAGAAGGTGAGTCGGGAGTGGGAGAAAGTCGCCCCATGACTCCGAAGGTCGCGGTGATTGGTGCCGGTCTTGCCGGACTGACGGCAGCACACCGGTTGCTGTCCCGCGGAATTGAAGTCACCGTCATCGACAAGGGCCGACACGGCGGCGGGCGGATGTGTACGCGCAACGAACGGCTACCGGATGGCCGGACTGCACGCTTCGACATTGGCCCACCAATTCTCTATGCGCGGCTCGCTTCGCGAGTACGTGGATGGTCCAACATCCCGATGTATCGGGTCGCCTCTCTGGCGGCGGAACTCCACGGAGGGTCGCCCTTCGCGGAACGGGTCATCGGTCGTATCGGCGCAGCGGATGAAGTCGTCAGCGCATTACCTATTACCGGCTTGGCTGCAAGAGGAGGAATGCGAGAACTCCCCTTCCGTTTGCTCACTGCGCACCATGAGACACTCACCTTTCGCGATCACACGCTCGTGGAAACACTCGAACGCACGGAAAGCGGTTGGCGAATCCACATCCGTTCTCTCCGCGACGATGATCGAACCATCATTTCCGCGAATGCAATCGTCCTTACGCCTCCTGTTCCGCAAACACTCGAATTGCTCGCGAACAGCCGCATTGAACTGCCGGACGACCTCCGCGACGCCCTTCGGCGTGTGACCTATTCGTGCTGTATTGCCGTGTATGGCGTATTCACTGGCGCCGACGAACTGCAACCCGGCGGGGTCTGGTTTGGCGACGAGCCATTCGAGTGGATCACCGACAATCACCGAAAAGAAGTCTCCACCGTACCAAACTCCATCACCGCATTGACGACCCATGAGTGGGCCGCGATGCACTGGGAAGAACCGGATGCGCGACTTCTGGAACTTCTCCTGCCGCCATTACACAGTTGGGTCGGAACGCCGATCGATTCGGGCTGTGTCTGGGTCCATCGGTGGAAATGGGCCAAACCACGAACACCCATCCGGCCACCCTGCGCCTTGGTCCGCGATCTCGCCATGGTGATCGCCGGAGACGGTTTCGCTGAGGCAGTGCCGGATGCAGCGGATGCCGCCGTAGCCAGCGGTGAGGCAGCTGCTCTGCGGATGGCGGCACTCCTGACAGCGCTGGCGCGGAAAGACGACCGCTATACGGTCGCCCGACCGCGACACTACACGCTGGAGATTGCTGTTTCCACACCGGATGAAGCGGCCGCGGCGGGAATCCACGGGGCCGACCGTCTGGAGTTGTCGTGTGGCTTGGATCTGGGCGGGTTGACGCCTTCGATGGGTCTCTTCCGCGCTGTTCACGAGCGTGTGAACGTGCCGGTTTATGTGATGCTACGCCCCCGGCCTGGTGGGTTTGCCTATTCACCCCACGAGTATGCCGTGATGCAGGCCGACGCGGAAGCGTTTCTCGCGGAGGGGGCCACCGGCATCGTCTTCGCGATTTTGACACCAAATGGACGGATCGATCACGGCCGTTGTCGCGCCCTTGTTGATCTGGCGAACGGGAAGGCCGTGTTTCACCGTGCGTTTGATTTCCTCAGTGATCCGTTCGTTGCGCTCGAAGAGCTCATCGACCTTGGCTTCGAACGCGTATTGACCAGCGGCGGCGCGACCACGGCTGAAGCTGGGACCACGCGACTGACCGCGCTGGTTCAACACGCCGGTTGGCAAATTGAAGTTCTCCCGGCGGGGAACATCCGTCCTCACAACGTGGCCGATCTCGTTCGCGCGACGCGCTGCGATCAGGTACACTCCGCAGCACGTGTGAATATTCCCGATCCGCTGTTCACTGAGCATGCTGGGTTGGCTCAGGGGCTTGGTGGCGGAACGGGAATGGACGCCCAACTGGTGAGCCGGCTACGGGATGAACTCGACCTGCTCAATGGGTCACTATCATGACGCGCATGCAGGCCGACCTGTCGCTCACTGCCTTTCTCGATTTCCTCCGCCGAAGTAAGCTGTTCGATGCGGACGAAGTCCGACGCCTCGCGGCACGCGCCCGTTCGCACTCCGCGCAGGTTTTCGCCACCGAACTGATCAACACCGGTGATCTCACTCGCTACCAGGCCGAGAAGCTTCTCCGCGGGCGGTGGCAGGGCCTAGTCATTGGTCCCTATACCGTACTGGCTCCGCTGGGACGCGGAGGGATGGGGACGGTAGTCTATCTCGCTCGCGATCGCCGCTTGACATCCTCGCAGGGTGAGCCTGGATTTGTCGCGCTGAAAATTCTGCCCAATCGGAAGGCGATTTCCGAACCGAGGATCCTCGCACGCTTTCGCCGCGAGATGGACCTGGGCCAGCGGGTGGATCACCCGAATGTGGTGCGCACCCTGGAGGCCGGCGACCTGGATGAGGTCCACTATCTGGCACTGGAATACGTTCCGGGCTGGACGCTGCGGCAACTGGTCATGCAGCGCGGACCGTTACCGGTGGGGGAAGCAGCCTGGATCTTCGCGGATGTCGCATCTGGGTTGGCGCACATCCACGAACGCGGACTCGTTCACCGTGATGTGAAGCCCAGCAACGTGATGGTGCGGCCCGACGGCGACGCGGTCATTCTCGATCTTGGCCTGGCCCTCGTTCCCGGTGAACCGCTGCCGGAAGACCCAGCGATTGCAGGCGGACGAGGGTATATCGTGGGGACAATGGACTACATCGCCCCGGAGCAATCGACAAACGCGGTGGAGGTCGGCCCCGCCGCCGACCTGTATGGGCTGGGCTGCGCTCTCTTTTTCGCACTCACCGGCGCTCCGCCATTCCCCGCAGAAAGCACGAAGGCGAAAATCCAGCGGCACCGGGCCGAACCTGTTCCCCCTCTGCCGCATGTGCCTCCCAAGTTTGCGAGCCTGGTGACGCGGCTTCTGGCGAAGTCGCCCGAGAAGCGACCGCACTCAGCGTTGGAGGTGCGGGAGTTGCTTCAGCCCTGGGTCACAGGTACTCACGTTGGGGGCGGAATCAATCCGCTTGCCGCAGCCGATACTCCGGGGAAAGATGTCGAGTTGTGGGAAGCAACTCCCGGTGAGGACTTGCCGCCGGACCCGAATGCTCGAGTCCACTCGAACCCGTTCTCACGGTTCGAAGAGGGTAGTGAAATTGAAGTGATGCGGGTGTGGAAACACGCCCCGCGAAAGGATTTCGTCGGGTGGTTGCTTCTGGTGCTGTTGGTGGTCTTCCTATGTGGGCTGTTATTGCTTGCTATAACCGGCAGGTTGTGACAATCGCATTCGCTTGGTACGATGCTCCGTCAGGAGCACGCGCATGCAGAAAGTGAAGTACTTTAAACGGCATCGGATGGAACTGGCCTTGAATCATTCGTCACAGCCAGTCGATTTGCCTCCCGGCTTCCGTTGGTTGTCCTGGGACGATTCCCTCCTCGCGATGCACGCCGAGGTCAAGTTCCTCAGTTTCCACCAGCACGAAGACGCTCTGGTCTTCCCCAGTCTTGCCAGTCGTGCGGGTTGTCACGATTTGATGTCGGCCATTCGCTATCGCGAAGGCTTCTGTCCGCAAGCCACCTGGCTCATTGCCACACCGGAAGGCTGCGTCGGTACAATTCAGGGACTGCTCGATGGAAACGGCTTTGGCGGAATCCAGAACCTCGGCGTGGTGCCGGACTATCGCGGATTGGGTCTTGGCCGCGCACTGTTGTTGAAGGCGCTGGCTGGGTTCGCATTTGTTGGAGTTCCGCGTGCATTTCTCGAAGTGACCGCAACCAACGAACCGGCGGTACGACTCTATCGGTCGATGGGCTTCCGTGCCTACAAGACGCTCTACCGGGCCGTAGAGTTGCCGCAACAGGCGGACGCGGTCGCAGTTGGGTTGTGACACCGCGATTCGTAGAATGCGGAAGTCACTTGCCGCCTCTAGCTGTGTTGAAATCCCGGTTGAGGTTGTCGCGATCGCAGAGAAACTGCTTGATACAACAACCCCCCGCGACAACCGACCCGAGGATTTCAACACAGCCGCTGATCAGGAAAGGTGTATTCGCGTGGGACAGCAGGTATACCAGCACGTCTTCGCAAACGGGCTTGTGTTGCTCGCCGAGCGGATGGATCACGTGCGATCGGCAGCGATCAACTTCCTGGTACCGGCCGGCTCGGCCTTCGACCCACCGGGCAAACTCGGTGTCGCGAGTGTGCTGGCGGGGATGATAACTCGCGGGGCCGGCACGCGCGATAACCGCGAGTTGACGCTGGCGCTCGATAACCTCGGCGTTGATCGCGACGAGAGCGTCGGCGCCGTGAACATGCGGTTCTGGGGTTCCACGCTTGCTCGGAATGTCCCGGCTGCACTGGAACTGTACGCCGATATCCTCCTGCGACCGCATCTTCCGGAAGTCGAGTTGGAACCACTCCAGGCGCTTGCGCTGCAAGATCTCCAGAGCCTGGAGGATTCACCGCAAACCAAAGTGATGGTGGAACTCCGCCGCCGCTACTACCCCCCGCCGCTCAACAAGGATCGTCGCGGCATGGCAGAAGATATCGAGTCGCTCAACATTGACGCCGTCCGCACTCAATACCGTCGGTTGTTTCGACCAAACGGCACGATTCTTTCCGTTGCGGGGAACATCGAGTGGGAACCATTGAAGTCGCAGGTGGAGCGGCTCTTCGGTCGATGGGAGCCCGGAGAGAATGCGGCCGTCGTTCCACAATCGCACACGCCGGAGTCCGCGCACCTCAACAAAGACACACAACAGACCCAGATCGCATTGGCGTTTCCCAGCGTCCCGGTTACCGATCCCGATTACTACAACGCCCGGGCTGCCGCGTCGGTGTTGTCCGGTGGGATGAGCTCGCGTCTATTCACGGAAGTTCGCGAGAAACGCGGGCTGTGTTATTCGGTATACGCGTTCCATGAGACGTTCAAATCGCAGGGAACGATGCTGGCGTATGCCGGCACGCGGGCGGAACGCGCGCAGGAAACGCTCGATGTAACGCTAACCGAACTCAAACGTCTCAAGGACGGCATTGAGGATGACGAGATCGACCGTGTGAAGGCCGGGTTGAAGTCGTCGCTCATCATGCAGGAGGAATCGACCTCCGCCCGTGCCGGTGCCATCGCGACTGACTGGTATTACCTGAATCGCGTGCGGTCGTTCGACGAAATCCAGGCCATCATTGATGGACTCACTCCCGTCGCCGTCCTCGGTTACCTGAACCGCTATCCGGTGCGCAATATCACGCTCGTGACTCTGGGTCCCGCGCCATTGAAATTGCCGGAGTGAAGGAAATAGAGATGATAGAACGAACTGTCTCCGTGGTGAAAGAAGCCGACGAGAAGTCGGCTCCGCTTGTCTTCGCGTACATTTTCGGTGTGATTGCCTGGTTAGGGGCAGTTATGGCGTGGGTCTTCTGGTTTCGCGGATATGCCTGATTGAGGATTGAGGAATCGCATGCCTTTTCATTCACACACATTACCCAACGGCTTGCAACTGATCGGGGAAACGAGCCCATCCGCACGCTCGGTCGCGGTCGGGTTCTTCGTCCGCACTGGTTCGCGAGACGAAACGCCAAGCGAGTCCGGCGTATCGCACTTCCTCGAACACATGATGTTCAAGGGGACGCCGCGACGCACGGCGTTTGATGTGAATCTCGACTTTGACCGCATTGGCGCAAGCTACAATGCCTATACGAGTGAAGAGAATACGGTTTACTACGCGGCACTCCTGCCGGAGTATCTCCCGCAAGGAATCGACATTCTCGCCGATATTCTGCGACCGAGCTTGCGGCAGGAAGATTTCGATACCGAAAAGCAGGTGATTCTCGAAGAAATCGACATGTACGAGGATCAGCCCGGATCGGTGGCGTGGGATCGCGCCCGGCGCATCTACTACGGGACTCACCCGCTCGGCAACTCCGTGCTGGGAACGAAAGAGAGCGTCGGCACACTCACACGTGATCAAATGCACGCGTACTTTACGCGCCGCTATGCCGCCAACAACATCATCGTCTCCGCTGCAGGTAATTTCGACTGGGAGCAGTTTGTCAAACTCATCACCGCGGCCTGTTCTGGGTGGAACACCGATCGCGTGGGGCGTGAGAACCGCACCGAGTGGGCGGGGGGCGGCGGAGAGTATGTGCTCACACGCGAGGTTGTGCAGCAAGAGTACGTGATGTTCATGTGCGGTGGGCCACCTGCGATCTCGAAGATGCGATATGCGGCCGACACGCTTGCACTCGCGGTGGGGGATGATTCCGGTAGCCGGCTGTACTGGGCGCTCGTGGACCCCGGCCACGCCGACTCGGCCGATTGCAGTTACGTCGAGAACGATGGCAGTGGCGCGGTGTATACGTCGCTGAGTTGCGAGCCGGACAATACCGCAGCCAATATCGCACGCGCGAAAGAAGTGCTCGCGTTGGTGCAAAAAAGCGGCATCACCGACGCGGAGTTGCAGCAAGCCAAGAGCAAGATCCTCTCGCGCGTGGTTCGAGGGAGCGAACGGCCAATGGGTCGCATGCAGGCGATCGCTGCGGCGTGGAGTTACACCAGCGAATATCGCGATGTGGATACCGAACTGACCAACTTCGAGGCGGTCACGCAGAAAGATATCCGCGCCTATCTCGATGCGTACCCGATCAACCGCAATACCGTGATCACCTTTGGCCCGCTGAAAGAAGTGAACGGCATTGCGGGCAAAGCAGTGTAGGTTATGCAACGATCGGCACAGTATTGTTCGTAGTGACCGGCTTCAGCCGGTCGGGACGCCCACCCCCATTCGTGCGCGGCATGTAATGAATGTCGCCACGTAGCGGCGAAACCGGCTAAAGTGGGCACTCCGAACAAAGACCCCGCTGAAACAACCAACTCGCCGGAGCCGACAGATGACTCTGCCCATCGGACGGCTGATCTCCGAAGAGGAGGGCCGCGACGCGGTCCATGTTGCCATCGCTCCGACACTCGCGCCGTGTGAACTACGCCCCGGCCAGCACATCGATCAACATGGCAATCCGGAGGGACCAGGGATTGTCCCCGTGGGCATTGTCGACCCGTTTTTGCGCGAACCAGTGCGGGCCGGTCAGCGCTTCTGGTTGTTCCTCTACCCGAACACCGTGACAAGCCTCCGGCATGAATGGACGCACCCGGCGTTCCCGACCGTTTCTCCGACCGAGGTGAATCAAGTGATTAAAGAGTACCTTGAACAGCGAAAAGCGAGGGTGAGCGCATGAACCCGCAGTGGAGAACCACCACCGTGGTAGCTCTGTGCCGGCGGATGTTGGACACCCGGCAATTTGACACAATGCCAATCCTGGCCGACGCGCTCCAGGACGCAGGCTGTACGGATCAATCGCTCCTGGCCCAGTGCCAGGACGCAAAGCTGGAGTCCGTGCAGGTCGAGCGTCTTGTGAACTTAGTTTACTCCGACGAAACGGCAGCAGCGGTGCGGTGGCTGGAACAGTTCGTGCGCGACATCAACTATCGGGACTACAAGGACGAAGACGACGAAGTCGGCACGCCGAGCGACACCGATCCACACAGTTACGCGGGTATCATCGATATGGGGCACAGGGGAGTCGATGATGGCAACATGTACTTCGGCTCCGACGCAGGGGCGGACTTTTTCAGGGAGAGTGATGACAACCGGCGCGAATTCTTTCACAACTGGTCTCTTGTGACGGGGGTCGCAGTTCCGGAAGCAATTCAGGCCAGGATCGGCTTTAGTTGCGCGTGTTAGGCTGACGAGTCTTTACTTCACCTTGAGCATCAGCGGTTTCGCGCCGAACTCGCCGTTGACGCCTTCGCGGCGAGCGCTGACGATGATGGGCCGCTCCATCGGCTTCACCCACGGCTCCGCGTAGAGAACCACCTCGCGGCTTGTCTCGCGTTCAGTAATCAGGATACCGTTCAGCCCGATATTCAGCACGCGAACGCCGTGCGGCAATCCTTTCACTTCCAGTGGCACGCGGCCAGCGAACTTCCCCTGTCGCGCAATATCGACTGTGAATCGCGTCTCCTTCCCTGGCTGAATCTCGACAGTTTGTTGACGGACCGTGGTCACAATGTCTCCTGTGCCGAGTTTGGCCGGAAGCGAGAGCAGTACTTCGCGCACGACCTCTTTCCCGCCAATCGTCGCAGAAGCAATCAGCACCACGCTCGACTTTGCCGGGAGTGTCGCGTCGGGGTTTGCAAACAGTGCAAACGTCGTGCTCTGGTGGCCCTCTTCGACGGAAGTGCTGGGAGCTGTGAACCCCTCCGGGACGTTTTTGAGCTGAATGGCGACAGCACCATCGTAACCATCAATGCGATTGATGGTCACATTTACTGGGACAGCCCCGCTCTTCAGCAAACTCGGGCCGCTGATATTCGCGCTGACCGTGAAGTCGGGTTTCGGCGGGCGGACGGTGACTCGGAACGCGTGAGTTGGGCCAGATGCTCCTCGTGCTTCCAGAATGCGCACCTGATACAAGCCGTCTCCGGGTGGATCGAAAACCAGCGCGCTGTCCTTACCATAGCCGGGGCCGCCGTCGTCATTGCGATAAGTAAGCGCGAAGACGGGCATGCCGTTGGGTGGGAAGGTCTTGCCCGGTGGATGGATCTCCACCTTGTACATCGTCTCGCCGAAACTGTGGTGCGTCGGGGTGGTACCGAAGAAGGCACGACGCTGGCCACCGACTTGATAGAACTGGCAGTCGTCGTCCGGACCTTTGGGTAACTCCAGAATCCGGATCAACTCGCCGTTTACATAGAGATAGTCATCCACGGCCAGTTCGTTCCATGCATCGAGCCGAATGCCGGGACCGCGTGAGTCGTGGTCCCGGAAGGTCACGCTCGTTTTGGCCGTACAGCGGAGTGTGGCCAGCGACACCGGCTTGCCCGAGGCGTCGAGGATTTCGATGACGGAATCCACCGGCGAACCCGCACGCTGCGCGAGCACCTCCACAATCAGCCGTTCGCCTTTCTTGGCGTGGAAGTGTGTCGTCTGTGCCTTGTGGGGTTGCGTGAAGATTCCATCTGCCGAACCCGGCACGCGTAGGTCCGCCCCCGCGACAGGATCGATCACCACCGAGGGGAATTCGGACACCATCACCGACGCCGAACCCACCGTATCGCGGATATCGAGCGGAACGGTTACTTTCGAGCCAGGCGTGGCGTTTGGCGGAACAGTCACTTTCGCGGTGAGGCCGCTCGCTCCTGGCGTGAGATTGACGCCAGTCACGTGAACGCTGGAAGTTCTTCCTCGCTGGACCGCCAGCGGGAAGACACCGGTGATGACCGGCACGTTGCCGACATGGAGCCGATAGGGGAAATCGTTCCCGCCGCGATACTCGCGGTCGCGCACGCCGATGGCGTAAGTGCCGTTCTTGCGAACGGCGTAGCCCAGCACGCCGCCACCTTCCGCCAGTACATTTCCGCTTTCGTCAGTGAGGACCAGAGCTGGGTCGAGCTTGGAGCCGATTTCATTCGCCACCACCTGAACGCCAATCTGATCACCAGCCTTCGCATTGAAGCGGAAGTAATCAACATCGCCCGCGCGATCAATCGCCCCCACCACTGTGGTTGGCAACTGAACAGACATTGCGGCGTTTGCGGAGTCCGTTGCACCCACTTCCAACACGCTTGCGAAGCGATCCACGGCGAACGCGACCGGTGCGGATTTCCCGCCAGGGCCTTCAAAAATGAGTTGAGTCACACCCAGCGGAACCGTGTCGGCGATCGTGACCTCCAACGCGAGATCATCGGCGCTTGGCTCCTGCGAAGTAATCTTTGCTTTCACGTCGGGATTGGTGGCAGTCACCGTCTTCACTGATTCCAGATTCGTGCCGGTCGCGGTGATGCGAGTGGTTTTTCCACGAGCAGCGCCGGTGGTAGAAAGCTTCTCCACTTTCGGCGGGACGGGCTTTGGTGGCACCGGCTGGGACAGCACCTTCCCATTCGTGGGATCGACGAGGACGCCAGTTCCATCGAAGCGAGCTAGAGCGAACTGTTTGCCATCGGGTCGCAAGGCGAAGTCGAGAATTGCATCGGGCTGGGCATCGTAGACTTTCGTCTCGGTCAGTTTCAGTGCGTCCCACGACTTCACAACCCGATCTTCGCCGATGGAGTAGAGTGTCTGACCATCGGGTGAATACGCAATCCGCCAGACCGGTTTCTCGTGCGCAAACGCGGTGTTCACGAGCTTCCCACCATCGGCGTCCGCGGCCCACACGCGGATGCTCTTGTCCACACCTGCCGCCGCAAGGTGCTTTTTGTCGGGACTCCACGCCACCGTATAGACCCAGTCGGTTGGGTCGCTGAGCGTGTAGAGGCGCTTGCCGGTGGTCGCGTCCCACACTTTCACCGCGCGATCCGCACTCACCGAGGCGAGCAACTTCCCATCCGGGTGGAACGCCACCCCATACACCGTGTCGCTGTGATCCTTCAAAGTCAGGATTGGGTTCATTGTCTCTTTTGGTTCATCGGGAATCTCCCATAGGTGGATGACACGATCGTACCCCGCCGTCGCCAGACGCTTTCCATCCGGTGAGAATGCCAGCGCGTAGATGGCGTCGTGGTGGGCCTTGATGGCCACCTTCGGCAGCTTCGATCCCGGATAGATGGGCTGCAGATGTATCAATCCGCTCTTTCCTGCTTCGCCATGCGCGATCGCGAGCCATTTCCCCTGCGGATCGAATGCCAGCGCCGTGACTCGCCCTTCAACGCGAAGGCGCTTGCCAACGGGTTCGCCGGTTTGCGTGTGGAAAACCTGGACTTCGCCCTGAAATCCAAAGGCAACCGATGCATTCTGCGGATGATACGCCACCGCCGCCACTGGTGGAAATGCGGCGAGGGCAGTGGAGGGAAAGAGCAGGGCCGTGAGACACAACAATCGAGACATGGTGTAAACCTGCGGGGTGATCTAGCGGAACAAAGCCATCGCCGTACCTGCGGAAGCACATAGCGTGAGGAGGATCGCCAGTGAACAGCCACCGCAGCCATCGAGAACGCCGCCAGCGGCATCCAGCGCGCTACCTGCGCCTTCTAGCGCACCCCCGGCTGCATCGGCTACAGTCCCGGCAGCGTCGATCGCGGCTGCACCGACATCAGCCGTGTTTGCAGCTGCGTTGACCGCGAGTAACGCATCTGACTCGTGGTCCGTATCGACCGTCTCGTTGGGCGTCGGTTGCGTTGCCCATGGTTTGGGCTGCGGTTGTTCCGCCTCTGATTGCGATGACTCGCTGGCGCCGTTCATGGGCGGGATCGCATCGGGATTGGTAGGATTCATGGGCGTTGGGAACCTTGGCCGATTCACTCGACCAGTTTGGGTTTAGTGGTTGAAGAGGAACTCGCGGCCGGTCAGGACGGCCCAGACGAAATCCTCGAGTGCTTCGCGGCGAGCTTGTGCTCCGTCTTTGGTGGCTTCGGTGAGAATCTCCAGAAACTTCTTCTTTTCGGTTGGTGTTGGGGTGCGCGCCAGCGCGAGCATGAACACGCGGTCCACGATTTCCGTGTCGGTCAGGCCGTTGGCGATCCACCTGCTCACCACGGAGTTTTTGTCGCGCAGTTTGTCGTTGAGGGTGTGTCCGTTGTTCAAGTGCAGCGCCTGCGTCACGCTGGCGTCGGAGGTGCGTTCGCAGGAACAGGTTTGCACTCGCTCCGGACGACCGAAGGCATCCAGGAAACGCGAGGTCACCAGCGAATCCGGCACCTGCATGGCACGTGTACCGGCTGGGTACGTTCCGATGGGCGTGCTGGCATCGCCGGCTGCGGAGTTGATCTGATTAAATGGCGTCGGCACGCCGGTAATGTCGGCGTAGGCGTCGAGAATCGTTTCGCCCGGCAAGCGCCGCAGCAGGTAGCGTGAATAGAATCGATCATCCGCCGCATTTTCCTTGAGAGGTTTCGAGGATCGCTGATACGCGGCGGAATTCAGAATCACACGCATCAGGTGCTTCACGTCGTATTTGTGCCGGATGAAGTCGCTCGCCAGCGCATCGAACAGTTCGCGATTACTCGGCGGGTTCGTCTCACGAAGATCGTCTTCCGCTTCAACGAGTCCCCGGCCCAGATAGTTCCGCCAGATCCGATTGATGGCTGCCTTCGCGAAGTACGGATTCTCGGATGAAGTGAGCCAGTCGGCGAAATAGACTCGCCGGTCGATCGGCGAATCCGCAGGCAGCGGTTTGCCATCCAGCGGCGTGGCCGGCATGGCGATGCCGCGGCGAAGGTGGAGAGCGTCGCCTTCCGATTTACTCTGCACGAACACTTCACCAGTCCGGTCGCCGTTCTTGATCGCCACACGGGAGAACAGATTGGCGAACGCCCAGTATTGATCTTGTGTCCATTTCTCCAGCGGGTGATTGTGACACTTCGCGCAGCCAATGGACATCCCCAGGAATGTGACCGAGGTCGCTTCCGCCAGTTCGCTCACGTCTTTGTGGAGCACGAAGTAATTGCCACCGCCATTGATGAGCGAACTACCGCTGGCCGTAAGGACATCGCGGGCGAACTTGTCCCACGGCTGGTTGTCGGCCACGCGTTGCCGCACAGCACGGTAGAACGCCCACATGGCCGGTTGGGGTAACTTGCGGCTGGATACGAGCAACAAGTCGCACCACTTGTGCGACCAATAGTCCACAAAGGCGGGATGGTCGAGCAATTTGTCGATGAGTTTCGCACGCTTGCTCGGGTCTTTGTCCGCAAGGAAGGCGGACACTTCCTCCGGCTTGGGCAGAATGCCGCACGTATCGAGATACGCCCGGCGAATAAACTCCGCGTCGGTGCATTGTTCTGAAGGAGGAATTCGCAGGAGTTCGAGTTTCTTCAGTACGAGTTCATCCACGAAGTTGTTTCGCGGTGACTGCGAGAACGTCTCGGGTTTGAGGTTGGTGGGGAAGGGGGCAGTGAGAGTGATGATCGCGACTTTCGTTCCGAAACCGACCGTGATTGCGGCTTCGCCATACCCAGCGGGAGTGATAACGCCAGTGTCGCTAACGCGAGCGACCAGTTCTTCACTGGACCCGAACCGCGCCCAGCGCGTCACATCTTCCGCCGTGCCATCGGTGTAGATTGCCCGAACGATTACGCGGTAGGAATTCTTTGCATCCTTGGGGTTCACAAGAACCGCCGGCGGAAAGACCTCGAGTTGTTCCAGACGGGGATCATCCGCTTTCGGTCCCGGCGCACCGGCTTTGATCCAGTCGTGGAGCAAGGCATAGTGCGGCGAATCCTCGGTGAATCGCGTTCCTCCTCCGTGTGGCACCGTGCGGACAGCTTTCTTCATCATCAGGCTGTCGGCGGGCTTGGTGAGATCGACGCGCCGACCCACCGCTTGCCGCGTGAACACGAACCAGTCGGATTGTGGATCGAATCCACGAAGCGAGAGTTTCATCCCACCCTTGCCAGCCAGGGCGCCGTGACAGGCACCCGCATTACATCCAGCACGCGTGAGAGTGGGAATGACATGATTGCGGAAGCTCCAGCCATCGGCTTTGTCACCAGTCGCCTTTACGGAAATGGTCGCACTCTTGCCCAGAGCCGTCACCGTGATCTTTGCTTCGCCCGCTCCATTTGCCGTGACAACTCCTGCCGTATCCACTCTCACCTGTTCGTGGGAAGAGAGGAACTTCGCGGTTGTTGTCACGTCGCGAATAGTGCGGCCATTCTCCTCCTCAACCACGATCAATTGCTGCGTCCGATTCGGACCACCAATCGCGATCTCAGGAGGATAGACACGCAGTTCGCCCCCGTATGCAGACGCGGACCAAAGCGCTATCAGCGCGGAGAGTGTATATCGAAGTTGCATGATTGTTCCGTGCGGATGTACAAACTCAGAACAATTCCCCAATCGGCTTCACGTTGAAGTCAGCGAGTGGGAGCGGGCGGTTCTGCGGGCCGGGGAGTTCCTTGTGCGGGTCGAGGCCAAGTCCCTTGTAGATCGTGGCGGCGACTTCGCCCGGCAACACTGGCCGCGACTTCGGTGCGAAACCGTGTTCGTCGGTTTCGCCCACCACGATGCCGCCTTTCAGCGGTCCGCCTCCCATGAGAATCGTCCAGGCGCCGGGGTGGTGATCGCGGCCACCCGCCGGGTTCACCTTCGGCGTGCGGCCGAACTCGCCAAGCGCGACAACCATCGTGGTGGAAAGCAAGCCGCGGTCACTCAGGTCTTCGATGAGTGCCGTGTAGGCGTTGTCGAAGTTCGGTGCGACTTCCTTCGACATTTGCACAATGTCCGTAAACGGCTTCGACCCGTGAATATCCCACGTCACTTCGTCGAAGACCGTCTCGAACATATTCACGGTCACGAAGCGCACGCCGGCTTCAATCAACCGGCGAGCCATGAGACACGATTGGCCGAATCGAGTCCGGCCGTAGCGATCCTTGGTCTTGTCCGATTCCTTCTCCAGCGCGAACGCCTCGCGTGCTTTTGCGCTCGACATCAGCTTGTAGGCCAGCTTGAAGTTATCGTCGAGTTGGCGTGCGGCGGAGTTCTGCTCGAATGCAGCAGTTGCGCCATCCACAGCGTCGCGCAGCTTCTGCCTACGTTCAGCGCGGAGTGCCGAGAGATATTCCGGAGGCAAGAGGTCGGGTACTTTGAAGCCCGGCGCGTTCGGATCGGCGTTCAGAATGAAAGGGTCATACGGCTTGCCGAGATAGCCCGCGGTGTGGCCGTGTGGAAGGTTTCCGCCGGTGCGGCCGATCGGTTTGGGCAAGAGAACGTGAGCCGGTAATTCGCCACGCCCACCCTTCAAATACCCCAGCGCACAACCGATGTGCGGATGTTCAATTCCGTCAGTGAACAATCGACCAGTTTGCATCATCTGGTGGCCAGTGTCGTGCACCGCCGTGGCGGTGTGATAGACGCTGCGCACAAGCGAGAACTTATCCGCGTGTTTTGCCATCTTTGGGAAGATCTCGCTGATCTGGATCCCGTCAACGGTGGTCTTGATTGGCTGGAACGGCCCGCGGACTTCTGCGGGCGCTTTGGGCTTCATGTCCCAGGTGTCGAGTTGACTGGGCCCGCCGACAAGGAACAGCATGATGCAGTTCACGTCGGTGTCTTTGGCATCGGCTGCGGCTTTCGCGCGGCTGAACTCGGCGAGCGTCAGACCCAGCGGAGCAATCGCTCCAGCATGCAGGAAATCGCGCCGAGTAAGGCCATCACAGAAAGTGGCGGGGCGCTCAGCATCCAGCCGGATCATAGTACGGCTCCGGGTAAAATGTGAGGGTCGTACCGTTTTACCTAGCCGATTCGTGAGCGCCAATCAATGAGAAAGGTGCGTAAGAAACACGAACGGCAAAACTTCAACCCGCGGATTCGTACTCTCGAAGGTTGAAGTTCCGCCGTTTGCGTGGACAGCTATTCAAATCATTCTTCCGCTTTGAATTCCTTTTTGTCGATCTTGTACTGCGAAATCTTGTCGGTGATGCTTCGCCGGGAGAGCCCCGTGATTCGGGCGCACTTGCCAACGTGTCCGCGTGTCTTGCGCAGCGCTCGCGTGATATAGCGCTTCTCGAACGCGGCCACCAGTTCGGCCAGTTGTTCCGGTAACTTGCGCGTGAGATCCACCTGGAAGGGGTGCTTGTGTCCTTCCGGGCGATGCCCCACATCCCCCGGCAGATCCTTGACGCGGATGACGCCATCCCGAGCCGTCACGCACGCGCGCTCGATGGCGTTTTCCAGTTGCCGTACGTTTCCTGGCCAGGCACATTTCGTCAGCACGGCCATTGCCTCCGTGCTCACGGTTGCGGGCTTCTGACCCGGGCGTGCGAACTTCTCACAGAAATGGCCGACTAGAACCGGGATGTCTTCGGGACGCTCGCGAAGAGGGGGAAGGTCAATGCGAACAACATTGAGGCGATAGTACAGGTCTTCGCGGAATTTCCCATCCTTGACGAGCTTTTCCATATCCTGGTGGGTTGCGGCGATCACACGGACGTCCACATCGATCGGTTCGGTGCCGCCGACTCGCTCGAATCGCCGCTCCTGAAGAACGCGAAGCAGTTTAATTTGCATCGACATCGGCACGTCGCCGATTTCGTCGAGGAAGAGTGTCCCCTGGTGGGCCAGTTCGAATCGCCCGATGCGTTTGCGATCGGCACCGGTGTAGGAGCCCTTCTCGTGGCCGAATAATTCGCTTTCCAGAAGGTTTTCGTTCAGCGCGCCGCAGTTGACGGCCACAAACGGACCCATGCGATGCGCGCTGGACGCCTGATGGATGGCGCGAGCGACCTGCTCCTTGCCACTTCCTGTTTCCCCGCGGATGATGACGGTGGAATTCGTATCGGCAATGTGGCTGATCAGTTCGAATACATCGTGCATCTTGGGGCTACGGCTGAGCACGTTTTGGAACGTGTGCCGCTCGCCGAGTTGCCGTCGTAGAGCAGTGACTTCATCCTGAAGGGCTCGTTCGCGGAGCGCCCGTTGCACGAGGAGGCAAAGATGTTGCGGGTCCGGTGGTTTGGTGAGGAAGTCGTAAGCTCCCATCCGTAAGGCTTCGACCGCGTCCTTGATACTGCCGTGGCCGGTCGTGACGATGACCGTCACGGGAATCCTTTCGCTCTGGATCGCTTCGATCAGCTTCATGCCGCCGAGCTTGGGCATTCTCAGGTCTGTGATGACCAAACTATACGGTCTCTGCCGCAATAGCGTCAGCGCGACCGCCCCATCATCAGCAGTGTCAACCTCAAGCTTCAGGCTCATCTGGAGGAGTTCCTGGAGGGATGATCGGGTATCCTCCAAGTCCTCGACAATGAGTACCCGTTGCGCTGGCGACGAAGTCGGCACGAAAGGTGCAACTGCGGGGTCGTTAACCATAATGCGCTCTTCCAGTCGGGGTCACCTATACACCATTGTATCGCTCCACGGGGCGACAATGGAATGGGTCTGTGACCTGTGATGTCGGGTGAAACATGTTTGAGGTTCTGGCTCGCCTGTTTGACACGACGGGATTCTCCCCCCGGCGACTGTGTGGGGATGGTTGGACACCGTCGTTGATTTGGCTACATATCACAAGCGACTTGTTCATTTGGCTGGCATACGTCTCCATTCCGCTCGTCCTGCTCTACTTTACCCGGCGGCGCGATCTCCCCTTTCCTCGTTTGTTCGTTCTTTTTGCGCTGTTCATCCTCTTCTGCGGAACCACACACCTGACTGAGGCCATCATTTTCGACTATCCCATCTATCGCTTTGCCGGAGTGATGAAGTTTCTTAGAGGCCGTCTGGAAATTAGGTTTTTCGTTTACGTTTGGGCCGTTTGAGCAGGTAGTTATCGCGGTCCTTTTGAGGCATCATCGAGCGGGCCATCCGATGGCTGGCCCCGATGTAGATCCAGGCCTC
>Ga0209062_1003345_pt1 | contig 18731 bp, 16 predicted proteins | sample Coa_R2_2_FD_187158 | JGI IMG/M metagenome (GOLD analysis project Ga0209062, IMG submission 187158) | Surface soil microbial communities from Centralia Pennsylvania, which are recovering from an underground coalmine fire - Coalmine... | ecosystem: Environmental > Terrestrial > Soil > Unclassified...
AGCTTTAAGCCGGGCTCGGACAATATCGCCTAACTCTTTTACCGTCAATTTCGACGCCAAACGGTCCCACAGGAACTCCCGGGCCTTGCTTCGAACGCCAACTGCAAGTCCATACTCCGTCAACGCTTCGAGCGCCTCGTCGCGCCATAGAAGCTGCGCAAGTGCGAATGCGCTAATCTGCGGATTGCGTTGTGCTTTTCGCGAGCGTTTCAGCCAAAATCGCTGCCTAGATCGAGCCACACTCCACACGCCCCACCACCAAGGGACAATATCGGCAATGCGTGCCACGTGGGACTGTGCGGCAACGATGGTCACGAAATCGAGCGCCTTGTTATAGACCGCCACTTGGCCGGGAAGTCGAGCAAGTGTGTCGCGTTCACTTTTGATTTCATATCCGTGGATCGTTCCGTTTACAACTGCAAGGTCTACGCGAGCAATGCCTTGGCACAATCCCAGTTCCTCAATGATCCGGGTATCCGGATCGCCGCCGTGACGGCGCTTCATCTCGGCTATCAGGTCGAGACGAATGTCAATGTCACGTACTGGTTTTCCCGAAGGGATGCGTGAGAGTTGAGGTAGCGAGCTGTATGCGTATCCCTTCACGTATCTTTACCTATAGGAAAATTGGGCCGGCACAAGAAAACAAGAGAATAGGAGGCTGCGCTACGACCAGATGCTCTCTTCGCGGGACTCGGAACGATCGCGGCAATCGTTCTGGCGCCTACCCTCGCGAAATTATCAGGAGAAGGAATGATGGTCAAGTTCATCCGTTGCTACGGTGTCCTCAGGGGTAGGTGTCAGCGCCCGCGGGCGCAGCCTCGCTACGTGAGTGGGGAGGCGGCGATGCGTTCGAGGATGCGGTAGGGGGCGGAGTCGGGGGCGACGAGGGCGGCGGGCGGAACGAGCAGCGTCTGCTCGAGGGCGAACTGGCCGGACATGGCGGCATGGGCGACGCCATCGGTAAACACCATCCAGGTGGCGAGCGGCGGAAATTCCAGGAGCGCCTTGGGCGCGTTCTGCTGAAAGTCGCCGTTCTCTTTCAGGTAATCGTGGAAGCGCAACATGAAGCTGTCGTAAGGCGTGCGGCTGAGCCGCGCGAGCCCCGCCGAAGCCGCCCAGCGCGAGACGTTGCGGCGCAGCAATCCGTTTTTGCGGGCGAAGCGGCAGACGCCGGCGTCGGCGGCGTATTTTTCGGCGATGTAGGCGAAATCGCCGATGGCATACCAGACGCGAGGCTTCGAGGCGTGCAGATTGGTGAAGACGCGCAGGATGCGTCCGCCGCGCGTGGGGCGCAGGCGAAAGGCATCCACGTGCAGCAAATCGTTGCGCTTGTGCAGCGAAAGGTCGCGCCCCTGCTCCTCGAGCGGACGGAAGCTGGCGTAGTCGGTCTTCCATTTACCGGCGTACGGGCGCAGGAAATCGCGCAGAAACTCGAGCACGTGGGCGCTGTAGTTGCGCAGGATGTGGTGCAGATGAGTCTGGGTGCCGTGGTCGCCGGAAAATCCGCGCATGGCGTCATCGGCGGGGCGGTAGGAGACGTTTTTGTGCAGGCGGAGCTCGTTCCATTCGCGGGAAAGCAGGAATTCACGCTCATCGGCCGGAAACTTGTAGGGCAGCTGCGGAAAAAATAGAATTTTGCCGGATTCGAGGGCGCGGCAAAGCTCGCGCGCGCGGGCGTCGGCATAGGCGGAATTGCCGCCGACGGTCCAGCCGCCCGGGTATTTGTAATCTTCGATGGCGATCCAGGGTGCGTTTTGCGTGGTGGCGTTGGCCATATGCTCGTGCGAATGCTTTGCGACGATCCGCGGCAGTTCCGCGGGTCAAAATGCAGACTGCTTCCGCGGTCCTGAGGATAGTAGCGGACCGCGCCTCTCAGATCAATTCGCGGGGGCGACAGCCGCCGGGTGCTACCCACACGGGGTGCGGCGGGACGGGCACTCGAGGAAAAGGCAAAAGCAGATCCCTCACCGCCATCCGCAAAAACTGCGGCTGGGTTCGGGATGACGATCGGGATGCATGTCAGCATGTCAGAGAAACTGCGGTACCGTGGGCGCACGGCCCGAGCCGGCGGCAAGGAGTGCGCGGCCACTTCGCTCAGCATGACGACGCCAGCCGTGCCGGGCTAAAGCCCGGCGGCTACGCGCGGCGGAATGCAGCCAGGCATGGCTGCGGCCGAACCCGCCAGTTTAGAACGCGGCGGCGCACGCTCGAAGGCGCGTTGGAGGTGCCGGGTGCCGTGCCGATCGCCGTTTTGCGGCGTTGGGGGACCCCTCACAACTATATGGATTGCAAAGTATTGCGGCTATTGCAGAAACAAGGTAAGTTAATGGCGTTTTCCTTCGTAGGTATCCAGGCGCGCAGTCTCGTCTCTGGGCGGGAATAACTCTTGCGCATTGCCGATTCCCAAAATGGCCAACATCTGCCCCCTGCGAACATGCAGTCGGGCGAGCCGACGGGTGTGCCGCTGAGTGGCGCCAAACAGACGGAGTGGCCGGTTTTCTGGCGTGTGGAAGGCAGCCTTGCCACTCTGACGGCCGTTCGGCCAGTCGCTTATTTCACGTGGAATGCTCATACGTTCGCGGAGCGATGGGCGCGGCGCGGCGGGCTTTTCCTGCAGGCCTTGTTTCGGCCGGCGCTTTATGCCAGCAACCGCGTGCTGGCGACAAGGATTTTGCATGCTTTGCTCCGTGGTGTGAGCCGCGACAGGCTGGACCTGCTGGGCGAGGAATATTTTGAGTACGTGCTGAAGGGGCAACTCAGGTCTGAAGGCGTAGCAAGCCTGCGGGATTGGGTGGCTGAGCACGGGCAGGTTGTGCTGGTGAGCCAGGGTTTGGACCACGTCATGCGCCCTCTGGCGCAACACCTGGGGATCGAGCGCATCGTGGCGAACCGCCTGGAATTTCGCAATGGAATTGCCACAGGGCGCCTGCTCGATCCGGTGATTCGCCCGAGAGGGCCGCTGGCGCTGGTGGTGAGCGGGCAAGCCGATGGACGGGTGAGCGCCGAACGGCTTATCCGGGACCTGGGGATGGAAAAACGTCCCGAACAGCTCATTGCAGCCATCGCGCCAGCAAGCCGTCCGGCACCGCAAAACCACAGCCCGCTTGTTCTATTCGAGCGCCAACTGGAGCGGCCTCTTTCGGTGAAACAGGCGCTCGTCGGCAAGCAGATCCTGCTTATCGGGGTGACCGGATTCATCGGCAAAGTGTGGCTCGAGCATGTTCTTTCCGATGTGCCGGAGATAGGCAAGATCTTTTTGCTCGTGCGGCGGCAACGAAACAGCAGCGCGCAGCGCAGATTCGAAAAGATCGTGGAATCCTCTCCTGTTTTCGATCGGCTCGAGCAGCGCTACGGGAAAAATCTCAACGAGTTTCTAACTGAAAAGATCGAAGTGATCGAAGGGGACGTCAGCCTGCCGGGTCTCGGCCTGAGCGAGAAAACCGGGCAGCGCCTGTGGCGTGAGGTCGACCTTGTCGTGAACAGTTCGGGACTGACGGACTTCAATCCCGATTTGCGAGAGGCGCTGGCCAGCAACGTCGTCCCGGCCGCGCATCTGATCGAATTCCTGCGCGCTTCCGATCATGCGGCGCTGCTGCACCTGTCGACCTGTTATGTGGTGGGAGGCCGCGACGGCCGCGTCGCGGAAGAATTGATTCCGAATTACACGCCGGCCGGCGTGGAGGACTTTGACTTCGACAGAGAGTTGCGCTCGTTGCAGGAATTAGTGCGGAAAGTCGAAGAGCGCGCACAGAGTCCGGAAGTGGAGGCGGCGCTTCGCCGACAAGCGCTGGGCCGATTGCATCAGAACGATCGGCTTCCCGGACGTGAGTTGGAAGAGTTCATCCGCAAAAACCGACTGCGGTGGATACGCAACCGGCTGACCCGCGCAGGGACGCGGAGGGCGCGCAGACTGGGGTGGCCGAATACATATACATTCACGAAGAGCCTGGCGGAATCGCTGCTCGCGGTTCGCGGAGCCGGTCTGCCCATAGCGATTGTGCGTCCCTCAATCGTGGAGACTTCCATCGAGGCGCCCTTCACAGGCTGGAACGAGGGGATCAACACCTCTGCGCCTCTTTCCTATCTGCTAGGCACGTATTTCCGGCAACTGCCGTCAAACGAGCGCAAACGACTCGATCTAATTCCTGTCGACATGGTATGCCGGGGGATGACCCTGATCGCCGCCGCGCTGGTGGAACGCCGTCACAAGCGGCTGTATCAACTGGCGACCTCGGCAAACAATCCTTGCAATATGGGCCGCTCGATTGAGTTGACCGCGCTGGCTCATCGCAAACACTATCGCGCGCAGCAGGGACTGGAACATTGGGTGCGCATGCGTTTCGACACGATCCCTGTATCGAAGCAGCGGTACCGCAATCTCTCTGTCCCGGCACAAAAATTTGTGGTGCAAGGGATCAACCGCGCTGCTTCCGCATTGCAGTTCAGGCGCCCTCCGCTGGCCAAGGCGGAGCGCGATCTGCAGCGCGTGGAGAAGCTCATTGAGCTTTATGAGCCTTTCATCCTGCACAATGAACAAGTGTTTGAGTGCGACAACGTGCAATTGCTGTCGGCACTGCTGCCGAGTGGCGAGCGCGAATACTTCGCTTACGATCCCGGCGTGATCGATTGGTGGGAATACTGGATCAATATTCATATTCCGGCGCTGCGCAAGTGGTGTTATCCGCTGATCGAAGGGCACGCGGTGGAAAGCGCACCGCGGCGCGAATTCCACTTACCTGAAAACCCCGACCCATCGTCACGCCCGGACACCAGCGCCTGAGCCAAATGGCGGTCTTCCTCACAGGCGCAACCGGTTACATCGGGTCGTACCTGGCCGCGGGTCTGCTCGAACAACACGGGGAAACGCTGAACGTTCTGGTTCGCGCACAAAATATGCGGGACGCGGAGCGGCGGCTATGGCGTTCGTTACAACTGCACTTTGATTTTCCCAAATTTCGCGAGCACCTCGGCGCGCGGATGCACATTTTCTGCGGCGATCTCACGGCGCGGCGCTTTGGATTAGATGATGAAGAATATGAGCGGCTGGCTTCATCCACCGATTCGGTGCTGCATTGCGCAGCGTCGTTGAACCGGAAATCCGAGAAAAGCTGCCTGAACGTTAACCTGCGCGGCACGCTGGAAGTCATCCAACTCGCGCGCCGGGCCCACGATGCGCATGGGGTGCGCCGCTTCAGCGAGGTGAGCACGGTCGCGGTGGCGGGACATCGCAAAAATGAACTGGTTACTGAAGACAACGCAATCGACTGGGAGCGCTCAGACTACGACCCTTATGCACGCACAAAAAAGTTCGGCGAGCACATGGTCGGCGAGCTACTCGCGGACGTGCCGCGCACCATTTTTCGTCCGAGCATCGTGCTGGGAGACAGCCGGAGGCCCGAGACCACGCAGTTCGACATGGTGAGGGCTTTTGTTTTTCTGGGGAGCTTGCCGGTGCTGCCGTTTCGGCCCGACGACTGCGTCGATATCGTACCGGTGGACTATGTAGCGGATGCCATCGTGACTTTGCACCAGCATGATTCACCCCAACACGAGATCTATCATCTTTCTTCAGGAGTGCACTCGGAAAGCTTCCGGGAGCTAACGAGGGCGCTGGCCGAGGCCCGAGGCAAAATGAAGCCGCTCTTTTGGCCGGAGGCGGAAGCTCCGTTCCGGGCGATCGTGGAGCGGCTGGCACGGCGTCGAAATAACATCGGCCGCGCCGCTTCCCTGCTCAAAGTTTTTCTGCCGTATCTGGTATGGAATACGGTGTTCGACAATAGCCGCGTGGTTTCTGAACTGGGGCGCGCTCCGGCGCCATTTTCGTCGTATTGTTTTCCGCTGTTCCGATTTGCAAAAAAGAATCAGTTCCAGTATCCCTATCGCGATTGGCCAAATGAATCGGAGAAAATGACTGCTGAAACTTCATACAGCGAGCATTCTATTGCCGGAGGCCGCCAGCGATGATGGATTTCGTTCTGGAAGCTTGGGTGAGCCTGCTGATCGAACGGGCCAAGCTCGAGTGGATTCTGGGGTTGGGCCGCACGAAACAAGCCGGTCAGAGGCTCAAACTGCTGCTGGCCTGCTACGCAGGCGCGCGAAACACGGGCTCGGATGTACGTGTGGAGGAGATGATCCGGCAGATACGGCACATCTTGGGGGCTGAAAATGTCGACCTGAGCGTCACCACACAGAATTTTGACCTGACGCGAGATTATTTCCAGGGGGCAACACAGGTGAAACTGCCCGACATTTTTCCCCCGTTTTTGTATCGTGAGGTGGGAAAAAATGACGGCGCCATCGCGTGCGAGGGGTCGATGTTCAAGAGCACGTGGGCCGATGCGCTGACGACGATGATGGTGGGAAGCCTGGGTTTGGCTGTGGCGCAGAACAAACTGTCTGTTGGGTACGGGGGAGATGCCGACCGCATGAACCCAATGCTCGCCTGGATGTGCCGCAGGTACTGCCAGCATTCGTTTGTGATCGCGCGAAGCGCAGGATCGCAGACGGCACTACGGGAGCAAGGGATTACGGCCGAACTGGGAACGGATACGGCCTGGACGTTTGCACCCAATCTCCCCGATTTTGGCCGTCAGACGCTGCGGCAAGCGGGCTGGGATGAAATGACACCGGTGCTCGTGGTATGCGCCAGCGATCCTTTCTGCTGGCCGGTGAAACCCTCGCTCGCCAAATATTTCGCGCGAGTGTTCACGGGCGCATACAAAGAAAGCCAATATCGTACGATCTATTTCCACAAAGCCGGGCCGGAAGTCGACGCTGCGTTGAAACGGATGCTTACGGGAATGAGCAACGCAGTGCGCGCGTTTCAACAAAGGCACAAAGTCTTTCCCATCGTCGTTGGAACCGAAATGCTGGACAAGAAGGCTTGCCAGGAGGTTGCGAAGCAGTTAGGCGGCGTGCCGACATTCACTTCAGACGTGTACGACATGCACCAACTGGTCAGCATTCTGCGGGCCGGGCACATGATGGTTTCATCCCGGTATCACGCGATCGTCACCACCATGCCCACTCTGCTGCCTTCGGCCGGTATTGCCATGGACGAACGCATCCGAAACCTGATGCAGGAACGCGGCCAAGAGGAGTTATGGGTAAGCGTCAACGACCCCGACCTCGAGGCAAAATTACTCACGGCCATGGAAAAGCTCCGAAGCGATACGGAGGCGATCCGCTATGCCATCGGCCGGACGGTGGTGCAAAATCTGAAGCGAATGGCGCGCATGGGAGTTTTCTTCGAACGCACCGTGCATGAGCGGTTTCCGGAATTTCCGATCCAGGGCGGATTGCGAAGCTGGGAGGATTACCTTCCTCCACTGGATGCGCGGCTGAAACAACTTGTGGAATTGCACGATAGCCGAGCTCAGGCCATGGCGGCGACCTGAACGTTTGTGAGACTTCCGCGGTGAACTTTCTGCAAGATATTTTCGAGCGACTCGCCGGCGCGCCCGAGCGCACAGTGCTCGAGGAGATGCGTCCAGGCGGACACACTCGTGCCACTGCGAGTTCCCTGCTCGAGCGAATCGCGGCAATTCGCGCATTCCTGGCGGCGGCCGGGCTCCGCAAGGGAGACCGCTGCGCGCTGCTTGCTTCGAACAGCATCCACTGGGTGGCTCTGGATCTGGCGGCGATGGCCGATGGGATCATTGTCGTGCCGCTTTACAGCAGGCAAGCTCCCGCCGAACTCGCGGCTATGATCCGAGACGCGCAGCCGGCAATCGTGTGTTGCGGCGACGCCGCGTTGCAGGATGCGTTATCGGCAGCTTTGCCAGAGGCACCGCGAACTGTGCTGCTCGATGAAATCTTCTCTGCTCCCGGGCCCACGCAAGTGAAACGTCTCATGAGTGAACTGAGCGCCCCCGCAGAGACCGACCCTGTCACCATCATTTACACTTCGGGAACTTCCGGCGAACCGAAAGGGGTTGTCCTCACTGCGGGCAATGTCACGTTTATGCTTTCGCGCACGACCGCGCGGCTCGAGTTGCTCATGGGCGAGCGAGCGCAAGCGGATCGCGTTTTCCATTATCTGCCCTTTTGTTTTGCTGGGTCGTGGATTTTGATGCTTTCCAGCTTGCTGCGCCTGAGTGAACTGCGGCTGTGCATGGACCTCACGCGGGTGGCAGATGATTTGCGGGAAGCCGCCCCGGATTACTGTCTGAACGTGCCGCAGTTGCTCGAGCGCATGCGGGCAGCCGTGGAAGCAGAACTCGCAAAACGCGGCGGTCTCGTGAGCACGATATTTTCAAAAGCGAAAGCAGTGTCGATTGGAAATGGAAACGGGAATCGCGCACGCGGAGGAATATCGCTCTTCATGGCGCGAAAGGCCATCTTCCCGGCCGTTCGCAAGAAATTAGGGCCGAATCTGCGAGCGCTGATTTGCGGGTCGGCATCGCTCGCGCGCGAAACGCAGCTTTTTTTTCAAATGATCGGAATCCCTGTGCTGCAAGTGTACGGACTGACGGAAAGTACGGCGATTTGCACCATGGACGATCCGCGGCGTGTCGAGCCGGGGACCGTGGGACCGGCAATTCCCGGCATCGAGATACGGCTGGGCGACCAAAATGAAATTCTTGTTCGCGGACCCAATATTTTTCCGGGCTACTGGAACCGGCCGGATGAGACAGCCAAGGTGATGTCGAATGGGTGGTTTCACACGGGCGATCAGGGCGAAAAAACCGCCGATGGCAACTGGCGAATCCTCGGACGGCTGAAAAACCTGCTGATTCTCAGTTCAGGCCATAATGTTGCTCCGGAGCCGCTGGAGGAAAAGCTGCGGTGCGCTATTCCCACGGCAAAACAGGTTGTGGTTTTTGGGCACGGGCGAAGCTTCTTGTCGGCCCTGGTAACCGGCGACGTGGCGGCCGATGCAGCACAAGCAGCGATCGAAAAGATAAATTCCGGATCGCCGCATTATCGGCAGATCCGGGCATTTCACATTGAGCAGGACGCGCTGACGATCGAGAGCGGTCTGCTGACAGCAAACGGCAAACTCCGCCGCGACGCCATCGCGAGACATTTCCGTGATGCCATCGAATCGATGTACCGCAAAGATGCACGAAACTGACGTGACAGCCTCGAAGATTCATATATTTGAAAAGACGAAGACGCTCTCCTGGGAGCTGAAGGGCGGCGTTCTCGAGCTCGCGCTTCATCACCCGCCCTGCAATGAGATCGGCATGGCCATGTTGGAGGATCTTGAACAATTCGTAGAAGCTCTCAGGGCGGCGGAAAAAGACGCCGGAGCTTTGATCGTCTACAGCCTGCAGGAAGCTGGATTTTCAGCCGGCGCCGACCTGCGAGAGCTGTACAAGGCTGCCGCGGGGCTGACGACCACTCAGCGGGTAGCCGGCGTGCGTGCCTTTCTCGAACGCATTCATAGCGTTTTGAACGCGATCGATGCTTCGCCGCTGACGACGATCGCCGCAGTGCACGGTGTGACGTTTGGCGGCGGCTTCGAGCTTGCGCTCGCCTGCGACATCATTATCGCCGACAAGATGGCACGGTTTTGCTTTCCGGAGCTGCGGCTGGGGCTGATCCCGGGATTCGGCGGCATTCCGCGATTGCGACGGGATATCGGAAACGCGGTGATGCGCGACATTCTATTTACTGGACGCAGCATTAACGTTTCCAAAGCAATGGCCGCGGGCCTGGTCAGTCAGGTGGCAGCGGAAGGCGAAGTTTTGCGACTGGCGCGCGCGACCGCCGCGCAGGTTTGCAAGTTCGACCGAACCACCAGCGGGGCGGCGAAGCGCTTTATCAAGCCGCTTCCACACGAGGAACTGCGGCGGGAGATCGATCTTTTCTGCGAACTGGTGGCGCGACCCGCGGTCATGGAGGGGCTTCGCAAATTCGTGGAGAATACAGGCGCACACCCTTATCTGCCGTAGCCGCGCGAACTCGAAATGTACGGTGAGTACTGAAATGAGAACGCTCGAGCAAACTACCGACGAACTTCTTGGATTGGCCGCGGAGTATTTCAAGATTCCGCGCGAAGAGCTCACAGCTACCGACGATTTTTACAAAAAACTAAAGATCGACAGCCTGCGGGCGCTCGAATTGATCACCCGGCTGGAACATCATTTCGGCGTGGAATTGCCGGATTACGAAGTTCAAGGCGTGACGGATTTTCGCACGCTGGCCAGCCGCATCCAGTCTCGCCTGTAACGCCGCATGCTCGATCTCAGCCGATACGAATCGTTGGGCGCCGCGCTGAGCAGCGCGATCGAGCGCTGGGCGGATGAAGTGTGCTTGATCGAGGCGGATCGGGAGCACGAGCGCTGCCGTCTGACGTATCGAGAATTCGGCGAAACAGCGCGGCGGCTCGCGGGCGGGCTTCAGGCCAGCGGGTTTGCAGCGGGCCATCGCGCGGCCATCCTGATGAGCAATCAATCCAAATGGTTGATTTCCGCTTATGCGGTTTTTTATTGCGGCGGCGTGCTTGTGCCGCTCGATTACAAACTGAGCCCTGCAGAGCACGTCGCTCTGCTCGCTCACTCGAAAGCCCGAGTACTCATTGTGGAGTACCCGATTTGGAGAGTGCTGAGCCAGCAGGATCTTTCGGCGACGAAATTGGAAACCATTTTGGTGACAGAAGCGCCGGCTGACGCCGATCTCGGGCGCGGGAAGCGCTGGGAGGAGTTTTGGGGTGACAAAGGTGCTGAATTCCTGCCGCGGAAACGACAGGATGCCGCGTGCATTGTGTATTCGTCCGGCACCGGCGGCAGGCCGAAAGGCTGCGTGCTGACGCACGACAATTATCTGGAGCAATGCGCCGCAGTATCAGTGCTGTGGCCTTTCGAACCGGGCGCTCGCTATCTCAGCATCATTCCAACCAACCATGCCATCGATTTTATGGGCGGTTTCATCATGCCGTTCACCGGCGGCGGAACCGTAGTGCATCTTCGAACGCTGAGGCCGGAGTACATTCGCGACGCTTTTACATGTCATAAAATCACTTACATGGCGGTGGTGCCGCTCATTCTGAAGAACCTGGAGCGCGGCCTGCGCGAACGGTTTGCGGCTTTGCCGCCGCTAAAGCACCGGCTGCTAAACGCATTGATCTCAATCAATCGAGTGGCAACTCGGCGGCGGCCGCGATTGTGGTTAAGCCGGCTGTTGCTGAAGGACGTGCATCGAGCCTTTGGCGGCGAATTGCGCGCGCTTCTCGTAGGCGGCGCGTTTACAGAACCCAAGACGCTGGAGTTTTTTCACGATCTCGGGATACAAATCGCAAATGGGTACGGATGCACAGAGGCCTGCACCGCAATAACGGTGAACGACATGAAGCCGTTTCGGCCTGAGACGATCGGCAAGCCGGTAGCCGGAATGCAAATACGGATTGTGCATCCGGGCCCCGACGGCGTGGGCGAGGTGGCCGTGCGCAGCAAGACGGTGATGTCGCACTATCTCGATGACCCTGAGTTAACCGCCGAAACGATTGTGGACGGCTGGCTGATGACCGGCGATCTCGGCAAGATCGACGGAACCGGCCACCTGCAGCTCGTCGGGCGCAAGAAAAACATGATCGTGACGCCGGAGGGAAAAAACATTTATCCGGAGGATATCGAGAGCGTATTTGAAAGCCTGCCCGTGAAAGAGTTTTGCGTTTTCGCCGCGAATTATCTTTGGCCCGAGCGAACCATGAGCGGTGAACAGCTCGTGCTCGTGGTGCATCCTGATCCCGCTCGTAATTCAAACGGCGCCCTACGCACCGATATCGAAACGAAGAATCAACGGCTGCTGCCCTACAAGCGAGTGAGCGGGTACATTCTCTGGAAAGAGGATTTCCCGCGCACCGCGTCGATGAAAATCAAACGGAACATTCTCGCCGAACAAATCGGCCGCCACATTGATCGCACCGCCGTGCAGACACTGTGAGCACCCCATTCCTTGCCATCGTGAATCCCGCCGCGGGCGGAGGCCGGTGCGGCAAATTAGCAAAAACGGCGCTGGAGAAGCTGCGGGCGGCGGGCGTCGACCTCGAACAAGTCGAGACGTCCGGTCCCGGTGATGCCACGCGACTCGTGCGAGTCGCCTATGCCCACGGGCAGCGGCAATTCATTGCCGTAGGAGGCGACGGCACCGCATACGAGATCGTGAACGGACTGTTTCCGGAAGCTGAGGCGGGGGGCAAGCCGGTTTTAGGATTTTTGCCGCTGGGCACGGGCAATTCATTCCTTCGCGATTTCACCAGCAACGGCGCCGAATATGCGAGGGAAGCGATCGTGAATGACACGCGAAAATCAAGCGACGTGCTCTGCCTCAAGCATTCCGGGGGCAAACTCTATTTCATCAACCTGCTCAGTGTGGGTTTCACCGCCGATGTAACGGCGGCGGCCAACCGCCTCTTCAAGGGCCTGGGCGAACTCGGATATTTGCTGGGAGTGGTGCAGTGCCTCGCGCGTCTTAGGCGCCGGCCATTTCCTCTGCGCGCGGACGATGATCGTGAATTCGACACTCGCCGCTGTTTATTTCTGAGCTTCAATAACAGCCGATTCACCGGCGGAAAGATGCAGATCGCGCCACAAGCATCGACTTCTGACGGGCTGATCGAGTATGTACGCTGGGGACCGATCGGACGAATGGGCCTGCTGAAGAACCTACCCACGCTTTTTGACGGCACGCACATTCGCCACCCGCTTGCTTCCAGGCGCAGTGTCCGAAACATTGAGTTTCAGTTGACGGAGCCGGTGGATGTGATGATCGACGGAGAGGTGCTTACACTCAAGTGTGACAGCATCGAGGTGCTTCCGGGTGCATTGGACGTCCTGGTATGAGTGTTCGGCCTGAACGCGAGCGCGCGGGCCAGCAGTGTGCTCCGCGCAAAAACGAGGCGTCGGCATATCTGTGGTTGCGCAGTATTTTTCGATGGAGTCTGGCTGCATTGTTTTTTTTTGGCGTATGTCCCTGGCTTATTCTGCTGGGCATCTTTGTCGATCCGCGCAAGAACGACGCACCACAGCGATGGCTTTCACGCAACGTAATGAGGTTTGCCGGGACGCGCGTTGAACTGCGGCGCTCACCGGGGTTTGATCCCAATCGGGTTTGCTTCTTCGTCTGCAATCACGTCAATCTTTTTGACCCATTCGCCTTGTACAGCGTCGTTCCGCAATTCATTCGCGGCCTGGAGCTCGAATCGCATTTTCGAGTACCGGTATACGGCTGGCTGATGAAGCGGTTTGGCAATGTCCCGGTGCCGGAAACAAACCGGCCATCGGATTTAAAGCGCATGTGGCGATTGACGCGTTCGGCATTGGACCAGGGAATCAGTCTGGTCGTTTTTCCTGAAGGCGGCCGAACAACGACTGGGCACGTGCGTCCATTTCGCGAAGGCGTTTTTCGCATGGCGTGCGATTTCGGAGCGCCCATTACGCCCGTGAGCATCATCGGGTCGTTTACGTTTAACCGTAAAACCAGTTGGATTCTGCGGCCTGCGACCATTACGGTGTGGCTGCACGATACAATCGAGACTCGAGGCTACAACAAACATGAACTCGAGGAACTTCGACAACGAGTTTGGACAGAGGTTGCGGGGCCGGTGCATGCTTCCATGGGAGAGGCGTTTGTCAGCAAATCACAGGCGGAAGCAAAGGCCTAGGCGGGGAGATGAATGCCGGGCAACGTCCGGCCGGCCCTGGTTTCCTGCCACGTATAAACAATGCGATGTATCACCGTGATCGTAGACACTACGGCGATCACCCACAGCGCGGGCGCCATGCGATCGAACGTGCCTCCCAGGATGAGCAACACAAGCCGCTCCGGCCGTTCCATGAACCCTACCTTGCAAGTCGGGATGAGCGATTCGGCGCGGGCGCGGGCATAACTCACCATGACGGAGCCGGCGGTGGCTACGGCGGCGAGAATCACGTAGGAGGCCCGACCATTCACCGCATAGTAAACGAGCAGCCCGATGTACAGCGCCATATCGGAGTAACGGTCGAGCGTGGAATCAAAAAACGCACCGAATGCGGTGACGCGCCGTTCGCGCCGCGCCACCTGGCCATCCAGCATGTCCAGAAATCCGGCGAGAAAAATCACCGCTGCGGCTGATCTGAACATGCCTTCCGCGAATAGCAGAGCGGCCCACAGGTTCACAAAAAGTCCAAACGCCGTAAGCATGTTGGGATTAATACCTGTGGCGGCAATGGCGTCTACGATCTTCTCGAGCAGCCAGCGACAGCCATTTCCAATGGCACGGGTAATCATGCGAAGGGGCGCATATTCGATGCGGATGATACGTCAGCGGGTACTCAGTCTCAAGCGGAAGCTGGCGCAGGAGGTGGCGGATTCCGCGGAACATCAGGAGCAGCACCGCAGCTCACGTTTGCGGCATGCGGAAGCAAGCGGTTCATCGAAAAGTAAGGCATGGCCATGTCGGTGATCGATTTTTTATTCGGACGGCCGCTTCGCTCGTCGGAAGAGAGCACCGAGAGGCTTGGCCCCGCGGCGGGAATCCCGGTTTTTGGTCTGGACGCGCTGGGCTCGGCGGCGTATGGCCCGGAAGCCGCCCTGACGCTGCTCATTTCGCTGGGCGCGCTGAGCATCATATATATCGTTCCGATCACGATCAGTATCGTGGTCTTACTCGGGATCGTATATCTCTCCTATCGGCAGACGATCGAAGCCTATCCGCAGGGCGGAGGTTCGTACACCGTCGCGGGACAAAACCTTGGGGTTTTCGCGGGATTACTTGCGGCTACGGCGCTGATGATCGACTACGTTCTGACGGCGGCGGTGGGAATTTCCGCGGGTGTGGGCGCTCTGGTATCCGCCGTGCCAAAGCTTCACCCGCACATCCTGGGATTATGCCTCGCAATTCTTGTGGTGATTACGCTGGTCAACCTGCGTGGTTCGCGCGAAACCGGATTCGTCTTTATGATTCCCACCTATCTTTTTCTGGCATCACTGGGTGGGACGATTGTGCTGGGCATCGGCAAAGCGCTATTAGCGGGAGGTCATCCAACACCCATTGAAACGCCTCCCCCGCTGCCATCCGCCACTGCGGCAGTGGGCCTTTGGGTCTTATTGAAGGCATTCGCGAGCGGCTGTACCGCCATGACCGGCGTGGAAGCTGTGAGCAATGGGGTAGCTGCGTTCAAGGAACCGGTGGTGCACTCCGCGCGGCGGACGCTCACGACGATCATTGCCTGCCTTGCGTTGCTGTTGTTGGGTATCGCATATCTCTGCCGGGCTTATCACATCGGAGCAGTGGAACCTGGTCCGGGGTATCAGAGCGTGCTGTCGCAACTTACGGCCGCAGTCGTCGGCCGCAACGTTTTTTACTATGTGACGATCGGCTGTGTACTGCTCGTACTTGCTTTTTCCGCGAACACAGCATTTGCGGATTTCCCGCGCCTCTGCCGATTGATTGCGGAAGATGGATACCTTCCTATTCCCCTAGCCGAGCGGGGGCGGCGGCTTGTGTATACCTGGGGCATCACGGTGCTTGCGCTGCTTTGTGGGGCGCTGTTGATTTTGTTCGGAGGAGTGACCGACCGGCTCATTCCGCTTTTCGCGGTCGGCGCGTTTCTTGCGTTTACGCTTTCCCAGGCGGGAATGGTCGGGCACTGGCTACGCAATAACGGCTCGCGCATGCACATCTTCTTGAATGCACTCGGGGCGCTTGCTACGGCTGGGACGGTCATCATCGTGACGGTGACAAAGTTTCTGGCCGGCGCGTGGATCACCACTCTCCTGATCCCCATCATCATGCTGATGATGTTCTCAATTCGGCGGCACTACGACGAGCTTCAAGCACAAATCGCGCAGCCCGGCCACCTCGACTTGGCGAAAGTGAGACCACCTATCGTCGTCATGCCGATGATGGCGTGGAATCGGGTTTCGCGGGCTGGTTTACAATTCGCGTTTAATCTTTCATCGGAGATCTATGTAGTTCACGTCAGCACCGCCAAGGACGACGCCAGCCCGGAGAAGGAAAAAGATGAGTTCGTCCGATATTGGCGCGGTACCGTGGAAGAGGAAGTCCGTAAGAGCGGCCTGCAGGTGCCACAATTAAAGGTTCTGAAGTCGCCTTACCGCGCGGTGATCATGCCTATTGTTGACTATGCACTGGAGCTTGAGGCGAAACATCCGGGCAGGCAAATCGCGGTAATTGTTCCCGAACTCGTTGAAAAGCACTGGTACCACAATTTCCTGCATAACCAACGCGCCCGATGGCTCAAAACAGCCCTGTTGCTGAGAGGAAACAGACGCATTGTGATTGTGGACGTGCCCTGGTACATAGACAAGATTTAAATGAGATTCTAAACGCAGCCGGCCCGGCTGTTGTGTCGTACTCGTGTACGCCCTTTTGGGATCCGTTATGACGAATTTGTTCACGCGCGATAGAGCCAGCGAGCCAAATCGAGGTTTTGCTTGAAATAATCGGGCGGCGGCAGGTTTTTGGCGTTGTAAATCAATAGAGGAATGTTTCGTTCGTGCTCAGATCCGTGCGAGCGGAGATCGCCGGAGAAATTCTCCTGCGCGGTATCCATTTCACCAAAAAGGGTGGCTTGATCGCCTAAGACAACAAGATCGCCGATGCGGGACGCCATCAGCCCATATTCGTGAGCGGCGGCCTCACGTGTGAGCACCCGCTCGCAACCCGTCAGTTTACTGACGAGCTCGCGAACCCGGTCCGTATCACCGGCATTTCTCAGGTATACGTATGCCGCGCCAGAGCAACCGCGGTTGTGCTTTACGTAACGATCACGTCCGGCCGAGAATGCCTTTCGAACCGGAACACCGCGGGCACTGCAAATCTTTTCCAGATCGTAACAACGCGTTTTCGCGTTCATGCCATGATCCGCGGTAACGAGAAATGCCGCGTCCGGAGCTACTTTCATCGCCTGCCCAAAAAGGTCGTCGAGACGCCGCAGGTGCTCTTTCGATTGGCGAGCTTCGGGCGGCCACATGTGCATGGGGTAATCGGTGGTGTGGATGTAAACGCAACCTATGTCGGGGCGGGTGCGCAAAATATCGATGGCGGCTTGCATAAGCCAATAATTAATCTCTTTGCTGTAGATTGGCGGCGCCGGACCGAGCTTTTTCGCCCATTCCGAAGTCGGCTCTTCCGCCGTCAGAACGATCTCCGCACCGCGCAATAGGAAGGTCACGGTTTTTGCCTTGCTGGAAAGAAGTGCGGACGACACTCGGTACTTAGCCGCTCGTTCGAAAAGCGTGGGCGCGAGCAACAGTTCGGCGGATTCCATGTAGTCTTCGACGCCGCGTTTTTCGTCGAAATAAGAGTTTCCCGTTATGCCATGGACTTCAGGCAAGACGCCGCAACAGATCGAGGCGTTATTGACATTAGTAACCGAAGGCATCAGGCCTCTTACGGGTTTGTACAGCCCGCTGCGCTTCCATTGCGCGAAAACCGGCATGTCGCTTTGTTCGAGGTAGTCGATTCCAAAACCGTCGAACATGACTATGACAATTCTTTGCTGCGAGCTCGGCTGGCGCTGGCCGCGCAAGATTCCGGGAAATGCGGCCGCGGCTGCAGCGGCAACGCCGCGTTTCAAAATCGTTCGGCGACTCGGCAGTTGAGCCATGATCGTGATCCGCCTTATTCGAACTCAGGACTGCCCGGAAGTAGAGCGCGGAGCATACCACATCCAGCGAAGCGAAATTGTGCTCCGGCTTCGGCGGTTGGAACCATTTGCCCAGGCGAATGACACCAACGTAAGCCACGAGCCTGAAACTGCAGAGTTTGCTGCGGCTGTCGCCAAAGAGACGGGAAAAATCCGAAGGCCGAAAACGAAGCGCAAGAAGAGCCAGAGTCGCTCCGCACGGGCTCGCCCCCACTTCAGCAAGATTCGCCCGCAGCACTCATATCACTTTTGACAACCAGCAAACATTCTGTTGTTTGAAACACGTCGACGAGCACGGTTATGCTCAACATGCTTATGGTGAAGAAAGATGATGCACCGAGGCAATCGCGGAACCGCCGTCGGAGCCAGCGGCTCCTGCTGAGAGTTCCTGTGATTGCGTACAGGTCGCAAAAGCTGGGCTTACCTTTTTCCGAGGGAACGCATACGTTGGTCGTGAGCGCACACGGCGCATTGATCAATTTAAGATCCAAGGTTGCGGTTCAGGAAAAGGTGTTTCTTAAACACGCGATCAGCGGGAAAGAGCAGGAATGCCGAGTTGTGTTCTCGCGCGGGAATAGCATGATCGGTCCCGCAGAAGTCGGGCTCGAATTTCAACAGCCCACACCGAATTTCTGGAATATCGCATTCCCGCCGAATGATTGGCTTCAGACCGAATCGGCCTGAGACTGCCCGGCCGTTCGAAACCGTGACTGCATTTCAAGATACAAGTCGAGCCGTAAACAAAACATCGATACTGCGCGCTTGGACTCTGAAATTCCCAAATAACTGCTTCTACGTCACATAAGAATGGCGGCGAGAGCATTCCAAAGCTACTGTCCGCAAGGGCAAATCGAGGACGCAAGTGACCGCGCAGAGAGCAGCGCGGGCTAAGGCCGGCAATCGCAAATGCGTGAATTTCGAAGCCGGTCCGTACCGGTACGAAAAGGTAAAAACATACCTGCTGACCGTGCAGAATTGTGATGCAAGGCGAGGGCAGGCAAGCGAGGTTCAGCGATAAGAAACGGATAACACGGCCGATAATTTAGCAGCGTCGATGGCACACAACGTGCAAAGTCGTGATTCGGGACAAGAACACACCCGACCTTTTGGGGGCTCGCGAAATGACCCACT
>Ga0209062_1003347_pt1 | contig 18723 bp, 11 predicted proteins | sample Coa_R2_2_FD_187158 | JGI IMG/M metagenome (GOLD analysis project Ga0209062, IMG submission 187158) | Surface soil microbial communities from Centralia Pennsylvania, which are recovering from an underground coalmine fire - Coalmine... | ecosystem: Environmental > Terrestrial > Soil > Unclassified...
ATCTCATGCCGCGCCGAACTCAGCATCAGCCCCGGATTGAACCCGTACCCGCCTTCAAACAGCGAGAAATGCACGTGGTCCAGGAAAACCTTGTAATAAATCTGATCGATGAGGAGTCCGGCCGTCAGCAGCAGGTAGACCGCTGCCGCCGCCCACCGCCCCGCACGATACCGCGCCAGTGCCGCGACGAGCAACGCCAAAACAGCCGCCGCAATGACATTCTGCCCCTGAATAAATGGAATGGTCAGCAGGTATTGCGGCTCATGCCACACGGAAACGCCCGCCGGCACGAGATACCCGTAGAAGTTACCGCACTGGATGGTGGCCAGCAGCGCCAGATGAGCGGTCGCCGCCGCCACCTCCGGTTTCATCGCAGATATTTCCGGAAGACGAACAGGCCCGCGATCCCCGCGCCGAGCAGCCCGAACGCCGCCGGCTCGGGCGAAAAGTTCTGCGAGTCGTAGGTGAGAGCGCCCGGAACAGGCGGCCCGGCGAGGGTGGCTCCCTGCGTTTCGTTATAGTTGGAATCGAGATCGTTGAGGGTATAGTTGCTGACGCCGGCCCGGATGAAGTAGAGGTTTCCTCCCGGTCCAGCCGTCAGAGATCTGCCGCTCGGCGAAAGCACGGTATTCCCGAGCAGGGTGAGAGCGCCCGTCGCGGGAGCGACCGAGTAGACATTGGTTGTGTTGCTGGCCCACAGAGTGAGCCCCGCGCCGCCCGCGAGCGGGCCATCGATGCCGGCCCCGCCAACCAGGCTGATGGACGCATTCAGAGAATTGACTTGATAGAGCGAGTCGTTCACTCCCAGATAGAGGTTGCCGCTATCCAGGAAAGCCAGGTTCGTGGTTTCGAACACTTGCCCCGAACCGCTGCCGCGGCTGAACATGGTCCCGATGGTTGTGACCGCGCCGGTGTTGGGATCGATCGTGATCAGGTCGTCTGATGTCGAGCCCACCGCCGCTTCGCCAAACAGCGTTCCCGTGCCGGGTTGGACGGCTAGCGACTCAATCATCCCCGAGAACCCCGTCAGCGGCGTCGTAAACAGCAGATTGCCCACGGTGTCATAGGTCAGCAGGCTTCCCGCCCCATTCGCCGAATAGAAAACACTCGCCCGGCCCAGGGCCGGAATCAGCATCAGCAGAGCACACGTAACGATCCGAAAGCAGCAGCGCATTCGCATTCCTCCGAGGCGATCCTGCAATCTATCAAACTTCGCTCGGGCCCCGATTGACTGTGCGTCCCGAAAGATTTGCCCGCGCGTCCCGTGCTGCCATTACGCGATGGCGGATCCAGTCGTCGTACCCGCCCTCAGCCCGGGCCGGCTCCGCCAATGTGACGCGCGCGCCCTTGCCTGCCGGATTCCTCATGTCGCTCGGGCTCAAGCCGAACGCCCGCCGGAATGCCCGGCTGAAATGCGCCAGGCTCGTGAATCCCCATCCGAACGCGATCTCGCCGACGGTCCGGCCCGCCGATGCCGCGCCCGCCAGCTCCGCGCGCGCCCGGTCGAGCCGCCTCTCCCAGATGTAGCGGGCCACCCCGCCCTGCGGTTCGAATAACGCGTACAGACGCGAGCGCGAAATCCGTAGCGCGCGGCAGATTGCGTCCGGCCCGAGATCTGGCGAGCGGAGATTCCGCTCGATATACTGGCGCGCACGCTCGGCCGTGGTCGTATCCACCGCCGTCCGCGCCAACTCCATCGATTCCACCGTGGGCCGGAAGCATGCCGCGATCATCGCGAGCGTCGCCTGCTCGATGGCCGGCGCCTCCGCCTCCTTAGCCAGGGGAAGCTGCCGCATCAGCGCTCGCAAATAGTCCGCCAGCAGCCCGCACGCGGCAGTCTCGCGCCGCAGCACCGCATGATGGAGCGAACCCGCCTCCGGCAGCAACCCGCGGATCGCGTCCCGCGCCACCATGACCACGATGCTGTCCGCCGCCTTCGTCTCGGCCGCGTGCGGCCGTCCCAAATCCAGCAGTTGGATGTCGCCGGGACGGCACTCGCCGGCATCGTTGCCCTCCCCGCCGCTCTCGTAAAGCTGGATCTGGTAATGGTCGATGCCGTCGGCGGCCAGCCGGCCGCGCGTGCGCACGAAACGCTGCGCCGAAAACGCCACCTCCGAAGCGAACAGCCCGCCGGCCAGGATCGCGCCCACGTCCGCCCGGAATGGCGAATGATCCCGTTCGGTCACCTCGTAAAGCACCGAAATGCTCTCGCGCCATTTTGCGAAACGGTCGCGCACCGGCAGATCGCCGGTGCTGAAGCGCGTGTACGGAATGGATTTCCCGCTCATTTTGACTGCTCGGGAGCCGCAGAATACCACAATCCCATGTCATTCCGTGCGGTTGATTACAGGATTCTGGTACGTAACGGTACCCGGGCGGAAGTTCCACCACCGGAAGGTCCGCGACCGAGCGGCGCTGGTAGTTCCTGGCTTGCCCCCGAGCGCCTGGGGCACGGGCGCCAACACGGAATCCAAACTACTGCTGATCGAGTATGCCTTCGAGTCCCTGCGGCTCCTCCGGATCGAATTCCAGACGGACAGCCGGAACGGGCGCTCGCGGGCGGCGCTGGCCAAAATGGGCGCTGTCGAAGAAGGCACGCTGCGCTCGTACTTGACGGCGCCGGACGGGCGCCGGCGGGACTCCGTGATGTTCAGCATCCTGAGTCGGGAGTGGCCCGCGGCTAAAACGGAACCTGCAACCGAGGCTCGTGGCGCAAATGGGAGGCGGGCGCCGCTCCGTCCCATCGCCGGCGGCCCCGGAGTGCTAAGCTCTCGCTTATGCTCCGTACCGTCCTCCTGCTCTCTCTGGCGGCGCTTGCCGCCGCGCAGCCGCAGCGGCCGCAGCAACCGCAATTCCCCAACCGCGAAGGCGATTACACCATCTCCGGCTTCCGGTTCCATACGGGCGATACGCTCGATGTGCGCCTGCACTACACCACGCTCGGCGAGCCGGCGCGCGATGCCGCCGGGCACGTCCGTAATGCCGTCATCATCATGCACGGCACGGGCGGCAACGGCCGCGGCTTCCTTGGCGCGCAGTTCGCCGGCGAGCTCTTCGGCCCCGGCCAGCCGCTCGATATTGCGAAGTATTTCATCGTGCTCCCGGACGCTCTCGGCCACGGCAAATCCTCCAAGCCCTCCGACGGCCTTAAAATGCGCTTCCCGCACTACGACTACGAGGATATGGTTCGCGCCGATTACGCCCTGCTCCACGACGGCCTCGGAGTCGACCACCTGCGGCTCGTAATGGGCACCTCGATGGGCGCCATGCACACCTGGATCTGGGGCTATTTGTACCCGGATTTCATGGACGCCCTGATGCCGCTCGCCAGCGCCCCGGTCGAAATCGCCGGCCGCAACCGCATGTTCCGCGCCATGATCATGCAGGCGATCAAAGGCGACCCCGCCTGGAAAGATGGCGAGTACACCGAGCCGCCCGCGCAGGGCCTGATGGCCGCGCAGTACGCCCTGTGGATGATGACCTCCAGCCCGCTACAGCTCCACAAGGCGAATCCCACCCATGAAAAGGCCGATGCCGCCGTGGCGCAGCTCCGCGAGCGCGCCCTCCGCACCGACGCCAACGACATGCTGTACTATTACGACTCCTCCACCGATTACAACCCCGCGCCGCACCTCGCCCAGATCAAGGCCCCGCTCTTTGCGATCAACTCCGCCGATGACGAGGTCAACCCGCCCGAGCTCGGCATCCTGGAGCGCGAGATCAAGAAGGTCGCGCGCGGCCGCTACATCCTCATCCCTACGAGCGACGAAACCCGCGGCCACGGCACCCACACCCGCGCCGTCGTTTGGAAGCAGTATCTCGTCGAGCTCCTGCGGATCTCCGAGCCGGGCACACCCGCGGCGCCCGCCGAGTTCCGCGTCCGCATCGATACCACTAAGGGCCCGTTCGTGATCGAAGCGCATCGGGATTGGGCGCCGAACGGTGTTGACCGCTTCTACCATCTCGTCCAGAACGGCTTTTTCGACGATTCGCGCTTCTTCCGCGTGGTCCCGCACTACATCGCGCAGTTCGGCATCCCCGGCGATCCCTCGGTCGCGGCAGTCTGGCGGAACCGAACCATCCCGGCCGATCCCGAGCACGGCAGCAATCTGCGCGGCACCGTCGGCTACGCCATGGTGACTCCGGATGCCCGCACCACGCAGCTCTATATTAATCTCGCGGACAACCTGAAGAACGATCATCAGGGCTTCACGATCATTGGCCGCGTCGTCGAGGGCATGGACGTGGTCGACCGGCTGTATTCGGGATACGGCGAAACCTCCGGCGGCGGCATGCGCGCCGGCCACCAGGCGCGGCTGTTCGAGGAGGGCAATGCATGGCTCGACCGCGAATTCCCGAAGCTCGACCGTATTCTGCACGCAACGCTTTCGCCGCAGGGCGGAAGCGCGGAGGCGCGTTGAGAAATCCTTAGCCCATTCGTCTCCGCGCGTGCTCGTCCGGTTACATGGTTCCCGTGCGCACAATCGATCGTTACAGATCCTTTACAAAGCGGCCGCTGGCTCGCATGATCGCTTCATGCTGTCGCGCCATCTTGGATTCGCCCTCGCCGTCTCTCTCCTGCTCGTACCTTTGCAAGCCGCACACATTTCCTACATTCCGGCCGGCTCGGACCTCGCCTCCCTTCGATTTGAGCAAGTGAAGCCGGTCCGCAGCCCAGAGGCCGTTTATGAGGTCACTTACAGCTACCGCGGGCAGCCGATGGGCTCCGATGAATACGGCGGCACGGCCTTCACGCTCCAGGTCTACTTCCAGCGGGACGAGCTGCCCCCCGTCCTTCGGCAGTCCCTCGCCGCCGGCCGGAAGTGGAATCGTGCCGATACCGCGGCATGGTTCCACGTGAGCACCTGGCGCGACACGGCGCCGGCCAGGGTCGTCGACGAAAGCCGATCCCGCCTGTGCGCATACAGCTACGGGTACGACGGCGAATGGGCCCAGCGCGACCCCGATTGCACGAGCGTCGTCCGCCTCCACACCATCGCCGCTCCGACCGGCTACATCGCTGTCCGGATCGACGCCGCCGGGGAAGCAGCGGCCGCTACTTCGGCCGCACCTCCAGCTCGACCGGCCGCGCGACGGCCTTGACCGCCGGGTCGTAATACTCGTAGACCCGCGACGCGAACGTCTTGGCGCGAATCGGATACTTCGCGCGCAGACGGTAGCGCAGCTTGACGGTATCGCCCGCCGCGAGGGAATCGAAGTAGAGCGTCGCCTGCGTCGCCGTGAGGGTGAATTTCTCCATCCGGCCGCTCGACTTCCCGGCGCTTTGCTCCTGGTAGGCCTGCAGGTCCTCGGTGAGCAGGTCGAACCCCGGCGGAATGCCGAGATCCACCATGACCATTTTGGCGGTCGCGGGCAGGTTGCTCTTCACGGTCGCGGTGGCGGTCGCAATATCGTTTTGCGCGAGCTGCGTGCGATCGTATTTCACTTCGATCGTCAGCGGCTCGGCGGCGGGCCGCGCGTCCCATGGCAAGAAGTACCGGCCGACCACCTGATAGGCGAGGCCGCCGCGGCCCGTGAATTTCAGCTCGACATGGTTCGGCCCGCGCTGATCGATCCCGGCGAGCACGAACTGGTGCAGCAGGTCGTTGTTCTCCGCGGTGAGCACCAAGCGCCCGGCAGGCTTGCCGTTGAGCGTGATCTCGACCGTGCCCGCGGCTTCGGCCGAGCCTTTCTCGGTCGCGAGCAGCAGGGCTTTGAGCGCCATGATGGTGGCCTGCGTGGTGCCCCACGTCCCCGAGGCTTCCTTCTTTGACGCGATGTACTTCAGCGCCTTGCTGGCGATCCCCGCGTCGAGGCCCGATTTCAGCAGCGCCTGCACCGCGAGACCCGTGGTTTCGATCGCCGCGCTGGCTCCGGTGGCGTAGACGCCGGTTTCCGGCGCGGTCCACCAGACCTGATCGTCCTGCTCCGTGCGCGCCGCGGCCAGCGCCTCGACGGCCTGCCGCGCAAACTCACGGTCGCCCGAATCCACCGCGAAATTCGCCAGCACGGCGAGCGTGTAAGCGTCGGTTTTCTCGCCCATATGCCGCTCGACGAACTGGCGCGCCTTCGCCACGGCCGGCCCGCGATACCCGCTGCTCTCGAGCGCCCAGCCGATGTACGCCGCGATCCGCAGCGCGTCCGAGTTGTAGCGGTTGGTCGCGCCTTCGTTGATGAACTGCGTGTCCGGCTTCCAGCTTCCATCCGGCTGCTGCTGGCGGGCGAGCCACTGCTGCGTGCGCTCGATCAGCCGCGGGTCCACATCATGCACCTGCGCCATATCGTGGAACTCCATCAGGCCGTACGAAGTCAGGATCTTGTTGGCCGGCGGATTGCCGAACCAGGAGAAGCCGCCGCCCGGAACTTCGTAGGTGAGCAGCCGCTGGTATCCGTTGACGATGAAGCCCTCGGCCTTGGCGTGGACTTCCGGCGTGAGTTTCTTCGTCCGCTTCATGTAATCGAGCGCCAGCACGTTGGGATAGGTGGCCGAGGACGTTTGCTCGAAGCAGCCGAACGGCATGCGCAGGATGGCGTCCATCCCTTCGATCACCTGGCTCAGCGGACCCGGATAGAGGCGCACGAAGACTTTGCTCGCATCGGATATCGCGCCCGCGGGGAAGTCGATGGCGTGGCGCACCACACCGGGCTCCGGAACCGTCCCGATCTCCGCCTCCCGCCACACGCCGGGGCGCATGTTGACCGTGGCCCGCGCGCTCGAATCCAGCCGCCCGTTGAACACCTGCGTCATCTCGCGGCCGTTCGGCACCACCTCGATCTCGCGCACGACGATATCGGCGCGGTTCCCCATCTTCGCCGCGAGCGTCAGCTTGAACTTCCCGATCCGGTTCGCCTGAACCGTGAACTCCGCACCGCCGGCGCGCCCCGAATCGACATTCACGGACTTCGCGGCCGGATCGCCCGCGAGGGAATACCACGCGTCCGGCTTCAAAGACAGCGCGACTTCGCCGGATGCGCCCGAGTAGTTGTAAACGGCCACCGGAATCGAGACGCGATCGCCCTGCGTGAGCGTGACCGGGAGGTCGAGATCCACGAAGAAATCCTGGAAGACCTTGATCCCCGCCGTGCCGCTCCCCAGCGCTCCGCGCGCGGTCGAAGCCATCAGCGCCATGCGCCACGTGGTGATCGAATCCGCGAGCGGGATCGAGACCGTCGCCAGGCCGCGGCCGTCCGTCACGATCTCCGGGTTGATGTACAGCGCTTCCGGGAAATACGAACGTACGTGCGCGGCCGGCGCGACGCCGCCGGCTGCGGCGTCCCGAGCCATCCCCTTCGCGGCCATCATTGGCGCGGGCGGCGGAGGAGGCGCAGCCATCGGCGCCGCAACCGCCAGCGCCCGAACCTGCATGAGCCCGCCGACTACCCCGCCAGCCACGCCGCCTCCGCGGGCGAATCGGACGGCCGGCGCCGCGGCTGTGACCTCCACCATCTCTGTAACGGCGCCGATTTCGAGCGTCGCCTCGAACACCGCCCGATCTCGCGCCTGAAGCGTGACATTGCGCGAGGCGAGCCGAAATCCCGCTGCGGCAAGCTCCACGCGGTAGTCCCCCGGCGGCAGCCCCGCGATGCTGAAATGCCCGTCCGCTCCGGTTCGCGACTTGCGTGTCGTGGCCCCGGAACGCGCGATCACCTCTGTGTTCGGCACTGCCGCTCCCGTGACGTCCTCAACCGTCCCGGCGATCTCCGCCATTCCGTTCATCGGCCCGCGGTCGTGTTCGATCGCCACGTCCAGCCCGTGCGCGTGCGGCTCACTCGCCACCCGCCCGGTCACGCGCACGAAAGCCGTCAGGTCGTCCGCCGTGTACAGCCGCCGGTCCGGGCCGGCGCTGCGCACAAAGTTGCCCTGCACCTGGACTGGGGTGCCCCACGCATCCCGCGCCTGCGCGATCGGGCCGGACATGGGATTGCTCCGGCCCTTCACCAGCTCGCGCACCTGCGCCAGAAATGCATTCTCGTAACGGCCGCGATACTCCTGGAATTTCCCCATTGGCGCGGTCCGCCCCGCTTCCGTCTCGAAACGGTTGGGGTTCACGATCTCAGTGGCCGCGAACAGCGCGCGGGCCGGCAAAGGATTCGCGGCGGTGATCGCCTGCGGCGCCTCGATGCCATGGATCTCATACCGCGGCTTCATGACTTCCTGCTCGAGGTAGAAGAACACCTTGGCGAATCCCGGCTGCTTTTCCGCCAGCGCGAAGACGGCCTCGTCCACCACCTGCACGCCGATCGCGGCCTGCACGCCCTCGCCCTGCGAGTTCGTGACGCGGAACTCGACCCTTGCGTCCTCGCCCGGCTTGTACACCGCGCGGTCCGCCGTGGCTTCCACCTTCAGTTCATCGGCCGGCTGCACGAACAGGAGCCGATGGTCGGCCACCGCCTGCGCGTTCGTACCGAACAGATACGCGTTGCAGTCGAGCGTACCGGAGAGGTCCGGCGTGGCGGTGAGCGCCAGCTCGGCCTGCCCGTTCACCAGGTCCACGTCTCGGGTGAGCACTGTCTGCCCGGCCTTGATCACGTCCAGGTACACGGTGCCACGGGCCTTCGTCGAGAACACGCGCAGCCGGATCGGCTCGCCCGCGCGGTACACGGCGCGCTCCGCCCGCAGCAGGATCTGGTCGCCGCCGCCGCGGACCGGGAGCGGCACGTTCGCTTTCGCCTGGTTGCCCTCGCGGTCCGTGGCCTCGATGTAGAGCCGGTCTGCCGTATCGCCCGGCTTCATCCGGATCATCGCCACGCCGCCCGCATCTGTCGTGACGGTCTGGCCCGCGGCGCGCAGCTCGGCAACAGCCGGCGTGCCGTCCGGATAGGACGCCAGCAGGAACACCTGGTTTTCCAGGTTCGGGACCAGCGTCCCGCCCTCCGGCACCGCCGTCAGCAGCAGCGGCGACTGGCTGACCGTGACCGGCTCGCCGCGCGTCTCGGTGTGCCCGGCGGAATCCTTCACCGAGGCTTCCACCAACACCCGCGCGGCGCCCTGATCGAGCGGCTTTCCGGCGAAGTAGTCGGGCAGCTTGAGGTCGAAACGGTAGGCGCCATCGGCATCCGTCTTGCCCTGCGCGGTGGCGGCCTCGAATACCGCGACGTCCATAGCCGACGCCTTCACCGTCACCGTGCCTTCCACCGGCTTGCCGAAGAAGTAGTTGGCGCGGACGGTTCCGGTCACGTGGTCGCCGGGGCGGTAGCCGTGCTTCGCCTTGCCGGAAAATTCGACCGCCACCTTGTATTTCGGCAGGACGTAACGGTCCACATTGACGGCGATTTCCGCGGTATTGCCACCGTCCATCGCCGCGCGGAGGTGCCAGGCGCCGAGGTTGACCTCGTCGGCGAGCGCGAATTCGGCCGAGGCGATGCCGTAATTGTCCGTCTGTGTGGCCTTTTTGAACACCTTATTGCCGCGCGAATCCTCGATTTCGAACGTGAGCGGCCGGCCGGCGACCGCCCGGTGCTCCGCTTTATCCAACGCGAGGGCGCGGAGGTGGACCGTCTGCCCCGGCTGGTAAACGGGCTTTTCGGTGGTCAGCAGGATGGCGGATTTGGCTTCGATCCGTATCGGCTCGGTGTACTCGGCCGACCCGATGGGGGTCTCGACCGTGTAGTGAAGGGCTGCGCGGCCGGCCGCGGCGGCCGGCAGGCGGAACTGGACGGGCGCCGTCCCGCGGCTGTTGAGCGGCCCCGCGAAGAGACGCACCGGGGCTTGGCCCTGCACCGTAAGCTCTACAATCAGCGAGCTTTGCCCGGAAATGGGTTGGTTCCGCGAATCGCTCGCGACCACCCGCACGGCCGCCTCGCCCCCGGCCAGGTAGCTCTGCTGGCCGATGATGTGGAGCACGGGCATCCGCAGGATCTGCGAGATGGATTCGGTGCCCGAGACGGCGGGCGCTGCCGCACCCGTCTCCGTGAAGCGATAGCGGAGGCGATGCCAGACCAGGTCCTCGACCGGCAGGGATTTCGACAGGTGGATATCCGCCTGCCACGGCGCCGTCTGCGTCTGTTCCGACACGCCGCCGAGCACGTGGTCTTCCGGGTCGAGCACCTCGACGGTCAACTGCCCGGCTCGGAGCGGCGGGTGCGGGATGGCGACATGCAGAACGCCGCGCGACCACGTCGCGGCCGGCGGGTCCGCGGGCTGGTAGGAGTGCAGCAGCAGCGCGCCGGAAATCCCCGCAAGAGCCGCCGCCAGGGGCAGCCAGGTGCGATATCGAAGTGTCATGATCCGTCTCCGGGAGATACCGAAGAATTGGACCGCGCGAACGGGCCGGCGGTTCCCGGTTCTCAGCAGGGATATTGCGCGACGGGGCAGAGCCTTTCACCGCATTCGCCGTTGCCGGGCCGGGACGACTCGGATATAGTGAACCGCGCAGGCGGTCGATCTATGGACCGGAAGACGACGCGAAGCTTCTCGGGCTCGCTCGAAGGCGATGAGCTGCGGCAGCACGTGCTGCGCTCGTACCTGGTCATGCGCGCCGGAATCGCAATCATCGGGGTCGCGTTTCCGCTTCTGCTGCTCTTCGGCGGGATCGCCCTGCAGATCTGCCCGCAGGATTCCATGAGCGCTTACTACCACGCGGTCGGTCCGGGTGGAGGCTCGATGCGGAACTGGTTCGTCGGGCTGCTGTTCGCGGTGAGCATCTCGCTCGGGCTCTACCGCGGGTTCAGCCGCGTCGAGGACCGGCTGCTCGATGCGGCGGCTGTCCTCGGGATCGGGATCGCGGTCTTCCCGATGGGCTGGGACCCGGCGAAGCTTTCCGGCTGCGGCGTGCCGGGATCGATTCCCCACACCGCAGCGGCGCTATTCGGCGTGCCGCTGCACTATCTCTGCGCGATTTCTTTCTTTCTGTGCATCTCGCTGGTGTGCTGGTTCTGCGCGGACGACACGCTCCACCTGGAACCGGACGAAACGCGGCGGCGGATGCTCAAGCGGCTGTACCGCGGCATTGCGGTAGCGATGCCTGCCTCCATGTTCGCCGCCTGGGGGCTGAACAGCGGCCTGCACACGCACAAGGCGGTATTCTGGGCCGAAGCCGCGGGCATCTTCGCCTTCGGCGCGTACTGGTTCCTGAAGGGCATCGAACTGAACCGGACGGCGGCCGACCTGAGAGCGGCGCGGGGCGAACTGCGTTTGTGTTCGGGCATCGTGGAAGCGGCTCCGGAGTCCGGCAAACCGCCAGGCGATCAATGCTGATCCGGATGTTCCCGCGAAGGGGAGCCTTCCCGTGAAGCGAAGCCTTCCCGCGGCCCCGAGCCTTCTACCGGGGCGCCGTACGTCACCACCGAATTGCTCTTGAATTCCCGGCACTGTTGCAATTCGACCAGGTTCAGCGAATAATTTCCTAACTCATCGGCTACGCCAAGCTCCGACTTATGCGGCAGCAGGACCGGCTCGCTGCCGATGTGCATGGTCTCATAATGGAGCATCTCTTCTACATAGCGAAGCCCGACATAGGCCGGGATATGTTTGACCTGGAGATCCACGCGCACGAGATCGAGCGTGGCGGCATCCACCCAGATGCTTCCCTCGAAGGGCACGAGGCTCTGGTTGCCGCCGTGCTTTACCATGAACTGGCTCTTTTCGAGCGGCACGGAGAAATTGATCCGAATCGTCTGGTGGCCGTCCTTTTTCCCCGTTCCCGCGTACTGGAAGTCCGCCACGTCCGGGGTGAATATGATCTTGACCACGGAGCCGAACGCGCCGTTCCCGATCGTTCCGTGGGGCACCACGCGATCGATCACCCGCTCCTCGAAATGGTCCTCTCCGGAGCGCGCGAAGAACTCCTCGCGTCCGATAAACGCCACTTCAAGCTCGACAACGTCGTCGCGCGTCCATTGGCTGCCGCGCCGGACGAGCCGGCTGATCACCTCATGGCAGGTGTAGTGCGGCAGTTGCTCCAGATATTCGGCGGTGCGGCTGCGAATCTTTTCCAACAAAGCGTCCTGGTCCGGCGCCGGCTTGGCGGCGGCAAATAGAACGCCGTCCGCGAGGAGAATGGCACATATGATTTTCACTTAAATATTCCTCCCGCAAGTAAGTGGAGATTCAGGCGGGAGGAACTTGGCGCAAAAAGCCGGATGCCGGACGGGCCGCGAGCTGATCAGAAATACGGTGGTGGATCGTGGGCGTGTGCAGGCTGCCAAGACTCGCGCGCGGTGCGCGCAGCGTTTCCGGGCGATCACCGGGAGTGCCGGTGCAGTCGCGCGCGTTCGAACGTGACTACCGGGCAGGCGCGGCGGCGTGCTCGCGCAGAGCACGCTCGATCACTTCGCGCGGCAGCCGATTGATCACAGCGCGGAACTTGCCGCGCTCGGTGCGCTCGATTTCGGCGACCCGCTCGACCTCGACCTGCATCGGGCCGAGGCGCTCATCGGCGACGCGTCGGCGAATCGTTTCCGCATCGGCCTCGGAGAAGCCGTCGCGCGCGACGACCCGGACACGGATTCGGCCGAGATCCTCCTGTACGACCTGGCCTTCGAGCACATTGGGCAGATTGATGAACAGGCCGTGAAAACGCACGGTCACCTGCCCGTTGCACCCGACAATGACGTCTTCGAGCCGGCCGACGATCTGCTCCAGCACCGGCAATCCATCGCGGCCGCACGGGCAGGTCTCGGTGGACCAGGAGGCGACATCGCCGATCTCGTAGCGGATGAGCGGCTGGGTACGGCTGAGCAGGCCGGTGCAGACCATGCGTCCGGGCACACCGGGCGGGACCGGGCGGCCGGATTCGTCCACGATCTCGACGATGCCGAAGTCGGGACTGACGTGCAGGCGTCCTCTCTCGCACTCGGTGGCGAGGACGCAGTTTTCGACCGCGCCGAACTCCTCGTACGCGCGCGCGCCGAAGGCGGCGATCAGTGTGGATTTCATCTCGCCGGTGAGCTTCTCGCTGCTGAGCACCAGCGCGCTCGGGCGGTAATCCAGACGCAGGCCGCCGGCAAGCATGAAGCGGGCGAGCTGATAGTGCGCGTTGGCGTAGCCGGTGAGCAGGGCGGGACGGTGGCGATTGAAACCCTCGACGTAATTGGGCGCGTGCGCGCGGCTGATGTGATAACCGGAGAAGTAGACCTGCCGCTCCGCTGCGTTCCAGCGGTAATAGGGCGGCGGCGAATCGTGGCGGGGGAGGATCATGCGGCCGCCGATCATGGAGCGCGGCATGCGGATGCTGGCGCCGGCCCAGCGGAAGGAACGGGCCTCGCGCGCGGCGATGAAACGGCGGTGGTCGTCGGAGGTGCAGTAGATCGTGACCGGCGTGCCGGTGCTGCCGCTGGTGAAATATTGGTGGAGGCGACGGAGCGGGCCGGCCTGCTCGCTCACGAATTCCGCGGGCCGGTCGCGGAGATCCGATTTGGGTGTGAGGGGCAGCCGGACCAGGTCACCGGGGTGGAAACGGCGCAGCCGGTCGGGGCCGATACCGGCCGCGGCCCATCGCTGGCGGTAATAGGGGACGGTGGCCTGGGCGTGGAGCAGCACGCGGCGCAGTTCGGCCGCGAGATACTCCTCGAAGCGGGCAGCGTTCCAGCTCTCGCGCTCCGAGAACTCGCGCACATAGCGGTCGAATTCGCCGCCCAGCCGCTCGCGGCGGTATCGAAGGCCATAGATGCTGATGCCGGCGTTTTGCAGCCAGACCGGCGCATGCGCATAGATCCAGGAGTTGAGTCGATTCACGGCCGCTCTTTTTCCGAAGCCGGGCGGGACACGGCCACCCTATAGGACAGGCTAGTGCGGCGGTAACGGCTCCGTCCAGAGCCGTGGAGAGCGCAGGGTGACAGAAAGGACACCGCGGCTGTGCGGATCTTCCCGGCCCGGATTCACCGTCGCGCCAGGATGGTGAGCTGAACGAGGAAGACGTGGCCGAGCGGGCGCGATTTGACCGTGACATCGCGGACATAGCGGAGCGTCACGCGGCCGCGGACCGGCGCCACCACGAAATCCAGCTCGGGCCCCAGGCCGAAATCCAGGTCGCGGGCGCCGCGCAGAGCGGCCGGGAGATCGGCGCCGCGATCGTCGCGTACTTGCCAGAGTCCATAGCCGGCGGCGCCCAGATCCACGCGCGGGAGAAGCTGGCTGCGGGGGCGGAACGTTTTGCCCGCGCCGCCCTGAAACTGAAAATTATCGCCGCGGGTGATGTCGATGCCCTCTTTTCGCTGGTGCAATTCGTAGCTGTTCAATACGGAGAGGCTCCAGGTTTTAGCGCGATCGAACCAGAGCGCGGTACCGAGGGAGAATTCGTGGGTCCATTGGCCGAGCCCCACGCTGCCGCTGGCATGCGGCACGTAGAGGCCCGTCGGGGCGTAGAAGGCGTATCCGGCCACGAGATCGGCCTGCCGCCACTTCCACCCGAGCTTGACGGGCTGCACGTAGATATCGCCCAGGCCGAAGTCATCCACGCTGGCCTCGGGATTCGCGGCATTCGCGCTGATCTGCGAGATGGGCCCCGCGGCCGTGACGTTCAGGTAGAGGGAATGCGTCAACCGGAGTACAAATTGGAGGCCGAACACGTTTGTGTAAGCATCCAGATCGAGACCCGGAACGGGAATGCTGTGTCCTACGCGGTCGAATATTTCGTTGGAGCCGTAGGACGCGAACTGATAGACGACGTAAAGGCCGCTGTCCGGTTGCGAGCCGGCGAACATCCCGGCGCTGCCCAGGACCTTGTGGCCGAGCTGCTGCGCTCGGGCGGGCGGAGCGGAGGCCATCAGCAGGGAGGCCAGCACGGCCGAGCGTGATAAGGTCCAGAGTCTGACAGCCATCGAATCACCGGCTCGGCGCGTTGAGGCCAATATATAACGGTTGCGGGGAGAGCGGCAGATGGCGGAGGGGCGGATGCCCTGGGAATCCGCAAAGCTCGCGGAATGGGATCCGGGCTAGCGTCACTTAGAAGCAGCTACGGCGCAATTTTTTTGAATGAAAGCGAATACGTCCTTGAACCAGATCGAACTTCCGAGCCATGTGAAACTATGCCCGTCAAAATGCGTTTTGCCATAGGCTGGATAAGTTTTCATTTCCGCTGATTTTCCCGAGGCGAGCATTTCTTTATATAGAACCTGGCTCGGCTCCAGAGTGTAGTCGTTCTCAGCCTGAAAGAAGAATATTGGCGACTTTGACGACCTGACACTCTCCTTCATGACAGTTTGAAGGGCTGGCGCCTCACTCCAACTCATTGCCCCTCCCGACGCATCGACGGCTGCGCAGAACGCATAGCTGGCGGATCCAAGGACTGTTTCGATTCCGCCGAAAGATTGTCCCGCAACCGCAATCCGGTCTGGCTGCACAAATTTTTGCTGCTTCAACCAAGCCACGGCAGAGAGCTGATCTTTGAGATGGTCTCCCTTTAGCAAGGCGATCATCGTCTTGACGGCAGCGCCTTGCCCGCCTGATTTTTCAGCCGCCGAGATTTGGTCTCCGATGTACTGGCCAGCCTTAGCGCTCAAACCCTGTCCGCGCCGGTAAGGCATGAAGAAGACCCACCCTTTCGAAGCGTAAAGAGGACCAATGGCGGTACTCGCCGCGTCACTCAACATTCCTTCGGCGCTTCCGTGGTTATAGAGTATCGCTGGAAATGGGCCCTCGCCATTGGGCTTAAACAGCTCGCCTCCCAGCGTGAGCTTACCGCTGGGAAAATGGACTATTTCGTAGGGCGCGGGCGGCTCCGCCGCGGAAGAAGAGAGCGCTCCCACCAGGATGGCGATCACGATCAAAATAGCCCGCATCATTCCTCCTTGCGCATAAAGGCGGATTATAGGAGATGTGAGGAGCGGCCTCAAGCATCTTCACATGGCGGCGCAATATTCTGTGGCTCGGGATCCCATTCGCGAATAGGTCCGTGCCAGGGTGTATACTGCGCGAAAGCCGGCTCGCGCCGGCGGAGGGGAATTTCTCTCATGAAACGCACGCTATTTCTGCTGGTGGCCGCGGCCGCTCTGGCCCAACCGCCTTCCGGATGGACGCCCGAGCTCGGGATGCAGGTGAAAGGGATCGAGGAAGTGGCGCCATCGCCGGATGGCACGCGCGCCGCCTGGACCGAGGGCCGATGGGCGATGGACGCCGAGCACAGCGAAGCGGCCCGGCAGATCTGGATCGCGGATGCGGACGGCGCGCACCGGCGGCAGCTCACGCGGGGCGAGAAGAGTGCCGTCAGCCCTTCGTTTTCGCCGGACGGCGCGTCGCTCTACTTCGTTTCCGACCGCAACGGCAAGCGGAACGTGTACCGCATCCTGCTGGCCGGCGGCGAAGCGGAGATGGTGACGGACTTCAAGGGGCAGTTGGGCGAGTATGCGGTCTCGCCGGACGGCAAGTGGGTGGCGTTCACCGGATACGAGCCGCCGGCGGATGAAGAGAAGAGCAAGAAGGAGAAGCGCGACTGGAAGGTGATGGACGCGAATCCGGCCAACCTGGCGCTCTACGTAATTCCGGCCGAAGCGGATGCGGACGGCAAGCGCGCGCAGAAAAAGCTGACGGACGGCAAACGGTGCGTAACCGGGCTCGACTGGTCGCCCGATTCGCGCGCGATCGCGTTCAGCGATCAGCCGACGCCGCTGGCCGACGACTGGACCCGCGCCGACATTTCGGAAGTCAATGTCGAAACCGGAGCGGTCAAAGCAATTTCGGCGACGGGCGCGGCGGAATCGGAGCCGAAATACTCGCCGGACGGGCGGTATCTGGCGTTCCTGAAATCGGATGAGCCCGTGCATTGGGCCTCGGCCAACCGCATCCAACTGTTGACGCGCGCGACCGGCGAGGTCCGCGCGATGCCCGCTACGTACGATGAGCAGCCGGCGCTAATCGGCTGGACGGCTGATGGCCGGCTGCTCTATCGCGAGGCGAAGCGCACGCGGGCGGCGATTTACGCCATGCCCACGGACGGCGCGCCGGCCGAGGTGTTCGAGCCGGCATCGGGCGTCACCGGGCCGGTGCACGCCAACGCGCGCGGGACCCTGCTGGGGTTTTCGATGGAAACACCGAGCGAGCCGGCGGAGGCGTTCGTGATGAAACCCGGCGGCCAGCCGGTGCAGATCAGCCGCGTGAACGCGGACCTGCCGCGGATGCCCCTCGGCCGCACGGAAGCGATCCGGTGGAAATCGAAGGACGGGATGGAAATCGAAGGCCTGCTGACGTACCCAGCCAATTACGAGCAGGGCAAGCGGTACCCGCTGATCCTGAATATCCACGGCGGGCCGACGGGCGTTTTCAGCGAGACGTTCATCGGGCGCGGGGCAGTGTACCCCATCGCGGCATTCGCGGCGCGCGGTTACGCGGTGTTGCGGCCGAATCCGCGCGGATCGAGCGGCTACGGCAAGACGTTCCGGTTCGCCAATTACAACGACTGGGGCGGGCACGATTACGAGGACGACCAGGCCGGCGTGGACGCGGTGATCGCGATGGGGGTCGCGGACCCCGAGCGGCTGGCCATCATGGGATGGAGCTACGGCGGGTTCATGACGTCGTGGACCATCACGCAGACGCAGCGGTTCAAGGCGGCGGCCGTGGGCGCGGGCGTGACTGACCTCTGGAGCTTCACCGGCACGGCGGACATTCCGGGCTTTCTGCCGGATTATTTCGGCGGCGAGCCCTGGCAGCAGTTCGAGAATTTCCGGAAGCACTCGCCGATTACCTACGTCAAGAACGTGACGACGCCCACCCTCGTGCTGCACGGCGAGGCGGACGACCGCGTGCCGACGTCGCAAGGGTACGAATATTACCACGCGCTGAAGGCGCGCGGGGTGACGGCGAAGATGGTGGTGTATCCGCGGCAGCCGCACGGCTTCGTGGAGCCGAAGTTTATTTTGGACGTGGCGCAGCGCCATTTGGAATGGGTGGAAAAGTATGTACGGTAAGGCGATTACACTCGCGGTGTTATGCCTGGCGCCGCTGGGAGCTCAGTGGACGCCCGAACTTTCCATGAAGGTAAAGACGGTGACGGCGCCCGTGCCTTCGCCGGACGGGCGGCTCGCCGCGTGGACCCAGACCGTCGCGGTGATGGACGGCGAGAAAAGCGAGATGCTCACACACGTGTTCCTGGCGCGCACGGACGGCAGCGGGCGCGTGCAGCTCACGCGCGGGGAGAAATCCGCGAATGCGCCGGCATTTTCCCCGGATTCGCAATGGGTCTTCTTCGCCTCCGACCGGAGCGGCAAGCGAAACCTTTACCGCATTCCGGTGGATGGCGGCGAGGCCGAGGCCCTGACCAGCTTCAACGGCACGATGGGCGCGTACGCGGTTTCGCCGGACGGCAAATGGATCGCGTTCGCGGGACGCGAGGCGGACCCGTCGGAGGAAACGGCGCGGCGGCAGAAGCTGGATTTCCGGGTGATCGATGAGAATCCGCGGAACCAAGCGCTGTGGCTGATTCCGGTCGAGCCCGATGTGCACGGGCGGCGGGCGCTAGAGAAGGCGGCGGCGGGGCCGTGGAACGTTGGAGCGTTCGACTGGTCGCCGGATTCGCGGCGCATCGCATACGAGGTGCGGCCCACGCCGGATGCGGACGACGGGCGCAAGGCGGACATTCTGGAAGTCGAAATCGAAAGCGGGCGCATCCGGCCGATCGCGGCGACGGCGGCAACGGAATCGCAGCCGCACTATTCGCCGGATGGCAAGCTGCTGGCGTACGTGCGGAGCCTCGCGACGGCGCGGCGCATCGACGGGAGCCGCATCGCGCTGGTGAACCTGGCGGACCTGAAATCGCGCGATCTGCCGGCCACGCCGGATGAGACGCC
>Ga0209062_1003357_pt1 | contig 18679 bp, 18 predicted proteins | sample Coa_R2_2_FD_187158 | JGI IMG/M metagenome (GOLD analysis project Ga0209062, IMG submission 187158) | Surface soil microbial communities from Centralia Pennsylvania, which are recovering from an underground coalmine fire - Coalmine... | ecosystem: Environmental > Terrestrial > Soil > Unclassified...
GTCGCCAAGACCCAGGATGCCGACGGCTCGATCACCACAAGCCGCGAGGACATCTACGGCGGCAAGATCGTCCCGTTCGTGCCCTTCACCAAGCTCGAAGGCGACAAGATCGTCGGCACGCACAACCACTGATCCTTCCCGTGGCCGCGCCGTCGATTGGGCCACCACGCCGCGCGCGCAAAATGAAGAACCCGAGCCAGGTCACCCGCATCCCGCGAGTGCCCCACAGCCTGGCTCGCACCTACCCCCGGATCGTCACGGTGTGCATTCCCGGGTCGACCGGGGGTCTTTTTTTCCCTGATCAAACGCTACCCGTCGCGCTTGCGGTGCGGATCGTACTTCGAGAGCACGTCCTTCAGATAATCGCGGCTCTTCCATTCCGGCGCCGGCGGCTCGTAGCCCGGCCGCGGCACGAACGGATTGGGCGGGACCGCCGCCTGCTCGCCCATCAGGTCGGGCACGTAGCGCGGGCAGTTCGGGAAGATCTCGCATCTCACGCGCACCACGACCTTGGCGCCGTGATGCGCGCCGAGCGTCGCCGCATCGTCGTGGATCGTCGCCTTGCCGCGGATGCGCGTGCGGAAGGTCTTGCCGTCGAAGCGCACGAACAGCAGACCGACGTTCGGGTTGCGATGGATGTTGCCGAGCGTACGGTACATGTTGTTGCCGTCGTACTCGGGATACTCGAGCGTGTCGGGCCCGGTGATCTTGACGAAGCCGGGATCGCCCGAGCGCATCGAGCAGTCGACATTGTCGCCGTAGCTCGTCGCGATGAAGAAGAACCGCGCCTCCGCGATCAGCTTGCGGTCCTGCTCCCACCATTCGAAGTGGAGACGATGCTTCTCCAGGCCGTCGGCGACGCGCCGTCCGTCGAAGCGGTCCTGCAGCTCGCGCATGCCGTCGTGATAAAACGGGGCGCGGTCAGTCGGGTCGGTCATCCTGCCTTCATAGCAGATGACCGGCCCGCCTACTTCTCCCGCACGAAGATCGTCGACTTGTCGTCGCTGTAGGCCTGGTGCCAGCCCGGCAGGGTGGCGAGCAGCTTGTTGGCGGACTGCTCCTTCATGAGCAGCGTCCAGTCGATGCCGTACTTGTCGAGCGTCTTCTGCAGGACCTCGGGGTCGTCGCCGCGCAGATGCACGGCGTCGACATACTTCTTGATGAACTCCCCGCCATAGAGCTCGCCGCGGCCGTCGATGAAGGTCGGGATGCCGACGCTGATCAGGTAGCCGCCATAGCCGTAGTGGTTCAGCACATGGCCCGTGAGACTGTGGCCCAGCGCATACTCGATCGCGGCGGACGGCATGGTGGCCTCGGGCGGGCGGATGCCGGCGAAGCGCACCAGCGCCGCGGTATAGACCATCGCAAGCGTCAGCCCGACACCGACGGTGCGCAGGCTCGCCGGTCCGGCAAGACCGCTGAACAGCATCTTGCCCTCGGGATCGCGGCGCATCGCCGGCCAGTCGCGCGCCAGCACCGGCGCAATGGCAAGCGGCGCGATCATCGCCAGCAGCTCGGCATTGCGGACATGGCTCAAAAACATGTGCAGCAGCCCGATCACGATCAGGGTCCGCATGACCGGCAGCTTCACGCCGCGCGCCAGCACGAGGTAGAGCGCGACCAGCAGCATGAGCTCGGTGAGCGGCTGGGTCTGGAAGTCGGGCGACTTCCATTCGTCGATCAGCGACAGCGCGTCGCCCAGGCCGAAGATCTCGAAGGTCACCAGGATCGAGCGCGGGCCGTAGGGCGTGATGCAGGCGACCAGCAGCGCCGCCACGCCGAACTTCGCCCAGGCGAAGAAGATCTTCCTGCGCTCGGCCCAGTCGACGCCCCCGACGGCGCTATTCACCAGCGCCTCGAGCCCGAACGCGCCGCACAGCAGCAGGCCCATGGTGAAGCCGCCGTGCAGGTTGGCCCAGAACAGCATCGCCACAAGCAGGATCGGCTTGGGCGCGCGCTTCTCCTCGACCGCCGCGATCAGGCCCGACACCCACCACAGCATGAACGGGAACGCGAGCGCGAACGGCCGCGCCAGGAAGTGCGAGGTCATCATCACGAATGCCGCGGCAGTGAACATCAGCGCCGGCAGCGGCCGCAGGTGCTGCAGCAGGAGCCGCAACAGCAGCGCCGAGGTGACGCCGAACGCGGCCGCGCCCAAGGCGACCACGCCGGCCCAGCCGCCCGCGTCGTAGGCCAGCGCCATCAACAGCTGCGAGCCCCACTCCTTGGCGATCCATGGCTGGCCGGTGAAGGTAAAGGAGTAGCTGTCGACGGTCGGCACCGCGCCGTGGTCGAGCATCCAGCGGCCCACGGCGATGTGCCAGTGGCTGTCCGGATCGGCGAGCAGCGGCAGGCCGTTCACATTGGCCAACGCCGCGAACACCGCCAACCCGACGAGCAGCGGCAGCGAGAGCGACCAAGAGGAACGGCTGGCGGAGGTGTCCGCGGGCAAGGAGAGGCCGGAAGAAACGGCCATGCGAAGCTCCAATATGACTATAATAAATTCAAATAATGGATTGATATATCTCATTTTTAGACGCTACGCCAGCGACCCTGCAAGCCTTTGATGTCCCTTGCCTTTGCTGCCGCTAGACTGCGCCGCCCGCCGATCGCGGGTCGCAGGAGAGTTTCATGGCGCACGCAAAGGCAGTCATCGGCACGGTCGACTATGCGACCGCCATCATCGCGGGCCATCAGCACAAGATCACGGCCGACGAAGGGCCGGAACTCGGCGGCAAGGACGCCGGGCCGGCCCCCTACGACCTGCTGAGCTCGGCGCTGGGCGCCTGCACGGTGATCACCTTGCGCATGTACGCCGAGCGCAAGCAGTGGCCGGTCACGTCGGTGCAGGCCGACATTCATTTCACCCGCGGTGCCGACAAGGTGGAGACCATCGACCGCGTTCTGCGCATCGAAGGCGCCGACGCCGAGCAGAAGAAGCGCATGGCCGAGATCGCCGAGAAGACGCCGGTGACGCTTACCTTGAAGCGCAGCCTCGACATCCGCACCACACTTGCCTGAGAGCAGCTGGCCTGAAAGGGAATATCATGCAGATCGGTTTCAGCGCACCCACCGCCGGCCCCTTGTCGGCGCTCGATCCCCTGGTCCGGCTGTGCGCCGGCGCGGAGGAGAGCGGCCTTGCCTACGCGACCTTCAGCGATCACGTCGTGATCCCGACCGAGATCGCCTCGCCCTACCCCTATAGCGCGACCGGCGAGTTCACCAACCAGGGCACCGGCGAGCGCAATGAGCAGCTGATCGAGCTCGCCTTCGTCGCCGCCCGCACTACCAAGCTGAAGCTCGTGACGTCGGTCATGGTGGTCCCGCACCGGCCGGCGGTGCTCGCGGCCAAGCAGCTCGCCACCATCGACGTGCTGTCCGGCGGCCGCGTGATCCTAGGCATCGGCGCGGGCTGGATGAAGGAGGAGTTCGAGGCGATCGGCGCGCCGCCCTTCGCCGAGCGCGGCAAGGTGACGGACGAATACGTCGCCGCCTTCAAGGAGCTGTGGACCAAGGACAGGCCGAGCTTCGCCGGCAGCTATGTGAAGTTCGACAAGATCACCTTCGCGCCGAAGCCGGCGCAGAAGGGCGGCATCCCGATCTGGGTCGGCGGCGAATCGGGCCCGGCGCTGCGCCGCACCGCCAAGTATGGCGACGCCTGGTACCCGATCCCGAACAACCCGGCCTTCCCGATGGACAGCCTGAAGCGCCTCACCGCCGGCATCGCGCGGCTGCGCCAGCTCACCGCCGAGGCCGGCCGCGATCCGCAGTCGGTCGGCGTCACCGTGCGCTTCCCGCGCTGGGGCGAAGGCCTGCCGGCCAAAGCCGATGACGGCGAACGCAAGCTCTTCTCCGGCACGCCGGCCGACATCGCCGGCGACATCAAGGCCCTCGAGAAGCTCGGCGTCGGCGCGATCGACACCGGCTTCAGCGGCGCGACCGTGCCGGAGATCCTGGCCGACATGAAGAAGTTCAAGACCGAGGTGCTGGCGCGACTCTGAGCTTCAGCCGTAGGACAGCGACAGCGGCGCCGCCGCGAGCACACCGAGCACGACGGCGGCCAGAAGAAGAGCGGCGATGATGGCGAGTGGCTTGCGCATCACATCCTCCGCGAACGCACCGATACATATGATACGCGCGATCCGTGCGTTTCATCCTGCTGACGGCATGAAAACATCGTCACTTTCGCGATATCGCCATCACGGCTGCTTTACTGCATCAGCCGTGACGCCAGCATGGGGCGAACGTCAGGTGTGACACTCGGTGTGTAGACAGGCTGACGAACCCGAGCGAACATGCGGGTCGCGACGTTGGGCGCCGTTGAGTAAAGGCTGGGTCTCAGTGACGGCACTTTGTCATTCCAGGCTGTGGCTGGTTATCGGCTTGTCCCTCTCCGCGTTGTTCGGCGCGGCGGATGCGTTCTGCCAAACCACCACGGAAAAGGCACCCGACACGATCGAGGCGCGCCTGCTTGCCTGCGCGCCCTGCCATGGCGCCGTCGGCGAGGGCACCAACAACGCCTATTTCCCGCGCCTTGCCGGCAAGCCTGCGGGCTACCTCACCAACCAGCTCGTGGCGTTCCGCAACGGCCGGCGGCGCTATCCGCCGATGAACTACCTGCTCGAGTACCTGCCGGAGGACTACCTTGCGGTGATGGCGAACTACTTCGCCGCGCAGAAGCCGCCCCTGCCCGCGCCCGTGCCGCCCGACGTCAGTCAGCAGCTGGTGAAGCTCGGCGAGCAGCTGATCGAGAAAGGCGACTACAATCGCGGCCTTCCTGCCTGCTCGAGCTGCCACGGCCCCAACCTCACCGGCATGGAGCCGGCGATCCCCGGCCTGCTCGGACTGCGCGCCTCCTACATCAGCGCCCAGCTCGGCGGCTGGCGCTACGGCACCCGCACCGCGGCGGCGCCGGATTGCATGCAGATCGTCGCCGGGCACCTGACCGAGGACGACGTGAAGGCGGTCGCCGCCGTGCTGGCCTCCCGCCCCGCGCCGGCCAATCCGCAACCGGTGGCCAAGGGCAGCTTCGCCCTGCCGTTCGCCTGCGGGAGCCAGCCGCAATGAGACGCATCGCGATCCTCGTCGGGGCGGGCGCGCTATCGCTGTTCGCCGTGCTGGGCGTGCATGCCCAGAACAAGCCGGCTGCCGACAAGGCGGATCAGGCGCTGATCGACAAGGGCGCCTACCTGGCGCGCGCCGGCGACTGCATCGCCTGCCACACCAAGCCCGAGGGCGAGCTGTTCGCCGGCGGACGGCCGATGCTCACGCCGTTCGGCACGCTCTACACCTCCAACATCACGCCCGACAACGAGACCGGCATCGGCAAATGGAGCGCCGACCAGTTCTACGCCATGATGCATACGGGCCGCTTCCCGGATGGCGGCCTGCTCTATCCGGCGATGCCGTTCGGCTCCTACACCAAGGTCACGCGGCAGGACAGCGATGCGATCTTCGCCTTCCTGCGCTCCATCCCGCCGGTCAAGCAACCCAACCGGCCGCACGATCTCAGGTTCCCCTACAACAACCGCTCGCTGATCCTCGGCTGGCGCACGCTCTACTTCAATGAAGGCGAGTACAAGCCCGATCCCAAGCAGTCGGACGAATGGAATCGTGGTGCCTACCTAGTCGAGGGGCTTGGCCATTGCGCGATGTGCCACACCGCGATCAATGCGCTGGGCGGCAGCTCCGATTCGGAGGCGTTCCAGGGCGGGCTGATCCCGATGCAGAACTGGTACGCCCCCTCGCTCACCTCCAACAAGGAGGCGGGGCTCGGCGAATGGAGCCTGCAAGAGATCACCGATTACCTGAAGACCGGTATCTCGCCGCGCGGCGCGGTCTACGGCCCGATGGCCGAGGTGGTCTACAACAGCCTGCAGTACATGACCGATGCCGACATCCGGGCGATGGCGGTCTATCTCAAGAGCCTCGGCCAGGGCAGCCCGCCGGGTGCGGCGCGGGCCACGGTGACGACCTCGGAAGGCAGCCTGCTGCTGACGCTCGGCAAGTCGATCTACGACCGCGACTGCGCCAGCTGTCACGGCGCGCAGGGGCTGGGCAAGCCGCCGCACTACCCGCCCCTCGCCGGAAACCAGTCGATCCAGATGTCCTCGGCGGTCAATCCGATCCGCATGGTGCTGAACGGCGGCTTCCCGCCCGGCACCGCGGGCAACCCGCAGCCCTACGGCATGCCGCCCTTCGCGCAATCCCTGTCGGACGACGAGGTCGCCGCGGTGGTGACCTACATCCGCACGGCGTGGGGCAATCGCGGCGCGGCCGTCAGCGCGCGCGAAGCCAATGCGCTGCGCTCTTCGCCGCTCGATTGAGATGAGGCCGGCATGCTAAACTCCACCCTCCGTCCCGGCCGGGACGAACCGGGCCACGACGAGGTCCAGGCGGTGACGCGGGGGGCGCCGCGCGGCGCCATCGCCGTCGCCGGCATCGCGACCGTCATCGTGCTGGCGATCTGGCTCGCCTTCTACCTGTTCGTGTTCGTGCCCCAGAACGCGCCATGACGGTGGTGCCTCCGGCCGACGAATCCGCTGAGGTCGCCGCCCGCGTCGAGCGCCGCTGGGCGACGATGTCGGTGGTGATCGTGCTGCTGCTGGCGACCGCCGCGGCGGCGATCGGCCTCGGCCATGCCACCATGCCGCAGGGCCGCGTCGAGACGATCGATGCCGCGCGGCTGCATCTCACCGGCGAGTTCGTCGAAAGCAACCTCGGGACCGCGGTCGAGCCCGACGGGTCGGTCACGGTGCGCGCGATCGGCCAGCAATATTCCTTCGTGCCCGATTGCCTGCTGGTGCCGACCGACACCCCGATCACCTTCCGCGCGACCAGCCCGGACGTCGTGCACGGCTTCATCATCGTCGGCACCAACATCAACACCATGCTGGTGCCGGGCTACGTCTCGAACGTGCGCGCGCGATTCTCGACGCCGGGCGAGCATCTGATGCCGTGCCAGGAATTCTGCGGCGTCGGGCACGAGGGCATGTGGGCCAGGGTCAAGGTGATCGACAAGGCCGAGTTCGCCAAGCTCAGCGCCGGCAAGCGGAGGACGAGCTGTGTTGAGTAGCCGCCGCCTGATCATCGCGCATTTCTGGCTGGCCTTCGGCCTGTTCGGCCTCGCACTGCTGCTCGGCGCCTGGCAGATGCTGATGCGCAGCCCGCTGAGCGGCTGGCTCGAGAACCCGGAATGGTATTACCGCTCGCTGACCGCGCACGGCACGGTGATGGCCTACGTCTTCCCGACCCTGATCGCCATGGGCTTCGGCTATGCGATCAGCGAAAGCGCGCTCGAGCAGCCGCTGATCGGACGGCGCTGGGCGTGGGCCGGCTTCTGGCTCGTCGCGGTCGGCGCGGTGACCGCAGTCGTGCCGGTGGCGCTGGGCCGCGCGTCGGTGCTCTACACCTTCTATCCGCCGTTGATCGGCAACGGCTTCTACTACGTCGGCATCGTCCTCGCGGTCGTGGGCTCCTGGATCTGGGTCGCGCTGATGTCGATCAACCTCCGGGTCTGGAAGCGCGCCAATCCCGGCAAGCCGGTGCCGCTGGCCATGTTCGCCAACGTCGCCGGCTCCTATCTGTGGGCGTGGACCGCGGTCGGCGCGGCACTCGAGCTCCTGCTGCAGATCATCCCGGTGGCGTTCGGCCTCGTCTCGACGATCGACGCGGGTTTGGCGCGCATCTTCTTCTCCTGGACCCTGCACGCCATCGTCTACTTCTGGCTGATGCCGACCTACATCGCCTATTACACGATCGTGCCGCGGGCGATCGGCGGCCGCGTCTTCAGCGACGCCATGGGCCGCATCGCCTTCATCCTGTTCCTGGTGGTGGCGATGCCGATCGGCATCCACCACTCCTTCATGGACCCCGAGGTCGGCGCCGGCTTCAAGTTCGTGCACTCGGCCTTCACCGCGCTGGTGGCGCTGCCCACGCTGCTGACCGTCTTCACCATCTGCGCCTCGGTCGAGATCGCCGCCCGGCTGCGCGGCGGGCGTGGCCTGTTCGGCTGGGTGACCGCCCTGCCGTGGCGCAATCCCATCATGCTGGCGCTCGCCCTCTCGTTCGTGATGCTGGGCTTCGGCGGCGCCGGGGGGCTGGTCAACATGAGCTATCAGCTCGACACGTCGATCCACAACACGCAGTGGATCACCGGCCATTTCCACCTGATCTTCGGCGGCGCGATCGTGATCATGTACTTTGCGATCGCCTACGACCTGTGGCCCCATCTCACCGGCCGGCCGCTGGCGAGCCTGCGGCTGATGCGGCTGCAGCTCTGGCTGTGGTTCGTCGGCATGATCGTCACGACCTTCCCGTGGCACTGGGTCGGCATCCTCGGCATGCCGCGTCGCATGGCCTTCTTCGATTACGCCGATCCCGCGCTCGCGCCGCTCGCTTTCTCGGTCATCCTGTCGGTGATCGGCGGCTTCATCCTGGTGCTGTCGGGCGTGCTGTTCTTCGTCGTGCTGTTGCGCGGCCACCGCGCGGCGCCGGCCGAGGCCGGACCCTACCGCTTCGCCGAGGCGCTCCATCCGCCCATCACCGTGCCGGCCGCGCTCAACGGCTACGGCCTGTGGGTCGGGTTGATGATCGGGCTGACTGTCACCAACTACGCCTTCCCGATCCTGCAGCTGGCGGTGCGCAGCGACACCGCGGTGCCGGCAGTCTATGTCGGGGGCACGCGATGAGGCGCGACGGCTGGAGCACCGCCAGCATCGGCGCCACCGCCGTCGTCTTCGTGGTCTCGGCGGTCGTGGGCTTCATCCTGCTGCCCCTCGCCCAGCCGCACCTGGAGCTGGCCGGGCTGTGGGACGCGATCTGCAGCGCCGCCGGCGTGGTCTCGCGCACTTCCAGCGGCACGGCGGCCGACGCCGCGCGCAAGAGCACCACCGTCGTCATCTCGCCCGACATGCTGGCGTCGGCGGATGCCCAGTCGATCGGCCGCGGCGCCACGCTGGCCCATCAGTGCGCCATCTGCCACGGCCCCGCCGGCATCAGCCGGGCCGATTCGCCCAGCCTGTCCGGCCAGTTCGCGACCGCGATCTACAAGCAGCTCGAGGACTTCAAGACCGGCGCGCGGGTCAACGCGGTGATGTCGCCCTTCGCCGTCAACCTGTCGGAGCAGGACATGGTCGACATCGCGCTCTACTACGCCTACCTGCCGCGCCTGCCGAGCCCGTGGCGGACTGAGGACCGGCCCGCGCCGAAGATCGTCGCGAGCGGCGCGCCGTTGCGCGGCATCGCGCCGTGCGGCGCCTGCCATGGCGATCTCGACAACAAGGTCGGCGCGCCGTGGCTCGGCGGCCAGTCGGCAGTCTACTTCCGCGAGCAGCTGCGCAGCTTCGCGCGCGCCGACCGGCGCAACGACATCAACGAGCAGATGCGTGCGATCGCCCGGCACATGACGCCGGAGGAGATCGACGAGGCCGCGCTCTACTACTCCGGCGAAGCGACCCTCGTCCCGGCTGCGCCGAAATAGACCTACTTCTTCCCGCCGGCCTTCCTCCAGGCCTCGTAGTCGGCGTTGGCCTGCTCGCTCCGGCCCGGAAACAGGCCCTTGAGCGAGCGGCCCTTGGCGACCTCGAGCTCGGCCCACTCCTCGTACTCGTAATTCTTCAGCGCCTCCTCGGCGACGGCCTCGACCAACTCCGGCGGGATCACCACCACGGCATCGCGGTCGCCGACCACGACGTCGCCGGGATAGACCGCGACGCCGCCGCAGGCGATCGGCAACTGCAGGTCGACCGGCCGATGCGCGATCGGGCTGGGCGGCGACGAGGCGCGGCGGTGATAGGCCGGCAGGCCGGTGCGGAACACGCCGTTGGTGTCGCGAAAGCCGCCGTCGGTGACGATCCCCGCCGCGCCGCGCGCCTTGAGCCGGCCGATATAGAGGTCGCCCGCCGAAGCCGCGCGCGAGTCGCCGCGGCTGTCGATCATCAGCACATGGCCGGGCGGGCATTCCTCCATCGCCTGCGGCTGGATCGCGCTCCGGTTGGTCGAGGTTGGGCCGTCCTTGTCCTCGCGCGAGGGGATGAACCGCATGGTGTAGGCGATGCCCACCATCGGCGGCTGCTCGGGCCGCACCGGCGAGACGTCGAACAGCGTCATGCTCTTCAGCCCCCGGCGGTTCAGCACGCCGGTCAGCGTCGAGGTGCCGACCTTGGCCAGCACCTCGCGCAGGTCCTTGGAAATCTCCGTCATGCGTCTTTCCCCCGTCACGGATTCTTCTGCGTATAGGTCCCGCCGGCGTTGGCGGCGCGGACTTCCTTGGCGGACTTGGCCTTGCGCAGCTGCACCAGCCGGCGCGCCTCGTCCTCGAGCATCGCCGTGGCGTTCTTCACCACCGCCTCGGCATGCTGCTCGGGGAATTTCACCGCGCCGTTCTCGTCCATGTGGATCAGGTCGCCCGGCGCCACGTCCATGCCGCCGACCGAGACCGGCACGTTCACCGCATGCACCGCCATCTCGCCGTGGCCGGCGGTGATTCCGCCCAGCAGGTACTGGAACTTGAGCTTGCGGATCGCATCGACGTCGCGCGAGGGGCCGTTCGACAGCAGGCCGACGCAGCCGACCGCCATCATCGAGCTCACCATCATCTCGCCCGCGAGACCCGCCTTCTTCATGATTCCGTCCGGCCACTTCTGCTGGATCACCAGGATGGTCGGCTTCTTCATCGCATCGAGCGCGTCGATCACGTCCATGAACGACAGCCGGCCGACGAAGGTCGGATCGGGCATGCCGTACACGGCGGTCACGGCGTAGCCCACGGTCGGCCCCAGCTCGGGATAGAGGCAGCGGATCGAGGTGTCGGTGTACCAGTTCTCCGTCCACGGATTGTACAGGCCGAGGCACAGCGGATTCTTCGGATAGGTCGCCACCACGTTGGTGATGGTCGGCGTGTCGATCTTGCGCAGCTCGCTGAAGATCTTGTCGCTGACAGTCATTGCGCGTCACTCTCCCTTTGAGGCGTCCGCAGCTTACGGGCTGCGGGCGCCTTGCGGAAGGGAGCCGCGCGAAAGGGAACTACGTGCGCGGCGGCAGGCTGACCTGCGCGTCCTGCAGCGCCTTCTCGATCACCGGGATCGAAGCCGAGGCGTTGGTCGGGCAGGCGGTGATCGCCGCGTCGACGGTGGCATCGCGCTGCTGGCTGCGATGCCGAAATTCGTTGTCGCCGACGTAGCGCTGGTACTTCTGCGCGAGCGCCGAGCAGTAGGCGTTGTCGTTCTGCGCAAAGGCCGAGACCGGCAGCGCCGCAGCGGCCGCGCACACCATCAGAGTCGCAAGCATCCTGGTCATGATGACCTCCATTCGGCCGGGTTGCTCGGCCGGCCAACCGAGGGCGAGAAACGCTCCTCGCTCGGCCCCTAGATGGGACTTCGTTGTGGCCCCACCATGGCTTTTTGCTAACGCCAAGCTTACAGCCCTGCGGGCGCAGCGATCTCATTTCAGCGCCGCCACCAGCAGCACGGTCGTGTCGTCGGGCACGCCTTCGAGCTCGGTGCGGGCGACCGCCAGCGCCTGCTCGCGACTCGGCAGGCCGCCGAGATCGATCACGTGGCCGCCCATCACCAGGAACAGTTCGCCCTCGTCCCAGCGCGACGTCAGGTGCGCCAGCGCGTCGGCGGCGTGGGCGTGCTCGACCTGGGCGTTGCTGCGCTGGATGCGGATCGCGCCTTCGAGATCGACCGCCCGAACCGGTGCGCGGCCGTCGATCGTCGCCTGGATCAGGCGCATGCCGTCGGTCTGGGCGGCGAGCCGCGTGTCGGCGGCCGGCACACCCATCGATTCCGCGGCGATCCGCAGGGCATCGGCCTCGCCGATATGGCGGCGGTGGCGCGCGCGCATTTCGGAGGCGCCGACCGCCGTCGCCCGCACCCGCTGGCTGTGCGGGTCGATCTCGATCGTGACCTCGACGGTGGTCGGCGACGCGCCGAGCCGCACGACCGCGTCGAGCGCCTCGCGGCGGATCGCGCGCAGGTCGGCCGGGGTCGGATCGGCGATCACCCGCTCCACCACCTCGCGCACCATGGCGAGCGCGACGCCGATGGAAGAGATCACCTCGGCATCGGGCGAGATCATGTGGCGCAGACCCAGCCGCTCGGCGACGAACGGCAGCAGCGCGCCCGCCCCGCCGCCCTCGCCCACCAGCAGCTGGTCGCGATCGAGACCGTATTCGGCGATCAGCTGCTCGACGGTCGGTTGGATCTTGTCGGCCGCCCGTTCGAGGATCTGCCGCGCCGCCTCTTCGACCGACACGCCCAACGCCGCCGCCAGCGGCTGCATCGCCGCGCGCGCCGCGGCGGGATTGCCGTACGCATGCATGCCGGGCCTGGCGCAGCCCAGCACATTGGCCGCGCAGGTCGTCGTCAGTGCATAGCGCTGCCCGTCGCGGCCGCGGATCGCGACATGCTCGCCCACCTCCAGCAACGCGCCCTGGAACACCTCCGGCGCGGCGAAGGCCGAATAGGGCAGGCCGGCAATGTGCGCGCTGCGGGGGCCGACGTCCGCGATCTTGCCGCCCTCGATCCGCACCAGGCTGCCGCCGGCGATACCCAGAACGCGGACGTCGAGCGAGCTGACATAGGTCTCGTGGCCGCCGACCTTGGCGTACTTCACCGCCGGGCGGCCGTTGCGGATGACGCCGATGTTGGTGCTGGTGCCGCCGACCTCGAAGTAGATGCCGTCCGACAGCCGCAGATGCATCAGCGCCCCGGCGACCGAGGCCGCCGGACCCGACAGCATGGTCATCGCCGGCCGATGGCGCATCTCGTGCACGTCCATCACGCCGCCGTCGCCGCGCATGATCATCAGCGGCGCGGCGATGCCCGCCTCGCGGACGCTGGCCTCGGTCATGTCGGCGGTCTCGATCATGCGCGGCAGGATCGAGGCGTTGATCACCGCGGTTCGGGTGCGGGTAGCGAGGCCGTAGAGCTTGGAGATCTCGTGGCCGCAGGTCACCGGCAGGTCGAGAGCCGACGCGGCCTTCCGCACCGTCTCCTCGTCCGAGCCGTCGTCGACGCCGAACGCGCTGGTCGCGGCAATCACCTTCGCGCCCGCGTCGCGCAGCGCCTTAACGGCCTCAGCCGCGCTGTCGGCATTGATCGCCTCGCCGTGGATGAAGCGGTGGCCCGGATGCAGCACGCGGCCGGGCGCCAGCTCGATCTCCTCGATGCGGCTCTGCTTGGCGGCCAGCTCCGCGGCGGGGCCGCTCGCAATCGCGACGATGCCGACCGGCGCCACGTCGCCCTCGAGCAGGGCGTTGGTCGCCTGCGTCGTCGAATGCGCCAGGAACACCACATCCTCGGGCGCGACCTTCGACCCCTCGAGCACGCGGCGGAACACCTCGACCACGCCGGCGGCAACGCCGCGCGGGTCGGCGTGGGTGGTCAGCGTCGAATAACGGCCGACGACGGCGTGGCTGTCGTCGTCGACCAGCACCGCCTTGGTGAAGGTGCCGCCGACGTCGATGCCGATCCGGTACGCTTTACGCTCGTCCATCACAGTCAGGGCATCGTGGTCACGGCCGGAAGTGCTCCTGGCCGGTGCCGCGATAGAGCACCTGGACCTGGCGGCCGACGATCGCGGCATGGGCGGCGAGCGCCTCGGGCGTGCAATCGGCGGTGGGCCGTGGCTCGTGCTCGAAGTGATGGAAGGTGTCGACGCCGCGCACCAGGGTGGCGCTGTCCCGCGCGCCGACCGCCTGCTTGACGTGGGTCGGGATGTAGCGGATGGCGAAGCCGATGCGCCGGTCGTTCGACTTGTTGGGCGCCGAGCCGTGCGCCAGCAGCACGTGATGCAGGGACGCCTGGCCGGGCTTGAGCTCGACCGCGACGCCCTTGCCCTCGTCGACCTTGACGGCGATCTCCTGGCCGCGGCTCAGCAGGTTGTTCTTGTCGAACGTGTCGATATGCTCGAGCTGTCCCTTGTGCGAGCCCGGCATGAACATCATGCAGCCGTTCAGGAGATTGGCCGGCGTGAAGGCGACCCACACCGTCATGACCTCGGGCGAGGACAGCCCCCAGTAGGTCGCGTCCTGGTGCCACGACACGAAACCGGCGTTGTCGGGCTCCTTGATGAAGAAGCTGGTGCTCCAGACCAGCAGGTTGGGGCCCAGCACGTCCTCGACTGCATCGAGGATGCGCGGATGATGGATCAGGTCGCTCAGGAACGTCAGGTAGAGATGCGGCTTATGCCGCATGTCGCCCGAAATGGGCCCGCCGGTCGACCGCTCGTAGGCCTCGAGCTTGTCGCGCAGGGCCCGCGTCTCGGCCTCGGTCAGGACCTCGATCGGGAAGTGGTAGCCGTCCCGGCGATAGCGGGCGACGGCCTCTTCGGTCAGGAGCTTGGTCATGGGGAATCGTCCGGTCGGAGGGTCATGGGGTCAAGCCGAATCCCATGGCAAAACCACGGTGCGGATGCCCTCGCCGCGGCGCATCGCCTCGAATCCCTCGTTGATGCGGCCAAGCGGCAGGCGGGCCGTGATCAGCTCGTCGAGCTTGAGCTTGCCGTCGAGATAGGCGCGGGCCAGCCAGGGGAAGTCGCGGCGCGGCCGGGCGCCGCCGTAGCTCGAGCGGGTGATCTTCTTCTCGCCCATCAGGGCACCCCAACGGAAAGCGACGTCCTGGTTCACGTTCACCTTGCCCAGGAACACCAGGTGCCCGCCTGGGCGCACGATCTCGGCGCCCAGCCGGAAGCCGTCGGCGCTGCCGGCCGCCTCGAAGACATAATCGGCGCCGCGACCGCCAGTGTGCTGCTTCACGAAGGCCACGACGTCGTCACCCGGTTCACCGGCGGTGAGATCGGCGCCGAAGACGCGCGACAGGTTCTGCCGGCCCTTGGCGCGGTCGATGGCAATGATCGTTCCGGCATTGGCCAAGCGCGCGCCCTGCAGGGCGTTCAGGCCGACCGCGCCGCAGCCGATCACCGCGACGGAGGCGCCCGCCTCGACCTTGGCCAGCCGCACGGCCGCGCCGACGCCCGTCATGACGCCGCAGCCGATCAGGCACGCTCTGTCGAACGGAATCTCCTTGGGCACCGCGATCGCCCCGGACTCCGGCACCACCGCGTACTGCGCATGCGACGACACGACCGAAAAGTGATGCACCTTCGACACCGTCGAGAACTGGTGCCCCTTCCCCGCCTCGCAGGTCAGCCGCGACTTGCCGTCGAGCAGGTGGCCGCGCGGCTGGTTGTACGTGAAGGGCTCGCACAGGATCGGCTGGTCGCGCTCGCAGTAGAAGCAGTGGCCGCAATGCGGGTTCCACGAGCAGACGACATGGTCTCCGGCCTTCACCGCGCTCACGTCCTCGCCCACCGCCTCGACCACGCCGGCACCCTCGTGGCCGAGGATGATCGGCATGGGATAGGCGAGCGACCCCTCGATCACCTCGAGGTCGGTGTGGCAGAGGCCCGAGGCCATGATGCGCACCAGCACGTCGCCGCGCTCCAGCTTCGCGATGCGCGTGCGGCGCACCTCGAGCGGCTGCTTCACGCCGGGCAGGATGGCGGCGTCGAAGTCGACCATCATATGACTCCCGTCGTCTCGACCAAGGCCCGAAGGGCCGCGTGGAGAGACCTCTTTTCAGCGATAGGCCGCTTGTCGTGGAAAAAAGGTCTCTCCGCTCCGCGCTTCGCGCTCCGGTCGAGACGACGGAGAAAGTCTTCGGTCACCATTTGCGATCCAGGAAGTGCTGGACGTCGGCGGTGAACTGCGCCGGATCCTGCAGCATCGAGAAATGGCTGACCTCGGGCTGCAGCAGCAGGCCGGCCTTGGGGATCGCGGCGGCCATGAATTCGGTGTTGCTGCGCTCGATCGCCTCGTCGTGGTCGGCGTCGACGATCCAGGTCGGCACGGCGATCTTCGCGAGATCCTCCTTGGTCCAGTGGGGCTGGCCGGCCCACATGGCGCTGATCTCCTCGACGAACTTCTTGTACTCCTTGGGCGTCGCCGACAGCGCCTCGTACTCCTTCTCGCCGCGGGCGATGAACTGCTGGAACACCGGGCTCTTGTCGACGTCCTTCACGCCCGACGGGTCGGAGTTGGCGGCGAAGGCGAACAGCCGCGCCACGCGGTCGGGATGGTTCATCGCCAGCGACAGGCCGATGATTGCCCCGTCGCTCCAGCCGACGATCGCCGCCTGCCTGACGCCGAGCTTGTCCATCACGCCCAGCACGTCGGACGCCATCAATTCGTAGCCGTAGGGTGCCGAACTGCGCGTGCTGCGGCCGTGGCCGCGGCTGTCGATCACGATCACCCGGTGCGTCGCGGCCAGCGCCGGCACCTGGTTGCCCCAGTAGTTGGAGTTTGCCAGCCCGCCATGCAGCAGCACGACGGGCGCCCCGTCTTGACCGCTTGGGCCGAACGCCGCGTACCAGATCGAGGCGCCGTTCACCTCGACCTTGCCGCTCGACGCGGGTGTCGGCAGCGACGGCGTCGGCGGCAGCGTCATCCAGCGCTCGCTCTGGGCATGGGCCGGCGCGCCGGAGAATTGCGTGGCGAGCAGCAACGTCACGATGATGGACAGGAGTCGAGAAACGACGGCGAATAACGGCGCGAAACGGACCGTTTCCAGCCGTTTTCGACCGTTTTTGCCGTTTGTTTCCAGGTTGCGCAAAACGGGTCGGCCGGCCCGCGAACTCGCGGCTCCACAATCGAGGGAGAAGATAGGTATTGTCATGGCGCCGGCATCGTACTCGCTCTGCATCCGTGGACCTATTGTGGGCAATGGCCTCGAAAATCCGCGTGCGAATTCAAGTGCCGGAACCGGAGCCATTGCCCAAGTCGCCTTCGCGCCGCGCGCCTTATCCACAGCATCCGGGGGATAACGTTCGTCTGCATCAAGCCCGTTGGGCATTGGCCCCGCTCTTCAGGGTGCGGATTGCTCGGGAATGGCAAAAGCCATTGCCCATAATAGGTGTCGGGAGGCGAACGCGCGTAGAACGGACGCGCATGAGCAAAACATTCGAAATCCCCGACTGGCTCCTCCGCGAGTCGCCTCCTTCTCCGCCGCCGCCCCCGGTCGACGACCATCGCGTCGAGGACCTGGTCAACGGCTTCATCGCCGGCAAGCAGGATGCGCTGTTCGACGCGCCCGACGCCTACTACCGAACCGAGGGCGCCGGCGCCGTCGACGGCGCGCCGGCGATCGCCCAGCGCCTGCAGGACCTGCGCGCGGCGACGCTCGACCTTGCCCGCGACGATGGCGAGCGTGCGGCGCTGGCGCCACGGCTCGACGCCCACCTGGACGACGCAATGGACGGCATCGGCCGCCACGTCGCGCAGCAGACGGTGCGACAGCGCCAGATCATCGCCACCCGCCAGGCGCTGATCCAGCGCGCCGCCGAGCTCGAGCACGACAACGACGACAAGATTGCCGGTTTGGCTGAGGCCCATGCCAGCGCTGCGCAGGCACTGGCGCAGCTCAGTGGCGTCGAACCGGGCTCCGACGACGAGGCCGACGTCCTGAACGCCGCCCGCTCGCAGATCCTGCGCACCGCGATCGAGCAGCGCATCGCCAACGCCAAAGGCGCGCAGGCGATCAACCTGCACGACCGCATGCAAAACGCCCTGACTCCGGCCGACCGCCACGCGCTCGCGCTGCCGATCGCCGCCACCCGCGACGACACCGCGACCGACGCTTGGCTCGCCCGCCAGGACGTCACCGACGGCCCGCCGCTCATCGAGCGCGTCGAAAGCGACGACACGCTCCCGGACACGCAGCGCCTGATCCTGCGCGCCAAGATCGGTGCCCGCGACTCGGCCGCCGAGAGCAGCCGGGTCGCCACCGTGAAGGGCCTCGACGACCAGCTCGCCGCCGCCACCAAGGCCATCGCCACCCAGCCGTCGCAATACCGGACCGGCACGCTCAACGCGCTGGCCCAGGCCTACGCCGACGCCGGCGAGCCCGACAAGGCCAACGACACGCGTCGCCTTGCAGCGCAGGAATCTCTCCTGCGCCTCTTCGCCCAAGCGGGTGTCGGCGCCCAGCAGCGCGCGCTCCCGGACTTCACCGGCCCCGAGCGCACGATGGCCGAGGCGATCATGGACCACCAGGCTGACGTCTTCGCCCAAGACCCCTATGCCGCCGGCACCGCGCTCTATCCCGACGTCGGGCCTGCGCTGCCGGAAGAGGACACCGAGGAGCGGCTCAAGCAGGCGCGCATGATCGAGGCGATGCGTGCGACGACATCGTCGTCTGATGGAGGAATGACCGACTCGCAGTCAGGCGCATCGTCTGCGCCCGCCTCAAGTCTACCAGATGCCGACCGCGTTTGGACGGACGGCCAGTTGCCCGCGCAGAGACCGGCTCCGAATCTTGCGATGGCAGCGGACGGACCGGAAGCTACGCTCTCACCCGGCAGCGACGAGCCGCACAGCGAGGCCGAACTCGCTCAGGCGCCACCGAAACCGTCGACGCGTCCCACAACGCGGCCTCCCGCTTCGTCACAGCCAGGCGCGAAGCCTACTGCGCCCACTCCCGCTGCCCCAACACCTCCGGCGTCAACGAAACCGCTGTCCCGACAGGAGCAAGCGGCTGCGAACAGGAAGGAAATCGATCGGCTGGCCGGCAAGCCCGCAAGCGACTATCCGACCGAGAAGTCCTTTCCCGAGGATTGGCAGAAACGCTTGCCTCAGGCCACTCTCGACGCGATCAATCGGGAAGCGAACGCCTTCAAG
>Ga0209062_1003358_pt1 | contig 18668 bp, 12 predicted proteins | sample Coa_R2_2_FD_187158 | JGI IMG/M metagenome (GOLD analysis project Ga0209062, IMG submission 187158) | Surface soil microbial communities from Centralia Pennsylvania, which are recovering from an underground coalmine fire - Coalmine... | ecosystem: Environmental > Terrestrial > Soil > Unclassified...
AGTGCACGAGGCCGAAATCAAGCTCCTCCTGGCCGGTGAAGCCCCGCGTGGTGGTCTGGCTGGTGATTTGTCCGGCCGGGTCGTCGGCCCCGGTCGGGTAGCGCCGCTTGCCCCAGGCGTCGTAGCCATCGCGCTCCACCACGTTGCCGTTTTCGTCGGTGATGACGGCGATCGAGCCGAGATTGTCGGTGTGGAAATAGCGGGTGGTGACGCTTGAGTCGGAGTGCAGGACGCGCATCCCGATCATGGCGCCGCCAACCATCAGGAAGTCGTTCCACTGCGAGGTCGCGCCGAGGAACAGCTCGGCATGCACCCCGAACGCATCGAAATAGTAGGTGTAGCCCTCAGGCGCGGTCTGCTTGAAGCGCTGATGATCGGCGTCGTAGCTGAAGAACAGCGTGCCCGACCCCTGGGTGATCGATGACGGCTTGTTGAACGAGGTGTAGCTGATGCTGCGGCCGAGGCCCGCGGTCTGGTTGCCGTTGGCGTCGTAGGTGAAGGTGGTGTTGATGGCGCCGCCGCTGATGCTGGTCACAGCGTGCGGACGGACCGACTCCGCGCCTGAGGCCGGATAGGTGTAATTGCCGACATCGGACTTCGACAGCAGGTTGCCGATGGGGTCATAGGCGAAGGTCTTCAGCGGCGCGATGTTCTGGCTGACCTGCGCCTGGGTCAGGCGGTTGAGGGCGTCGTATTGGAAGGTCTCGGTGAGGTTCTCGTTGGTGTCCTCGCGGGTCAGCACGTTGCCGAGGACGTCGTAGTTATAGGAGAAGTTCGCAACGTTGCCGCTGCCGATACCGGCGTAGATCGTCGTCAGGCGCCCGGTTTCGGGGTCGAAGCCCTGTTGGGTGACGACGCCGTTGCCCGCGGTCTGCCAAGTGAGGTGCAGCTCGGCGTCGCGCGCATTCGCGGTCCAATAGACTTGGCCCGTTGTCGCGTTGGTGATCTGCTTCGCATAGCCGAGGCTGGTGTAGGTGTAGCCGGCGACAAAGCCGGACGGATAGGTGACGGTCGAGAGCCGGCTGTTCGCGTCATAGGTGGCCGTAAACGTGTAGGCGCTGCCATCGACGGCGGTCGAGATCAGATTTGCACGGCCGAGCCCGTCGTATTGGAAACCGCGCGACCAGTTGTAGTCGATCGGCGCCGCGAGGGTGACCGCTTCATAGGCGAGCTTGCCGATGCCGTTGGGGGCGGTGTCGTAGACCCACGCCGAATCCATGCTGGGCTCTGCCCGTCCGGTCATGCGGCCGAGCACGTCGTAGCTGAAGGTCGTGGTCTGGTTCTTGGCATCGGTCTGGCTGACAAGCTCGCTTGCGGTGTCGTAGGCGTAGGTCCAGGCGCCGAGATCGGGATCGCTCGATGCGGTCTTGCGGCCGCGCACGTCATAGGTCGCGGTAACGACATTGCCGAGCGGGTCGGTGGTCTGGATCAGATTGCCGAACGGATCGTAGGCGTAAGTCGTGGTCTTGCCGGCGGCGTCGGTGACCGAGACCACCTCGCCCTGGCTGTCCTTGGTGACCGTGCGGGTCTGGCCGAGCGCATTGGTCTCGGCGGTGGTGAGGCCGTGATAGGCGTGCGTGGTCGCGCTGCCGTCCGGGAAGGTCTCCTTGGTCACGCGGCCGAGCGCGTCGTAGGCATAGGTCGTCCACTGCAGATTGCTGGGATTGAAGTTGGCGGTATAGCGCGGCCGGTCCTGCTGCTGCAGGCGGCCGAGGCTGTCGTACTGCTTGTCGATCGCGATGCCGTTGTTGTCAAAACCTTGCGTAACACGAGCGAGCTCACGATCGAGGATGTCGAAATAGACGATGCCGGCCGGGCCGTTCTGGGTCACGCCGTCACGGGCGTAAGGGGTGGCGACGATAAAGTAGACGGCGTTGGTCGGACAGCCTGCCGCCGTGCTCCCGTTGACACCCGCGCAGTATTGGTAGGACCAAATGGTCCGCGTCCCGTCGGGGCGTATTTCCGACGTCTTGCGCCCGAAGCCGTCATAGGTCCAGGTGGTGGTGAGGCCGTTCGGGCCGGTGTGGCTGGTCGGCTTGCCGAACCGCTGGTCATATGTCCAAGTCTCGCTTTGGTTCAGGGCATTGGTATTCGTTGTGACGAACTCGCCCTTACTATCGAAGGCGCTGGTCGAAGTGCGGGTGGCGATGTCGACGCCGCTGACCGTCACTGAGGTCTTGTTGCCGAAGGCGTCGTAGACATAGTCGGTCTCCAGCCGCAGCGAGGAGGTGTTGGGCTCGATCACCTCCTGGGTGAGCAGCCCTGAGGCCGAATCATACGCGAAGGAGGAGGTGCGGGTGCAGACAGTGGAGGAAGCGCAGCTCACCGTCTGGGCGAGGGCCCCACTTGACCACACCAAGCCGAGACACAAAAGGAGAGCCGCCCCCCTGCCGATGGTCCTCGCCATCTCATCCCCCCGATATTGAAATCGCCACCGACGTGCTAACCACGCGCAGATTGTTTGAAGTCATTCATCCTTATGCACGGCCATGTTGGGTGCGGCGCAGAAGGCGGGAATAGGCCTGTAGCCGTACAACGCCCCGGTTGGCCCACTTGTCCTGGCCATCGCGGAAACTCCGACGATCGAGCGGCCGCTCTGCCCTCCCGGCAGCGTGCAGTCGGCCTTCTCGCCCCCGACGGGCCACAGAAGAGAAAATTGCGGCGCTCCGCTCCGGCCGAGCAGCACGGCAGGCATGTTGGCGCTCGCGGCTTCGGTGGCGACCAGAGGCATCGCCTCAACAATGGTGCCGGAAAACACGTGCTGCGTAATGGGCCCCTGCATTTGCCGCGCCAGCTTGAACCCAGGCGGGATCTGCGCCCGGACGACGTCAGGCAAGGTGGAGACATCGACCGTCACGAACGACACGGCAGCATTTGACATTGGCGATACCGGCACAGGTGCCGCCGGACTGAGCAGCGGCGCCATCGGCTCCGAGAACACCATGCCGCGCTCGGGAACAGCCAGATGGCACGCGTTGCAAGCATCAACGACATCTTTCAGCTTCCCGGGAACGAGGGCATAGCCCTGCGGGTTGAAAAGCTCGTGTCCCCAGCCGTCCGTGTCACTGTGCCGCTCGCGATCGCGCACCATGAACTGCACGCGCTTACTTCCGGAGGGAACCGAGGAATCGACAAAAGCCGAATCCTCGCGCGTCCCCACGGCAACTTTGGCGAAGACGGCGCCGTCGGGATAATCCTTGCTGTGCTCGTTCAGCGCCTTCCAGGCGACGTCGTTGGCATAGACGAAGCGCATCTCGCCGCTGTCGCGGCGAAAGCGGACGGTGACGAAATGCCAGTGATGCACGAAATCGCCGAACTGGCTGAGTGTATAGCCGTTCATTTCCATGGACGCGGCATTTGTCGGGACCGCTGTCGATGACCTATCGTCAAAGGCCCAAGCAGAACTGGAACTGCATAAAGGCAGGCCCAGCAAAAACCCGAGACAGCCGTAAGTCAGAAAAGGTTTATGCCGCATAGGTTATCCTTTCCACGCTGCGCCGAGACACAAAAGGAAAGCCACCCCACTGCCGATGCTCCTGGCGTCTCATCCTCCGAAAGCAAACGCTCCATTACCCGCCGCTCCATTAGCCCCTTGCTTGCAATCGCCTTGCGCTCGGCGCTCAGTTGAGCGCTCCGCGCACGTCGCCCGTTGCTGTCCATGTTATGAAGGAATTACCGACCACTGCCGGGCCCGGCGGCCCGCCGGCGCCCGGGCCATAGCAGCTTGACATGTTACTCGCGCCGCCGATGCCGCCGGCCAGCGCGGGGCCACCGCCGGTGCCGCCGGTTCCGGCGTATTCTGGCCCTGACTGGATTCCGGCACCGCCAGCGCCTCCGGCGGTCAGGGTACCGGGGCTTCCCGGCCAACCACCCCCACTTGATACTGTTCCGCCGCTGCCGAAGGCGGCGCCCCCACCGCCGTTGCCGCCGCCGAAGGGGCCATAGTATGAATCGTAGCCGTCTTGGCCTCCGCCTCCGCCGCCACCGCCACCCCAAATGCTGCCGTTATTCACAAGGGTCAGCGAGACCTGTGCGCGCAGCCCTGGGCCGCCAGCGCCGCCTTGAGCTGCTGGGATATTCCAACCGGAACCGCAGTAACCGCCGGTGCCGCCCGTGCCGCCGGCGCCAGCAATGTATCCGTTATTGGTAACCTGCACTGTGCTGCCGGATGGGAGCGCGCCGGTATCGAACGCAGGTATGTTGGGCGAATTGGAGCCGACGACGACGCGGGTCGCAATGGTGACGTTCGCTGAGAACGCTGTCCCCGGGGTGCCGGTGACCATGTTATTCGCCGTCAAATAGTTCCAGAGGTTGAAGCTCCTCGTATTTTGGAGGATTGCGACCACCACGGGAGTTGAAGCCACTGGCGGCGGCGAGCCGGGCTGCGAGAGCTGGCTGGTGACAGTTGCGTTGGTGAGCCGCCCCAGCAGCCAGTTTGTGGTGTCGTTGGTATAGGTATTGGTGGTCGTCTTGCTGTGCCCGTCGGTGGTGGACACGATAATCTGGGTGGCGTTGCCATAAGCATCATACCGATACGAGGTGGTTGTCGTCGGCAGTACCGAGCCGTCGAGATCGGCGCCGCTTGTCTGGCTTTCCGTCAAGAACACCTGGTAGCGCGTGCCGCCGAGTGCGTTAAACCCGTAAGCATTGTAGGTTGCGCTCAGCGTCGTGCCGTTCAGCGTCTTCGTCTGGCTTGCTGTGAGGCCGATGTAGGGATAGTCCTGGCGGAAATTTGTCGTTGACAAAATGTTGGTCTGCAGGTCAAGCGCCTGCATCTGGCGGAAGCCGAAGAAGCCGCGGGCGACCGGGTCCGCCTTCGCGCCGAAGTAGCCGTAGGTCGTACTGTAAGTCCCGCCAATTCCGTTCGATGTGTCGACCCGCGACACCACATAGATCGGCATTTGCACATCGAGCACCGGATATATCGATGTCGTATCCTTGACGTATACTGCGTTGTTCGTCAGCGGCTGATATGAGATCGCCGTCGTTGCGCCAAGTCCGGTCGTGAAGTGGTTCAACTGGTAAAACTGGGGGCCGCTGGCGACGAATGTCGCGATCGACGTCGCTCCCACGAAGGCGAAGTCGGCTTTGCCGTCGCCGTTGAAGTCGCCCACAATGGGCGTCCAGCCGTTATCGGGCGGCGCGCCGAAATTCCAAGGCGAGTTGAAGCCGCCCTGCAGGAACGTCCCATCGCCCTTGCTGACCCAGGTGGCGACCCAGTTTCCCGTTACGAATGCGAAGTCAGTCTTGCCGTCGCCGTTGAAGTCGCCAACGATCGGCGTCCAGCCGGCAGCAGGCGGCGAGCCCAGATAGCCGCCGATCGTCAAGCCACTCCATACAAACGTTCCATCGCCCTTGCTGAGGAAGACCTGAACCGTACTATTTCCATTATCATTCCCGCCCGCGAAGGCGAAATCTGTTTTGCCGTCGCCGTTGAAGTCGCCGACGATTGGCGTCCAGCCTGCATCGGGCGGGTTGCCGAAATTCGCACCATCTAATCCGGGCGTGCTAACCGAAAATGTTCCGTTGCCATTACTGAGGAAAACGCGAAGCCCGTTTCCCCCCGCTAAGCCGAAATCCGTCTGGCCGTCGCCATTGAAGTCGCCGACGATCGGCGTGCAGCCCTGATTGGGCGGCGTACCGCACTGCCAACTACCATTTTGATCAGTGAACTGGTTCGTGGCGAAGCTCCCGTCACCGTTGCTGAGGAACACGTCGACGTTATTCCCACCCGCGAAGGCAAAATCCGTTTTGTTGTCGCCGTTAAAGTCACCGACGATCGGCGTCCAGTTCGCGGCAGGCGACGGGGCGCCAAAATTCCAGGGCGCGGTGAAGATACTGCTTGAAAACGTGCCGTCGCCGTTGCTGAGGAACACCTCGACGAGGCTCCCAACGACGCCGAGTCCCACAAACGCAAACTCGGTTTTGCCGTCGCCGTTGAAGTCGCCGACGATGGACGTCCAGTTTAGTGTTGGCGGCGCGCTAAGAGCTGCGAGTGGCACATTGTTTTGCGAGCAAGTCGCCGAGAACCCGTCCCCATTGCTGAGGAAGACGACGAAGTAGTTGATGTCGTTGTAGTAGTCTCCGGTCACGAACAGGAAATCGGTCTTGCCGTCGCCGTTGAAATCGCCGACGATCGGCGTCCAGCCTGCGTGGGGCGGCGACCCGAAATTCCAGCAGGTGGAGCTGATCGATCCGGGATTGAATGATCCGGCATTCAACGCTCCGCTGTTGCTTGTTGCGCTGAAAGTCGTTGCCGGCAGGCAGGAGCCATCGGCTGCGCAGGCGGTGATCGACGTCAAGCTGGATACGCTGGTCACCGCCGCGTCATACGCAAGCTGGTAGTTCATCACGAGATTGCTGCCGGCAAAGGTCTGCACGTTGGTCAGACGCGCCGTGGTTTGGACCAGCGAGCCGGCTTGATATGCTGGCGTTATGTCCGGCCGCAAGGCGTAGACAAACCGAACCGAGTTGTAGGGCTGCAGCGAGGCCCCAGCATTGCCGGTATAATCGATCCGGGCCGGGTAGGCCTGCCCGATCTCACGCGGATCGTTCGTAGGGTTGTTCGCATAGGTGACGGTATAGTAATTCCCCTTGGTGTCGCTGACCTTGTTCACGGCCCAGCTGCGCGCCGTCGGCTTGCCTTGCGCCAGAATCTGCGAGTCGGATGTATTGCCGAACTCCATGATCTGGCCCGACTTGGTGTGCACCTCGAACCAGGCGGGACCGTTTCCGGCGGCGCCGTGGGAAATCACCCTGGTGAAGCTCTCGATTTCGGTTCGGTACTCTGTCCCGTCAGCTCCATAGACCCCGTTGTTGATGGCCATGAGCCGCTGGCCATCCAGGCAAAAGCGGTCGTTGCTGTCGAAATTAACGCCGCCGCGCACCCCGTCCTGGGCGAAGGTCTGCGGACAGCGCGTGATCGACGGCACGCCCGACAGCGACCAGCCCATGCCAACAATGCCGTTGCTGCCCTGGCTGCTGAAGCTGAACGCCAGCCCCGGAGTCATGCCGGCGGTGCCGGGCGGGACCGCGATCGGTATGCTATAGGTCGCGGCGCCGCTGCTGCTGACGTCGAACTTGCCGGGCAGTGACATCGACTGCGCAACAGCTCGTGTCGCCTGGGGCGCAAACAAAAAAACCGTCAGGCCGAACGCCGTGACGGTCGTATGCAGAAGAGATCGGCCGCCGCGAATACGCAGCGCAACGTCGCGCAACCCCATAACGCCCCCCCATACGCAACGCAAACAGAATAACCTGACATTAACAGGAATTAAAAACACGTATTTCTCAGCATGTCAATGCGTTAATTTTTTTGAAACTGTGATCATGACATTATCATTTGATTTTCATTCAGAATCCTTGTTTATCGCGAAACATATTCAACCGAGTTTCAACTGATGATATTTAAAGATATCGGTACGGGTTGTGACGCTCATCTCCCGTAAGAGCTGAAAATTGTAGGCCCGGCTCGCGTGTCCTGTGGAGCACAAAAGACTTGTTTTTTCCGCAAGATCATACCCATTTCGCAAAGATGTCTCCGATTGAAGGAAGCCAACTCAGCATATTTTGTTGATTAAACAATCAATAGAGACAAGAAACGCTGCAGAAGAAAACGGTCAAAAAAAGCTGGTTGTTGCTAGCGCGCAACACGCAGGCGCCGCCTACGCACATCCCGTTAGCACCCTTCACACAATTCCAATACAAAACACTAGCCCTGCTCGGCGTATCGAAACATGTAGCTCGAAGGAAAAAATTGACTCGGAAATAAAAATGGTCATATCTTCATATTCACTTCTCATCGAAGTGACGAACGCTTGTTTGTCTGTTATTCAAATAATTTGATTTGGGGCAACAATTTAGGGGAACTTGCGCGCCAACGTGCGAATGGTTCCACGAGCATACGGCTTTGGCCGCGGGCATATGCGAATTCGCGTCCATCCAAAGCCGCATGTGAAGCGGAACCGGACGAGCGCCGGGGACGAGGGGCGATCAAAGGGGGGCACTCACGTTGCGTTGCGTAGAGGCGTGCGGCGGAATCCTTTTTCCCATCATTCTAGTGCTGAGCGTGTCAGGATGCGTGACATTTGAGGATGGCGCCGCGACGCCTGCGATGACCACTAGCCCCGCGGTGGCCAATAGCTGGGATCGCGCGCCGCGCGCCCGGCTTGACGACGGCAAAAGCCGCAAGGGTTCAGCGGCCAGTTCAGCTTTCGCTGACACGGCGGGCGAAACAACCTATCTGGAGGGTACTGGCCGCTTTGTGGGTGAGCCGCCGCTTCGTGCGCGTGCGTTTGCACCGACCGCAAAAGAAGAGCTTGTCACGCTGAACCTCGTCAACGTGCCGGTGCCGCAGGCGGCCAAGACGGTTCTCGGCGACATGTTCGGAATCAAATACACGGTCGATCCGGGCATCGAGGGAAAGATTACGATCCAAACGCCCAACCCCGTGTCACGATTGACAATCATCGACCTGTTCCAGGCGGCGCTGCGCGCCAACAACGCGGCGCTCGTCAAGTCCAACGGACAATACCGGATTGTGCCGATTGACCAGGCGGCGGTCGGGGCGACCATTAAAGTCTCAGGGCCGAGCGATATCGAAGAAAAACTCGGCTCCCGTGTCCAGGTCGTGCAGCTCAAATATGTCGCCGCATCCGAAATACGGCGCATCCTGGAACCGATCTCGCCGCGCAACAGCATCATAGGGTCCGATAATGCGCGGCAAACCATCACCCTGTCCGGCACCGAGGAAGAGATCGCCGGGATGCTGGATACAATCTCGATCTTCGATGTCGACGTAATGAAGGGGATGTCATTTGCGATTGTGCCGGTGAAGACCTCGGACCCGGCGGCAATCGCGAATGAATTGAAGAATGTCTTTGCATCGGATCGCGATGGACCGATGTCCGGCCTAGTCCGGTTCCTGCCTAACAAGCGGCTTCGAGCCATCCTGATTATTTCTCCCCAGCCTCGATATCTTGCGCGCGCCGAAGCCTGGGCGCGCAAGCTCGATGACCATGCGGCGGGCAGCGAGAAGCAGTTCTTCACGTATGAAGTGCAGAACCGGCCGGCCCAGGAGTTGGTCGACGCGCTGCAATCGATGTTTGCGACCGAGCTAGGCGGGGGGCGATCAGGCGGTTTGAGCCGCACCGTGGCGCCCGGTTACCAAGAGGCGCGGCTGCAGTCGGCGGGAAGCCCGTCGTTCGGCACGTCTGGAGGCAGCCCATCGCTCGGCATGTCGGGAGGAGGCCAGCCGTTCGCCGGTTCTGCCGGTGGGTTCGGACCGCCCGCTGGATTGGGATCGGCTGGGGGTTTCGGACAAACCCAGGGTGGACAATTCGGTGCAGGTCTAGGAGCAGGTCGTGCACCACAACAGAGCTCCTTTACGAGCGCCGGAGATACCGCCGGACCAGCACCTGGACGCAGCGAGGACAGCGCCGAAGCACCACGCATCAAGATCGTGGCGGACGACTCAAAAAATGCAATTCTCATGGAGGCGACGCTTGCCGATTACCGGCGTCTCATGAAGGTGATCGAGACCCTGGACGTCGTGCCGAACCAGGTTCTGATCGACGCGACCATCGCCGAGATCACACTCAATGACGACCTCAAATTCGGCGTGCGCTGGTCTCTGCAGGGCAAGCGCGCAAACTACACATTTACGGACGACTCTGGCGGGGCGCTCAGTTCGGTCTTTCCGGGCTTCTCTTACGCCGTGAGGGCGGCAAATCTTGCGGCATCGCTGAATGCGCTCAACGCGATCACCAACGTCAATGTCATCTCTTCGCCCTCACTGACGGTCGCCGCCAACAAGACGGCCATGCTCCAGGTCGGCGATCAAGTGCCGATCACGACCCAGTCGGCGGTGAGCACGCTGACCACCGGCGCCCCGGTCGTCAATTCGGTCAGCTACCGCGACACCGGGGTCATTTTGTCGATTACGCCGCGCATCAATAAATCGGGCCGCGTACTGCTCGACATCGAACAGGAGGTATCAAGCGTCGTTCCAACGACATCTTCCGACATCAACTCGCCGACCATCCGCCAGCGCCGGGTCCGCACGACCGTGATGCTCAACAACGGCGAAGGTCTGGCGCTCGGGGGGATGATGCAGACGACCAAATCGGTCGCAAACACGCAGATTCCCATCGTCGGTGACCTGCCGCTGCTCGGTAACGCATTCAAGCAAAAGGACAATCAAATCGCAAAGACGGAGCTGATCATCATCATCACCCCGCACGTTATTCGCAATCTCGAGGAGGCGCGCGCCGTAACAGACGAATTCCGTCGTGAACTTTCCTCGGTGTCCCGCAAAGGCCCTCAGCCACGTACCTTCGAGGAGACCATCCGCCGCACTTTCGAGTGAACGGCTTCAATCCCTGTCGAATTCAACCCAAGAGGTTATCCGTTTAAGGTGTTCGATGCCGACGTTTCGCTATCGCGCCTACGGAGCGCGGGGAGAATTCAGGGCGGGAAGCATCGAAGCGGCCACGCTAGACGCCGCGGCCGACATGCTGTGGGCACAGGGACTGACCCCCTTTCAGATGCGTTCTGCGGATCAGTCCGCCAAACCGTGGTGGCAGCGCGAGCTGTTCTCCGGGCAGCGCTCGCTTGCCGCTGATCTCGCATTTTTCACGCGCGAGTTTGCCACTCTGAGCACGGCCGAAATCCCGCTCGATGACTCTCTGCGCATTCTCTCCGAGCAGGCGACATCGCTGCGAATACGCGCCCTCGCCGGCTCCCTGCTTGCCGATATCCTTAACGGCTCGACGCTCTCGGATGCTATGAGACGGCAGCCGCGGATCTTTTCGGCCGACTATGTCAGCGTCGTGCGCGCCGGCGAAATCGGCGGAACAGTCGGTCAGGTGCTGGAGGAACTAGCCGATCTTCTGGAGCGCCGCCTGGAGATCAAGGGAAAGATTCAATCGGCGCTCGTCTACCCAATGATTTTGCTGGCATTGAGCATCCTTTCGCTCGGGGTCATTATCGGGGTGCTCGTGCCCAGCATTGCCCCCATCTTCGCGGATGGAGCCAAACCGCTGCCGGGCTTCATTCGCTTCCTGATGATGTTGAGATCGCAGTGGCTGGAAATTGTGGTGGGACTGATCCTCACCGCGGCCGTCACATTCGCGGCAATCACCGCCGCGCTAAAGCGGCCGAAAGTGCGCCTTGCCTTTGACCGCTTGAAACTGAAGCTTCCGATCCTTGGCGCCTTTATCCGCCAGCACGAAACGGCGCGCTTCGCGCGAACGCTTTCAACTCTCCTAAAGGCCGGCGTTCCCCTGCTTCAGGCGGCAACGTCAGCCCGCACCGTCGTCGGCAATCGTCACCTCGGCGACGGATTGGATGTGGCTATCGACACGATCCGCGAAGGCGCGGCCCTTCATCGCGCCCTGCAGGCCGCAACAATGCTGCCCCCGATGGCGTTGCGCATGATTTCAGTTGGCGAGGAGGCACGAAAGCTCGATCGAATGCTCTGGCGAGTCGCAGTGACTCTGGAACAGCAAACGCAACACAGCGTCGACAGATTCATGGCCGCCCTCACGCCGCTGTTGACGATCATGATCGCGAGCCTTGTCGGTGGCCTGATCATGGCGGTGATGGGCGCAATCTCGAACATCAGCGAGCTAGTGGTGCGATGACTAGCTGCTCGCAATCGGAGCCTTCCTCGGAGGCAGGATTTACGCTGCTGGAGATGCTGCTTGTGGTCGCAATTCTCGCGCTCGCCACAGCCGTCGCGATGTCTATCCTGGCCCGCCCCTCGGACGGCGTACGTGTACAGGCAACAGCACGTGACCTTATCAACGCCCTGCGCCTCACGCGCGCAATGGCAATCGCGCGGAACACCGAGGTCGCGCTTGCGATCGACGTCGACAAACGGACGTTCGCCTCCCCGGCGATCCGGACGCAGGCATTTGGCTCCGAGATTGCAGCGGAATTGACCTTCGCGGGGCCTGAGCAACGGACGCAATCCACCGGCGGTTTTCGGTTTTTTGCGGATGGATCATCGACCGGCGGGGCCGTCCATCTGCGACTGCGAAGTAGCGCGGCGAAGATTTGCGTGAACTGGCTGACCGGCGAGGCGCAGCTCGGAGAACGCTGCTGAGCAAGAACGGCCGACTTGGCCGCTCAGGTTGGCTTGTGCGTCTGGACAACTGGCATGATCGTGACGGGCACGGAAAACAGAATTGACGAGCGACACAGGGAGGCCGGTTTCACTGTCGTCGAAGCTGTCGTCGCCCTCACCATTCTTGCTGTCGCTCTGGGCGTACTACTGAACGTCATGTCAAACAGCATTCGACAGACCGGCCAGGCCGAGGCTGCTGCAGAGGCCGGAGCGCTGGCGCAATCCTTGCTCGCAAGGATCGGCACTCAATTGCCCCTGCAGGACGGCCAGATCGACGGACAGTCGGAGCACGGATTCCGCTGGCGCCTGCAGATCGATCCTTATGGCGACGGCACCGATCACCGGGAATGGCCAGTCGCCGCCCATCAGGTTTCGGCGGAAGTGATGTGGAGTGACGGGTTTTACCAACGGTCTGTCGTTTTGACGACGCTTCGACTGGGCCCGAAGGGAGCAACGCGGTGACGAGCTACGCTCGCATCATGCCTCGAGGTTTTCGTGAGGAGGCGGGATTCACCCTCCTCGAAGCGCTGGTGGCGATTACCTTGTTAGGCCTGCTCAGCATTGCGCTCGCTGGAGGCCTGCGGTTCGGGGTGGATGCGTGGGCACGGGGCGTCGCCCATTCCGATCAGCTCAGCCGGACCACGGTTGTGCAAGGTTTTCTGCGCCGTGTAGTGGGAGAAGCCTATCCGTATTTCTTGTCCCGCGATCCTACGCATCAATACGTTGATTTCGAGGGGACGAGCGAATCGCTCGCCTTTCTGGCATCCGCCCCGGCCGTGCTGGGGGGTGCCGGACAGTCAAGATTCCGGCTGACCGTCACAAAGCACGACGGTCTTGCCGATCTCGTCATGACATTGCGAGCAGAGCTTGCTCTCGCGGATGGTCCTTCAACGGCCGAAAAGAAAACGCTTCTTGCCGGTGCGGCTTTCGTTGAATTTGCGTATTTCGGCAGATTGCGGCCCGATCCCAATGCCCACTGGCATGATCGGTGGACCGGGCAAGCCGTGTTGCCGCAACTGATAAGTATTCAGGTTCGGTTCCCCGAAGGCGATTCCCGACTTTGGCCCGACCTTGTGGTCGCGCCCCGCATCGCAGTCGACGTCGGTTGCTCCTACGACCCGCTCACAAAACAGTGTCGGGGGCGTTACACCGGACAATGACCGCGGCAAAGCGACGAAGAACGCATTGCGTATGGGAGTGTGGTAGACCATGCCGCTGGCTTACGTGATCTGGGGAATAGGTCTGCTCGCCTATATCGCGGTGTCGCTTTTATGGTCAGGGAACGTTTCCTACCGGCTCGCGCGAAACGTCACCGAAGCCGCGCAGATGGACGCGACCGTCGAGGCGGCGATCAATCGTGCGGTTTTGGGTCTCATCGACTCCAGATATGATCGGCGTTGGCGGGTGGACGGCGTCCCTCAGGAATTCGGCTTTGGTGGCGCCAGGGTAAGGGTGGCGATCCAGGACGAACTGGGCCGCATCGATCTCAATCACGCTGACGGCGCGCTTCTGATAGGGCTCTTCCAGGCGGTCGGCGGTCTCGACTCCTCTTCCGCCAGCCTGCTGGTTGACAAGATCCTCGATTGGCGAGATTCGAGCGGCTTAAAGCGCCTCAATGGAGCGGCAGCCGAGGACTACCGCGCCTCGGGGTTTGCGTATGGGCCTCGAAATGGACCGTTCCAAAGTGTTGACGAGCTGCAGCTCGTCATGGACATGACGCCGGAGTTGTTCCGACGCGTAGCACCGGCGCTCACGGTCTATTCCGGACGTCAATTTATCGATCCGCAGTTTGCGCCACCTGAGGCTCTGCTGGCGCTTCCTGCAGTGAACGCGGACGCCGCCGCTTCAATGATCGCAGCCCGAGCCAATTCCGGGACCCGCCCAGGCGTCATCGATCCCGTTATTCCGCTACAAGGGCGAGCTTTCACCATCCGGGCTGATATCGAGAAATCAAGCGGCACGGTGTCACGCGAGATCGCCGTCCGGATTACCGATAATCCCATCCAGCCTTATTGGGTGATGAGCTGGAAAGCGAGATGATCCAAAGTCAAGCCGGCATGAACGGTCAATTCAACCACGGTAAACCAAAGCAATGATGTGCATCGTGCCATGAGTATCGTATCCCCTGAAACCGACGAAGCCAGCTCCGGAAAGTTGAATGGCTCCTCGCCCGGTACGTTTGTGACTGCGGGCGGCCGAACGAACGAGGAGGATATCGCTGAGCATTTTGGTGCCTTTCTCGCCAACGAAAATATCATCACCTCCCTGGTTCTCGACCGCGCCCGCCGCGCCGCGCGAACCACCGGCGAACGGTTTGACCGCGTCCTGACAAAACTTGGACTCATATCCGAAACGGACCTGGCCTCTGCATTATCGCGCTACCTGTCTATCCCGCTCGCTACCGCTGGCGATGTCCCAGCGGAACCAGTCCAGCTGGATATGATCCGACCTGATTTCGTGCGCCGCAACCGGGTGCTGCCTCTCGCGATCTACGCCGGCATGCTGTCGGTTGGGGTCACGGACCCGCTCAATGATGAGCCCCTTCGTGCGCTTCGGTATCTGACCAACCTAATGATATCGGTCAGGCTGTTTGTGCCGGCCGATTTCGATAAGGCTTACGAGGCCCTCTACGTCGATCCCGCGGCGGAACCAGGTCTCGACCCTTCCGCCAGTGCGGAAGCGAACGAAGTCGACGTGCAGCGGCTGCGCGACATGGCGAGCGAAGCGCCGACCATCCGGCTGGTCAACCAGATCATTTTCAGCGCGGTCGAGCTGCGCGCATCCGACATTCATATCGAGCCCAATGTCGACTCGGTCCTGGTGCGCTACCGTATCGACGGCGCGTTGCGCACCGCACAGACCCTGACCCCAAATCTGCGCGCCGCCGTGACCTCGCGGATCAAGATCATGTCGCGGCTCGACATCGCCGAGCGCCGTCTACCCCAGGACGGCCGCATCAAGATTGCCGTTCGCGGCATCGATATCGACTTCCGAGTATCCACCATCCCGACGGTCTTTGGCGAAAGCGTGGTCATGCGCATCCTCGACCGCTCGCGAGTCGATCTTGATTTCGAGAGACTGGGCTTTCACGGAACCCATATTGAGGCTCTCCGAGAGCTGATGGCGCAGCCCAACGGCATCATCCTGGTTACCGGACCCACCGGCAGCGGCAAGACGACGACGCTCTACACCGCATTGAAGGGCCTTAACACCTCCGACCGCAAGCTCTTCACGGTCGAAGACCCCATTGAATATCAGCTTGCCGGCATCAACCAGGTCCAGGTCCAGCCGGCCATCGGGCTCGATTTTCCCCACGCCCTGCGCTCGATCCTGCGCCAGGACCCAGACATCATCATGATCGGCGAGATCCGGGATCTGGAGACCGCGCAGATCGCCATCCAGTCGTCGCTCACAGGCCACCTCGTCTTTTCGACCCTGCACACGAACAGCGCGGCAGCCACGATAACCCGCCTTGTCGATATGGGCATCGAGAACTACCTGCTAGCCTCGACCGTCAAAGGGGTGTTGGCTCAACGGCTTGTGCGTTGCCTGTGCCGCCACTGTGCCGAGCCTCACGATAATGCCGAATTTTGGGCTGCGGAGATCGCCAAAACGGCGCAGCCAAGCGAAATCCGCGGCTCTCCCCGTATTCGACGCCCCCGCGGCTGTGCCGAATGCGGTCAGTCGGGATTTTCCGGCAGGACGACGATCGCGGAACTTCTCTTGGTTGACGCCGGCATCCATCGCATGATCCTGGAGAGATCATCCGACGCTGAGATCGAGCGCGCCGCGCGCTCAGGCGGGATGAGCACCATGTATGAGTCGGGAATCGCCAAGGTCTGGCGCGGAGAGACGACAATCGAAGAGGTTTTGCAAGCCACGCGAATGGTCGCGTGAGCGGGCCGTACAGGGCAACCTGAGCCGGCCTGGCCTCTGCTGGGTTTTGGATCTGGGTTTTGGATCATGGTGTCTCGTGTTCTGAACCTTACACCGACCGGGTGGGTATCGAGGATCCCTGATCTTCTGGCGCGGCTGGGGCAGTGGTGGCTGACCGAATTCCTGGCTCTCCTTCCCGAGCGGTTTTCCGAATGGCTCACGGATGAGGGCTGCAAGAAGCTGACCTTGATGATTCAGCCAGAGTGCGTCCTCCTGCAGCTGTCGAGTGACCGCCACCGAGTGCTGGCGTCAGCCCGTGTTCCCCACGGTGCCCATTCGCCCGCGGCGATCGACGACTTCCTGAAAGCCGAAGAACTCGATCGCGGACAGGTGGCCATTGGTGTGCGCCTGCCGCGAGATCAGATCTTCTCTCGCCAGTTGATGCTTCCCCTAGAGGCCGCGGGATCAATCGATGAGGTTGTTGTCCAGGATTTGCTCGGAAAGACACCGTTTCGGCTGGCCGACATCTATCATGATCACCGGTCCGAGACAGTCGGCGATAAAGTGACGGTATGGCAGTGGATCGTCCGGCGCGAATTCGTCGCGGATGCCGTCCACTCAGTGGGGCTAGACCTCGCTGATCTGGCATTCGTGGACGCAGAGGCGGACGGCGCAGCGCCGGCGCCGCTGTTGACCACCCGGCGGGATCGAAGCCATCGACGGTTCTGGCTCGGCAAGACATTCTGTGCTCTCGCAGTTGGCGCTGCGGTTCTGGCGGCAATCGGTTGCGCCCATAAATATTGGAGACAACAGCGCATAGTCGACAACCTCAATGCTGAGCTGATGACCGCGAGAGCAAAGGCCCAACAGGTTCGCGCTGACCTCGATAAATTGGACCAGAGGCAGGCCGCTATTGTCCGCGTCCGCTCGCAAAAACGAGATGCCGCGGGGTTGCTGGACGTCTGGGAGGAGGCGTCGCGGATCCTGCCGCTTGATTCCTGGCTGACCGAGTTGCGCCTGTCAGAGGCCGCACAAAAACAGGACCGGGTGGTGGTTATGACGGGCCTGTCAACGGCGGCCGCCGATCTCGTAGCGCTTGTCGATAAATCGCCGCTCTTTGCCGACGCCGCACTGACAGCCCCGATTGCCCTGGATTCCGCCGAACAGCGCGACCGGTTCACGTTGCAAGCGAGGCTCCAGCAAAAGCGGCACATCGAGAACGCAGCGCCATGATCGGAAAATGGCAAGATGTTCCGTGGATTCGCAGGGTCATCTTCCTCGGATTCAATTTTGCCGTCTGCCTTGCGATCTACTTCCTGGTGGCCGACCCGATCTCCGCGGTTTTGGCCGAGCAAGATGCCCAGATTGCAATGCTGAGCGAGACGCTTGCGCGCATGAATGCCATCGCAAGCCGGAAATCAGACGTCGATACATTGGCCCGTCAGGTTGATGCGGAAGCTGATCTCGGCGAGTTTCTCACCGCTGCGAACGAAGGCGCGGCCACCGCCTCTCTCCAGGCGCGCCTTAAGACCATGACCGAATCGGCGGGCGCACGGGTGCGTTCCGGCCAGGGATTGCCGGCCAAGAACAATGAACAGATCAGATACATCGGAGCCCGGATTGATCTTTATGGCCCCCTTGCATCCGTCCAGAAGGCGATCTACGCGATCGAGAGCGGCAAGCCTTATCTTTTTGTCTCGAACGCTTCCATCAGGCTCTCGCCCTTGGTCAGCGCGCAGGCTGCGGCGACCGAGCCTGTAATCGACGCACAGCTGGAAGTATTTGGCGCCGTGCAAATGGAATCTCCCGTCCGATGATCCGCGGCCTCGCACCGCTTACGGTGATAGCCCTGCTGATCCTAGGGAGCAGCAGCATGCTGGTGCTCGCGTTAACGGTTGCAGAAATCCTGCAAAACGACGAGGTTTCGCTGCCCACGATCGAGTGGACGCCCAAGCTGTCGACTTCTGCCGAACGGTTGACCAGCATCACGCCGCTGAATGCGTACCGGCAGACAATTGCGCATCCGATCTTTTTCAAGACCCGCCTCCCCTTTGTCCCACCGCCTCCGCCCCCGCCACCAGCACTAGCCCCGCCGCCGAGGGTAAGTCCTGCACCTCCGCCCGTTGTCGATCCCGGTCTCGCCGTGGGAGGCGTCATGATCAGCGGGGAGTGGAAAAAAGCTTACATATTCCGCACAGCAGATCGGGCTGGTTCATGGCTGGCCGAAGGGGAAGAGATCATGGGGTGGAAAGTACATTCCATTGATAGCGGAGGTGCCAAGCTGCAGAAGGACGGCCGCAATATCGAACTGCCGCTGTATGCTCAGCAATGATGCCGCCGGCGCTTTGCGAAGCCGTGTGTCGCAAGCGCGAACTTTGGGTTCGGGCTTGTTGCTGAAGTGGCCCCCGGATTTGGGACCGGTTGACGAATTGGATTTGGAGCCGTTCCGTTGTCACAGACGGAGCGGGAGATGACGAAGAAGAGACGGAAGATTGACGCGGCGCTGAAGGCGAAGATCGCGTTGGAGGCGTTGCGGGAACAAGCGACGGTGGCCGATCTGGCGCAGCGCTACCAGGTGCACCCGAACCAGATTTACGCCTGGAAGAAGCAGCTTGTGGACCAGGCAGCGCGGGCCTTTGAGGGCGGCAATGCGGAGGGCGTGGCT
>Ga0209062_1003360_pt1 | contig 18658 bp, 18 predicted proteins | sample Coa_R2_2_FD_187158 | JGI IMG/M metagenome (GOLD analysis project Ga0209062, IMG submission 187158) | Surface soil microbial communities from Centralia Pennsylvania, which are recovering from an underground coalmine fire - Coalmine... | ecosystem: Environmental > Terrestrial > Soil > Unclassified...
CACAAGCCGCTTGGTGGACCGGAGCGGCGCCCGGAGCTAGCAGGGCGTCGAGACACTCGGGCTTGTTCCCCGACGCCGGAGTTGCGTCGATGGTCGCGGAACAAAATCAGGTGATCGTGAGCGCTGGCGCATTTGGTCCCTGGCGGGCAGGTCACTCGCATGCGGACGCGCTCAGTATCGTCGCAAGATCGGGTGGTGAAGAGATTCTCGCCGATCCAGGAACCTACACCTACACCGGCGAGCCGGCCTGGCGCGATTGGTTCCGAGCCACCGCGGCGCACAACACAATTCGCATTGACTGCCTGGATCAAGCCACGGCCGCCGGACCCTTCGGTTGGCGAGGCCATCCCCGCGTCCGGTTGCTTGCGTGGACCAGCGATCCTGCCGTAGATTTTCTGGAAGCGGAATGCAGCTACCGCGGTTTTACACACCGCCGGCGTGTAGAATTTCAGAAACCCGGTCTGCTGATCGTCATCGACGACGTATGGGGACCGCCGGGAGAACACGAAATTGAACAGAACTGGCAGCTTGGATCGGTTGCTGCGGCCAAGCGAATGGTCTTCTCCGAGCCCGCTGAACAAACTGAGAGCTGGAGGTCTCTAAGATTCGGTGAGAAGCAGCGCGCGCCGGCAGTACGGGTCCGGCGGCGCTGTCATTTGCCTTTGCGTTTAGAAACTCGAATCGGCCTCAATCCGTGAGCAGGTGTAGCACCACGCTGCGCCGATGCGGACGCTCGCGGTGCTCGAATAGATACACGCCCTGCCACGTGCCGAGCGTGAGCTTGCCGCCTCGAATGGGGATTGAAAGTTGGGTCTGCGTCAAAGCCGATCGAATGTGCGACGTCATATCGTCTGGGCCTTCCGCAGTGTGCCGGTACAGGCTCGTATCTTCGGGGACCAGGCGGTTAAAAAAATCGGCCAGATCGGCGGTCACGTCCGGGTCTGCGTTCTCCTGGATCACCAAAGATGCCGATGTGTGCTGGCAAAAGACAGTCAGTAACCCCGTGTGCGCTTGCTGTTCGCGCAGCCAAGCATCGATCTGGCCGGTGAACTCGTACAGCCCTTTCCCGTGTGTCGCGACGTGAAGCTGGTGAGTCGCCTGCCTCACTCGACCGTAACGCTCTTGGCGAGATTGCGCGGCTGATCCACATCGCAGCCTCGGCGTACCGCAATATGATAGGCCAGCAATTGCAGCGGAACGACCTCGAGAATCGGCAATAGCAGCTCATCGCTATGGGGAACAACGATCAGGTGATCGGCCAATTTCGCCACTTCTTCCTGATCGTCGTCGCATACCACCGCAATGACGATACCGCTGCGAGCCTTCACCTCTTGAATGTTGGAGAGCGTCTTCTCATAACGCAAGCGGCTCTCGTCGCTCTTGCGGTCGCGCGTACAGAGCACGACCACGGGGAGATTCTCATCGATCAGGGCGTTCGGGCCGTGTTTCATCTCGCCGGCCGGATACCCTTCGGCATGGATATAGGAAATTTCCTTGAGCTTCAAGGCGCCTTCCAGCGCGATCGGGAAGTGAACGCCGCGCCCGAGATAGAGGAAATCCTGCGACCGGAACAACTTTTTCACCAGCTCGTCGTAAACCGAATCGCGCGAGAGCACGGTTTCGAGCTTGCCGGGAATTCGGATCAGCTCCTGCACCAGCTCGTGCGACTCTTCGGGCGTCAGGGTCTCGCGCACCTGGCCCAGATAGGCGGCCAGAATGAACAAGGCGGTAAGCTGGGCGGTAAAGGTTTTGGTGGCGGCCACACCGATCTCGGGACCGGCATGCGTCATCAGCGAACCCGCGGCTTCCCGCGTAACCATCGATCCCACCACGTTGCAAATGGCCAGCGTTTTCGAGCGCTTCTGCTTGGCCTCGCGCTGCGCGGCCAAAGTGTCGGCGGTTTCACCCGATTGCGAGATGACGACGGTCAGCGTTTTTTCCGAAACGATCGGATCGCGGTACCGAAACTCGCTGCCGTAGTCCACCTCCACCGGGATGCGCGCCAGCTTCTCGATCATGAACTTCCCGGCTAGAGCGGCATGCCAGGCGGTGCCGCATGCGACAATTTTGACCGAGTCGAATTCGCGGAACTGCTGCGCCGCGATGTCCATTTCATCCAGGAAAATGCGCCCCGACTCCTGGCCTACGCGGCCCAACATGGTATCGCGCACCGAGCGCGGCTGCTCAAAGATTTCTTTGAGCATAAAATGCTTGTAACCGCCCTTCTCGGCCATGATGGGGTCCCAGAGAATGTGCGTGACGGGGCGCTTCACGGCGCGGCCATTGAAATCGGTCAGATGAACGCCTTCCGCCGTCAACACCGCCAGGTCGCCATCGTTCAGGAAGAACATGTCGCGCGTATGGCTCAGGATCGCGGGGACATCCGAAGCAACGAAGTATTCCCCGTCTCCCAGCCCGACCACAACCGGCGGACCTTGCCGGGCCGCCACGATCTTGTTCGGATCGGAACTGGCGATTATGCCCAGCGCGAACACGCCCGTGAGGTCTCTGACGGCCTTGCGGACGGCTTCTTCCAGGTGCCCTTCGTAATATTTCTCCACCAAGTGCGCGATCACCTCGGTGTCCGTCTCGGTGACGAACTTGTGGCCTTCTAGTGCTAATTGGTGTTTGAGCTGTAAGTAATTCTCGACAATGCCGTTATGCACCACGACGATATCGCCCGTGCAATCCCGGTGGGGATGAGCGTTCTCTTCGGTAGGACGGCCATGCGTGGCCCACCGCGTGTGCCCGATACCGTAGGGCCCGTCGACAGGATTTACCCGGATGGCTTCTTCCAGGTTCCGCAGTTTGCCGGAGGCGCGGCGCACCGCCAGATGCTCGTCTCCGTTTAAAACGGCGATGCCAGCCGAATCATAACCTCGATACTCTAAGCGCCGGAGTCCGTCCAGAATGATCGGAACAGCTTTCCGGTTCCCGATATAGCCGACTATGCCGCACATGGTTTCAGAATACTAGGATCGCATAGGTGGACGTAATCTCAACGCGACGGAAGTACCATAACTTTTGCGATCAGCAGCGCTGTTCCGGTTAGAAACCCAAGTAAAGCCTGGTATTCGCGATTGCGGACGTACAAGCTCCACTGGAAAGAACGATGTGCGCCGGTCGAACCGCTCCAGGCAGGCCATAAAGCGGGTACTCGTTTGGCGTACTGCGCAAACTCGGGAAATAAGTTGCTGAGGTGTTGCTCTTCCAACTCAATGACAGGTAAGTAGATCAGGCCGAACATCGCGACGAATAGAAACGCTAGGACCCAGCGCTGCGACGCCACCAGCAGGCCCGCGGCGACCAGCAAAGTTCCTATATATAGAGGATTGCGTACAAAGGCGTACGGACCGCTATCGGCGAGCCGGATATTCTTCTCGAGGTGCCCGGCCGCCCAGCCGCGCAGCAGCAATCCCACCAACGAAAGCGGAAGGCCCCAGGCGAGCGATCGAACATCAGGCTGGGAAAACCACGCGAATGCAAGGGCCAAAAGAAAACCTGTTGTGACGCGCAGACGAGCCACTCGGTCCGCGTATGGTTTCGGAAACAGGCTCATTAGTGCGTCATGCGTTTGGCGCTGGTGCCCAATTTGGCTGTCAGGGCCTCTAGCACCCGGCGAGGCGTTATTGCGCGCATGCTGGAGTCCGGCTCGGCCGTTCTGCGATAAGTGGTCACAGCATCGCGAGCGCGCAGTACGCTGAAAGTGTCGCCATACGGCCCATGGCGGGCAGGCTCGGTTGGGCCATAGATCGCCACCCCTGGCTTTCCGAGTGCGGCTGCCAGATGCGTAGGGCCGCTATCGATGCCAACAACGGCCGTGGCTTTGCGAGTGGCGTCGATCAATCCGGGGATGCCGGAAACATGAAGCCACGCGCCTTTCACTTCCATTGGTACGGGTGCGTTCAAGACCAGCGAAAATCCGAAATTCCGCTGCACTCCTTCGGCTAGCTCCTCGTAATATTCCAGTGGCCACTGTTTGGCGCCCCAGCCTGCGAGCGGACTGGCGAGAATAAAATTCCCTTGTGGCAACTCGCCTTCCGGCTCGCCACGCGGCAGCGGGAAGACACGCACAATCGTGCTAGCGCCCGCCGAAGCGGCCAGATCGAGGTTGCGCTCTACGGCGTGGTAAGCACGGATGGCTACTTTATCGGAATAAAACCAGGAGGCGGGCCGTTCGCGGGCGTAATCGCCCGTGAAGCCGAAGATCCTCTCGGGACGCGCGACGCTGGCCAGGATGGCAGACTTGACCAGCCCCTGGAAATCGACTGCGATATCGAAGTGCTCGGCGCGCAATGCCCGCCAAACTCCGCGCCAACCCTGCAAATTGCGGCGGTCGAACGTGATCACCGAGTCGACGGACGAATTGCCTTCCAGCAGCACGCGCCATTTCGGCTCGATCAGCCAAGTGATTCGCGAGTGGGGCATGCTTTGCTTCAAGCTTGCAACCGCGGGCAGAGCAGCGATTACATCGCCCATCGAACCCAACCGCACCACCAGAACATGCGCGGCATTCATCCAGCCACTTCTTTCCGATGCCGGGCTAATACATGCTTCACGAATGCCCCGGTTAAATCTGAGTCCGGCGCGCCTTCTCCGGATGGTTGGCTATCCGACACGACAACGTAATCTACCATGGCAAGGGCTGCGACCAACTCGGCTCGGGCGCGCTGCGAAAGAAGTGGGTGAGGCGGATTGGTCACTTCGACCACCAAGAGTTTCCCCGGACGGGTGCTTTGCTGTAGCCGCTGTACGTGCTCGGCCAGTAGCGGATCGAAATGCCCCGTCACCCAGGCGGCTGGGCGGCCTTGAAGCTGCCGCTTCGCCTCATCGGCGGTGAATATTTTCACTCGTGTGTCCAAATCGAATCGAATCACCAGTCTAGCAACTCGAACGTGCTCAGCTTGACCAGTACTCGCCCGGAACTTAGCGCCCCGCAGCGGGCACGTGCGTGAATCCCCCCAAAAGAGTACGGAGAACCCCCCGCCGGTACTATAGGAAAAAAACTCCTAAGCCCTAATAATTGCATTTACCTAGTACGACAAGTAGGGGGATTCGATGGACCTGTTGCTTGAAAACAGCCCGGAGAGTTGTTCCAAAATTGGCCTGGATTGTGGTTCTTGCATTCACCGCGGCGCCGCCAGTGTCGCTAGCGTCTGCCGGGAACTCGAGCCGGGTGCCATCCGGCAGATCTTTCTCCAAATGTATCCCTCGCCCAGCTGCCACGCCATGGCAGAAGTCTTCGCCTTGGCATACCAGGAAAGCTCCATCGCGACACCCGCCGCCCGGGCATTTGCAATCGCCGCGGCTTAAAGTTTCTCCAAATCGTCGCGCATTCCCATCCGCACGGTAAAATAGCAGGATATGACAGTCGAGATCGAAGGGGTCACTCTTCATCTAGCGCATCCCGACGAACTTACGATCACCTGGGTGGGCCAGGAAGAAGTTATGCGCCAGCTGCTTGCTTCCTGGTTAGTGGTGGATCCGCAAGACGTTCCTATGAATCCGCGCCTACTCGGGAAGCCGGGTGTTGGCAAGACGACGCTCGCCTATGCTGCGGCCAAGCGCCTGCAGCGCGAGGTCTATATAATGCAGGCCACGGTGGACACGCGGCCAGAGGACCTGCTGATAACACCGGTGATTGAGGGCGCGTCCAGGCTGCGGTACGTAGCCTCACCCCTGGTGACGGCGATGCTTCGCGGTGGCGTTGCGATCCTGGATGAAGGGAACCGCATGAGCGAGAAAAGCTGGGCGAGTCTGGCCCCCCTGCTGGACAACCGCCGCTACGTCGAGTCAATCGTCGCGGGCATCAAAATTAAGGCCCACCCCCTGTTCCGGCTGGTGGCGACCATGAACGACGACGCCTCCACCTTCGACCTGCCTGAGTACATCCATTCCCGGCTGCAGCCTCAAATCACCATCGACTTTCCCGAACGTCACGAGGAATACGCGATCCTTAAGGAGAACGTGCCTTATGGCGAGGAGCAAGTGCTCAACTACGTCACCGAATTTCTCCAGCAGGCACACTCTGCCGACGAACGCTATACGGTGCGCGATGGCATCAATATCGCCCGGTTTGTCATGAAGCTAAAAAACATCGAAGAAGGGCTCACGCTTTCCGCCCAGAGCGATGAACGTTTTTTGATGCGCACGGCAATTCTGGAAACGTTGGGTGACGAGGCGCTGCGGTATGTCCCACGTGCCTAGGGGACCTGAAGACGCCGGTAGCCTGCGGCGCAGCAACATCACGTATTTCCCCGTGGTGCCGGGACGCGTGGAATTCAGCATCGCGCTCCGCCGCGCCATCCTTCGCGACCGGCCACGGATTATAGCGGTAGAACTGCCGGGCTCGCTCGAAGACTCTTACCTTCAGGCGCTGGCGCGGCTGCCCGAGATGTCGGTGATCGTCTATCCAGACGCGCGCGATGAGGAACGCGGTGTGTACGTGCCCGTCGAGCCATCGGATCCGTTTTGCGAGGCGGTTCGCACGGGACTGGAAGTGGATGCGGAGGTCTTGTTTATTGAGCCGGACTCGGGCGACCGGCCGCATCTGCCGGACGCCTATCCGGATCCCTATTCAGTCCGGTTTATCGGGATCGAAAAGTACGTCGAAGCCTATCGCGTGTATCCGCAAGAACGGTCGGACGAGATCTCGGCGCATGCCGCGGGCATGGCGTGGAAGCTGCAAGGCGCGGATCCGCTGGCCTCTGTTTTCGTGGTGGTTTCGCTGAATCTGCTGGACCCGCTGCTGGATGCAATGGAAGTGCCGCAGGACTCACCCAGCCGCGCGACGCTCTCCGATATTCGCCTGTTGAACCCGCATCCCGAATGCCTCGCTGAGATTACGGTGGAGTACCCTTACCTGCAGGCTCGCTACGAACAGTATCGGATCGAAATGATTTCGGACGAGCTGATCGACCGGCCGAAGGTCCAGTTTGACCTGCTGCGCGAAGCCGAGAAAGAGTACGTCAAGAACACGGGTGACAAGATCGAGTACTGGCAGCGCAAGATGATGGCGCGCTTTACCCGGAACCTCGCCTCCATTAACGGCGATTTGACCGCGGGCGTATTCGATTTGACGGTTGCGGCGCGGTCGGTGGTGGACGATAACTACGCCTACGACGTCTGGCATATGGCCAACCGCTACGCGGCCCAGAAAGAAACCAGCAACTTGCTCGAGACGGCGAATTTGTCGGGCGAGGAGGTTTGGCTGAATACCAAAAAGCTACGGCTGCGGCGACGGCTGCCGCGTCCCAAGCAGCGGCTTATTCCTCAAAACCTCAAGCGGCGCAAGAAAGAGAAGTTCGAGGGCGAATGGGCCGAGAAGACTGACGGAACGGCAATCTGCTCCTATCCGCCGGAAGATCTGGTCATTGAAGATTACGGCCGCTTTCTCAAGCGCAAGGCCAAGAGCATGCTTTCCGAGGAACGGTCGCGCACCGAGCCGTTTACCACGTCGATATTGGACGGCATCGATCTACGCGAGACCATCCGCAATTGGCATCAGAGCAAGATTTATGTGCGGCAACTGGACCGGATTGCCGGCGATGTGGGCGCCGCCGTGGTGATTTTCGATGAGGATGGCGGCGACCGGTACCGGTATCTGACCACCTGGCTCGGTGAGCATCAAAACGAGTCGGATATGGCGTTCTATTCGACTTATCCCTTCGAGCATATCGTGGGTCCAGGCATCGGGCGCGCCGAGTATGGGGGCTTGTTAATGACGCTGCCGCCTCGCCGGATGGCGGATGTATGGTCGGATCCGGACTACGATTTCGCGGAAAATAAGCCGGAACGCTTGCTGCTGGCGGCGCTGGATTATTCGTTACAGCGCTATGTAGTGTATGTCGCCGCGAAGCCTCCTCGCTCGGTATTCCGTTCGATTGCAGCACACCTAAACCGGCACATCGTATACATCCCGATTGGCGCTTTAAATCCCGCAAAGTTGAAGAAGATTCGCGTCGTGCACGTGCTGGACAGCTATGCGCGGCGCGCCGAAGCCAAAGAATACATCTGGTAGGCGGTGGCGCCTCTGCGTGCCGCGAGTCGCTTCAGGGCTTTTTGGCGGCACTTTGCGACAAACCGTTCCCGAATTGCGGCGCGTGGTTAAGTACCACGCCTTAAAAGCAAATGAAAGACAACCCGGAACAGCCGAACCGGGTCAGGCGCATCCGAATACGAACTGGTCGTGGACGGCTCGCACGTTATGCCGTCCAGTCTTCATCGCGCGAGCCGCGAACCTGTTCGAATTCGAATCTCCGCCTCGACCCGATTGCGCCTTGACTTGCAACCTGGCGCAGCGCCAAAATGGATTCCTCGGAAAACCTCGTTACATTTCTCACAGTAAGGAGTCCATGGTGAGACGAATTCCCCTTTTCTGCGCGTTCCTGGGCAGCATCGCGGCGCCGGTGCTCTTGGCATCCCGGCTGAACCCTGCCGAAAAGCGCGCCATGGAGTTGAATCCGGCCGTGGTCCTCGTGCAGGTCAAGTACAGCGTCAACGGCCAGTTTCAAGTCGGCGGTGACATCGTCAGTTTCCCCGCTACACCGGTCGGCGGCAGCGGCAGCGGGTTCATTTATCGCCCCGATGGCTACATCATTACGAACGGACACGTTGTTTCGGACGCGCAGGTTAAGGATGTCGCCGCCCAGGACGCCCTAAAGCAATATATCCGGAGCGCGGTCCTTCGCGGCATCGTTCTTCCCGAGTACCGCCGCCGCAATCAGCCCGCGCCCACCGGTAGCATTCAGGACATGATCAATGCCGTCCACCTGCAGGCGTTCTATACCAAGCCCATACTGACGGTCACGTTGGCAAATGGCGCCGAATACGTGGCCGACACCAAGCAGTACAGCGACCCGATCGATCGCGGCGGCAAGGATGTTGCAGTCATCAAGATCAACGCCAGTAATCTTCCCACCGTAACGTTGGGCGACTCTAATAACGTTCACATCCAGGAGCGCGTGACCGTGATCGGCTATCCCGGCGCAGCCTCCAGCGAGGATCTGAATGTGCTCAGCGCCGCGTCGAATCTCATTCCGACCGTTACCAACGGTCAAGTTTCGGCCGTCAAAAGTATGGTGGGCCAGGAGGCGGTAATCCAGTCCGATGCGGTGATCGGCCATGGAAACAGCGGTGGACCGGCCTTCAACGATACGAACCAGGTGATCGGCATCGCAACGTTCAAATCTGCGTCCGAAGCCGGCTACAACTTCTTCGTCCCGATCAACACCGCGATGGAATTCGTTAACGCGACCGGCACAAAACAGGAATCGGGTCTATTCAATCAGCTTTGGGCCACGGCGCTCGATTCTTATGACGTGGGAAAATGCCAAACCGCCAAAAAGCAACTTCAGAGCGTCCTGAACATCATGCCGAACGAACCGGATGCGCTGCGCCTGATGGCAGCCTCGGAAACTTGCATCGCGCAGGAAGGTGTCGTCGGACGGATCATGGAAACGTCTAGCTGGATGGTTTATAGTGCAGCTGGCGTCATCGTCTTCGCGGTCGCGTTCCTGCTGCTTGCCCGAAAGCGTCCCCCGGCGGCTGTTGCAGTGGGAGCGGCGCAAGTTGCCGCAGCGCACGGAGGAGGCAGCGCGGGCTTTACACGCCAAGAATCGTTACCCGCCGGTAGCGCGGTTCCACTTGCGGCCGAACGAACTTTTGGCAGCTTGCAGGTTACCGCCGGGGCGCTTTCCGGCAAACGCTTTCCGATCTCTAAAGCCGGCGTGCTCATCGGCACAGATCCTTCTAAATGCCAGATCGTGGTGAACGAAGACACCATCTCGCGGGAACACGCCTGGATCGTTCCGGTCGAGAATTCGGTAGTCGTCATCGATCGCGGCTCCACCAACGGTACATACATCAATTCCGTGGACTCGCCACGCGTCAGCAAGGTGGGGCTCCAGAATGGCGATCGCGTGTACTTAGGTAAGAAAGGCGCGGTAGTACTGACTTATTTCAGCTCGTAAAGAGGCCCGGCTATGGCAAAGTTTTGCGCGAATGGACATCAGATGGAAGACTCCTGGAGCATCTGCCCGTACTGCCAAAAGACGGGCTATCAGAGCCCGGGTGCCGCGGCTGGGGTACGCACGCGGCTCGAGTCCGATGCGGCTCCGGCGGCTGCCCCAGGCTCGCCGGCTGCGACATCCGGGCGCAAGACGGTACTACTCAGCGAAAAACGTAAGCCGCCTGTGGTCGGCTGGTTGGTCGCGTTGACCGGCGAACAAAAAGGCGAGGACTTCCGCGTCCGCGACGGGCAGAACATCATTGGCTCCGCGGCGGATTGCGACATCGTGTTACGCGACACCGCCGTCTCCTCTAAACACGCCAGCCTGCGATACAAGGATCAGAAGTTCTTTATCACAGACCTTGATTCCACCAACGGAACTTTTGTGAACGACAGCACCGACCCGGTCGCGCGGGAGGAGCTCAGGGATAACGATATCGTCCGTATCGGCGACGTCACGTTTAAGTTTAAGTGTCTGTAGCGCCGCACTCGTGCGAGCCTCGTTCCCATTCCTGTGAACGCAGGACCTTGCAAACAATCACCTGCCTCTATGCAAATCCGCCCCGGCATCGAACTAGCAAATCTAACCGACATCGGCTGCCATCGCCCAGAGAACGAAGACTACTACTGCTATTTTGAACCCGATCGCGAATCGGATTTCCAACGCAAAGGCCGGCTGGCGATCGTCGCCGACGGAATGGGGGGGCACGAAGGAGGCCAGATCGCGAGCCGTATAGCAGTCGAACGCCTGCGCGATTCGTATCTGGCGCAGCCGGACGGGGATCCGCGCGAAGCCTTGATCGCCGCATTTCGCGACGCGCACACCGCGGTTCAAGATTATGCCCGAGAACATCCCGAGTTTCAGGGCATGGGCACCACCTGCACCACCGCCGTCCTGCGGGACAACCAGCTCACTTACGGACACGTTGGTGATAGCCGGCTGTACCTGATTCGCGGCTCAACCATCTCTCAGCTAACGGAGGACCATTCGTACGTGCAGCGCCTGGTCCGCGAAGGGGCCCTCACGCCGGAAGAGGCCGCGGTGCACCCCGAACGCAATGTCTTGACCTCGGCGCTTGGCATTGAGTCCGGCGTTCGCGCAGATTTTTCGAGCGAGCCGATCGCCATGGAGGCCGGCGATGTGCTCTTGCTGTGCACCGACGGCTTGCACGGACTGCTCAGCGATCAGGAACTTCTAGCCAACGCGGCGGCGCCCCCAGCCGAGCGGGCCTGCCGGGCGCTGGTGGAAACGGCCAAAGCCCGTGGTGGGTTTGATAACATAACTCTACAGATCCTGCGAATTCTCTGAAAGTCTACTCCGGGTCGGAGCATATTTCATTGAACCCGCGGATCGAGCGGTAATGACCAGCCAAAAAGGACGTTGTAATGGTTGGAAGTCAAATCGGAAATTATCGAATTGAAGAAAAGCTGGGCGAAGGCGGCATGGGCGTTGTCTACCGCGCCGTGGATGTGAATCTCGATCGCGTCGTAGCCATCAAGGCCCTGAATACGGAACTCCGCGGTAATGCTGAACTCGAGCAACGGTTCCGCGCCGAAGCCAAGGCTCAGGCAAACCTGAATCACACCAATCTCGCGATTTTGTATGCGCTGTTAATTGAGGACGGCCGGCCTTGGATGGTGATGGAATTCATCGAGGGCGAGACATTGGAACAGATGATCCAGCGCCGCGGCCCCATCCCCGCCGAAGAAGCGATCGCGCTGTTCCGCCAGGCGCTGCTCGGCATCGGCTACGCGCACCGCATGGGCATTGTGCATCGCGACATTAAGCCCAGCAACATCATGGTGAACAGGCAGGGCATCGTGAAGGTGATGGACTTCGGCATCGCCAAGGTCCTGGGCGGGCGCGGTATGACACGTACCGGCACCCAGATGGGCACCGCGTTCTACATGTCTCCCGAGCAGGTGCTGAATCGCGGAGTCGACATCCGCTCGGACATTTATTCGCTCGGGGTGACGCTCTACGAAATGCTCACCGCAAACGTGCCGTTCAGCGGCGACAGCGATTACCAGATCATGAACGATCACGTAAACACGCCGCCACCGCTGCTGACCAAGTTCTACCCGTATGTGCCCGCCGGTGTGCAAAACGCAGTGCTGAAAGCGATCGCCAAACGGCAGGACGACCGGTTCCAGACGGTGGAGGAGTTCGGCGCCGCCCTGGAGCGTCCTCACGATTTCGGTATCGTCCCAGGCATGGCGGCCGCCGCTCCAGCGATAGTGCCGCAGCCTGTTCCTCCCCGGCCCGCGGGCACAGTGGTGGAGACGGCTCCGCGCTACACAGCGCCATCCATTCCAATGCCGGCTCTCGCACCAGCCCCGGTGAGCCCCGCCGCGGGGGCTATTCACCAGCCCGTGTCGCCTCAGCGGATGCCCGCCCGAACCAGGGAGAAAATAATCCTCGGAGGCGGCATCGCGGCCGTGCTCGTCATCGCCGCCAGTGCCGCTTGGTTTACTTTGCGGCCGGCTCCGACACAGGACACCAGCCTGCCGTTGTTGCCGCCCGCTGCCAATACGGGCCAGCATATCTCACCCGGCACGCCGCCGAGCGTCATCCAGCTCAGCAGCCGTCCCGCAGTTATCGCTCCGCCTCCAACGCAGCCAAAGAATACACCCAGCAGCGGACGGCCGCAGGTCCCACAGAATCGATCGCAGCCGTTCGAACCGCCGGCTCCTCAAACGAACTCGAATCCGTCGAACCAGCACACGTCGGCCCCGGCAGCGCCGCCCCCCGCCGCGCCCACGCCTGCGGCGGCTCCGCTTGTCATTCCCGTCGGAACGCCGGTTGCCATCCGAACGATTAGTCCGGTCGATACCTCCGTGAACCGTCCCGGGGAGCGCTTCGACGCCAGCGTCGACGAACCCATCGTCGTCGACGGGCGTGTTGTGGTTCCGCGCGGTGCTTCCGCTAAAATCGTTCTAGCCAACGAGACGCAGGCCGGGCACATCGAAGGCCGCAACTCCGTCAGTCTTCAACTGGTGGCGCTCACTTTTGGCGGATATAACTACCCCGTGCGCAGCAGTACTTTCCAACAAGAGGGCGCATCTCGAGGAAAGCGCAGCGCGGAAGTGATCGGCGGCGGCGCGGCAGTGGGCGCGGTCATCGGCGGAATCTTCGGCCATGGTAAGGGTGCCGCGGCGGGCGCTGCGGCTGGGGCTGGCGCCGGCACCGGTGCTCAGTACGCCACGAAAGCCGCTCCGGTCGTGATTCCATCTGAAACCAGGATCGACTTCACCTTGCGTACGCCGATTAACGTAGTTCGCTAGCGCGGGACAATCGAAGTAGTGATCCGGGCCTGCAGCTTTCTTTTTCTAATTGCGTTCGTTTCCACGGAACACCGCGGCTTCGCATTCGCGCGTCTGGCTCCGGAAACGGCTCGCCGCTTCGATCAGTACGTGCAAGCGGCGGAGGCGCGAATGGCGCGCGAGCTTCAGCCCCGAGGCTTCCTGCATAGTGACGGAAGTCCGGATCTGAAGGCGAAATTACGGGGCGGGGAATTGCACGTACAATCCGGCACGGCGCTCAATGGCGGCAACCAGACGGATATTCCCGGTGGGCTTCTTCAAGACTGGGTCGGAATGATGTTTATTCCGGGCGCGAGCATTGCCGATGTGCGTGCGGTCCTCGAGGACTACGACAATTACAAGAACTTCTATAAGCCCGAGGTGATCGATTCGAAGATCATTTCCCATCAGGACGACGAATACAACATCTTTCTGCGCTTGTACGAAAAACACATGATCACGGTGGTGCTGAATGCGAATTATCACGTGAAGTACGGCACGCTGGACCCCAAGCGGATGTACGTAACTTCGCATTCCATTCGCATCGCGCAAGTGAGTCACCCCGACAGGTCATACACGGAAGAGGAATCGCCGGGCGACGACATCGGCCTCTTATGGCGGTTGAATTCTTATTGGCGCTTCGAAGAAGCAGACGGTGGAGTGTACGCTGAGTGCGAAGCGATCTCGTTGTCGCGCGACGTGCCGCTGGGCTTGGGTTTCATGCTGAAGGGCTTTCTGGAGCGGTTTCCGAAGGAATCCATGATCAATACGCTGCGCGGCACAAAAGCAGCAGTGGCCGCGAAGATCGGCTCTGTCCAACAAACGAACTAAGTCAATCCGCCGACAAGAACGGAGTCCGCGCGACTCAAATCGCGGGCATCGGCTGACGGTATTTCCCTTGAAAGACTTCGCTGAAGATCTCCAGCATCCCGGGGTGGATGGGGCCGTTGTCAGCCAACAGATGCGGCCCACGCAACTTGGCCGGTTCGCCCCTCATGTCCGAGCACTTGCCTCCTGCTTCCTCGATCAGCAAAACTCCTGCAGCCATATCCCATGGATTAAGGCCGAACTCCCAAAATCCGTCCAGGCGGCCGCTGGCCACGTATGCAAGATCGAGCGCGGCCGCGCCGGCGCGCCGTACTCCGTGGGTAATCATGGCGAGCTGATAGTAGAAATGTACGTTGATATCTTGGTGCCGCTTCTTGCTGGGGAATCCGGTGGCGACCAGCGCGTCTTCAATACGACCAACCTTCGAAACCCGGATCCGGCGGTTATTTAGATAGGCGCCTGAGCCGCGTTCGGCGGAGAACATCTCGTTGTGTTCGGGGTCGAAGATTACGCCCGCGATCAGCTCGCCCGCGTGCTCGAGCGCTAGCGTGACGTTGTACATAGGGAAGCCATGTGCGAAATTCGTTGTGCCGTCAAGCGGGTCGACATACCAGCAGTAGTCCGAGGATCCGCTGTGCCGGCCGCCTTCCTCGGCCACGATAGAGTGGGTGGGAAAGTGGGCGCGCAGCCGATCCAGCACCAGCTGTTCGGATGTACGATCGGCCTCGGTGACCAGGTCGTACTCACCCTTCAACTCGAATCCGATGCGGCGTTCGAAGAACTTGGAAAGCAGCGCGCCGGCTTCGCGCGCGATCTCGACGGCGGCCTCTAAGTAAGAAGGCATAATGGTGGCAAGGTCAGCGCCCGAGGCAGCGCCATCAGCGGCTCACGCCTCCGGCTCTTCGTAGAGATATTTAATGTCGTGCTTGAAAAGGAACAGATTCGGCTCGCCGTGCCGGGTAACGCGAATGAAGTTCGTGTCGAAGAACTCGATGATGCCGTGAACCTCTTCGTTGCTGCTTAGGCGGATGCAGACCGGGACCTCGTTGGTGATCAAGTACCGCAGATACTTCACCTCTTCAAAGGTTTGCTCCGGCGCCTTGGTTTTCGCCTTGCTCATGCGCGGTGCCTAATGTATGCCGAATCCTTTTCCCACATCAGAATCCCCATAATAGCCAGTGCGCGTGATGACCCGCAAATTTTTATCCGAAACCGCGACCTTCAGGATATGAAAACGATCTCGTGTGGGAGGAACGTTCTTCGGGTAGAAACCGATCAGGTACTGGGTTCGAAGCTCGCGTAGGATGTCGGCGAAAGCACGGTCCAGTTCCGGCGCGGAACTGGGCGTAAACACGCGCCCGCCGGTGCCTGCCGCGAGACTCGCGAGCGCGTTTTCTCCGCCTACGTTGCGGCCCGCGCTGCTGGCGATCGGCACCACGATGACGGGGTACATGATCGCGTCGGCGCGTTGTGCCGAATTGAGCGCCTCGTGAAAATCTTTGTTGCTGGTGGTGTCCCCCCCGTCAGTGACAATGACCATGACGTGGCGGCCGTCACGATCCTCCAGTTCGCGGGCCACCAGATAAATCGCGTCGTACATGGCGGTTCCACCGGTGGTCTTGATCTGCCGCAGGGCTTGCTCGAGCAGCGCATACCGGCGTGTGAAGCTCCGGAGCATCGTGGTTCGCCAGTCGAAAGTGTAGAGCGCGGCGGCGTCCTGCGGGTTGCCTTCACCGATCAGCGTCTTGAGAAACTTGGCCGCCGAATCCAGCTCGTAGCGCAGCTCGATGCCCACAGACGCGCTGGTGTCGATCATAAGCGCGACGGAAAGCGGCTGCTCGGTTTGACGCTCGAATAGTGCGACGTCTTGCTTCACGCCGTTGTCGTAAACTGTAAAATCTTCCTTGTTAAGCGATCCCATGAGCTGACCGTTGGCATCCTTCACGGTGACCAGCATATGGACCAGGCGAACATCGACGCGGATGTTCGTACTCTGCGCAGGCGCGCGCACCGCGAAGAAGGCCGGGATCAGGAGGCAGGCGGTATACCGCTTCACTTGTTCAGGACGGAATCGTCCCACTCCCCTTCGACCCAGACCTCGCCGTCGGCGAAGTGCTCCTTTTTCCAGATCGGAACCAGTCGCTTGAGGCGGTTGATGCCTTCAAGCGCAGCATCGAAGGCTGGTTTGCGGTGCGGCGCACTCACGATAACGGCTACGCTGGTTTCTCCGATCTGCATGCGGCCCAGCCGGTGAACCATGGCGATGCGCCCAATAGGATGAGTGCGGGCGATCTCGCGGCCGATCTCTGCCATCATCTTTACAGCCATCGGCTCGTAGCACTCGTAATCGAGGAATTTCGTGGCGCGGCCTTTGGTGTTGTTGCGGACCACGCCTTCAAAATTGACGATCGCCCCGTCCTCGCCCCGCAGCAGCGCGCGCGATACACAGGCGGTGTCGATGGGTTCGCGCGTTAAGGCGAAGAAGTGGCCATCGGCGTCCGCAATTTCGTGAATATATCGGGGAGTTCCTCCGCTGACGGGCGGCAGGAAGGCGATCTCATCGCCGTCCTGTACCGTCGTGGAACGGTCCGAAAATTGATGGTTGCAAGCCAGCACGATACTGGAAGCCAAGCCTTTCAAGCGGGGAAACTGATTCGCGTAACGGTCGAATACCGAGCCGAGGAGCGCCCCATCATCCAAATCGATCTGCTCTTCGGCGCGGCCCACGACATCCTTCAACACCCCGAAAAACAGGACTTTGACACGCACCCAGTGACATAGTAACAGACGGTCCGGCGGGGCACGCCGGTTTCAGGTCTTATTACGCGTGGACGAGGCACGTCACGGGCCGAAGAACCGGCACTAGCCGTTGTAGACTGCATATAACCGTACATGCCATTTTCAACCTCGCTCGAGCGGATGCTCGACCGCCTGGACGCCGCGAAGAGCCAATTCGGTTCCCGCGAGCACCGCGAGCTGCCGCGCTTGCTGGAAGCGATCGGCGCCCGCCGCTTCCCCGGCGCCGCCGCGCTGGTCCGCTTTCATGAGGCGCTGCTTTTCTTCCGCGCGTATCCGCCGAACCGCGAGGTCCTGCGCGCGACGGACGAATTACTGGGCTCGTTCGCGACGCGTATCGAAAGGCTCGGCAAAGCCGGCCGCGATCTAAGCCCATTCGAGGAACCGGATGTTTCCGGCATTGCTGGCACGGCTTTTTCGGCTATCTTCAGCTACGATGTCGCGCGCTGGTTAGCGGCGAATCGAAGCAGTGAGGTCGATATCGATTGGGAGGCGTGCGATCCGGCGCTGCTTGGGCCGCTGCTGATGCGCTTGAATCCGGTGTACGCCGAAGACGGTCTGGTGGAAGCGAACATTCCTTATCGCGAATGGTTTCGCGCGAGCAAACGCGGGCGTGGATCGGACTTGCGCTGGCTCATGGCAGCCATGGTCCGGCGGCAAATCGCGCCCGAGCTTTTCGAACACGCGCGCCTCGCCCTCCGCTGGAACCTGGGCAACTCAGCGGTGACCAGGACCAACGTGCGGCTCCCGGATTCGCGCCCCATCTTCTATCACGACGGGCCGCTCATTCGCCGTAGCGCCGTGTCGCTAGCGGCCGAATTGGAAAGCGTGCCGCGCCGCTTCGAAAAGCTGAGCCGCCGTAGAGGTCAAGCGATGTTGGACCTGTTCCGCGCAACATCGGCCACGCGCTATCGCGAGCTGCACGGGTTCACCTACGGCGATCCGGCGCATATGCTGCGCGTGGAGCTCGGGCGCGGCGTCGAATTCTACGTTGCCGGAGTTCCGCCCGCGCATCGTCTGCCGCTGCGTGCTTACCACGCCGGGATGTTCTTTAAGAACGCGGTCCCGATCGGCTACATCGAGTGCCTCACGATCTTCGATCGGATAGAGGTTGGTTTCAACCTGTATTACACGTTTCGCGAGGGCGAGACGGCGTGGCTGTATGCGCGCCTGTTGAGCGTGTTCCGGCATTTGCTGGGCGTGAGTTGCTTCGCCGTGGATCCCTATCAGCTAGGGCTACACAACGACGAGGCGATCGATTCCGGCGCGTTCTGGTTTTATCGCAAGCTGGGATTCCGTCCGGCGAATCCGCGCGTCGCTAAACTCCTGGAAAGAGAAGAAGCCACACTGCGCGCCGATCCGACATATCGGACGCCGGCAGCCAGACTGCGCCGGTTGGCAGCCGGTTGGATGCTGTACGAAATGCCCTTAACGCGGTCGGGCGATTGGGATCGTTTCGAGATCCGCCGTGTTGCCATGCGAGTCGAGCAGCCGCCGTTTCCCGCTCGGATGGAACGCGCAAAAAGGGCCGCGCTGGAGTCGGTGTACGTACGACAGCTGCAGCGAGAGCTGCAACTCCGCCGGTCTGTCATCCGCCTTGGCTCGGAACGTTCGCGTGACCCTGCGCTACGATGAAAACCGTGGAGCGGCATGACCCCGCAGAGCCACAAATCGAGCCGGCCTGGGTAGCTCTTAAAGATGACGAGCTGCTCAAGTGGCGCA
>Ga0209062_1003362_pt1 | contig 18647 bp, 12 predicted proteins | sample Coa_R2_2_FD_187158 | JGI IMG/M metagenome (GOLD analysis project Ga0209062, IMG submission 187158) | Surface soil microbial communities from Centralia Pennsylvania, which are recovering from an underground coalmine fire - Coalmine... | ecosystem: Environmental > Terrestrial > Soil > Unclassified...
TCCGGCAACTGTTGCAACTCGCAGTGCCAGGATGTGCCGAGAGGAACCCAATTGCTGTGTGGGAGCTACTTACTTCCACTGATATTGCGGCTCTTTGCCCGTTTGCGTATGGATACTCAAACTATGGTCGGGCAACCTACTGCGATCGGCCGCTAAGCTTTACAGGTTTGGTCACGTCACCTGCGGGCCTCCGTTTTCGCTCTACGCTGGGCGGAGCGGGTCTTGCTATCTCGGTGCGCTGCCAAGATGTAACCACTGCGGCAGCATACTGTATGTTCACTGCAAGCGAAAGATGCCAGTGCGGCCTTTATTTTGACTCTGGCGGCCAGCCCGGTCACCGAAAGGCATGGCTTGATGACAGGAATAACCGCGAAAGCAACTATTTTTTTCGCAATACCTTAGCAACGTTAGACGACGCCTGGCTGCGGCCGCGCTGGAATGGGTACCTGGAATTCCAGGAGCAAGCCAGCTATATCGTGCATGAATTTGTATGGAAAACAGGGGATCCTTCTCGGACTCTGCGAGAGCTGAACCTACTGCTTTTGCGGACAAGAAAGGAGGCCGCAGCATGAAGCCGCTCGAAGGGCTCCTGGTACTCGATTTCAGTCAATTTTTAGCGGGTCCCTCGGCAGCGTTACGACTGGCGGACCTAGGCGCGCGCGTCATCAAGATAGAACGACCAGGTATTGGAGATCTCTGTCGCCAGTTATATATCTCGAATTTGGAAATTGAAGGCGACAGCACGTTATTTCACTCTATTAACCGCAATAAGGAGAGCTTCGCCGCTGATCTTAAATCGCCAAGCGACCTGACCTCAGTCGTTGAGCTAATCCGGCGAGCCGACGTCCTGATTCAGAGTTTTCGGCCCGGTGTGATGGAAAAGTTGGGGTTGGATTACGCGAGCGTTCGGGTGCTGAATGAGCGCCTTATCTATGCCGAGGTGACTGGTTATGGCGCTACCGGACCGTGGCGAAATAAGCCTGGGCAAGATCTTTTAGTCCAATCGCTGTCAGGGCTTACTTGGCTCAATGGGAACGCTGACCAACCGCCGATGCCCTTTGGCTTGGCTGTAGCCGATTTGTTTGCCGGTGCTCATCTGGTGCAGGGAATTCTGGCCTGTCTTGTACGCAGAAGCGTGAACGGCAAGGGTGCGCATGTTGAGGTAAGTTTATTGGAGTCGATATTGGATGCGCAATTTGAGGTCTTTACAACTTTTCTAAACGACGGTGGACAACTTCCCCATCGCAGCTCGTTTAACAACGCACATGCCTATCTGGCGGCGCCTTACGGTATTTACAAGACCGCGGATGGCTATATTGCAATCGCAATGGGTTCCATCACGCGCCTTGGGGAACTACTGGGTTGTTCTGAGCTGCTGGCGTACCAGGATCCTAAATCATGGTTTACACAGCGAGACGAAATTAAGATGATTCTGGCGACCCATCTTAGGAAAAAAACGACCCGGCAATGGCTGGACATACTGGAGGCGGCAGATTTCTGGGCTTCCGATGTGTTGAACTGGCGGCAACTTGCCGAACTGGATGCTTTCCAGAGACTCGACATGACACAGGAAATTGTGTGCGAGGGAGGCACGGTCATGAAAACGACACGCTGTCCTATCCGCGTCGATGGAGAGATTTATAAGTCGAGCAAACCGGCGCCTCGGATTGGCCAGCACAACAAGGAGATCTTGGAACAGTTCGGATTGCACTCTCAGAGGCAATAATGCAAGATCGAGCGCGAAAGTTCCGTATTGCCGTTCGTGAATTTGCACCTTTTGAGACTGCGATTCGACAACAGTGGAATGATTTTGAGCAACAAACGCAAACGGGGCTCAATCTTGAGGCCATTCCCTTTGATCTGCATTGTCTGCATCAGCACTTATTTGAGCGGCGGGGTCTAGAGAATGGGGATTGGGATGTTGCGTTCATTAGCACAGATTGGCTCGCCGAAGCGGCGAATGGTCTGCTGCTGAATCTAGCGCCTTTTCTTGAAATCGACCCTCCTCAAGATTATCCGCGAGGATGGCATCCGTCCTTGCTGCAGGCGCAAGCGTTTGATGCACAAATACTTGGCCTGCCATATCATGACGGCCCAGAGTGCTTGATCTACAGAACAGATTTAGTGGATGAGTCGAATCTTCCGCTAACTTGGGAAGATTTTCATCAGCTCGCGCGCCGATTGACGGATGCGCGGATGAATCGATACGGCACTGTTTTTGCGGCATTTCCGGACGGCCACAATACTGTCTACGACTTTTGTCTACAACTGTGGAGCCGATGCGGAGAACTGTTTGATAGCGACGGATCCCTGGCGCTTAACACACCTGCAGCAAGTGAGGCTTTGCGCTATTATCGCACCATCTTGAGAGATTCTCAGGCTGTTCATCCCCGCTCAGGTGAATTTGATTCGGTGCAAGCCGGTTTGGCGTTTGCGCGTGGCGAAGTGGCCATGATGGTCAATTGGTTCGGGTTCGCCGCGATGTCTGATACGGTTGCATTCTCAAGCGTTAAAGGAAAGGTTGGTGTGACGCGAGTTCCACGCGGCACACCGGGCGCCCACATTTCTCTTAATGCATACTGGGTGCTGGGAATCTCGCCAGCTAGCTGTCATCAACAGGAGGCCTGGGCCTTTCTTCGCCACTGCGCGAGCCCACCTATGGACAAGTTACTCACCCTAAACGGCGGAATCGGCTGCCGTATTTCGACCTGGCACGATGCTGAGGTGGTGAAGCTAATCCCAGCTTATCGACAACTTGATGAACTACATAACTGTGCCCGCTGCCTGCCACGTTTTCCGCGGTGGGCTGAAGTTTCTCGAGTACTGGATCGTATGATTTTGGCGGCTATCCATACGGACCGGCGGGAGTCCGAGCTATTGGCAGAAGCGGAGCAGGAGATTGGGCGAATCATACGGAGAGATGAATAAGTTTCATTCTAAATTTTTCGAAGATTATCAAATCGGAGAAGTACGACAGACCTTAGGTCGTACAATTACCGAAGCAGATATTGTGATTCATGCCGGGCAGACCGGCGATTTCTATCCGCATCATATGGATGCGGAGTGGTGTAAAACGCAGCCGTTTCAACAGCGCATCGCTCACGGAACGCTAGTCTTTAGCATCGGAGTAGGGATGACGGCCGGCGAGGTCAATCCGGAAGCATTTTCCTATGGCTACGATCGATTGCGATTCGTGCGGCCAGTATTTATCGGCGACACGATCACCGCAAAGGTCACGATTAAAGATAAACGGGACGCTCCAAAATCGCCTGCGCATGGGATTGTCGTCGAACTTTGTGAGTTGATGAATCAGAAAGGCGAGACGGTATTGGCCTGCGAGCATTTGTTAATGGTAAAGCGGAGGTCAGCATCGCAATGAAAATCACCAGGAGATCCGCACTGAGTCTTTGCGGCGCTGCGGCGGTTGCGACATACGGAAAATCAAAGGCAATATTTCAACCGACGTGGGAGTCGTTAAAGCAATATCGTTGTCCTCAATGGTTTTCTGAAGCCAAGTTCGGCATATGGGCGCATTGGGGACCGCAATGCGCGCCACGTCAGGGTGATTGGTATGCCCGAAACATGTATATCCAGGGTACTCGGCAATATAAGTTTCATTTACAACACTATGGTCACCCTTCTAAGGTTGGATACAAAGATGTTATCCCGCTTTGGAAGGCCGAAAACTGGGAGCCGGAGACGCTGATTCGCCGTTACAAAAGAGCTGGCGCGAAATATTTTGTCTCGCTTGGTGTGCACTGCGACAATTTTGATTGCTGGAATTCTAAGTATCAGCGCTGGAATGCAGTGAACTATGGGCCTAAGCGGGACGTAGTAGGGATCTGGCGGAAGACTGCAAGAGAGCACGGTTTGCGCTTTGGCGTAACGGAACATCTAGCGTGGAGCTGGACGTGGTTCAATGTAAATAAGAACAGCGATCGCACGGGACCGCTTGCAGGTGTGCCATATGACGGGAATGACCCCCGCTATCAAGATCTGTACTGGCCGCCGCACCCGGGAGATCAGGCAAGTTATCCACAAAATCCTCCTGATTATTTTAAACGGACCTGGCTGAGGCGGGTAATCGATCTTATTGATCAACATCAGCCAGATCTTGTGTATACAGATGGAGGTGTATTTGATCAAGTAGGTCTCGAAGCCATTGCGCACTATTACAACGCAAATATGCAATGGCACCGTGGTACGTTAGACGGCGTTTATACGATCAAGAACCATACGGCAACGTCAAAACTCTATGGGGACTATCAGGATGGGGTCGCTACGCTGGAAGTCGAGCGTGGCATGTTGCCTGATATACACCCAACACCGTGGCAGACTGACACGTGCATTGGCCAATGGTTTTATTACGATGGATTTACATATAAAACCCCAGCTCAAGTGGTGCACCAGCTTGTAGATATCGTTAGCAAAAACGGAAACATGCTGCTCAATTTTCCTCTAATGCCTGATGGCACCTTGGACTCCAAGGAAGAAGGGATTCTTGAGGAGATCACAGAATGGATGGATATACATGGGGATGCTATTTTCTCGACGCGACCGTGGAAGGTATTTGGTGAGGGGCCATCGGCGAATGCCGGCAATATATTGAACGAGCGCACCATCAAGCCGTTCACTGCAGCCGATATACGATTTACATCAAAGGGAGAGAAGCTATTTGTCTTTGTTTTAGGCAGTCCGGAGTCTTCAATTAGCGTTCATTCGATTGGATCATCAGCCGGACTGTTCACCAGAAAGATCTCGCGCGTGCGGGTCCTCGGCTCCGATGAACAAATTTCCTGGTCACTTGGACCGCGCGAACTTCGTATTGAGAAGCCGAAAGTCCAGCCGAATCCGTATACTTTGTGCTTTGAAATTTCGTAAATGTCTAACATATTGTTCAAATCCGACCGGCTCTATGCTCGCTATTGGATTGAGACCGCCTATCCTTTGGAAGACGCGGCACTGACTCTGGCGGGCGAGCAATCTACCGGAACGTTTACGCGTGTTCCAGGGGAGACGGATGAGCTGAGGGAACGGTACGGCGCCCGCATCGAGGAGATTTGCGAACTGGATTGTGTAAACGAGCCTTCGTTGTCCGGGGCGGGTACGCCTTCGGGCGTTTTGGGACGCCCCATCTATCGACGAGCTGAAGTGACTTTATCTTGGCCGCTCGCGAATATGGGTATTTCGCTGCCGAATGTCCTGAGTACCGTGGCAGGCAATCTGTTCGAACTAAAACCGTTTTCTGGTATCCGCTTACTAGATGTCATTTTTCCGCCAACATTCCTGCAACGATATGCGGGACCGCAATTTGGTGCAGCGGGCACGCGGAAACTATGCGGGGTATACGAACGGCCCGTCATAGGCACGATTATCAAGCCAAGTGTCGGGCTTTCCCCTCTCGAAACCGCTGCTGTGGTTCGTTCCTTGGTCGAGGGTGGCATTGATTTTATAAAGGACGACGAGTTACAAGCGGATGGCCCACACTGTCCCTTTCAGGAACGCATTACGGCAGTGATGCGGGTGATCAATGATTATGCGGAGAAGACGGGGAAGAAGGTAATGTATGCGGCTAATATCACAGGCGACATCGATGAGCTAAAGAGACGCCGCGATTTAGTGGAAGAGCTGGGTGGCACGTGCGTCATGGTAAGCCTGAATAGCATCGGCCTACCCGCTCTGCATCTGCTGCGCCAGGATACGAAAGTAGCGATTCATGGTCATAGAAACGGGTGGGGTATGTACTCACGCTCACCGGCGATTGGGATGAGTTATATCGCTTACCAAAAATTCTGGCGGCTCGCAGGAGTCGACCACATGCATGTGAATGGGATCCGAAATAAGTTTTGTGAAGATGATGCCTCTGTCATTGCGTCTGCGCGAGAGTGTTTGAGACCGATGTTTCCTCCGCCTGCGCGTGGTTGCGAAGTTATGCCTGTGTTTTCCTCTGGTCAATCTGCCAGTCAGGCTCCAGATACCTATGCCGCTCTGGGATCGACAGATCTGATCTTTGCGTGCGGCGGGGGCATTATGGCGCACCCTGATGGAATTGCAGCCGGGGTAAGGAGTATTCAGCAAGCATGGGCAGCCGCTGTGACCGGGGTGCCATTACTAGAATATGCTGAGCGCCATCCCGAATTAAAAGCGGCGTTAAAAAAATTTGCTGCCTGAGCATGCAGAATCATCCTTTACTTGCTTTCTACGGCGACGACTTTACGGGTTCTACCGATGCTTTGGAGGCCCTCGCGCTTAGTGGGATTCCGACTGTTTTGTTCATAGAGCCACCGACTTCGGAGGATCTTGCGCGATTTGGTTCCTCACGAGCAATTGGAATTGCTGGGGATAGCCGTAGCCGATCCCCTCAATGGATGTCGGAGAACCTTCCTTGTATTTTTCGGCGGCTCAAGGAGATGGGCGCTGAGCTTTGCCAATATAAAGTGTGTTCTACGTTCGATAGTTCGCCTCAGATCGGCAGCATTGGACGTGCATTGGAGATTGGTGCTGAAGTATTTGGCAGTGAGTTCGTTCCTGTTTTTCCGGCCGCGCCGCGCTTAAAACGGTATGTTGTGTTTGGCCATCTTTTTGCGAGTGCGGACGGCCGCGTATTTCGGATCGACCGTCATCCTAGTATGAGTGTGCATCCAGTGACTCCGATGAAAGAGAGTGACTTGCAAATTCATCTGGGCTTGCAGACACGGAAGAAAATCGAGTTATTTGATATCTTGATGCTGGAATCTGGCGAGGCGAATCTCTACTTAGAGAAGCTGTTGAAAGAGGAAGTCGACATAATATTGTTCGACGGTATTCGGGAGGATTCTGTAGAACGAAGTGTGAATTTGATATGGGGAATGCGCCACAGAGCCCCCTTTGTGGTAGGCAGTTCTGGATTTACGTATGGTTTAGGTAATTACCTACGTTCCAAGCATGGTTTAGAATTCGGTGGTATCAATTGGGACGTTAGATCTGTGGAGCGGCTAATTGTTCTGGCAGGAAGTTGCTCGCCCGTTACCGAACGACAGATTCGCTGGGCGCTGAGCCATGATTTTTTCGGAATTCGAATTACACCTTGCGGTAATTTCAGAGATGTCACTGCTGTATCTCTAAAGGAGCTTCGGTCAGGGAAAAGCGTGGTTCTCTACAGTGCACTGGGGCCTTCTGACTGTGGAGGGGAGAATTTTGGTGCTTCTTTTGCGGCCGAAATGGGTATTTTGCTTCGTGAACTGCTGCTTCAATCCGGTGTCAAACGTGTTGTCATAGCCGGGGGTGACACGGCCAGTCACGCAGTGCGTCAGCTCGGAATCACTGCTCTTACCTTTCGTGCGCCACTCGAGCCGGGTGCTCCGATATGCGAAGTTCACGCGCAGGATGCAAAGCTGCAGGGTTTGGAGCTGATCTTGAAGGGTGGTCAAATCGGGAAGGAGGACTTTTTTGTCTCCGCTTTGCTGGGCAGGAATCACGCTGAGAGGAGTTGAGGCGGATAGCCTTGCGGGCTGATCTTCAGTCAAGTCGCCTGATAAATATGTGCTTTTCCGGCGGTCAGGGTTCTGGTGGGATCGACACGCGAAAAGAGGAGCGCACTTAGCAAAACCATTGCGGCGATCGTACATAGCGGGGCACGATAGGTGCCCGTTATATGCAAAATATAACCGACCATTAGCGTGCAAAGAACACCTCCAAGTTGTCCACCCGTATTCATGACGCCACTGAGAGCACCTGAGTATTCAGCTCCTATATCCAAACAGAGCGCCCATGCGGCTGGCAGCATGAAGTCCATAATGCCGAATCCCAGCGACGAGAGAACAACGATACCTTCTCTATTGCCAGTAAGAGACATGCCCAGAATAAGGAAAGCAGAGGTGGTTAGACTCGCGCAGATGACCAGCTTACGTCCAATTGTTAATCCATAACGTATAGACAGGCGATCAGTGAAAAGCCCACCTAGAAGGTTACCGCCTATTCCAAATAAAAACGGTAGAGAAGAGAATATTCCCATTTGCGTCTCGGTAAAACCCGCTCCCTGTACCAGGTATGTGGGAAACCATGACATAAAAAACCACGAACCCCAGGCATAACAAGCGTAAGCTAGGAAAATCAGCAAAGCCTGCTGATTTTTTAGGATGAGATTCCAGCGAATTTCATGACGTCCGCAGTTATAGTGCGGGGAGCCAACGCTGCGATAACATAGGCGCCAAATAATTACCCAAAGGATGCCGATTATACCGAAGAGTAGAAATGTGAAGCGCCAACCTGTGATGTGGATCAAGGATACAACTAATATCGGTGACAAGGCGCCACCAAGTCTACTTGCCGCCCAAATCCAGCCTTGCGCCCGCCCCCTGTCTGCTGCTGCAAACCAGCGAGCAATTACTCCGGCTATGTTCGGATAGGCACCAGCTTCTCCCATGCCGAAAAGGAATCGTGTGATCAGTAGTTGGTTGAAACTTTGGCACAATCCCGTAAGAGCAGTGAAAGCAGACCACCATGACACAATCCTGGTCAGGACTGTCTCATGTCCAGTTCGATCTCCTAAAGCAGCGCTTGGGATTTCGAACAGGCCGTAGGCGAGCACAAAAGCACTTAAAATCCAGCCCCAATGGACCGAATTGATGTGTAAATCGTGCTGGATTTGAGGTCCCGCGACTGAGATGCACATTCGATCAAGGAAAGTGACTATCGCGAGTGCGATCAACAGGGTCAGCACGCATGTGCGCGGCTTCAAGCGATCCTCAGAAGAGTATTGTACGAGGTTGGACTTTCAAGCTGTTTAGTCAAAGAGAACTTTGCGGGCCTCGCGGATCGCCAATTCGGGACTTGACAAGACGGGAACACGGAGCGTTTCAGGCGGCAGTTTGCTCACCACCCTTGCCATTGAGGCTTGGGCCAGCACCAGCACATCGATTTTGTCTGTAAACTTTGCCAGCGCTTGTAAGATAACTTGGTCATGCCCCTGTACGTCGCCAGCAAGAAACTTTTCAAATGCTCCATTGCACAAGCATTCCACAACTTCTATTGGTTGCCGTACTTCCGCTGCTTTTTCACGCAATAATTCCAGAGTAGGATCGAGTGTTGTCTTTAAGGTGGCGGCGACTCCAATTCGCCGGCCAGTATGTATGGCTACCGAGGCCATTGCCTCATCGATGCGCAGAATTGGGAATTCATACAAACTACGTGCGATTCGAACTGCGGGGCCGATCGAGGAGCAAGTCACCATCACAGCATCCGCTCCACCTTCGTGCGCACAGTTGATCAACTGTACCGTCCGCCTTGTAACGGCCTTTGTCAAGTGTCCCGCGGCGATGGTATTTCCAATCAAACTCTCGTCCACGAGATGAGTCACCTTTACGCCGGGGAGTTCTTTCCTTGCAAGCTCCGCAAACCTGGGAATCAATACATGACTTGTGTGCAGGAACGCCAACGTGCCAGGCATTTTCTCTCTACTACCCTAGCGAACCTTTTGTGAGGGAAGGAAACGCTGACTCACGCGCACACAGTCGTTCCGCAATATGGAACCAATGATGCCTATTCTTGGGATCTCACAGTGACTTGGCTACATTTCATGGTGGTGTACATGGCCGCATTGCGGAACAAATAGGGTAAATTATTGCTTATGGACCGTGACTCCGGACAAGTGCAATCGGTCTTGCGGGCTTGCGACATTCTGAGAGCATTTCGCCATGAGAGTGAAACTCTCTTGCTTTCCGATGTGATGGCGCGGACCGGCCTTCCCAAGACCACAACCTTTCGCTTGTTGCAAACCCTCACTAAAGGAGGGTTGATTGAGCAAATAGGCAGAGGTGTTTACCGCAGCCAGTGTCATCCGGTTGTTTCGCGGCCCATTCGCATGGGCTTTGCTTCGCAAACTGACTCAGAGTTTGCTCGTGAGGTGACAGAAAGCTTGCAGCGAGTGGCGGCGCGTGAGCGCATCCATCTGATCACGGTAAACAACCGCTATAGTGCGCGGGAAGCTTTGCGCAATGCAGACCTGCTGATTCGAGAACGCGTCGATCTCGTGCTGGAATTTCAGACGTACGAGCGCGTCGCTCCGATTATATCTTCGAAATTTCTTGAAGCGCATATTCCTGTAATTGCCATTGAAATTCCTCATCCGGGCGCCATCTTTTTTGGGGCGAATAACTACCAGGCCGGAGTCATTGCGGGACGAGCGCTTGGCAAATGGACCAAAGTACACTGGCAGGGAACAGCCGAGCAGATTCTGCTCCTTGAGCTGCCAATCGCAGGACCTTTGCCAGCGCTTCGGATCACAGGTCTAATGGACGGCTTACGGGCAGAATTGCCCGCACTGAGTGGCATTCCAGTCATCCATTTGGATGGCAAAGGTGATTTTGATCAAGTGCTTACGGTGATGCGGCGTTTTTTGCGTCATCACAAGCCTAAGCGTACGTTAGTAGGCGCTATTAATGATATGTGCTCCTTGGCAGCATTACGTGCGTTCGAAGAAGCGGGGGCAAGCCATTTGGTGGCCGTAGTCGGACAAAATGCCATATTAGATGCACGCAATGAATTGCGCCGGCCAGGAACCAGGCTTATTGGCACTGTAGCTTACTTTCCGGAGCGCTATGGGGAGGAGCTGATTCCGCTAGCACTTGCTATTCTGCAAAAGAAACCAGTGCCGCCGGCGACCTTTGTCAAACACCAACTTATTACGCCGCGCAATGTAGACTTGATCTATCCTTTAGACGTACCTCAGTTCCATGCTAAAAAATCATAGTACGACGTGTAGGATTACACAGGGAATATCTCGAAGATCGTTTTTGAAGCTGGCACAAGCGCTCAGTATCTATAGTTTCCCCGCATATAGTCGGATAAACCACAAAGATCGTTCGCCTGGGTTTGACGTTAAAACGATTCGTGAAGTCGACTATGCAGACGTGCGGCTTACAGGGGGACCGTTAAAAGAGCAATTCGATCGCATCTATACAAGTTATCTGGCGCTCGATAATGATCGATTGCTCAAAGTGTATCGGCAGCGGGCGGGGCTTCCAGCCCCTGGAGAAGATATGGGGGGCTGGTATGATGCGGCCGGCTTCGTTCCAGGGCACAGTTTAGGCCAATACATTTCGGGACTCGCTCGATTTGCGCGGATTACAGGTGACCAGGCTGCATACGATAAAACTCGGGCTTTGGTGCGAGGCTTTGCCGCTACTCTTGGTGCCCATCATTATCCGTTCGCCAGCAAAAAGGCCGAAATTACATGGCCTTGTTACATTCTCGACAAGCACGAAATAGGTCTCATTGATGCATACCGGCTTGCAGGGGTAACAGAGGCCAAAGAAATTCTGTCTGAAGTTATCCATGGGGCGTTGCCCTACATTCCGGATCATACCTATGACCGCGGACCGAATAGCCCGAAACAGGCACCCTACGATGAGCCATACATTCTGCCGGAGAATCTTTTTCAATCCTATGAAATTACCGGCAATCCCGCCTTATTTGCCCTAGCTCAAAAATATCTGTTGAATGCGGAATATTTTGAACCGCTCGCGCGTGGCGAGGACGTTTTGCCGGGCAAGCATGCATACAGCCATGTAATTGCGTTGAGCTCAGGCGCGAAGGCATATGAAGCATTGGGGGAAAATCGATATCTGCAGGCGATCCGTAATGCTTGGGATCTCCTGGAAACCACGCAGCGCTATGCCTCTGGGGGCTGGGGACCGAAGGAAACTTTTGTACAGCCGCATCGGGGAGAGTTAGCAAAGAGTATTACTTCCACGCACGACCATTTTGAGACTCCCTGCGGTTGCTATGCGCAATGCAAGCTTGCTCGCTATTTGCTTCGGTTCACAGGAGATGCGCGTTATGGCGATGGCCTGGAGCGTGTTCTTTATAACACTCTGTTAGGCGCCAAAGATCCCGACGGAGAGGGAAGATTTTTCTATTATTCCGACTACCATCCGGATACCGTGAAGACTTACTATCACGCCAAATGGCCATGCTGCTCCGGAACGTTGGTACAAGGGGTTGCGGATTACGCAATTAACGTGTATTTTCTTTCTGCTCAGGGCATTTATGTAAATCTTTTTACGCCATCGGAGGTGAGTTGGCGCCAAAATGGTATTCCGGTCAGACTTCTTCAGAGCACGAGTTATCCGGTGGAAGGCAGCATCGAGCTGCGCGTTCGCACTCCAACGCCGGTGTCATTTACGATTTTTGTGCGAGTGCCTGGTTATCTAACGGAACCAGCGGAAATTATGGTGAATGGCAAACTATTCTCGGGCCCGGCTGAACCACGCACCTTCGCTGCCATCGGAAGAATATGGCGCGATCAGGACACGATCGAAATAGCTTTTCCTCTAAGGCCACGCATAGAGCCAATCGATGATCGTGATCCGCATCTAGTGTCTGTGATGCGCGGGCCTCTCATGCTGGTTGCGATTAACGGGACCGCCGAACTGGCTTCTAGACAACTGCTATTACCTGAGGCGCTCACACCGTCAAACGGCGGCCGGTTGAAATATAGGCACGATGGTTTAGAGTTCGAACTGGTTCCTTTTTACCAGGTGGGGGACGAGAGGTATACAAGCTACTTTCAAACCTAATCTTGTAGAGTCCACAAAAACAAGCGCTGTTCCATATTGCGGAATAGACAAACGTTGGCTTTTCTTGAATATACGGCGCTATCGGAGTCACTTAGAGATCTAGGCGTTCCATAGTATGGACTAGCAACTCCATACCGAACTTCGATATTCCAATTTCTTCCGACCCCGCTACAAATTGTTTACGCGGCCATGTAAATCTTCTGCCGCATCAGCATACGGAGTGCACTATGCGGAGTTCTTTTCTAAGCCTAAAATTCCCGATGCATCGAGTGAATTGGGAGCGGCTGCTTACTGTTGTCCTGCTGAGTTGCTACTCAGCCCATCTAAATGCACAGACACCCGGCGCGTCGATTTCGGGTGTGATTACCGACTCCACCGGAGGCGTTTTACCCGATGTGCAAGTTACGGTGACAGATCAAGAACGCGGCGAATCCTTTGTAACGAGGACAAATGAAACTGGATTTTATCTTGTTCAGCACCTTATCCCCAGCACCTACCGGATTGTTGCAGAGAAGCCTGGTTTCAACCCATATGTGATTGAAGCCTTTCCGTTGGCGACACAACAACAAGCCGTGGCCAACATCACGCTCAATCTCGGGAGCGTGAGTCAGCAGGTAGTGGTTGCCAGCGAAGCACAAATGGTGGAACCATCCAATGCAACTTTAGGTGGGTTGGTAAGCAACAAATCAGTTGTCGATCTTCCGCTCGTCAACCGCAATGTTTTCACGCTTATGGCTCTTCTTCCGGGTGTGTCTCCATCGCTTCCGAATAATGATTCAAGCGTTTTCTTCACCAATCCTGTGCGCTTTTCGCTGAATGGTGGACTCGAATCCACATCGGATATCCAACTCGATGGAATATCCGCACTTGCGCAAAGCAATATTCCCGGAATCTATGCCTCTTCGACCCTTCCATCAGTAGATAGCATTGAGGAATTCCGTGTCCAGACCAACAACTTCTCCGCTGCTTACGGAAGAAGTGGAGGCGGTCTCGTGACAATGATAACAAAGTCGGGAACGAACACTTACCATGGAGATGCGTATGATTTCTTTCGTAATGACTTCCTCAATGCAAACAGCTTTTTCGCCAACAGGAGTGGGGGGAAAGTGGCTCCGTTCAAGCACAACGATTTCGGGGCGACGTTGGGAGGCCCTATCGTCAAAGATCGAAGCTTCTTTTTCATCTCTTATGAGCAAGTTGTTGAGCACGCAGGTGGGTTTTCCCTGTTCACGGTCCCGACGCAAGCCGAGCGTCAGGGCGATTTTTCACAGGACCTAAACTCTGCAGGCCAACAGCGAATAATCTACAACCCGTTTTCTACCAGGCTCAATCCTGTCAATCCCTCTACTTATGTTCGTACGCCATTCCCAAACAATATCATTCCTGCGATATTATTTGATCCAGTTGCTGTAAAAGCCATGGGCTACTATCCGATGCCGAACCAACCTGGGTTGGTATATACTCATGTCAACAATCTTGCTGTAACTACCGTGGCTAAGAACCCTGCCAAACAGATGGACGTGAAAATCGATCATAGCTTTGGCAGCAACAGCAGAAGCTTCATCCGTTATGACTATTTAAATCAAACCGCTGGAGATTTTAATTATTATGGAAATGCTGCTCAACCGTCAAATGGAACGATGATCTGGAGCTCTCATAATGGGGTGCTTGGATTAACGCAAACATTAAGCGCCAACACAGTGCTCGATTTGCGTGCTGGAATCAATCGTTTTGTTGCAAACCGTCCGAGTTTCGGCTATGGCTTTAATCTTACTTCGCTTGGGCTACCATCCAGCCTATCGGCCTACGCTGCTGCGGGCTCTGAGCCAATTTTTCCTACTTTCACCATCCAGAGTTATTCCCAGCTAGGACCGCCTGCTGGCGCTTATTACACGACCCATAACACGGATTACGACTTTATAGGCGGTTTATCGCATGTGATCGGTCGACATACGATCCAATTCGGTATAGACGCACGGATTTTCTTGCTCAATTTTTATCAGCCTACGTGGGCCTTCGGGGCCAGCTTTGCAAATGACATGACCCAGGGACCTAATCCGCTCACAGTGTCCAGCACAGCCGGTGATGGGTTCGCTTCCTTTCTGCTCGGAACCGGCGATAGCGGATCGTCCTATTATCAACCTCGTATTGCCTCAGCCAGCCGTTATTTTGCAGAATACATCCAGGATGATATTAAATGGACTTCGAAGCTCACAATTAATCTGGGTTTCCGCGAAGAAGAGGAGACTGCTGCGACTGAACGCTTTAATCGCATTTCGGCAATTAATCCAGCAGTCTTGAACCCAATTTCACAGCAGGTGGGATTTAATGTCTACGGTGGCTACGTCTTTGCTGGCAGCGGGCCAGATGCGCTTGGCCGACGGGCGATTCGGCCTGTTGAATATAAGGCTAATCCAAGGATCGGCATAGCCTATTTGCTGAATGACAAAACTGTGGTGCGCGCTGGATATGGCATTTTTTATGGTGTTCCGCAAACTGCCGCCTCGGACCACTTTACGGGTGGGGCATTTTCCACGAGCACTCCATGGCTTGCTACGCTCAATAACATTACGCCGAATTTTTTGCTGAGTAATCCTTTTCCGCAAGGCTATCTTTATCCTCAAGGCGCTAGTGCTGGCTTGCTTTCTGCGGTGGGAACCTCGCTGCTTGGTGGCTGGCCGGAATCGCTCAAAACTGAATATAACCAGCAATGGAATTTTGCGATTCAGCGCGCGTTCGTATCAAACACGATGTTTCAACTTGCTTATGCAGGAAACAAGGCTACACATCTCGGAGCGTTTTGCTGCGGTGGCACAACTCCAAACATGAATCAATTGCCACCTGCTGATATGAATCTGGGCAATGACTTACTCGCGCTTGTGCCGAATCCGTTTTACGGACTGATACAAGGTGGTACGCTCGGCCAGCCTAAAGTGCAAGCAGGCCAGTTGCTTTTGCCATTCCCTGAATGGATTGCCGTTCTTCCGAGAGGCGCCGCGGTAGGGGACTCGGAGTATGAAGCATTGCAAGCTCTCTTTCAACGCCGACTTTCGTCGGGGACTACTGTAACTGCTTCCTATACGTGGTCGAAGCTGATGTCGGATGTCTCTGACGGTGTTTGGAATGACGCGTCTATTCTCGGTAACGGTGCGATACGTAGCTGGTACTGCTTCCGCTGCGAGCATTCACCAAGTACGTACGACGTACCACATCGACTTGTAGTGAGTTTTTCCTCCGAACTACCATTTGGCAGAGGTAAACGGTTTGGCGCCAACTGGAATGCACTGACCAATCTATTTTTAGGAGGATGGCAGGCCAACGGGATACTGACTCTTGCGTCGGGCTTTCCACTAGTATTCACAACTGCGCAGAATACCAGTTATTCCTTTGGCGGCGGTCAGCATCCGGATGCCACCGGAGTGAATGCAAATTTAGGGAGCAAACAAAGTATTTCAGAATGGTTTAATGTAGCTGCATTTACACAGCCGGCTCCATTTACCTTCGGAAATCTTGCGCGTACTTTCACCGGAGTCCGAACGGACTGGACGCGTAATTTGGATTTCTCACTTTTCAAAAACTTTGGACTTACAGAAAGGGTCAAGCTGCAATTTCGTGCCGAAGCCTTTAACCTTTCAAATACACCTGTGTTTAGTGCGCCAAATACGACCTACGGATCATCTGCGTTTGGCGTGGTAAGCAGTCAGTCAAACGTGCCAAGGCAGATTCAGCTTGCCATGAAGCTATTGTTTTGAGACGAGGAAAGAGGTCTATAGTCTCGCAGCATGCACAAAGATGGAATGGGATCCTTTCCGGATACTATAAAACTAGAAGATTGTGAACAGTAGCATGATGAAGATCGCTTTGCTCGGTGCTGGGGGCAAGATGGGCTGCCGTATTACGGACAACTTAAAGAAGACCACCTTTGAAGTTCGGCATGTTGAGATCAGCGAACGTGGAAAGCTAGCACTGGCAGCCCGCGGGGTTTCTACAGTGGCAATGGAAGAGGCGTTAGATGGCGCCTCGGTGGTCATTCTGGCGTTGCCAGATCACCGAATTGGATCGGTCACCTCTAGTATCGAGCACCTGCTCCCGGGTGGGACCCTGCTCATGGCACTCGATATCGCGGCACCATTAGCAGGGATGTTGCCCAAACGTGAGGATCTTCACTACTTTGTAACGCACCCTTGTCATCCCTCGATTTTCAGCTTTGACGCTGACCCTGAAGCGCAGCGTGACTTCTTCGGGGGACAGCATGCGCGGCAAAATATAGTCTGTTGTCTGTTTCAGGGATCTGAGAGTGCCTATGAGCTTGGCGAGCAGGTTGCTCGTGCTATATACGCTCCTGTTGATAAGGTTCATCGCTGCACAGCCGAGCAGATGGCAATTTTGGAGCCGGTCTTGTCAGAAACGGTCCTTGGCACGTGCCTTACGATCATTCGAGAGGCTCTAGATGAGTCAGTCCGCAGGGGAGTTCCGCCTGACGCTGCTCGTGACTTCCTCTTCGGCCACTTGAAAGTAGAGCTAGCTATTGTGTTTGAGCTCTTTGAGGGCGCTGCCTTCTCCGATGGAGCAATGAAAGCAATTGAGGAGGCAAAGAAGGTCCTCTTTAAGCCCGATTGGAAGCGTGTTTTTGACCGTGACGCTATTCTGCAAAGCATTCACAGAATTGCTATAGATAGCTGATCCCTAACCAAAGTAATCTCAATGCTGTGCCTGAAAGTGATAAATGCCGGATTTGATTCGGCATACTGCAATGCCCGATGTGTATCGCAATATATGAACAGGCTTGCCTGCTTCTGTGACACTAGCGGAATCGCTGGTCGGTAAATATACAGTCGCCACACGGTTTGGTGGAATCTGAACGTCTAAAAGAAATGTTGTGCCGTCTATTTTCCAATGCACGGCGATCTCACCGAGGATTGAGCGATATCGCGCTTCCGCTTCTCGAACGTCACCGACTGGCCAGGGATGAATGATGATTTGTTGCTCTTGAGGACGGGCGAGATCGAAATCCAGTCCTGCGAGGCCTCTATAAAACCAGTCTTCGGCTGAACCCAACATGAAGTGGTCCTGTGAATGAATTGGATTGGCATCCCAGGCCTCCGTAAGCGCAGTAGCCCCTCTAAGCAGTTGAGAGCCATAGCTAGGGGGATCTGTGCGGGAAAGCATATCAAAGATTACGTCCGAACGTCCGGAATTAAAAAGCGTTTCTATCACGTAGTGAAATCCAATTTCACCTGCCGTTGTGTGGTTTTGATGTGCGCGGATATCTTGTATCAGCCGCTCTAATATCAGAGGACGATCCTGTGGTGGAGCGATTCCCAAGGCAAGCGGCATTGCAGAGTCGGTTTGGCTGCCCCGATCATAGCAATGGTTGATCGGATCGTACCATTTCTCATTAAAGGCCTGGCGGATTGCACGTGCTACGCGCTCAAATTGGTCTGCCTCCTTCTTCTTTCCGAGCAGGGAAGCAATTCGTTGCATTGTGATCACATCCTGATAATAAGTGGCGGTAGCCGTTACCCCTGGACTGGTAAGTTGAGAAAAACCAGACGGTTTTGGGCCAATGTCATACCAGTCGCCTAGTCCATAGCTCACGATGTTTTGATTCGATAAGTTGCGCAAATAAGCTAAGTAGCGCTTCATATCTTCGTAATGCGTAGCAAGGTTCCGGCGATCTGCATAGTATCGAAATGTGAGCCAAGGATCTAGGATTACGGCGCTGCCCCATTCTGGCGAGTCACGAAAACCGTTCGAAAAAATGACATATTCGGGGGCAATGTCGGGGACAAGGCCTTCGGGGGTCTGAGCCTCACCCATGTCTTGTGATATAGCTTCGTAGAGTCGGAGCACGTCATAGTTGTCCATAACTGATGCACCGACCAGGTGAGACTGTTCCAGCCACCCCAGCTTTTCTCGATGCGGACAGTCGGTTAATACGCTTTGCATATTGTTCTCGATTGCCGCATTAATCAGCCGGTGTATACGGTTGAACAAGTCTTTCGAGCAATGAAAATAACCCACTGTCTCGGCGGCCGCATGTAAAGCTTCTCCCCTGACGCTGATAATTTGAGGTTCGGGCAAGCCCGC
>Ga0209062_1003366_pt1 | contig 18614 bp, 19 predicted proteins | sample Coa_R2_2_FD_187158 | JGI IMG/M metagenome (GOLD analysis project Ga0209062, IMG submission 187158) | Surface soil microbial communities from Centralia Pennsylvania, which are recovering from an underground coalmine fire - Coalmine... | ecosystem: Environmental > Terrestrial > Soil > Unclassified...
TCGACTTGCGGCGTCACCATCTCCAGCGGCGTGTCGAAGGCCCCGGTCTCTTGAACCGTCCCGCCCTTGCCGACCCCGAAATGCAGCCGGCCCTTGGAGAGGATGTCGAGCGTCGCGACCCTCTCGGCGACCTTGATCGGATGGTTCATCTTGAAGGGCAGGCAGACCACGCCATGGCCGACATGGATGCGTTTGGTCGCGCCCGCGACGAAGGCGAGGAAGCTCTCGGGCGCCGAGAGGTGAGCGTACTGGGTCAGGCAGTGATGCTCCACCGACCAGATGCAATCGAAGCCGAGCTCGTCGGCGAGCTTGGCTTGCTCGACCATATCCTGGAAGACCTGGGCTTCGTTCTCGCGCGAGGTATCCACCATCTGCGCTTCGTAAATGATCGAGAATCTCACCGATCTTCCCCTTCCTCTGGCGCCGCAAACTGCAGCCGAAAATCGAAAATTCGTAACCAACGGCGCTCTAGGCGACGTGGTGCGGCAGCATTCCTACAGGCGTGGGCAGGGACCGCGCAATATAGATGATGGTTGATTGCGCGGCTGTGGCCGGAAGCCAGGACAGAAAATGGCGTTGCCACAGACGAAAAGTGGCGGAAGGACCTGCGTCCTTCCGCCACTCCAGTGAAACGTTCGGTGCCGCCGCGGATTTATGCGCCGCTGGCGGTCGCATCACCGAAAAATAGGATCGTCAGGCAGACACCCCAAGGATGGTCATGTCCGTGGCGAACCTTTCCGGCGAGACGCGCTCACCAAATCCGTTAGACATCGGACCACCTCCTTTCGCTGTTGAGAACGGCGCCGGCACGACTCGCGCGCCGACACTATCAATATAGGGGCCGGGAGCCTGGCCGGCCAATGCGGCCGTTTGACTCCCGACCTTCAGGAACCGCCAAGCGTCAAGACAGCCGTCGGGGTCCCATTTGACTCGGGGCGGCCGATTTCGTATAGGGCCGCCGCCATTCCCGAGAATGCGGGCGAGCTTTTGCGGTCTTTCGGGACCTTATCGCCCCGTCCCGGCCTTCGGGCCGACCGACCTATCGGGACATTATGAAAACCGCCAAAAGGTGAACCTGTGAGCAAGCGTCTAGCATCCAAGCACAAGATCGACCGTCGTCTCGGCATCAATCTCTGGGGGCGTCCCAAGAGCCCCGTCAACCGTCGCGAGTACGGTCCCGGCCAGCACGGCCAACGTCGCAAGAAGCCGTCCGACTACGGCATCCAGCTGATGGCGAAGCAGAAGCTGAAGGGTTATTACGGCAATATCGGCGAGCGCCAGTTCCGCCGGTATTACGCTGAGGCCTCGCGCCGCAAGGGCGACACGTCGGAGAACATGATCGAGTTGCTCGAGCGCCGGCTCGACATGGTCGTCTACCGCATGAAGTTCGTGCCGACCGTGTTCGCCGCCCGCCAGCTCGTCAGCCACGGCCATGTGAAGGTCAATGGCCGCCGCGTTACGATCCCCTCCTACTCGGTCAAGGATGCCGATCTCATCGAGCTCAAGGGCAAGGCCAAGGATCTGGCGCTGGTCCTGGCGGCCGTCGAATCCGGCGAGCGCGACGTGCCCGACTATATCGAGGTCGACCACAAGGGCATGAAGGGCCGCTTCGTGCGCGGACCCAAGCTTCCCGACGTGCCCTATCCGGTACAGATGGAACCGCACCTCGTCGTCGAGTTCTATTCGCGCTGATCAGCGGCGCGCGATTTCGAAGAGAAGGCCGGGGAGACCCGGCCTTTTGCTTGTGTGTGCCATCGCCGCCGCTTGGTCACTTAAAATCTCATATGGAGACATTTGGCGCACACTGTGTAATACGACCCTCTCCCATTGACGCACCCAGTATTTCTTTGAGAGCGGCGGGCAGGATTGGAGTCGTATCTGTGGCCATTCCCGCCAAGGTGCATTTCTGCTGGATCGGCCCGCAACTACCGTGGGCCTATGTGTTCGCTGTCCTTTCAGCGGCCGAGCGCAGCGGCATGCCCGAAGTCATTTTGCATCACACGGACGCGTTGGACCGTAACTCGGAGGTGGAGGCACTCTCGGGAGCCGCGGGCATCACCCTGCGCCGGATCGATCCTATCGCTTGTTTGACCCATGCCGGAGGCGCGCTCGGCATTGGGCAACAGCTGGCTGCAATATACGGGACCCTCTCCAGCCCGGCGGCGCGAACGGACATTCTGCGGGCTGCGATCCTTTTTCAACAGGGCGGTATCTACCTCGACATGGATACCGTCACGGTTTCCTCCTTGTTGCCGTTGCTCGATACGATGCAGTTCGCGGGTTGCGAATATATTGTATGGCCGTATGTCGTCCGTTCCTCCCGCTCGCCCGTCAAGTGGGCTCGGTCGCTGACTCTGGATCTGTCGCGGAAGGCCATGCGCCGCATGGACGGCGGCTGGGAAAGTTTCAGACGAGTCCAGCAATTCTATTACCGCGGCATCAACAACGCCGTGCTGGGGGCGGAGGCAAATTCGACATTCTTTGCGCACTACCTGCGCGCGATGTCGACGGTCGCATCCGACCGGCTGCGAGCCGCGTATGCCTTGGGGCCGGATTTGCTGCAAAACCTAATCGATGGGGGCGGTCGGAGCGATCTGATCGTCCACGATCCGGAGGTTTTCTATCCCCTTCCGCCGGAGATCTCCGAACACTGGTTCCGCATGCGGGACGCGGTCGAGCTGGAGAGTGTCCTGTCACCCAGGACGCGCGTTGTGCATTGGTACGCGTCAGTGCGCACCGGACCGCGTGTCGCACTCGTCAGCCCGGCCTATGTGAGGGAGCATCGCAAGCGCCAGTTCTACAGCGCGCTCGTGTGCTCCTGTATTTCGAATCTGCCGCAGGACACCTGACGCGGCGTCCACTGTCGGGAGCTTGGCGATCGCGGTGCATGTCGAAAAAATTTACAGTTCGATTATGTCTCACGAGGCATAAGTATTTAAGGTATTGAATTTGCTCAGACAAATAATTCTGGCATGGTTCTTGAATTGTGCGGAATATCCGCGGCCCACGATAAGCCTTTCGCACGATGTTCAGAGACGCAAGGCGCGATAGCACAATAATCCTGGCCGGCCCTCCCGTCAGGCGCTGCGCTAGGGATAGTCTTCGCGCACTTGGCTCGCGGCATCTGCTGGCTGTCATTCTGGCCACCTGGTCTTGTGTGCTGCTTGGCCTTTACACCGAGGGTAACGGCTTCCCTGCCTCATGGCATTTCAACGAACCGAGCAAGGTGGCGCAAGTCGCCGGCGAAACGCCGAATTTCAATCACCCGCGCCTTCTTCTCGATGCGACGGCGGCGGTGCTCACGTTCCGGCCCAATCCGTCCTCTCAGGACATCGTCGTCGCGGGACGGTTCGTATCGGCGCTGGCGGCGGTCCTGGCCGTCGATCTCTTGGCCCTTCTCGCGCTCCTTCTTTACGGCGAACTCGCGGGCCTATTCGTCGCTCTTGTCGTTGGCCTGGATCCGCTTCTCTACGGGCTTGCCCACTATATGAAGGAGGATGCGGTCTACGTATTCGGGCTGGGACTCTTCCTGGTCGCCTTGGCGCGCTACGGCCGCAACCCCGATTGGTCGCGGCTGTCGCAGTTGGGCTTGGCCGCCGGCGTCACGGCATCGGGGAAGTACCCGGGCGTGGCAACCGTAGCCATCGCTGTCGCGCTCGTGATCTGGCAGAGCCGCGTCCTCCAGCATGACCCGCCCGGGCTGACGGCAAAGAAGGCCGGGGTTGCAGTCGCGCTCGCGGCCGCGGTCTTTCTCGCCGTCGATTGGCAGCTCTTCACCGCACTCAAATCATTCGCCGGGGGTCTCAGGCTCGGCGCTTCGCAGGCCGCAACCGGCGGAGCGCTCTCCAGGCCGATCCTCTCCAAGCTCTACATTGAAGGTCTGATCGACCTTTGCCCGTTCATGGCGATTGGAGCGTTCGGTTGCTACGTCGTTGCGACGCTGCGCTCGAAAAAGCCGCTCGGTGCCGTCGAGCTCGCAATCGCCTTGTTGCCGATCGCCTATCTGCTGGTCCTGCAATTGAGCCCGTCGAAGCGGATTCGGTATGAGCTTCCGCCCCTGGTCATGATCCTCGCGGCAGCCGCGATGTTCATCGGCCGAGTGGCTCAGCGGCATAGGCGCATCGAGCTGCGCATTGCCGCCTGGCTTGCAATGGCCGCGATCGTGGGCAGCGAATGCGCGAGCGTCACGGCTTCGCGCGCGGCCATATTGAATGACAGCCGCGCACAGATGGCGCGCTGGATTCGCACGAACTTGCCGCAAAGCGCGGTGCTGGCGGCATCCGAAGTCGATGGGCTATCCGAGAGCCAATCGCCGACGCCGGGACCGGCCGACGTACCGACGAGGCTGATGGTCGCGGGAGATCCGTTCGACCTCGGCGACCTGGACGCCCTTCGCGCGAAGGGCGTGACGCATGTCCTCGTGACGGAATCGGTGATCGGGCGGTATTTCAATCGATCGCTCCAGCGCGACGAAACCGATGTTCGCGACGTATATAAGGCCGCTCACTTTCCGGATTTCTATCGGGAGCTTTTTGCGACCGGAAAGCTGGTTCACCACATTCCCAGCGCAAGGCCGCTCGGCACGCTCTTTTCACCTGAGCTCTGGCTTTTCGAGATCCGGCGCGGGGCCGACATGCCCGAGCACCCCCTCGAACCGCCCACTTTCCTGTCGCCGCAAGAATAGAGCCTCAGCGCCCGCTGACGCAGACGAAATTCCGAGCGTCGTCCGTGGAGCCCTGGCCGGTCCATTGGGCAGCGCTCGGGTAGTAGCAGAGCGGACGGGTGCGGTCGGGCTTTCCGTTCGTGAGATGAGTGGCGATGATCCGGTCGGGCGGCGTCTTCTTCTCGACCCAGGCTTCGAGCGCCGCCAGCGCATCGAAATGATCAGGGCCGGGGCCGCCGACGCAATGCTGCATGCCCGGCACCATGAACAGGCGGTAGAAATCCCAGGTCGCATGCCACGCCTTGAGCGAGGGCCTGCCCGAGGCGGCCGGGTCATGGGCGCGCACGACGCTCTCGTAATAGCGGATGCTGCTGAGCGGCGAAACGCCGGGATCGCTCCAGCCGTGATACTGGATCAGCTTGCCGCCTCGGGCCGCGAAGGCAGACAGGTCGGGATTGGTCGCGTCGATGTCTTTGGAGAGCTTCGTGATCGCCGCCGGCATGTCACGGTCGAAATCGAAGGTCAGTGAATCGTAGTCGGGGCGCTCCATGACCATGTAGCGTGCGAACCCGTCGGCATATTGGAATTGGCCACCTTGCTTCGGCGCTGCGCCCGACACGTAAGATGCCCAGCCGCCGGGGCCCAGTTCGCCGCCCGGCATGTAGCCGGGAAAAATGCGTTCGCCTTTTGCGTTGGTCGATCCGGCGTAAATCGTCTTGACGGCCGTGACCTGCGCCGCGGTCAGGCAGCTGTCGGAGTCCGCGCCATTGCATTGGATGGTCGCGGGGTCGAACCGGCATTGCCGCGGGTCGGCGACGATGCCGTCCTTCACGCCATCCTGCGCATCGCACGCTGCCTGCACGGCAGCCGCGAGGACCGGGATCTTCCCGGCCGGAACATAGCTCGCCGGGTTCTTGAGGGTGGCTTCCGCGACCCAGAGCCGACCGCCGAGAGTCAGGCGCGTGAAGTCGCTGGTCGGATCGCCTGCGACGATGCCGTCATAGTCCTCGGGATAGCGCTGCGCCTCCATCAGACCCTGACGGCCGCCGCCCGAGCAGCCGGTGAAATAGGAATGGGCGGGCAGGGCGCCATAGAAGGCCTGGACGATCGCCTTGGCCTTCTCGGTCATCTCATGCGTTGCGCGATAGCCCCAATCCTTGACCAGCTCCGGATGACCGACCGCGAATCTGAAATCGATGAACCCGCCTTCATGCCCCAGATCGGAGGACACTGCCGCATAGCCTCGATCCAGCGCAGCGCCCAGGCCTGCGTAATTGATCATTCCGGCCACGCCGCCATTGCCGACGCCCTGCAGCTTGCCGTTCCACGCGGGCGCGACCGGCAGCCAGACCTCGAACCGGATCGCCGGCGCGATCCGCCCGGTCACGCGGCAGAAGGGCTTTTGGACGGTGACCGCGCCGAACGCGCTCTGGTCACCTGCGGTGAAGGGCGGCGAGACTTGAGCTGCGGATTCGATCTTGGTCTGCGGGACGGAGAGGCTGGCGAGCTCTCGGCAGGTCGCCCCGCAAGCAGTGCTCGATAGGCTGAGCACCGCCGCGGTCAATAGAGCGTAGTATGGGTTGAGCCGCGGCGAAACCCATCGTTTCGTCGATCTTGGAGAGATGGGTATCGCTACGCTCCACCCATCCTACGATTTACGCCGCTGCGTCGACCGGGACGCCCTTGGCCTGCAGCAGCTCGACCAGCTCACCGGTCTCGAACATCTCGCGAATAATATCGCAGCCGCCGACGAATTCGCCCTTCACATAGAGCTGCGGGATGGTCGGCCAGTTGGTGAATTCCTTGATCCCCTGGCGCAGGCCCGGGTCGCTCAGCACGTCGACGCCTTTGAACGAGACGCCGAGATGGTTCAGCAGCTGGACCACGGCAGCGGAGAAGCCGCATTGCGGAAAGACGGGCGTGCCCTTCATGAACAGCACCACCGGGGTAGTGCTGACCTCCTGACGGATACGCTCGAAAACCGGATTGTCACTCATGTTCGTCTCTCCTATTCCGCGATGGCGGTTTGCAGCGCCAGCGCATGCAGCTCGTTGCCCATCCGCCCTTGCAGCGCCTTGTAGACCAGCTGGTGCTGCTGGATGCGTGACAGGCCCTTGAAGGCGGCGGACGTCACATAGGCGGCGTAATGGTCGCCGTCACCCCGCAGATCGTCGATGCGGACCTGCGCGTCGGGCAGGGCTTCCTTGATCATCCGTTCGATCGACTGCGGGTCCATTGCCATGCCGTCGTCATCCTTTCACCGCCACCCTTGGTCCGCGCTGGGCGGGTCAGTCCTTGCCGGCCATATAGTTCGGAAGCCAGCTCTCGTTCGCAACCATCAGGGCTGCAACCGTGATCGCGCTGTCGCCTTCGAGCGACAGCACATCGCCGCCGGTCGTGCCGATCCGCCGCACCGGAACCCCGGCTGCCGCAGCCTTCGACTCCAACGACCGCGCTTCGGCGGTCACGATTATATAGCGACCCTGGTCCTCTCCGAACAGGAGGCCGGGTTCGCTCGGCAGGGCGAGTTTGGCGCCGATGCCGCTTGCCATGGCCATTTCGGCCAGAGCCACCAGCAGCCCGCCATCCGAAACGTCATGGCAGGCGGCAACCGCGCCGTCCGAGATCGCCTCGCGCACGAAATCGCCGTTGCGTCGCTCGGCCTTGAGGTCGACCGGGGGCGGGGCGCCGATCTCCTTGCCGTAAATCTCACGCAAATAGAGGGACTGGCCGACCTCGCCCTTGGTCTCGCCGACCAGCAGAATCGCGAGGCCGGCAGCCGGGAAGCCGATGCGGGCGACACGGTGGACGTCGTCGACCAGCCCGACTGCGCCGATCGCAGGCGTCGGCAGGATCGGCTCGCCATTGGTCTCGTTGTAGAGGCTGACATTGCCCGACACGACCGGGAAGTCGAGCGCCCGGCACGCGTCCGACATGCCGGCGATACAGAGCGCGAACTGCCCCATGATCCGCGGCCGCTCGGGACTGCCGAAATTCATGTTGTCCGTAACCGCAATCGGTCGGGCGCCCGCCGCGGTCAGATTACGCCAAGCCTCGGCGACCGCCTGGCGGCCGCCGGTCTCGGGGTCGGCCAAGCAATAGCGCGGGGTGCAATCCGTCGTGATCGCGATGGCGCGGTCGCTGTCCGGGAGCCTTACGATCGCCGCATCCGCTTCGCCCGGGCCGGCGGAGGTGTCGCCGCGAACCAGGCTGTCATACTGTTCCCAGATCCAGCGGCGGGAAGCGAGGTCGGGGCATCCGACCAGCTTGAGAAGCACAGTCGCGGCGGGCGAGGGCAGCGGATAGTCGGCGGCGCGGATCCGCTCGGCGGGCGGCGTCGGCTCCGTCGGGCGGTTGTAGCGTGGAGCTTCGTCGACCAGGGGGTCGACCGGAAGATCGGCCTCGACCTTGCCATGCCGCTTCAGTATGAGCCGGCGCGTGTCGGTTAGACGGCCGATGACGGCGAAATCGAGCTCCCATTTCCTGAAGATCGCGGCCGCATCCGCTTCGCGGCCGGGCTTCAGGATGATCAGCATCCGCTCCTGGCTCTCGGACAGCATGATCTCGTAGGCCGACATGCCGGTCTCGCGCTGCGGCACGAGGTCGAGATCGATGTCGATACCGACCTTGCCCTTGGCGGCCATCTCGATCGAGGAGGATGTGAGGCCCGCGGCACCCATATCCTGGATGGCGACGATGGCGTCAGTCTCCATCAGCTCGAGGCAGGCTTCCAGCAGCAGCTTCTCGGTGAAGGGGTCGCCCACCTGCACGGTCGGACGCTGTGAGGCGCTGTCCTCGGTGAAGACGTCGGAGGCCATGACCGCACCCTTGATGCCGTCTCGTCCAGTCTTCGAGCCGACATAGACGACCGGGTTCCCGACGCCGGCCGCCGCCGAGTAGAAGATCCGGCTGGCGTCGGCCAGCCCAACCGTCATCGCGTTGACCAGAATGTTGCCGTTGTAGGCGGCGTGGAAGTTCGTCTCGCCGCCGACGGTCGGCACGCCCATGCAGTTGCCATAGTCGCCGATCCCGGCGACGACGCCGGCCACGAGATGCCGGGTCAGCGGGTGCGAGGGATCGCCGAAGCGGAGCGCATTCATGTTGGCGATCGGCCGGGCGCCCATCGTGAAGACGTCGCGCATGATGCCGCCGACGCCGGTCGCCGCGCCCTGATAGGGCTCGATGAAGGACGGGTGGTTATGGCTCTCCATCTTGAAGACCAGCGCCTGGCCTTCTCCGATATCGACGACGCCGGCATTCTCGCCCGGACCGCAGATCACCTGCGAACCTTCGGTCGGCAGCTTCTTCAGCCAGTTGCGCGAGGATTTATACGAGCAATGCTCGGACCACATCGCCCCGAAGATGCCGAGCTCGGTCTTGGTCGGTCGGCGCCCGACAATGGCCAGCGCCCGCGCGAACTCGTCCGGCGACAGGCCATGCTCCCGCGCCAGCGCTTCGTCCTCGGGCGCCAGCTTTGCTTGATTCTGTTCGCTCACGCAGCCAATGCCTCGGTCAGACCGGCGAAAAGGGCCTTGCCGTCGGTCGATCCGTGCAATGGATCGGTGGCGTCCTCGGGATGCGGCATGAGCCCCAGGATTCGCTTGGTCGGGTCGAAGATCCCCGCGATGCGGTTCATGGAGCCGTTGGTGTCCTCGACATAGCGAAAGGCGACCAAACCTTCGCCTTCGATCCTCGCCAGCGTCTCCGCGTCGGCGACAAAATTGCCTTCGCCGTGCGCCACGGGCACCGACATCACGTCGCCCGCATTGTAGCGGCGCGTGAAGATCGTATCGCTGCGCTCGACCGTGAGCTTCACCTTGCGGCAGACGAATTTGAGGCTGGCATTGCGGAGCAGGGCGCCCGGCAGCAGCTGCGCCTCAACCAGGATTTGGAAGCCGTTGCAGATTCCCAGGATGGGCACGCCCTCTTGGGCGCGTTTTTTGACCTCTTGCATGATCGGCGAATGGGCAGCCATGGCGCCGCAGCGCAGATAGTCGCCATACGAAAATCCGCCCGGTATGACGATCAGATCGACCTTCGGGAAATCCGCGTCCTTGTGCCAGATATGGAGAGGCTCCCGGCCAGTGGCCCGCCGAAGCGCGACGGCTGCGTCGCGCTCGCGGTTCGATCCCGGAAATACGATGATCGCTGACTGCATCGGGACGGATTGACTCGGTGGGTTAGGGGGGCTCGGACTGAAGCTAGTGAGCGCTGCCCGCCCTGTCCAGACGCGCCCCTGGTCCGAAGGAACATTGCTCCGCCGCCGCCGTCCCGGTACAAGCGCCCATGTCCAAGTCGCCCCTGATCGCGGTGGACCGGATCGCATTCGAGGCCACCGACACGCCGGAAGCGCGCGAAGCGCGGGCCGCGCTGGTCGCCCGGTATGACGGTGCCGATCCGGAGAATGCCGACGTTATCGTGGCGTTGGGCGGCGACGGTTTCATGCTGGAGACGCTGCATCGGCACATGGTTCGCCAGGTGCCGATTTTCGGCATGAATCGCGGGACGGTCGGCTTCTTGATGAATGATTATCGGGAGAACGACATCCGTGCCCGGATCGCCCACAGCCGGGCCGTCGTGCTGCATCCGCTGCGCATGCACGCCCAGTGCGTCGACGGCGCCACGGTCGAGGCATTGGCGGTCAACGAAGTGTCGCTGCTGCGCGAGACGCGTCAGACCGCAAAGCTGCGCATTGCGGTCGACAATGTGGTCAGAATCGAAGAACTGATCTGCGACGGGGCATTGGTCGCGACGCCCGCCGGCAGCACAGCCTATAATCTGTCGGTCGGCGGCCCGATCATTCCCTTGCGCGCCAATCTGCTGGCGCTCACCCCGATCAGCGCCTTCCGGCCGCGGCGCTGGCGCGGAGCGCTCCTCGACCATACGGCGCGGGTGACGATCGAAATTCTGGAGGCGATCAAACGCCCGGTCTCGGCGGTCGCGGATTCGACCGAGGTGCGCGACGTGCATCGGGTCGATATTTGCGAGGATCGCTCGACGAAGCTCACGCTGCTTTTTGATCCTGAGCACGCGCTCGAGGAGCGGGTGCTGAAGGAGCAGTTCACGCCGTGAGGAAGACTGCATCGCCGATCGCGATCTGGCGGAGGCTGACGGTGCTTCCCTTTCGACCAAAATCCGACTGTGGATCCGGGGGCTCCGCTTAGTGGGCGATGCCGGTCAGCGAAGACGGATCGGATCTCCGTGAAGGCTGGCTTAGTGGATTGCCGGGGGATCGCTGGCCGGGAAGGTGGCCTCGAGCGCCTGGTCCAGTTGGCGGCTTTGAGCCTTGCGCGCTTCAAGGTTCCGACCATGCTTTCGGCGTTGCCGATCGGCGTTGGCGGCTAATGGGTAGAGCCAACAGCCCAGTAGGCTTAGACCCAGCAAGGGCGCGCTTCCGAGCAGGCGCGCAGCGCCGATCGCCATCAGAGCGAACGGGATGGCGGTCTCGAAATCCGGTGAGCTGTCGCGCTGGCTGCTGTCGTCCGGCATCGCATTCTCCGTCTAACGACTCTTTCGCGAACGTGCCGGCCCGGCCGCACGTTCCGGCTTTTTTACATTCTTGGCGGCAGCCTTGGCGCCGAGCGCTGCGGCTTTCGCGGCCTGGCGCCGCGCCGCGGCGACCGAGGAATAGTAGTTCCAGACGAGGAGCGAGGCAGCGCTGCGGTAGGGGCGCCAGGCCTCCGCCGCGTTGATGACCGTCGCCGGTTTCGGCCGGTCGGGCAGATCGCGGAGATACTGAACACCTAGCATGATGCCGAGATCGCCCGCGGGCCAGATGTCCGGACGCCCGAGGGCGAACATCAAATACACCTGGGCGGACCAAAGGCCGATGCCGGGGAGGGCCGTCAGTGCCGTAATGACCTCCTCGTCCGGCGCTTCATGAAGCGCTTCCAGATCGAGGCTGCCCGAGATCAGCGCTTCGGCCAGCGCGCGACCATAGCGGGCCTTCTGGCGGCTGAAGCCGCATGAGGCGAGGACGTCGTCCTCGAGGAGCAAAAATTCGCCGGGCTTGGGTTCCGGCAAAGCGATCTGGAGCTTGGCCCACATCGCGGCGGCCGCCGCTCCGGACACCTGCTGGCCGAGGATCATCTCCAGCAGGCCGGCAAAGCTCGGATCGCGGCGGCGCCAGCGGAAACTCGAGCGATCGGCCCCAGCGAACTCCGGCACCGTCGCGATCAGATGGTCGAGGCCGGCGGCGATTTCGGGTATTTCATGGAGAAACATGGTCGGTACCCCGCAAAACCCTCTTCGCCCTTCGGGGAAGAGGGCAAGGTGAGGTGGGCGCCGCCTTCCCGGCGGCATCAAGCAAGCTTCGCCGCTCCAACCTCACCCCCGCCCTCGAAAAGGGCTGGAGAGGGGATACAATAGCGAAGAAACTCAGTCGATTAGCTCGATCCGATAATCTTCCGTCACAGGATTGGCAAGCAAGGTCTTGCACATCGAATCGATTGCCGACGCGGCCGTCTTCTTATCAGGGGACCCGGGCAGCTCGATCTCGATCAACTTGCCTTGCCTGACCTCGCCCAGCTCGGAATAGCCGAGGCCGCTCAAGGCGCCTTGGATGGCCTTGCCCTGCGGGTCGAGAATTCCGGGTTTCAGGCGGACCTCGATCCGCGCTTTCACGATGCAGCCTTCGCCGGAGTCAACGGGATGATGTCGGGAAGCCCTTCCTCGGGCATGATGCCAAGGCGGCGAGCGACTTCCGAATAAGCCTCCACGACCTTGCCGAGATCGAGTCGGAAGCGGTCCTTGTCCAATTTCTCGTTGGTCTGAATATCCCACAACCGACAATTGTCCGGGCTGATCTCATCTGCAAGGACAATATGCAGCTCGTCATCGATCCAAACCCGGCCGAATTCCAGCTTCAGATCGATGAGCTTGATACCGATCCCGAGGAATAACCCGGTCAGGAAGTCGTTCACTCGGATGGTGAGCGCGACCATCTCGTCGAGCTCGTGCGGTGTCGCCCATTTGAACGCGGTGATGTGCTCCTCGGAGACCATGGGATCCCCAAGCTCATCCTTCTTGTAGAAATACTCGATGATCGAGCGCTCGAGCGACGTCCCTTCGGCCACGGCGAAACGCTTCGTGAAGGAACCGGCGGCGACGTTGCGGACGACGACCTCGATGGGAATTATCTCAACTTCTCGAACAAGTTGCTCGCGCATGTTGAGACGTTTCATGAAGGCTGTCGGCACCCCGATATCGGCCAGCTTCGTCATCAAATAGGCCGAGATTCGGTTGTTCAGCACACCCTTGCCGGAGAGGATCTCCCGCTTCTGAGCGTTGAACGCCGTCGCGTCGTCCTTGAAGTATTGGATGAGCGTGCCCGGCTCCGGCCCCTCGAACATCGTCTTGGCTTTGCCATCGTAAATGCGTCGGCGTCTCGACATCCGGGCAATCCTCATGGGGCACACATTTCTTAGAGGGGGACAGACCGGCACATCGTCCGAGCACGGGGGCTGGACGGGCCGGCCTCGATCCAGGTGACCATCGTAGCCGGTCCGGTTGTCCGGTTCAATTCACGGCTTCGTCGCAGGTTGCCCTTGGAACGGCACGATTTTCCATTTCCAGCGCTCCGGCGCACCGTCGGCGAACCGCCAGATCGGAGCCAAATCGGGCCGATTGACAGCCGGCAGGGCGATCAGGCTCGACGCCACGGTGCCGAACGCGCCGGGATCGCCGGCCGGCATCGGCTCTATAAACAACGCGCCGCGCGCGCCGCTCTGCGGCTCGCCCTCTCGCGAGGCCAGGAGCGCCTCCCAGGCGGACCAATCGCCGCCGGACGGGTCGGGAACCGTAGCGTCCACGAATTTCGGGCGATAGAAGCGGATTCTGGGTGCTCGAGGATCGTTTATGTCGAGCGAAGTGATCATGCTCAGGCCATCCGGAAGCCGCTCGACCGCAATCGGCGCCCCGCCGGCGGGGTCGCGATGGGCCAGCAGGAAGACATCCCGGTTATCGGCGACGACTAGATTGAAGGGGCGGTAAGCGGCTGGGTCCAACGCTCCCAAGGCCTGTGCGGCATCCGATGCGTCGGCATGGTCCAAGGCGTCCAGCACCAGCTCGCCGCGGCTTCGTTTGCCCGCCGCCGGTCCGAGCGTGCCCTCCCGGTTCAACGCCGCCGCCACAATTCCATGGTCGTTGAGGCCGAGCCAGCTGCCGCCTGCCAACAAGTCAAGGCCGGCCACCACCTCCGGCCGATCCGGCCAATAGCGTCCCGGCGCTTTCCAGGGCCGGTTTTGGAGCTCGTCGCGGTTGGCGGCGATCAAGACCGGCCAATCATGGCCTGGGCGGCGGAGCACGACGATGGTGCACATGGGACGGCGGAGCGCGGCCCTAGGTCTCGACCAGCCTCGGCCGTCCCTCGAGGGTCGTCAGAACCTCGCTCAGCGACGTGCTTCGGGCCAGCGGCTCCAGCCCGTGCATCAGGATATATTCGGCGCGCCGATCCGAGCGGTTTGGCGCCTTGACGATCGCGAAAAGCGGCCGGTCGAGCGTGTGCCTGAAGATCGAGAATGTGGCCAGCCCGTCCCGGTGATCGATCGCGTAGTCGCGCCATTCGCCGCTCATTACCCGGCGGCTGTAGATCGAGAGCATCTTCGAGAGCTCGCCGCGGGTGAAGAAGAGCGGTCGCGGCCGAGGATCGCGCTCGGGAAGCTGGAAAAGCTGAACCATGGGCTCGTATTGTGAGTTGGTCGGCTGCGGGAGTAAGTTGGGCCGCAGAGGCGTGGATCGCTGTACTCCATTCTTGCGCCCGCGGCGAGTCTCGCGCCGCGATGATGTGTGAAATGGGCTTAGCTTGACCCCCATCGGGCGCTCTGTTATCCGCGGCTCTGCTCAATTAGCGCGTAAAGGACTGCCGCGGGCGCGGCCGAGCAAAAATTTCGATGTCGGATACGGATGTCTTTCGCGAAGTCGACGAGGATTATCGCCGCGAACGGATGATGATCTTCTGGCGGCGCTACGGGGGCTTGGTCCTTGCGCTCGCTATAATTGTCGTCGGTGCTTCCGGCGTTGCGGACTATCTGTATCGTCGGACTCAGGCTCAGAAGGCGGTCGCGACCGCCGAATTCGAAACGCTGATCTCCACCATCCGGCCGGGCAATGAAGGCAAGGACTCGGCCATGCTCGAGGCCTTCGCCGCGAAATCGGATAAAGGCCTGGCGGTCTTGGCGCGTATGGCCGAAGCCTCGCTGCAGCAGCGAGCCGGCGATCTGGACGCCGCCGCCCGGCTTTACCACCAGATCGCCGACGACAGCTCCGTCGATGGCGAGCTGCGCGACCTCGCCGTCGTGCGGCTGGGCTATCTGGCGGCCGACCAGACCAAGCCCGAACCCCTCATCCCGCGGCTGGGACCGATTGCCGGCAAGGACGGTCCTTGGCGCTATAGCGCCAAGGAGGCGATCGCGCTCCTCACCGCCAGGGCTGGCCAACGCGAGAGCGCGGCCGCCATGTTCTCCGAACTCGCCGACGATCCCAACGCTCCCCCAGACCTCGCTTCACGAGCCCGCGCGCTCGCCGAGCTCTACCGTGGAAAGTAGCCTCATGCCGGACCGCCGATTTCTCGCCATGCTCGTTGGTACCGCGCTGCTCGGCCTCTCGGGCTGCGACACGGTCGACAGCATCTTCGGTGGAAGCGACACAGCGAAGCTGCCGGGCAAGCGCGTGTCGGTGCTGGTGGTCGAGCAGAAGCTCAAGGTCGATCCATCGCTCGCCAATACGCCCGTTGCGTTGCCGCCGGCGCAGACCAACCGGGATTGGCCGCAGATCGGGGGGAACGCCACCCACAATCCGGGCCATCTGGCGTTGTCTGCCGATCCGCGCCAGGTCTGGTCGTCGGAGGCCGGCGACGGACCGGAAGACCACCTGCGTTACACCGGGACCCCCATCGTCGCCGACGGCAAGGTCTTCGTGCTCGACACTTCGGCCGAAGTCACGGCGCTCGACGCGCAGACCGGCGCTAAGCTCTGGCGAGTCCGGATTTCGCCCGAGGATGCGCGAACCGACACGATCGGCGGCGGCATCGCCTATGGCGGCGGCAGGATCTATGCGACAGCCGGCTATCCGGAGCTGCTGGCGCTCGATCCGGCCAATGGCGGCATGATCTGGCGCAAGCAATTGACTGCGCCGCCGCGCGCTTCGGTGACCTACTCGGACGGCCGGGTCTACATCGTGACCCTCGACGATCAAGCCGAGGTGCTGAACGCCGCCGACGGCACGCAGATCTGGGCACATGCGGGTCTGCCGGAATCGGAAGGCGTTTTGGGACAGGCCAGCCCGGCCGTCGATCGCACGACGGCGGTCACGCCCTATTCGTCGGGCGAGCTCTTCGCGCTCCGCATCGAGACCGGCCGCGTCGCCTGGCAGGACAATCTGATTTCGATCCGCCACACCAATGCGCTGTGGAGCTTGACCGACATCGCCACACCGCCGGTGATCGATCGCGGCCAGATCTTCGCCGTCTCGGAGGGTGGACGCTTCGTCTCGATCGACCAGCGTACCGGCCAGCGCCTGTGGCAGCATGAGGTCGGCTCGAACAACATGCCCTGGGTCGCGGGCGATTTCGTCTTCCTTCTGGACACCAACAACGAGCTGGTCTGCGCTTCGCGCGAGAAGGGGGGCATTCGCTGGATTGCGCAGCTTCAAAGCTACGAGGACATGGAAAAGCGCAAGCATCCGGTCTACTGGCAGGGACCCGTGCTGGCGGGCGACCATCTCGTTCTCGGGAATTCGCTAGGGCAGATCGCATTCGCTTCGCCCGATGACGGTCACATCATCTCGGTCATGGCCGCCTCGGACGCAGTGTCGGTGCCGCCGGTCGTCGCCGACGGCACCCTCTATATCCTGACGGACGACGGCAATCTTACCGCCTATCGGTGAGCGAGGTGGCTGATCAGGCTGCGGGTCCGATCGACCCCGCGGCCGCAACCGTTGCGATCGTCGGCAGGCCGAATGTCGGCAAATCCACGCTTTTCAACCGCCTGACCGGCAAGAAGCTGGCGCTGGTCGACGATATGCCGGGCCTGACGCGCGACCGGCGCGAGGCCGAAGCGACGCTGGGCGGGGTCTCCTTTCGGGTCATCGATACGGCCGGACTCGAGGATGTCCGCGATACGAGCCTCGAGGCTCGGATGCGGCGTCAGACCGAGCAGGCGGTTCACGCGTCGGATGTCGTTCTGTTCGTGATCGATGCGCGCGAGGGCGTAACACCTCTGGACGAGATGGTCGCGCGGGATTTGCGACGGCAGAAAACGCCGGTGATCCTGGTCGCGAACAAGGCCGAGGGGCGTGCGGGAATCGCGGGTATCGGCGAGGCGTATGCGCTCGGCTTCGGTGATCCCGTTGCGATCTCGGCCGAGCATGGGGAAGGGCTCTCCGATCTCCTCGACGCGCTTCGCCGCTTTATCGGCGAGCCCGAGCCGATCGAGGAAGAAGACGAGGAAGACGAAGGGTCTTCCGGCCGGATCCATATCGCAATCGTCGGTCGGCCCAATGCAGGAAAATCGACGCTCATGAACGCCCTTCTGGGCGAGGAGCGAGTGCTGACCTCGCCCGAGCCGGGGACGACTCGCGATTCGATCGCCGTCGACTTCGCGCATGCAGGCCGCACGCTGCGCCTCGTCGACACGGCCGGTTTGAGGCGCAAGGCCAGGATCACCGAGCGGGTCGAGCAGATGGCTGTCGAGGACACGCTCCGCGCCATCCGGCTCGCTCACGTCGTGGTCCTCGTGCTCGACGCCGAGGCCGTGCTCGACAAGCAGGATCTCGCGATCGCCCGCTGGGTCATCGAGGAAGGGCGGGCGCTGGTGATCGCGATCAACAAATGGGACGCCGCCGCCGACCGACAGGCTTCGCTCAGGCGGCTCTCCGACCGGCTGCAGACATCGTTGCCGCAAGTCGTCGGCATTCCGACCGTGACGATCTCCGCGCTCAAACGCCAGAGGCTCGACGCTCTGCTCGATGCAGTTCTCAAAATCTACGAGGTCTGGAATCGGCGTGCTCCGACCGGACAGCTGAATCGCTGGCTCGAGGCCATGCAGTCCGCGCATCCGCCGCCGCTAGCCAGGGGCCGCGTCAACCGGCTGCGCTACATGACGCAAATCAAGGCGCGTCCGCCGACCTTCGCGCTCTGGTGCTCGCAGCCTGCCGAGCTGGCGGAGAGCTATCAGCGCTACCTCGTCAATGGCCTGCGCGAGCCTTTCGATCTCGAAGGTGTACCAATCCGCTTGCTGCTCAGGGGCAGCAAGAATCCTTACGTCGAGGATTGAAGGCAAGAAACGAGAGGCGCTTGGTCCCTTTCGGCGTTATCTTCCAAGCATGAAAAACGTGCATTGGGTCGGGTCCTTCCTGACACCCGTCGGGTCCGCCAGCGCGGTCGTCGACGAGGACGGCCGGTTGAAACGCTTTCATTTCGGCCGGCTCGACGCCTCGGGCCTTCGGTCCGATCGGAAGGCGATCGCGCATATACGCGATCAGGTGGAGGCTTATTTCGCGCGTGATCGGCGCGACTTCGCCCTTCCGCTGGCGCCGGACGGCACTGCCTTTCAGCAACAAGTCTGGGAGGGGCTGCTTACGATCCCCTACGGCGAGATCATGAGCTATGGCGGCTTGGCGGTGCAGGTCGGCCATCCTGCGGCGTCGCGCGCTGTCGGTGCCGCCAACGGGCAGAACCCGATCGCGCTCATCATTCCCTGCCACCGCGTGGTAGGCCACGATCGCACGCTGACCGGCTATGGCGGCGGCATCGCCGTCAAAGCCAAGCTGCTGGCGCATGAAGGCGTGCTGGCGCCCGAACTCGTCCGCGGCGCCCATGCCCGGACCCGCATCGAGCCCGCGGTTTTGATTTAGATGAAGGAAGGAGGCTGTCCGAGCGGCAGCTCCTTCCTTCCCGAATCGCGCGCGGCTAGTCCGAACTTTGCCCATTTTTCCAGCTAAGTGGCTGAGAGGT